>Ga0182030_10020611_pt1 | contig 12421 bp, 4 predicted proteins | sample 812S3MmetaG_FD_121299 | JGI IMG/M metagenome (GOLD analysis project Ga0182030, IMG submission 121299) | Permafrost microbial communities from Stordalen Mire, Sweden - 812S3M metaG (Illumina Assembly) | ecosystem: Environmental > Terrestrial > Soil > Wetlands > Permafrost | place: Sweden... | reverse complement strand
CTCTCGACCTTGCCACGGAGGCTGACTTCGGGGCCCTCAGGCGGTTACCCCGTCAGGACTTGGCTTACATCAAGCCTCACCTGCTGGCTTCTACACCCTTGATCCTGGCACGATGTCCACGATCGGTCCCCTTCGTGGACGATCACTGTGGATTATTGGCAAGACCATCCGTTCGCTAAATTGTTTTCGACTTCTTTCGCGGCATCCTCCAGCAATTTTCCGGCCCCGTCATCGGTGTATGTAAAGGGCGCGTGATAGACGGTAAACAAATCGACGCCGTCCGCACTTACGTCTTTCCCTACACCGGCAGGCGCCCCGTTAACCCGCACGGATAAAGAGTAGTGATCTGGAATGGTGTTATTGTGGGAGACCGTCAGGTATAACCGGATATTCGGGTTACTACCTTCGGCTTGAACAAAGGAAAGGCCTGAACCTTCCGCGTCCGCGTTGAGAAACGATGTAAAAATTTCCGCTATCTTGGGGACGTCTTTGGGATGTTCGGGCTGGTAGGTAAAATTGATGTTGTAATCCACCTTAATTTGATCCTTAGGGATTCCATGCGGAAACCCGTTATAGCAATTCTCGGCGGGATAGGTTGAACGGGAAACAACTTCCGGCTGGGACGATTTAACAGCCGGCGAGCCGATAAGGGTGGTCACAACAGTTCCAGGGGAAATCTTCCGGATCGAATCGTTGCCGCTATCCGCGACGTAAACGTTTCCGGTTTTATCGACCGCGACCCCATAGGGCGAATGAAACAAAGCTTGGGTTCCTGTTCCATCTGCGAACCCGCCTATAAAGATCTCAGAATGGTTCCATCCGCCATTGGTTTTGCCCCCCGGCGATCCCGCCAGTGTCGTCACCACGCCCCGGGAGGTAATTTTCAGGATCATGTTGTTGTTATAATCCGCGGCATAAATATTTCCTGATTTATCGACCGCGATCCCATAGGATCCACCAGCGGATCCCACCAAGGTCGTCACCATGCCACTAGGAGAAATTTTCCGGATCGAATCGTTGCCGCTATCCGCGGCATAAACATTTCCGGATTTATCGACCGCGACTCCAATAATACCGGCGAACGAAGCGGCGGTTCCCTTGCCATTGACGGCTCCCCCTGCCACGCCCGATCCCTTGCCTCCCCCCGCCAGGGTCGTCACCACGCCCCTGGGGGTTATTTTTCGGAGCAACAGGTTCCCTCCATCCGAGACATAAACATTTCCTGATTTATCGACCGCGATCGCGGATGGATTTTTGAATGACGCGGCGGTTCCGGTTCCGTCAGCGGAGCCGGCAACACCCTTTGTACCCGCCAGGATCGTCCAAACGCCTCCGGGTGTGGTTTTCCAGATGACATTGGAAAAGCAGTCCACGACATAAATATTTCCATGTTTATCGACCGCGATTCCCCCCATGGCCGGTCGCGGAGCTCCCGCCGCGGCAGTCAGATTCGTCACAACTCCATCGGCGGTCATTTTGTAGAGATTGGAATAGGAGTCAGTAAAGTAAAGGGTGCCAGAAGCATCCACCGCGATTGATTGAAAGGGACACCCGCTTTGGAGTGCGCTTTTAAGATCGGCGTAAGCCATCGGGAAAAATCCAAAAAAGAATAAAAACAATAGGCCTATAGATTTGCGCATTTTACCTCTCCGGAAATAAATTGTTTAAAATGTTCTTGGTTCAAGGAGTATGGGCGCTACCAGGGTTAATAGATATGGGTTTTAAAAAAGGGTAGATATTCAATTTCCATTCTCTCATTCTAGGAGTCGGGGTAAAGATAAACGGTTTAATTCGGTTATCAGCTGAGGAAGTTTTTGGAGGAAGTTAAAGACTTTGGCGTTGTTTACTCCGGGTCCCCTTCGTGAACAACTTAAACGAACCAATTTTGCCTCTTTAGTTCGCGGGAAACTCTTTTAAAGCCTTACTGCCAACTGCGAGCTGCGGTCTGCGAACTATCCTCACTTGGCATTCACATCGGTGATATCCACCACCTTGGGCTCGCCCCCCGCGTCATGGGCGATCGTGACCAGATACGATATGGCTTGGGTTTGCGGCTTTGAATAATTATCTTCCTCCCGGGTAACCGATGTTCCTTTGACGGAGAAATCCTCGGTTTTGCCGTAGACCATTGTCATGACCACGGGTTGAAGAAAGGTAAAAGTTTCGATCAGATTTAACATATGAAAATTATCGATCCGGTCCTTACTGAAGAATATCCCGGTGAAATCCTTACCATAATCGTCGCTGACCAACGACTGAAGGGTATCCCTCCGTTCCTCGATGTTCCGGTGGGTCACGTTATAGAGGTCATGGACGAAGGTCGTCACAAAGGTGGTGTCCGCAATCAGTAAGGCCGAAGGCACTGCGGGTGCGGCTTGAATAGCGGAGGCAGCCGGTTTTTGGGTTGAAACCTTCGCGGCGGTACCGGAAGCCTTAACAGCCTTTGAGGAATGTTGGATCGGTGGTTTGACCTGGGCGGGTGGCGCCGGGACCGCCGCAACCGTCGTTGGCGCGGTTTGAACCGTAGGTCGTTCGGGATGAACCCAATCAAGCACCCGGCCCGAATGGAGGACAGCCCATAAGATCCCAAAGGCCAAAAGGAGTAAACCGGCGGCAAGGGCGAGGGCGGTTTTGGACGGCCGGGCGATGGCTTTATCCAGGCTCCGACCCAGGCCTTCAAAAAACCCCGAGGTGGACTCACCCCCTGGGGCGGATTCACCCCTCGGGGCAGGTTTCCCTTCCGGGGCGCGTTTGCCGCCTGCCATTTGGTTCACCAGGTCCTTGATCTGGGTAGCTAACAGGCGCTTGGCAAGGATCTCATCCAGGGCTTTCCGGCCCGCCTTGGGAAAATCATCAACCTTGCCCTTCAGGGCGAGCAGTTCCTTGGCGCCGCTAAAGGGGAGGTTATAGCCAGGGGCAGCCTGGCGGACCTTGGCTACGGTCTGAGGGTCGAATAGGGGTTCGAGGGACAAAAGGTTCGTGACATAGGGCCGGTTCAGGTCGAGGGTAGTCGCCAGTTCCCCTTGGCTGGCGTCAGGGGTTTTCTTCTGTTGGGCGGTAACCAGAGCCAGGTCATCCAGCCAATTACGGGACTCCGGCTTTTCCTGGGTCATAACTTTCCTCCATGGTCGGATAACTTGGTCAACAGGGGCTGATGGCCCCCCCAAGGCGGTAAATTAAAAGAGAACCGATACCAGTTGTATGACATGGCTCAATAAGAAAACGGTTTTGGTTATACCTGGGTCGAGGCTACAAGCCTCGACCCATGACTTGGTGATACCGGTTCATATAAACAACCGGTACAAATCAATTTATACCGGTATTTATCTGGTATTTTCATGGTATTAGCCATGTATGAATGCGGTATGAGTGATGGTATAAACGGTATAAGCCCGGTATTTGCTAGGTATTAATGACGGTACAAATGGTATTGGCGGCGGTACAAATGGTATTTGTCCGGTATGAACCGTGTATGAGTCGGTATTTGTGGCTGTATTAACGGTATTAGTCATGTATGAATGCGGTATCAGGTGGTATGAGCGACGGTATAAACGGTATTAGCGGCTGTATAAACCGTATGAGTCCGGAATCAACCCGGAAAAGGGGTCACCGATTTCGTCGGTTCTCAAAATGGATAATGGGGGCCAGGCATCTTATTATTTCTCCCCTCACCGGACGGTGATCGAGACCGGTTCGCTGCTTTCCTTAAGCGATCCAAGCCGGATGGTGTACGATCCCGGGACTGCCGCCAGGGAGGCCCGGTAGGGCCATTTGGCCGGCTCCAGGACCTTGTCGTTCACGAACCAGAACAGGTTTTTCAAGCCGGGTCCCACCAGGGCCCTCAATTCGATGCTCTGGGTGCGGGGGTCATAGCCCGGCTCGAAAATGTACACGTCGCCGGGATGGGGTTGGACGATTTGGACCCTGGCGGTCTGGTCGTTCAGCGGGGACGGCTTTTCCGGCGGTGGCACCTGGTTGGTCTGGTAGAGCCAAGTCTGGTATTCGGGATCCAGGTACTCGAAGACCTTGACCACCCGGTTCTCGGGAGCCACTTTATCCGTGGCGATCATCCCGTTGCGAACGTCGATCTCCACCGCGCGGTGGACAGCGCATTCCTGCTTGGGGATGGAGGACTTGAGCACGGCCATCCGTTTCGTCCGGGGGCAATAGGCGTTAGGTAAATCGCCCGAGATCGGGCACACCCGGATCTCCTCAACGCTCTCCGGAAGGCGGTCCCAGATCGGCCCCCGATCCGCCCTTTTGACCGACTCATGCATCAGCCGGGCGACCTGCTGAAAAAGCGGCCCCGCCCCGATGGCCCCGTAGAATTGGTTGGTGGGCTTTCCGGAAAAGTTCCCCACCCATACTCCGACGGTGTGGGTCTTGGTGTACCCGATCGCCCAGCTGTCCTTCCAGTTGCTGGAGGTACCCGTTTTGATGGCGATCGGGAACTCCAGCATCAGGGGGTTGTTGAGGCCGAAGGCTTCCATCCTCAGGCCTTCGTCGCTCAAAATGTCCGTGATCAGGTAGCAGATGTCCTCCTTCATCACCCGGACCCCTTTTTTCCCTTTCGGTCCTTCCGGACCCGTCCGGAACGGATTGAGCTCCTTGAGCAGGCCCTTGTTGGCGAAAGCGGAATAGGCCCTCGTCAGCTCGAGCAATGAAACCTCGCCGTCGCCCAGGGTCAACCCCAGGCCGTAGTAGGCGGCGTTTTGGGTCAGGCTTTCGAACCCGAATTGATGCAGGGTCTCAAGAAGCTTTTTCGGTCCGACCAGATTGGCCACCCGGATCGCCGGGACATTCAGGCTCTTGCCCAGGGCGTCCCGAAGGAGCACGGGCCCGAAATTCCTGCCCGAATAGTTCTGCGGCTCGTAGAGCTTGTCCTCGCCCCCGAGGTAGTTGACGGGGATGTCCGGCACCACCGTGGAGGGGCTCAAGCCCTGGAGAAAGGCGGCCGCGTAGGTGAAGGGCTTCAACGTCGATCCGGGTTGGCGCAGGGCGGTCGTGCCGTTATTCCGTCCCCTGTCCCCCTGCCAATAGTCCGGGGAGCCGACCATGGCAAGGATCTCCATCGTCCGGTTGTCCAGCACCACCACGGCGCCATCGGAAATGCCCCCGGACCGCACCTTGGCGAGGTGCGTCCTCATCAGGGACTGGATGGCGTTGTTGAGCGGGAGGTCGATCGACGTGTGGATGTCGCCGCCCTGGGAGCCCTTCCCGGGGGCCGTCAGGCCCTGCAAGAGGTAGTCGGTGAAGTGCATGGCCAGGGGCCGGTCTTTCGGCGCGGCCAGGCGGATCGGCTCTTTTTTGGCCCGGGCGACATCCGAAGCCGACAACATGCCCAGGGCGGCCTGCTTTTCGAGCACGTAGTCCCGCCGGGACACCGCCCCCTCCAGGTTGCGGCGCGGGTTGTAGACGGACGGCCCCTTGATGAGGCCGGCCAGCATCGCGATCTGAGACCGGCTCAGGAGGGACAAGGAAGTGCCGAAGTAATCCCAGGCCCCGGCCTCCAGGCCGACGCTGCCCCCGCCGACGGGGACCAGGTTGACATAGAGGCAGAGGATCTGATTCTTGGTTAAGCCTGCCTCCAGCCTGCGGCTGGCGTACGCTTGCCGGATCTTCCCGAAAAGGTTGCGGGGATAATGGCCGATCAGCCTGGCCAGCTGCATGGAGAGGGTCGAGGCGCCCGATTCGATCTTGAGTCCGGCGGTGTCCTGGATGATGGCCCGCGCCAACGCCACGAAATCCACGCCGTGGTGGCTGTAAAACCGCTCGTCCTCCGCGGCAAGGACCGCCTGGATCACATCCGCCGGGATCTGGGAAAACTCAAGCCAGCGGGCGTGGTCGCCCTGGGTGTTGGCGGCTTCGCGAAGAAATATCCCGTGGCGGTCGTAAAAACGGAACGATTCCTCGTAGCCATCCCTCAACCGAGTATAGTCCGCCCGCCACAGGGTGGGCGCGCCGTAGTAAAGGAAGACCGAAAGGCTGGCGAAGCAAAAGGCTAACGCCAGCCCGATCCTTGCTTTCCGCGAGAGCACCCCTTATTTCACCGTGACCTTGTCGGTGGTGGTCCTGCCGAATTGGTCCGTCGCGTACATGGCTTCCGCGTGCGCGGCCGGCCTGAGGAAGGTGCCGGGGGTCGTCGCCCGGGCGATGTACGAGAATTCGTAGCTCCCGGCCGGGAGTTCGTCCATGAAAAAGGCCACCCGGTGGTCGCGGACCTCCTGGTAAGACAGCAGGGAGATCCCCTTCTGCGCTTCCATGGTCAGTTCGCCCTGCTCCACATGTTCCGTGGTCTGGAGCTCTGTATTGAGGGGCTCCAGGCCCGCCGGAATCTTGTCCTCCAGGGCCACGTAGTTGTACGGCTGGGCCGTCGTGACTTTCAGACGGACCTTGACGAGCCCGCCCAGGGGGATGGCGTTCAAGTCCACCGCGTGGCCGTCGGTGGTCTCATAGTCGCGGGTGACGGTAAAACCCGCGGCCTTGGCGGAAAAGTCGGTGTCTTCCAGGGGCACTTCGTAGTTGAGCCTCAAGGTCAGGATGCCGCCGGACACATCGCCCTTCAACTCGGCGGTGACGGGGCCCCCTTCCTTCACCCCCAATTCATCCTCCGAGTAGGAGATCCTCCGGACCTGGCTGTCAGGCGCCTCCATGCTCGCGAACGGGATATCCTTGCCGTTGAGCGAAAGGGAGGCGTTCGGCACGGTCTTGCCGGACCCTTTTCCGGCCGATTCGTAAATGCCCATGATCCCGAACACGTTCTCCTGTGTGTTGCCCCACAATTGGCCCCGGCGGCGGGCCAGGAAACCCTCCATCAACTTGCCGTCCATCAGAGCGTCCCCGCCCGTCTTGCCGTAGGCGAGCAGCGCGGCCGCGTGGGTCCGCAGGGGGGAACCGAAGGAATAACCGCCCTCGGGCTTGCCATTGTAGTAGGCTTCGCTCTGGGTCTCGGTGGCGTCGTCCTTGATCGCCTTGAGGATCGGATCCAATAGCGACTGGTCCCCGCCTTGCAATTCCTTTACGGCGATGGCCAGCATGGAGAGGCCGAAACCGGTCAATTCCTTGCGGTTGTCCCATAGGGCGTTGATGTACTGGGGTTGGGGGCGCCCCAACCGGCCCAGGGTCATGACGAAAAGGGCCCGGGTGTCGCCGTCCGCCATGGCTTCATGGGGCATTTCGCCGGTGATCTTTCCCGAGCGGAGGGCCAATTCGAGGTAGTCCGCCATTCCCGCCAGGGCCTTGTCCGGCACGTTGTAGCCGCGCTTCTTGGCCTCGATCAGGGCGGTCAGCCCGAAAGCGGTGCCGAAGGCGTGGGGCTCGGTCCCCCCCGGCCAGTAGGACAGGCCCCCCTGGGCCGTCTGGAAGGAGAGGATGCGGGCGACGCCCGCTTCGGAGAACTTCTTGAGGTCTTCCTGGTTGACCTCGACCCCGATGACGGGAAGCAGGTCCTTCAAGACCACCAACGGGTAGGCGGTGCTGGTGGTCTGTTCAATGCAGCCGTTGGGGTACTGCATCAGGTACTGGACGGCGTCCCTGAGCTCGGTCAGCTTGGTGACGGAAAGCCCCACTTCGGCCTTGGCGGTGCCCTTGATGTAGTGCTCCGGCAAGTTCACCGTGACGACGCCGCCGTTGTCGACCTTGACGCTCTTCACTTCGGTCACATTGGTCCCCGGGTCCCTCACGGGAATCTTGTATTCCCCGGCGTCCTTATGCGAGGCGGTGGTGGCGGCGAAGCGGAACAGGGCCGTGCCGGATGTGCCCGCCTTGACCTCGAAGGTCACTTTGGCGGACTGCCCGGGATCCACCTTCACTTTCTTCTCGGCGGCGCCTTCCACCAGGCTCACCCCTTCGAACCCGGCCTTCAGGGTGATCTCCGCCGGGTCCGGGGTGTTGTTGAACACCATCGCCCCCACCTGCAGCTGGTCCTCCGGATAGAGGAACCTCGGGAGGACGGGCTGGACCATCAGCGGTTTTTGGGTGCTGATCTTGTGGTCCGCCGATCCGAAGCGCCCGGTCTTGTCCGCCGCGACGACCATGACCCGGTAGGTCGTGAGGTTGTCGGGCATGGTGAAGGTGAAGCTCGCCTTCCCCTGCGCGTCGGTGGTCAGGTTGGGGTTCCAGTAGGCGGTGCTCTTGAACAGGTTCCTCAGCACCCCTTCCAGGTCGCTTCGGTCGCCGAGGCCAATCTCGGCGTCCCCGGGAGCGAATAGCGTCTCAAGCCTTTCGCGCCTGGAATGCGGCATGTCCAGCCAATTGGAACCGTTCCTCACGCCCAGGGGCCTGAGCTTATAGATGGATCCCAGGGGATCGGGCGTGGTAAAGCCGGTCATGTCCAGGACCGCCTCATCCACCACCATGGCCGTCAGCTGGGCCTGGGTCCCGGTATGGTTTTGATCGACGACCGTCACGGGTATGGTCACCTTTTCGCCCGGGCTGACGCTGCTCAGGGTGCGGTCCAGGACCACTTGAAGGCGTTTATCCGAGGGGTCCACCACGAGGTTCGTGTACCCGATCTTGAAACCCGGCGCTCCGGTCTCGAAACCCAGGGCATCCGTCTTGAAATGCTGCCGGCCCCGGACCAGCACGAGCGACACGTACACATTGGGCGCGTCTTCAGCGGTGATGGGGATCTTGATCTCGGGCGTGTCGCCGCGGATGTTGATGATCCTCGTGCTGAGGACCCCGTGCGTCTCCAGGGTGAGAAGGCCGGTCGCCTCTTTATAGGGGGTCTGCGGCACCAAATGGGCGGTCTCGCCGATCTTGTAGTTGTCCTTGTCCTTGACCAAGTCGATCTTCTCGATGTCGAACCGGGGCCAGGCGATGGCCTCGGTGCCGGCCACCAGCAGGTACGTCGAGGTTCGGGCCTTGTTCCCCTTCGCGTCCGCGGAGTCGAAACTGAAGCGATAGATCCCGGCCTTGGGCGGGGTGTATTCAAAGTCCTTCGGCGCGGCGCCCGACTGGAGGGACTGGGTGAGGAGCGTCTCGCCCACCATCCGGTTGAGCATCTGCACCTTCGTGTCGGCGTACTGGCGGGCGGTCTGGTGGTATTCCATGCGTTCGACCCGGACGTCGACCGTCTTTCCCGCCTGCACCCCGCCTTCCGGATTGACCACCAGGTAGGGAATTTTCACGGCCGTATTGGAAGACACGACCTCCTTGGCCGGCGGCTTGAGGCCGACAAACACCTCGGCCGGCGCCACCATCCCGCTGACGCGGCTCGAGTAGGCCTGGTCGTCGTTGTCCGTGACGACCGCCTCGAAGGTATATTTCATTCTTCCCGCGTTGAGTTCCTGTTGGGGGCTGAAGGTGACTTTCTGTTTTCCATCGGCGTTGAGCGCGCCGTCGCCGGTTTCGTAGTTCCCCGAGGCCGTCTCATCGTCCGCGCTTTGGAAGATGTACCCCGGAAAATCCTTCAGGTTCAGTGGCGCGAAAGCCCGGGTGACCGACCAGGTGAAGTTCCGCCCACCCATGGTCCCGCCGTGATAGTACTTCGAGGCGACCTCCAGGTCGACGGGTTCGCGGTTGACCCATTTGCGTCCGCCGTCATTCACCGAGACGAGGAAGGTGGGGACCCGGTACTCTTCCACCTGGAAGGACTGGGTGAGGTAGGAGGATCCGTTGGAGACGATGATATCGTACCGTCCCACCGCCCCTTCCTTGGTGAGATCGAACTGGAAGTCGGCGCTCCCGTAGGCGTCCGGTTTGACCTTCGCCTGGTAGACTTCCTTGGCCCTGGGGTCCTTGACCGTCAGGTTCAAGCGGCCGCCGCCGTTGGCGCGGACGTAGGCCTTGATATACACCTTTTCGCCGGGCCGGTAGACGCCCCGTTCGGTGAAGACGAAGCCCCGCAGGGAATCGGGCGCGTCCGCTTCGCCGGGAAGGTTGAACTGCCATGCGGAAGACATTTCCTTGTCTTTCAGGGCCATGATCGAACGGTCCCCGGCCACCAGGTAGAGGGTCCTGTCGCCGATGAGATCGCGTTTGGTCTTGGGCTGGATCAGCGCCACGCCCTTGTCGTCACTGACGCCCTCGCCCAGCACGGTCCCTTTCGAGTCCATGAGCTTGACCGGGATCCCCGACAAGACCTTTCCATTGGCGAAGGAAGCCAGCCACACTAGCACCTGGTCCTTGGACGCCTTCGCGGTCATCCCGATGTCCGTGACGTCGGCCAGGACCGCCCATTTGAAATCCGTTCTTTCGGAACCGCCCCCTTTGGCGGCGAATTCGACGCACTTGAACCCTTCCGGCATCACCGCGCCCTCCGGCAGAATGCTGGTGAGGACCTTCATCACCTTGGAATTCTGCAAGGCGGCCTTGTCCAGCACCACGCCGTCGGAAACGAGCTGGTTCGCCGGCCAGGCCGAGATGTCCTTGTTGTAGGACAGGACGCTCTGGGTCAGCCCGAAATCGGAGGGCGAATGGTGCTTGCCCCCGGCGTTCCTGGCCTTGATGTAGTCGAGGGCCGACGCGAATTCGTACACGCGCACTTCCATGGATTTTAAATTCATGCCCTTGAACGGGATGGAAATGTGGTTGGGCTCGACGACCAGGGCCGAATCCGGGACGATCAGCGATGAGGGAAGATCCTGGGCCGTGAAAGTGATATCCAAAGGTTCTACCAGCGGATTGCCCTGAATGTCGCGGAAAGCGTCCTTGAGCCTCAGCCGGTATTGCGTTCCCCCGGCGAGTTCAAGCCGGACTTCCACCGTGCCGGCGCCGCGATCGTTGACGTCGGATCGCTTCGGGGCGGGAAGGATCTCCAGGGCCTTGCGAAAGACCTCGCTCCTGAAGCTTGAGGAAAAATTGAGGGTCACCGAAGACCTGAGACCCATCTTCCCCGACGCCAGTTTTCCCTGGTAGGTAACATCCTTCAGTTTGAAGGCGGTCCGGTAGATCAGGTTCACCTTCCCTAGGTCCGGTTCGGTGGACGAGGGATTTCCCTTCCAGGAGGGAATGCTCAGGACCAGGGAATCGCCCTCGTTCAGTTTCTCGTCCACAACGACTCCGACGACGTTCTGGAGGTCGATGCCGGCCGTGTCGAAGGCGTCTTCCCCGGCAGCCGGGGGACGGAGGGTATAGGCGACCTTGGAGCCGTCCGCTTTGGATAGGACCAGGTACTTCTGGATCGTCTGGCTATCGACCTTTTGGTTGTAGAGGAGGAAATAGGGGCCTTTGCCGATGAAATTCGTATATTGCTTGTTGCCCAAGTAGGCGATGAATTGGGGGCCTTCCTGGTCGGAGTGAAAATTGGAGACCTTGCGGATCGTCGGGGCGTTCAGGTTCTCGGATAGGCTATTGGACGTGTAGGCCTTCCCGTAGTAAGGGTGGATGGCGTTGACGTAGACGGTGATCTGGTTTTCCCACAGGCTGATCTGATTGGGTTCGGGGATGAAGACGAGGTGCTTCGGATCGTTCCAGACAAAGGAACCGTTCAGGGAAGGGTTAAAGGAGATCTTCGACGTGACGTAGGTCTTGATCTTTTCAATCATCAACCGCATGTCCTCCTCGGTGGCGTGCGATTTTGCCAGGAGCCCCTCCATCTCGTCGTCGGTTAAGGGTTGTCCCCCTTTTTTCCGGAGAATGCTTTCCTTGAGCCTTTTGTAGGCCCCCTGAATTCCCTTTTCGGAGGTCTCATCTTTCCCGGAGGCTTGCGGGGGCTTATTCAGGATCGCCTTAAGATCTTCCAATTCTGGGATGACTTTTTCGTTGAAGGAGAAGTAGATCTGCCGGCTGACGTCGTCCATTCTTTCGAGAGTGACCGCGAGCTGGCCAGGCGTCTTTTGGGGTTCCTGGCCCGTGGTGACCGCGAGCTGGCCCGGCGTCGTTTGGGGTTCTTGACCCGTGGTGACCGCGAGCTGGCCAGGCGTTGTTTGGGGTTCTTGCCCCCAGGATCGATTGCAGGGCAGGATTGAGATTAGGAACGCCGACAGAATCCAATAGAAATGTTTAAGCATATTTCCTCCATAAAGTGACGTTTTATACCCAAGGCTAAAGTCGAACTATTCTATAAGTAACAAAGGAGCCGAGCCAACATTTTACCCTTTGGCCGCCCTGCGATTGATTCAAACACACCAAAAACTACCCTTGAAGACAAAAATGGGGCCAGTTTGAAAACTTGGACTAAACCCCTTAAAAACCTTATTGGTTACTCCATCCCACCTCCTATCCCGCGCCTCACGGGAAGGGCGGGAAGGGAAAAAAGGTGCCTGGCCAACATTATCCATTTTTCGTTGTTCACGATGGCTCCCGTAGGGTCGAGGACTGATGCGGTGATGTTCAGGTTAACCCTTGGCTTGTTTCCCCGTTTCCGGTTCCGTGCCCGTTTAGAGTCTTCCATCATCCCGTTTCCAGCCCCCGCCACCTCGAACGCAACGTGCGGATTTCCCGCATTGCGCTCTCCTGTTGCTTTCATGTCAAAGTT
>Ga0182030_10020610_pt1 | contig 12421 bp, 7 predicted proteins | sample 812S3MmetaG_FD_121299 | JGI IMG/M metagenome (GOLD analysis project Ga0182030, IMG submission 121299) | Permafrost microbial communities from Stordalen Mire, Sweden - 812S3M metaG (Illumina Assembly) | ecosystem: Environmental > Terrestrial > Soil > Wetlands > Permafrost | place: Sweden... | reverse complement strand
GATGAAGACCCAGCTGAATTTATGAGGCGACACAACGGACGCGGCGGAGGTGTGGGTGAGAAAGTTTCCAGCCGAATCTTTCTCCGGATAGGTGATGACAAACGGTGCGGGCTTGCCTGTGGCATCAAGCAGGGGCTGGGGCGTTCCGCTGGCATCCCGAATCGTGGAGCCGTCTTTGGGGTTGGTCGCGAACTGGTAGGAATATGTCTGCAAGGTCTGAGTATCGTACTGGAAGCCCTTCGAATTGGGAGGGTGATCCATTCGGTAGTGAATGGCCAGGAAACTAAAAACCAGAAGTGCTGATATCTGGATGACATTGATGGCCATGTTGACGGCTGTCGAGGCTCCGGCACCCTTCTGGGCGATCCAGGCGACGAAGAAAGAGAAGACGATTGCGACGAGGGCCATGAAAACGGGACCCGGATTTCCGCCGCTGATGAAACTGGGATAGAGAAAGCCCGTGACATATCCAACAAAGATACCCGTTGTAGCAACCATGACGCCGGGATAGACCCAGTAATAAAGATGAGAGCCCCAACCTACGATGAACTTCGCCACACGAGCGTACTTGAATGCCTGGTCTGTGGAAAGCAGAGCTTGCTCAGCGTAGTAGTAGCTGGAGCCGGTACCAGGGTAGAGTTTTGAGATCTCCGCATACGCCACTGCCGTGGCCAGACACAATAGCAGCGCTGCAACAATACCCCACCACATCGTAGGAGCTGTGGTACCCGTTGTAGCTTGAATGAAGAAGGTCAGCCAAAGAAACGCGCCAGGAGCAATAAGCGCCATTGCGTTGCTGGTCAACCCCGTCAACCCGAGTGTCGCTTTCATTTCCGGTGCATTCTGTTGTGCCATGAGCATTCTCCTTGGTTTTTCAACATCGGATGGTTCATTGCTTCAGAGGTTGCCGGGATAGGAACCTGGTTCAGCTGGATCTTTCAGAGCAGTCTGGGTTGTTTCAAAATAACAGGAATTATTCATGTCGAGACCTGGAATTCAAAGCTGTACGCTGGGCGTGCCGGTCGTTGCAACAGGAAATACACTGCCTCGGATGTGTGAATGCATCGATTCATTTTCGATGAACGACCGCAAGCTTCCCCGAGTCCAGGCTCTTCTCCAGAGGGTCTCTAGTTAAAGCTAATATAATGAATGCAAAGGGCTCAGCAGGTAATTTCTTCGCTCACGCCTTTATTCTCGTCCCGTCAGGAATTTTGTGAGCTTTCACACAATGCCGTAGTTCTATCATCATGTGGATTCACGAGCACGATCTGTCCGGCTTGAAATCAACCGACGGAGTCCTCGTCCCTCCTCATGTCATCGCGGAGATGTCCAGTCCGCAAACCTGCCCCGGAATTGCCTCGCTTCTTACCTCCCACTGGAACTTCAGGTTGGAGCTATCTTTTTTCGACATCAAACAGGAGGTTGAATTGCCGCTGACTAAGCCTGAGCCGAACGCAGATGCGGCACAACTCCCAAGGCAGACACTCTACCGAGGAGAATCGGATTGATGATTTCAAATCCCCAGAATTCCGGCGCCCCGCCTGCTTCAGACAATACGACTAGCCGCGATGCGAACGGCCACGCCGGGGAGCAGCCGAAACTCCGGTCAGGCGATTGGCGAACGTCGATTTTGATCATCGTGGGGTTGTGGGCGGTCATTTATATGATCGGGCTCTCGTGGCCTCCTCTGCTGGACGATGTGGATACGGTGCATGCCGAAGCCGCGCGCGAGATGCTCCAGCGCCACGATTGGGTCACTCTCTATACGGACGGCTTCCGATACCTGGAAAAGGCTCCCATGATGTATTGGACCCTCGCCGTGAGTTACCGGGTCTTCGGTATCAGCAACTGGAGTACACGCTTGCCGCTGATGCTCTCAGTGTTGGCGCTGGCGCTGGCGGCTTATCGTCTAGGGCGCCGCATTTATGGCGAGCTGGGCGGCTTGTACGCCGGCGTGGCCATGATCACTTCACTGGGGTTGTATGTCTATACGCGCTTTCTAATTCCCGAGGTGCTGGTCGCGCTCTGGTTGACGCTCGGCTACGATCTGTTTTTGAGATCGCTCGAGGAGGAGCGCCCGTCGCGCCTGCTCTGCTGGGGATTCGCTGTCTTGTGCGCACTGAATGTGTTGACCAAGGGCCTGATCGGTCTTGTTTTCCCGGTAGGCGCGATCGGCCTGTTCCTATTGCTCACGGGCAGCCTTCGCCGTCTGCTGCGCCTGCGTTTGGTATCGAGCATTCTGGTGTTTCTGCTGGTAGCCGCGCCATGGCACATCCTGGCAGCTTTGCGCAATCCGCCCGCCGGGGAGGCGCGCGGCTTTCTCTGGTTTTACTTCATCAACGAACACGTGATGCGCTTTTTAGGCAAGCGTGTGCCGCCAGGATATGACACCGTTCCTTTGCTACTGTTTTGGGCATTACTACTGGTATGGCTTGTTCCTTGGAGCGCATTCTTGCCGCAGGCGCTGGGCAGAATCCCCATACCGTGGAGAAAGGACGACCGCGGTCAGAAACTGGCGCTCGATCCTCAGCAACGGGCCAATCTGCTTTTCTTCTTGTGGGCTCTTGTCATCGTGGGATTTTTCAGTTTTTCGACGCGGCAGGAGTATTACACGATTCCCGCTGCGCCGGCTCTTGCGTTGCTGGTCGGCGGATGGATGGCTCGTGAATCTTCCCCGGAGGCTGCAGAGTCGGATCGCAGGGCAGGAAGAATATCCTCGACCGTCCTGTTTGCCGTCGGTGTGATTGCCCTTGTGGCCGGCTTGTACTTCCTGTCTGTTTCTCACACTCCACCTCCGGGTGTGGATCTGGCCGATCTGCTCAAGGACAATCCTCAGGACTACAACTTTTCACTGGGGCATGTTCTCGACTTGACTCCGCGAGCCTTGGGACTGTTTCGCTGGCCGCTTCTGGGTGCTACGCTCTCCTTGTTTCTGGGTACCGGGGCCAATTGGATCATGAGGCGTCGCGGACGGCCAGGGGCTGGAAACATCAGCCTGGCGGCAATGATGATCGTCTTGCTGGCATGCATCCACGTTTCTTTCGGCATTTTTTCTCCTATCCTGTCCTCCTACAACCTGGCTGCGGCGATTCAGACGCGATACCGGCCGGGAGACGTCATCGTGATCGACGGCCCTTACGATGAGGGGTCAACGCTCAATTTCTACACCGGGATTCAAGTGCATGTTCTACACGAACCGAGCGGAAATCTCTGGTATGGCGCGAAGTTTCCCGATGCTCCGCACATCTTTGAGACCCCGGAATCGCTGGCCGCCAAGTGGAACGGGGAAGCCCAGATCTTTGTTTGGACAGACCAGGAGAAACCGCGCGAACTGCACGGGTTAAAATCGTTTCTACTCGCTCGTAGCGGGGGCAAATCCATCTTTACCAACCGCGCACCGGGCATGTGATGACGGTCGCGCTCCGCGGCTTTCCCGGAAGCTACGGCGGAGCAGCGTAAGGCAGTCTGGAGTTCAAGAGGCAAGCAACGGTTGCAGGCTGGTAATCTGTATTTAGAAATTGAATTCATTCAGTGCCTGGTTCCCTCAGGCAGGCATTCGATGTTCGAGAATCAGGTTTATGGTTGCCATCGCTGTTCTGACAATTGCCGTCGCTGGAATCATCACTTCGACGGTCGTTTTGTTTCTTTCGTTTGCAGGTGCGGTCAAATTCCGCCGGGTCGCGCGGCGCGACCGCGAAACCTTCAGCGGCCTTGGCAAAGCTCTGCCTCCTGTCTCGGTGCTGAAGCCCGTCCATGGCAACGAGATGCGACTGAAAGAAAACCTTGAAAGCTTTTTCCGTCAGGACTATCCGCAATTCGAGATTCTGTTTGCCGCAGACGAAGCGGACGATCCCGCGCTGCCCGTAGTCCGGGAACTTTGCTCGCGCTTTCCCAATATCCCCACTCGGATACTGGTAACGGGAAAACCACCCTGGCCGAATGCGCAGAATTACTGTTTTCATCATCTGACCGCCATCGCGGCGCATGAGGTTCTGGTCACCAGCGACAGTGACGTAGAGGTGGGCCCGGATTATCTGCGTGAAGTCACGGCTCCGCTACTCGACCCCAAGGTGGGGGCTGTTACCTGTCTTTTCCGCGGCAAGAGTGCAGGAGGGTTCTGGGCCGAATTCGACGCTATCGGCCAGTCCGTTGAGTTCACTGCGGGCGTTCTGATCGACAATCTTCTTGAGGAAACGAAGTTCGGGCTGGGGCCGACGATCGTTGTCCGCAAAGACTCGATTGGGAAAATCGGAGGTTTTGCCGCGGTACGCGAATATCTGTCGAATGACTTCGCAGTCGGGAATTTCATTTATAAGGCGGGCTACCGGGTAGTGCTCTCCGGTTACGTGGTCGATCATGTTTGTTCAGCCAAGAGTTTTTGGCCGATGTGGGAGCGGCAATTGCGTTGGGCAATGGGTACGCGCTATTCGCGCCCCGCCGGCCATCTCGGTTCGGTGCTGACCTTCGCTGTGCCGTTTGGCATCCTCGGGCTGGCGGGGGGATGGATGCTTGGCTATCCGCAACTGGGTTTCGGCCTTTTGGCCGCATCGCTTTTGAATAGAATGGCCGAATGCTGGCTCATCGGCTGGTGGGCTGCCGGCGACCGAATGGCCCGACGCTGGGTGCTGCTCTATCCCCTCCGAGATTTATATGGCTTTGTCGTGTGGTGTGCGAGCTACCTGAAAAAGCGCTCTTTGTGGCGCGATACGAACTATCGTCTGCTGAAAGGCGGCAAATTGGTAGCGGTGCGAGCCGATGGGTCCGTGCTGGATCCGGAATCAGCGCGGTCCGTGAATCCTGAGGCCGGACGCTTTTAGCGCCGTCCGAGGATCGCCTCACCCCTGACGACATCTGCTCAATTCATCGAACCAATACATCGCAGGGTCAGGCCCGCGTTCTGTGAGTCGACTAAGAATTAAAGCTGGAGTGATCAATTGCGGTCATTACTCTCCTCCTCCTCGTGTGTTAGATTTGGTGCGTTTTTTCGGGTTGATTTCCAGTTAGCCTCCTCCCAGGCGGACGAATCATGCGCGTCAAACCCGACGCGCTTGAGCAACACATACGGATCTTCTGAACCGCCAGCTTTCAGGAATGCAAAGTAGCGATCGCGCAGCGCCAAGTTGCCTTTCTCCATTCCTACCGCAGAGTAAGCCGCTGCACTCGCCGCGGTCAGATGCTTGTAAAATAAAGGTCTTCACAAGGTTCCTGCCAGATGGTTCATGTCACGCACGTTCCAGGATCGCTCTCGGTAACGCCAGGTTTCACTCCATAAGAAGCCTTGATCCGATCGCAACTTAGCTTGGTGATGCGATCCGCGGCAAGGGTTCGCCTGATTTTGATTTCTAAAGTAGTGACGCGGAACTTCATCATCGGCCCTGTCACTCGCCTTGGGCTCGCCAAGGCTGAGGAACAGAGTGACGATACAACAAAAGCACGAACGACTTACTTGAAGTTCCTCCATCTGTGGCGGGACGCAGACACTTTTCTTAGTCTGTTGAGAGCTGTTAGAGCTGCTCTCGACAGAGTCTCCCGCTGAAGAGGATGGACGGCGCAAGTTCCGATCAAGTCAATTGACTTTGCTCATGCTAAAAATGCCAGATCAAGTCAGCAGCAAGCGTAAGTGCTTGATTTTTGCCGAGGCCCGCCGGATTCGGCGACCCTCCCTGTGAAACACTTTCGAGATTGGCAATGGAAGCTCCAGGGGCAATATTAAGGGCCGTGACCCCGTATTGCGTGAAAGCATGCGTATAACTCAATTCAGGCCGAAAAGTGATGGTTGAACCCGCCCAGAAATCGAAACCAACCATGTGCTCTTCATATTTCGCCGGGGTTCCCGTGCGCTGTCCACGAATGTCGTCGACGAATTCATTTCGGATGTTGAGCGACGCGGTGTTATGCCAGAAATTGTGCTCAATGTAATTGGTGATTGCATATTCCGGAGCATAGCATCGCGCAGATTGCTGCGAAGGCGCTAAACGAGGATCCTGACAGACCGCACCGAAGTTCAGGTTGACCGCCCCTTGACCCGCTCGCTGAAAGGTAGTTTCAGGCCACGGCGTACTGGCTGTAGGTGCGTATTGAATTCCGGTATCCGGATTTGTTCCATTGAACCAGAACATGTTGGGCACATCCTTCATGTACTGGTACCAAAATTCAGTATCGGTATGCCACGACGAATTGATGCGATGGTAGTATGTTTCGTAATACGCGGATAGGTTGTTGTAGGCGTATTTCCCATCGTTCACGCTATTGGCGCATGTATTGAGAGCGTCGCCGCCGTTAGACCAGGTAATGGTGGCACAAAAATTGCCTGTAACTTTCGCATCCGTCGTCCAGGGCATGACGTCACACCCAGGAGAAATGCCAGCTTGTACGGTGAGGTGATCGCTGACCTTGATCGTTGCATTGGCGCCGGTCTGTGTGTAGCAATCGAATGTATACAAAATGGAATGGGAATAAGTGTAGTTATTAGGAGCTAGCTGCGCTTCGATATCCGGAAGTGAGATGTATCTTCCGATGCGCACATCCATGCCCTTCCCAACATGCGGAAAATAAGCATCGTAATACGCCATGACTGGGTCAAAGCCATACTCGTTGTTCTTGAGCAACAATTGCTGGCTCAACAAACCTTTGGCCGTTGTGAATCGGTAATCAACACCGTACAAACCAGCAACCCGAAAGCCCCAGTCAAAATGCTCTGTCTGAGCCGTGTTTGGCAGTCTCTCCCAATAGACTGCAGCTTGGTCCATCTGAACGGTATTGGAGTATTCATCATAGGCAGACGGAAAGTTGGAAGGGATGCCTTTGGATGCATTCGTCTTGTTGTTCGTTGATCCGTTTGCTCCCAATTCGAACCATCCGTATATTTTTGCCTTGCTCTTGTTCTTGTTAATTGCTTCCATGAGCGGGTAAGTCTGGCCGTCGGGAACACCTATCGTCGGAGTGCCACCAATCGGCCAATCAGCCGCAGGATAAGGCGGCGAGAAGAGTGGAGGAGGCGTCCCACGTCGTGGCTCCTTTGTTTCCGTGCCGGGTCCATTGCCGGCCCAGTCAGCTACATACGCGCGTCCAAGCCGATGAAAGAATCCATTGTCCGCGGGAGTTGGCGGCGTCACGGTCGTTGCGGCAGTTGGCGTTTGGACTGCCGGTTCCCGATCCGTGGTTATATCTTCGCTTGTAGATTCCTTCGTGCTCTGTGACTGCGCAGAAGGAGCCACGCAAAACACCAGGCTCGCACCCAGTGCAGCGCATAACGAAGTTCTAAATCTGAGTGGAAGACGCTTGCTCTGTTGACTTGTCGTAAATCGTATGGGATTCGGGGAAATTCTGAAGACATTGGTGTGGTTTTGCACAAAGCTCCTCAAGATGCCCGTTTGCTCAGAGCATGCAGAGCCGGACTCTTTCATTTAGTAGCGTTCAAGACCGGCTTTCTACATCTCATCACGCGTTTCATAAGGAGCATGTAAGGACTGGAGCAAGAGCGCATAAGGAAGGCACGCGCACAGCCTCCGAGCCGCGGACGCAAAAGCTAGTCGAAAGTCAAACTAGGCGCGCCCGGAGGACACGCAACACCGTCAGCGCTTGTGCATGCGCAGGCTCTGCCAGCTCCCATCTATAGTCCAACCGCCATCCACTGTGAGTGCGTGGCCATTGATGAATCCACTTTGATTCTGATCGGCAAGAAACAAGATGGCTTGGGCGATATCCTCCGGCGCGGCGAAACGACCCATTGGATTGACGTTTTCAATGTCGATGTCGTTGTAACCCCCGCCCGCCTGATCGGCAACATCCATCTCGGTCTTCACCCATCCCGGACAGACGGCGTTGCAGCGCACTCCACGGCCGCCCCATTCGGCTGCAAGGGTTCTAGTCAATCCGATAAGGCCATGTTTGGACGCGTTATACGCTGAACGATCTGCAATACCCACCAAACCCGCGATCGAAGCAACGTTGACGATGCCGCCTCTCTTCTGCCGCAGCATCATGTTGCCGAAAGCCTTGGCCATGATGAAAGGTCCCAGCAGGTTGACCTCAAGGACCCGTGCAAAAGTTCCGGCTTCCGTCGTTTCCGCAGGGGCAATCAGGCTAATGCCGGCGTTGTTCACCAACACATCCGCCTGTCCCCATCGACGCTGAACTGCTGCTACTGCTTCAGCGGCTGTCTCCTCCTTCGAGACATCGCCCACCAGTTCTTCGAATTCAGCATTGCGAGCCCGAAGGGCGATGATGGTTTCCTTGCAGGGATGGACGTCGACAAGCGCGAGCGAGTAACCATTCGCGGCAAAAAGCTCGGCCGTCTTTCTGCCGATGCCTTGCGCCGCGCCTGTGACAATCGCTACCCGCATCCTCTAAAGCTAGCCGACAATATGCGTGGAAGACAACCGTGAACGATGGTTTCGTATCGACGTGCGGAACATCAGGGCAAGCGATCTTGCTGATTTCGTTCGCATCTCGACGAACGTACCTCTTCTGTAGTCGAATGGACGCACAGCAAATTCCAGGACGTCGAAAGGCTGCTACCTTGGCGCTTCATCGATTTGGATTCTTTTCACTGTACTTGGCGTTCCTGATTCCCATGAGCGGACTGGGGCAGGCGGCTCAAAGCAATCCTCCTCAGAAGCCGCAACCGCAGATCGCATCCGCAGCGCATATAAATGCGCCACTGTGGACTGTTCCGCGCCATCCTGGAGACGGTAACGGTGCGTATAAGACAAAGAAATACCGGAATCTTTTTGCTGAGCAGGGACACTCAGCGGAAGAAAGTCGAAAGAAGATCGACACTGCTTTTCAACAACTCTTTCACGGCGACGGGCAGGAAGAGCGGCTGTACTTCGAAACGGGAATCAATGCAAATGGCTCTCTTGCTTACATCACGGATTGGGCCAACAATGATGCTCGGACCGAGGGTATGAGTTACGGCATGATGATTTCAGTTGAACTCGACAAGAAACGCGAGTTTGACGCGCTATGGAACTGGGCCAACACTTACATGCTGATCACTGATCCGAGTAACCCTTCGGTCGGATATTTTGCATGGTCAATGAGCACCGACGGTTCACCTCGATCTACGGGGGCAGCGCCTGACGGGGAAGAATACTTTGTCATGGCGCTTTACTTTGCTGCTCATCGTTGGGGAAATGGTGACGGCATCTATAACTATCAGGCGGAAGCAGATAAAATCCTGCGTGGAATGCGGCACCATCCCGAGATTACCAAGACAGGACCTTTTCGCATTCATCCCTCCGATCCTGCGTTCACGCCACCTGATCATCCATGGCCTAGCCCCAATAATAAAGAGATGGCTCGGGAGGCAGCCGCGGCAGCCACTGCCCCCAGGTCCGTGCATCATTTCCCTCCAGGACCGTACACGGAATCGATTGGTCCCATGGTCGATGAGGATCATTTCATGATCCGGTTTGTCCCCAATGTCGCGGGCGGCAATACCGATGCTTCCTACCATCTGCCGGCATTCTACGAATTATGGTCGCGGTGGGGACCAGTTGAGGATCGCACGTTCTGGGCTGAGGCTGCGGACGTGAGCCGTGAGCTTTTCAATCGTGTCACCGGACCGGACACGGGCCTGACTCCAGACCGAAGCAACTTTGATGGGACACCGGTCATTGGCTGGGACGGGAAACTCACGCCGTTTAGTTACGACTCATGGCGCAGCGTGAGCAACTGGTCTGTCGATTTTGACTGGTGGGGCAAGGACCAGAGGGAGAGCGTGCTCAGCGAGCGTATTCAGAAATTTCTTTACTCACAAGGAATAGGCACGTTTGTCGACCGTTATTCGCTGGATGGCAAACCGCTCTCCACTCGTCATTCCGTAGGCATGCTATCGACGACCGCCGTGGGGAGCTTGTCTGTCAACTCCGGGCCGATTTCAAAAGCCTTTGTCGATGCCTTATGGAACACACCCATTCCTTCTGGCGAACAACGTTACTACGACGGGATGCTGTACCTCATGAGCCTGATGCATTGCAGTGGAAACTTTCGCATTCTTGAGTAAAGCACTGGAAAAGACGCCTCATCCTGAATCATTGATTCTCAATCGCGCGTGCGGGAGGGCGAAGCACCGTCCCGGAGAGGTGACTGGATTTGAGATATCCCGAATGCCTTTGAAGCACAACGGCAGCCGCGCCTCTGAGCCGGGAAAGTTCACCATCTTTGGTGATGAACAAGAGGGGCGGAGTGCCGGCGAGCATGGTTTTCTCCATTTCGGCCTGGATAACAGGGCCTAAATGAGACCAAAGAGCGGTGAGATCGCCGGAAATCAGAATAACCTCGGGAGACAGTGCCGCGGTAACGAGTCGAAGACCGCGGCCGATATGCATGGCCTGGCGCATGAGAGCTTCGATGGCATTCGCAGAGCCTTCTTCTGCAAGTCGTAGCAACTCATGAAATGTCACGTTTCCGCCGGTAGGTTTCAATTCCGCGTAGTAACGCAACGCCGCATTCGAAGAGGCGAAAACCTCCCAGCAACCGTACTGGCCGCACCCACAGAGCGGGCCAGCGGGATCAATTGGACTATGACCGAACTCTCCGGCGAGCCCATTTCGACTGGTCACGATTTGGCCGTTCGCGAGAATCGCACCCCCTACTCCTTCTGAAATCGTGATCAACACGGCATTGCGAATCCCATCCAGGCGCCCGGACCACAACTCGGCAAGCAGGCATGCATTGGCTGCGTTCGCCAGTTCAACCTGCAGGTCTATTTTGCGTTCCAATGCTTGCTTGATGTCGAAGTTGGACCACTTGAGATTCGGGGCCAGAATGAGACTCTGTGAAGCAGGATCTACGCGGCCTGGGACGCTGACGCCAACGCCCTCGAAGGAGCGGTCAGCGTGCGCAGACCTCATCGCCTGCATGGAGTGAATGATTGCTTCGATGGACAGCCTCGGGTCGGCGACAAGCGGAACCGACTCTCGAGCAAGAAAGCGTCCGTTAAGATCAAGCAGCGCCACGATAGCTTGATTTGGCCTCAGATCGGCAACCAGGATTACCATCGCTTCGTTCAGAGAGAGCAGCGTTGAGGGTCGGCCTCTCGGATGGCGAACTACTTCCCCTTCCGAGATCCACTTTTCCTCGATCAACTGCTCAACGATCGCTGAAATCGTACTCGGCTGAAGCCCGGATGCTCGCGCCAGATCGGCTCGGGCAACCGGCTGTCGCGAACGAATGATTTCAAGCACGATATCGCGGTTGATATCCCGTGCGTTCTCGCTGGAAGCAAGCTCTACATAGGCAAGATCCATACGTTTGCTGCCCCGGCTGCCGCGTTTCGCTTTCGTTCCTGGTTTCATTTCATCCTAGTGTCGATCCATTCCAGGCAATTCCAGCCGCAGAACAGCATCAAGAACGCTCAAGAAGTAGTTCGATCTTAGCGCGACGAAGTCTGTGCCCGCCGCGCAAAATCCTAATGGCGCTCCCTGATCGGGACCAGGCATGGTTAGACTTTGATCGTCTCGCGCACAGAGAAACGGACACAGATTTTCGCCGGGGAAAACTCAAGGAAGGGTCCGATGATGGTGGGCAGTGAGGGACTCGAACCCCCGACATCCTGCTTGTAAGGCAGGCGCTCTAACCAACTGAGCTAACCGCCCGTATTCGATGAAAACGGGCCAATCGAGCCAATATCATCATACCATTCTGCGGTCTTTCGCTAAAAGGGATTACCGGATCAAAAGACATTATGAGGACTTTCTTCGCCGCAGCCTCTCCTCCTGGCCGACCGGCGCCGATTGATACACTCAACGAGGTGAAGCGACTCATTGTCAATGCGGATGACTTCGGCCTCACTGAGGGCATCAATCGAGGTGTACTCGCTCTGAACGCGCAGGGCGCCCTCACCTCAAGCACCCTGATGGCTTCGGCTTCTTGTGCAGAGGGGGCTGCCCAGGCGGCATTGCTTCAACTGGCGCTGGGCGTTGGGTGCCACTTGGTTCTGGTGGACGGCTTGCCGGTCCTTCCAGCCTCAGAGTTGCCTACACTGGTTGATCAGAGGACGGAGCGTTTTCGTCCTAGCCTCGGGGGATTTGTTCGCGATTGCCTGATGGGAAACATCGACGAGGGTGAGATGCAGGCCGAAGCCGAGGCGCAGATAGCAAGGATGCAATCGTTCGGTTTACACCCCACGCATGTGGACTCGCATAAACACACGCATATGTTTCCTCCCGTCTTACGAGCCGTTGTCAAGGCCGCGCAGAGCCAAGGGGTCCGCAGCATCCGCAATCCTTTCGAGCCGGAGTGGAGCGTTGCGGCTACGGTGAGAGCCCCCCTGCTTCGACGGCTTCAAGTGCGTTTTCTCCGACGTTTCGAACCCGTGTTTCATCGAATTGTCGGCGACGCCGGCTTGTTCACCACAGATGGGGCTATCGGCGTTCTCGCGACCGGAACGCTGGACTCGGCCACCCTCGATGCG
>Ga0182030_10020608_pt1 | contig 12422 bp, 12 predicted proteins | sample 812S3MmetaG_FD_121299 | JGI IMG/M metagenome (GOLD analysis project Ga0182030, IMG submission 121299) | Permafrost microbial communities from Stordalen Mire, Sweden - 812S3M metaG (Illumina Assembly) | ecosystem: Environmental > Terrestrial > Soil > Wetlands > Permafrost | place: Sweden... | reverse complement strand
TGTTGTGCGGCCCCGGCAACAATGGCGGCGACGGTTTCGTGGTCGCCCGGCATCTTGCCGAGGCGGGCTGGTCGGTTCGCGTCGCCTTGCTCGGTCACCGTGACCAGCTCGCCGGCCCGGCGCGGCATCACGCGGAGTTGTGGCGGGGCGGCGTTCAGCAATTGGTTCCGGACGCGCTCGACGGAGCCGCCCTGGCGGTGGATGCACTGTTCGGGGCGGGGCTCAGCCGCGCGCTGGCGGAGCCGGTTGTGGCAATCTTGTCCGCGGCGGCAAGTCGGCGCTTGCCGATCATTGCCATTGATGTTCCCAGCGGCCTGATGGGCGATACCGGCGAAGCACTGGGTGCGGTTGCCGCCGTCCTGACCGTCACGTTTTTTCGCAAAAAGCCGGGGCATCTGTTGTTGCCGGGCCGGCGGCTGTGTGGCGAGGTGGTCGTCGCCGACATTGGCATCTCTTCCGCCGTGCTTGAGCAGATTTCCCCCGACACCTTCGAGAATGATCCGTGCCTCTGGCGGGAGCATCTCCCGCGGCCCCAGGACGAGGGAAATAAATATACGCGGGGTCACGCCCTGATCTCGGGTGGGTATCCCATGACCGGGGCCGCCCGGCTGGCGGCGCGGGCGGCGGCGCGCGCCGGCGCCGGACTCACCACCATCGCGGTTTCCTCCGTCGCCCTGCCGGTCTATGCGGCGGCCTTGACCAGCATCATGGTTCAACCGCTGGCGGTGCCGGAAGATTTCGAATGTCTCCTGGACGACGCGCATTACAAGGCATTCCTCATCGGCCCTGGTTCGGGAACCGGCGAGGAAACCCGTGCCCGGGTCCTCGCCATGCTCGAGACCGGTCGCCCCACGGTGCTGGACGCCGATGCGCTCACGACCTTCGCGGACGATCCGCTGACGTTGGATCAGGCGATCAAAGGTCCCTGCGTGCTCACGCCGCACGAGGGCGAGTTCCGTCGGCTGTTCGACGTGGCGGGCGACAAATTGACCCGCACGCGCGCCGCCGCCCGCCGCAGCGGCGCCGTTATTATTCTCAAGGGCGCTGACACGGTGATCACCGCCCCGGATGGCCGGTCGGTCATCAACCGCAACGCGCCCCCCGCCTTGGCCACCGCGGGGGCCGGCGATGTGCTCGGCGGCATCGTGCTGGGGCTCCTGGTGCAAGGCATGGAGCCGTTCCTCGCCGCCTCCGCCGCCGTGTGGCTGCATGGCGCCGCGGCGGCCGAGTTCGGCCCCGGCCTGATTGCCGAGGATCTGCCCGATTTGCTGCCCGTGGTTTTTCGCCGCCTCTCTGACCAGAAATAAATGGCAGGCCGCCCAAAGGCGTGTTGCCCAAGCCCCGGAGTGTGCCCGTCCCCGGGCACTGCAACGTTGAAACCAATGCAATTGTTGGGTATTTCGTATGCCCGATTGATGGAATGCGTGCTGTTTTTGCCGTTTTTGGCTTTCGGCAACATGCCCCCAACCAGGCCCGCCAAGCCCCCGCAGATTGACGCGCCGGGCGTTTTGCTGGCGCGGCGGCGCTCGCGCCCTGAGTGTGGTTGGCGTTGCCGGTTGACCCATGGTCGGGTTTCACCCCATGGCGCCCGCAAGGGGTTGGGTTAGAATGCTCCCAGCGTGGAAAATGAAACTTGGCTCATCTCAATGGAAGGGGCGGGCCCGCCTGGCCATCGTCCCGTTCCCCTGGGTCCGGTGGCTGAGCTGGGCGCGCAAATAAAAACACTTTCCCGTCCGATTGACGGATAACCACCAAACCAAAACCAAAATAAAATCAAATGACCACACTTGAAATCAAAGGCGACTGGAATATCACCAAGGGCAAGTTGAAACAGAAATGGGCCAAGCTCACGGACAATGATCTCCGTTACACTGAAGGCCGGCAGGAAGAACTGGTCGGTCGAATTCAAAAGCTCACCGGCGAAACCCGCGAAGTGGTTGAAGCCGCCATCCGGGAATCCTCGGCGGCTTGCAGTTGCAAGTGAGTCGGGGACGCCGTCTATGAGCACCGTACCTGAAGCCCCGCCCCCGGCCCGGCCGGACGTGGACGCCCCCGCCCTCGAGCCCATTTGCTCCGAAACCGACGCCTTGCGCGGGGAGCTCGCCGGGCAAAAAGAACAGCACCTGCGGCTGGCCGCCGACTTTGAAAATTTCAAGCGGCGCACCCGGCAGGAAAGCGAGAGCCGCGCCGCCGCCCAAAAGGAGTCGTTCATCGTCGAACTGTTGCCGGTCATTGACAATCTCGAACGGGCGTTGGCCGCCGGGGCGTCGCGGGACTCCGCGCAGTTTCATCAAGGGGTGGAGATGACGTTGAAACAACTGCAACAATTGCTCCGCCAGCACGGCGTCGAAAGCGAGGAAATCGCCGGCCAGGCGTTTGACCCGCATCTGCATGAAGCGCTTTCGCAAGGTCACGACCCGGCCCAACCCGACCGCGCCATCCTTGAAGTCGCCCAGCGCGGCTATCGCCGGGGCGCAAAGATGGTCCGCCCGGCCAAAGTCGTGGTGAACGACCTGACGGCTTCCCCGCCCGCCCGCCATGGCCGTTGAATTTAAAGATTATTACCAGGTGCTTGGCGTGTCGCCCAGGGCGACGGACGAGGAAATCAGGAAGGCCTTCCGCACGCTGGCGCGCAAATATCACCCGGACGTTGCCAAGGACAAAAAATCGGCGGAGGAAAAATTCAAGGCGATCAACGAGGCCAACGAGGTCTTGAGCAATCCGGAGAGCCGCCGGAAATTTGATCAGCTCGGCGCTGATTGGAAAACTGGCGCGCCGCCGCGGCCGGCGCCGGGCCGGAGTGGTGGCCGTTCCGCCGGGCCGGCCACGCGGGGCGGACCCGATGAATTCCAATTCGAAGGCACCGGTTTCAGCGATTTTTTCGAGCAGTTTTTCGGCGGCCATGCCGGCCGTTCCCGCGGCGGTTCGCCCTTCGACGGGGATGCGGAAGGAAGCGGGGCTGGGGAATCTGAGGCCGCCGCGCGGGGCCAGGACATTCGCGGCGACATTCTCATCACGCTGGATGAAGTGCTCAAAGGGGCCATGCGCGATATTTCGGTGCGCCGAACCAACGCCCGCTCCGGACAGGTGGAGACGGAAACCTACCATGTCCGCATTCCGATGGGAGTTCAGGCCGGGCAATCCATCCGGGTCCCGGGCAAAGGGGGCGAGGGCGAGGGGGGCGGAAATTCCGGCGACATTTATCTGCGGGTGCGTTATGCGCAACACCCGGACTGGCAGGTGCGCGGCGCCGATTTGGTGTGTCCTCTGGATCTGGCCCCTTGGGAGGCCGTGCTGGGAACCACGGCTCCAGTGCCCACGCTTGAAGGAACCATCACCCTCAAAATTCCCGCCGGCACCCAGCAGGGACATCAACTTCGGGTCCGCGGCAAAGGTCTGCCCGCTGGTGGCGGCACACGGGGGGACCTTTACGCCACCGTTTCCATCCAAGTTCCCGCCCACGTTGGCAAAGCCGAGGAACGCTTGTGGCAGCAATTGTCGGCGGAATCCCCCTTCCATTCGCGGAAGACCGCGTGACCACGCCGCCTCGCTGGGGGGTCGCCTGATCGCAAGCCGGCTTCCGCCATCGCCGATCACCTCGCGGTGCTGGGGGAAGGCCGCTTTTTCGCGATCGGCACACCCGACGAGGCCAAAATCAACCCAGATCCGCCTGTTCAACAGTTTTTGAACGCCAGCTTCACCCGGCGCTTTGCGGCTTCCGTTCCATTGCAACCCGTGGTTCCCACTCCCATTTACGAGGCTCCGGCACCGACCTGAAACTGAGCACCGGGTTTCACCCCATATGAAGAATATGGTGCGCAATGTAATCTGACTCCACCTAAACCGCCAGGCGCACCGGCGGCGCAAAAATTGAAACCAGTATTCGAAGATTATGGCAAAAACAATCGGCATTGATTTGGGCACCACGAACTCCTGCATGGCGGTCATCGAGGGCGGCGAACCCTCGGTTTTGGAAAACTCCGAAGGGAAACGGACCACTCCTTCGGTCGTCGCGTTCACCAAAACAGGCGACCGGCTCGTGGGTGACGCCGCCAAGCGCCAGGCCGTCACCAACTCGCGCAACACAATTTATTCCATCAAGCGCTTCATGGGCCGCAAGTTTGACGAGGTGCAGGAGGAAATCAAGCGGGTGCCCTATAAAGTTGTGAAAGCCGCCAATGGCGATGTCGCCGTGGAAGTCCAAATCGGCGGCCAGGCGAAGCGGTTCTCGCCGCCGGAAATTTCGGCCATGATTCTTTCCAAACTGAAAGCCGATGCTGAAACGCGGCTCGGGGAAAAAATCACGCAGGCCGTCATCACGGTGCCGGCCTATTTTAACGACTCCCAACGTCAGGCCACCAAGGACGCCGGCAAGATCGCCGGTCTGGAAGTTCTTCGCATCATCAACGAACCAACGGCGGCGTCGCTCGCCTATGGGCTTGATAAAAAGAAGGACGAGAAAATTGCCGTGTATGATCTGGGTGGTGGCACCTTTGATATTTCCGTGCTCGAAATCGGCGACGGCGTGTTTCAAGTCAAGGCCACCAACGGCGACACGCATCTCGGCGGCGACGATTGGGACAATCTGCTGATGGACTGGATTCTCGCTGAGTTCAAAAAGGAATCCGGCATGGATCTCCGCCAGCAACCCGACGCGCTCCAGCGCATCAAGGAAGAGGCCGAGAAAGCCAAGATCGCCTTGTCCAGCGCGACGACCTACGACCTCAATCTGCCCTTTATCACGGCGGACGCCAGCGGGCCCAAACACTTCCAAAAGACCCTCACGCGCGCCAAGATGGAGCAAATCACGGACAAATTGTTCGAGCGCACCATCGCGCCGGTGAAGGCGTGCCTGAAGGACGCCGGCATCGAAGCGGCCAAGATTGATGAGCTCGTCCTCGTGGGCGGCATGACCCGCATGCCGCGCGTCGTTGAAACCGCGCATACGCTGGTGAACAAGCCGCCGCACCAGGGCGTCAATCCGGACGAAGTCGTCGCGATTGGCGCCGCCATCCAGGCCGGCGTGCTCAAAGGCGAGGTCAAGGATGTGGTGTTGCTGGATGTCACGCCGCTGTCGCTCGGCATTGAGACTCTGGGCGGGGTGTTTACCAAGGTGATCGAACGCAACACGACCATCCCGACCCGCAAGGCGCAGACCTTTTCCACCGCGTCCGACAACCAGCCCGGTGTGGAAATCCACGTCTTGCAGGGTGAACGTCAGTTCGCCAAGGACAGCAAGACCATCGGCAAGTTCAATCTTGATGACATTCCGCCCGCCCCCCGGGGCCTGCCGCAAATCGAAGTCAGCTTTGACATTGATGCCAACGGCATCCTGCATGTCAGCGCCAAAAACCTGGGCACCGGCAAGGAACAGAAAATCACCATCACCGCCAGCAGCGGCCTTTCCAAGGACGAAATCGAAAAGATGCGCCAGGATGGCGAGCTCCATGCCGAAGAAGATCGGAAGAGCAAGGAGGAGCTGGAAACCCGCAACGAGGCGGACAGCGCGGTTTATCGCACGGAAAGATTAATGAAGGACAACGCGGACAAAATCTCCGCCGGCGACCAGGGCAAACTTGAAGCCGCCACCAGCCTGGTAAAGGCGGCGCTCAAAGGCGCGGACGTTGCGGCCATCAAGACGGTCGCCGACAAATTGAACGAAACCTGGCAGGCGGTCTCGGCGGAATTATACAAGACAGCCGCCGAAACAGCCCGCCAAGGCGGGCATCACACCGGTGCTCAGCCTGGCCAGCAATCCGAAGGGGAGCCTGTCCCCAACAACGATAAAACGCGCGAGGGGCCGGTTGTTGATGCCGAAGTTGTGGATGAACAGAAAGCGGCCTAGTTGGATGGAGACTTTATGAAACAAAACGAATCATCACTTGACCAAACCCAAAAGTTGCTTGAAGCCACTTGGCCCTGCAAAGTGGGGGACCCGCTCCCCGGCGAAGGTGGGGCGGCGCCATTGCCCAACGAGGCGGCGGCGGCCCGGCCGTTGGGAGGAATTGAACGCGAAACCCAAATGGATCTCGGCTCCTCACTGTTTGATGCCGGGCGCTAAACCTAACCGGAATTTGCCTCCCCACCGGCGCCATGAAAGCTAAAACGCGGATCGAAGCCACTTGGAAACCACCTGGCCCGGCCCCGCCCGGCCGGCTGTCTGCCGCCGGGAAAAGTTTGCTGCCCGACACGGCCTTCGCGTTTCCCCATGCCCGCAAAGAGCCGATGACGGACGCCGCCCATGTCCGCGATGCGATGGCGAGATTTAATCAGGTCGGCGACGTCACGGATGGCGAAAAGGATCTCGCGTTCGCCAATATTCACAAAGCGGCTGCCCATTTCGATATCCAAATGAAGGAAACCAACTGGCGTCATGACTGGCCAACCCCATGACCCCTGGCCGGAAAACCGGCGCCACTTTCCAAACCTGAAGCATCCCTATCCGGGTTTCACCCCATGGCAATGCCGTCTGCACCGGCGCAAAATTGAGTCCATGATCTGTTCGGCCCGGTAACGGCGCGATTGATTTGTCGAAACGCCGTCCGGCGGATGGCGCCCGGCAAACAAAAACGAAACGCAAACAACGCAAAAACAATTATGCTGATCCAAGCCAAAAAATTCAAAAGTTTCACCCTCCGGGCGCGCGATGGCGACATCGGCAAAGCCAAAGAGTTCTATTTCGATGACGAGAATTGGACGGTGCGCTACCTGGTCGCCAACACCGGAGGCTGGTTGAGCTGCCGGTTGGTTCTGATTTCGCCCCATGCTTTGAGTCCCGCCAACGATGCGGAACAAGTCCTCCCGGTGGATTTGACCAAAAAGCAGATTGAAGAAAGTCCGTCGCTGAACCGCGACCAACCGGTCTCCCGGCAGTATGAAACGCAGTATTACGGTTATTACGGCTGGCCGAATTATTGGAGCGGCCCGCGCATTTGGGGAGAATCCGTTTACCCGGGCGCTCCGCGCGCTGGAGTTGAACCGCTTGGCGGCCTGGCAATCCCGCCGCTCGGCTCATCCCTGCCCGGCGGAAAAGTCTCCGTTCATCGTGAGGTTGTGGGCGATCCCCATTTGCGCAGCACTGGGGATGTGACGGGTCATCACATCCAGGCGCTGTACGGGGAAATCGGCCACGTTGCGGATTTCATTATTGACGATGAGACGTGGGCGATTCGCTATCTGGTAATTGATACGACAAATTGGTGGGCGGGCAAACAGGTTTTGGTTTCGCCGCAATGGATTGAACGCGTTAGTTGGGGCGAGTTGAAGGTCTTCGTCAATCTTGATCGCGAAACCATTAAGCAATCACCGGAATATACCGGCGCAGCTCTGATCACCCGGGATTATGAAATGGAACTGCATGGCCATTACCATCGCCAAGGTTACTGGGTGGATGAACTGGTGAATGGCTGACCGGCCTCGTACCCGCCGAAATCGTGCTGATGAATGTGCAAAAATTAACTGACACCGCCCAGGCGCTGTTCGCCGGCGGCAAAGGGCTGCTGGCAATGGATGAAAGCAACCCGACCTGCCATAAGCGCTTCGCCAAACTCGGCATTCCTCAAACGGTGGAAGCCCGGCGCGCTTATCGCGAGTTGATTGTCACCACGCCCGGTCTGGCGGAGAGCATCAGCGGCGTGATCCTTTACGACGAGACCATCCGTCAGCAAACGCCCGACGGCACGCCCTTTCTAAAAATTCTGGCCGCTGCCGGCATCATTCCCGGCATCAAGGTGGATGCCGGCACCACGGATCTGGCCGCTCATCCCGGTGAGAAAATAACCGGGGGCTTGGACGGATTGCGCGAACGGCTGGCGGAGTATTTTCAAATGGGGGCGCGCTTCGCCAAGTGGCGCGCCGTGTTCGTCATCGGCGAGGGGCTTCCCAGCCGGAGTTGTATTGACGCCAATGCGCATGCGCTCGCCCGCTACGCCGCCCTCTGTCAGGAAGCCGGGCTGGTTCCCATCGTCGAACCGGAAGTGCTCATGGACGGTGGCCATACGTTGGAGCGTTGCCGCGTCGTCACCGAAGAAGTTCTCCGCGCTGTTTTTATCCAGCTCAATGGTCAGCGCGTGCTGCTCGAGGGCATGATTCTCAAGCCCAATATGGTGCTGCCGGGGTTGACCTGTCCCCCGCACCAGGAAGTCCAGGAGGTGGGCGTCGGGGAACAGCAATATCAGGTGAGATTGACCGACCGTCCGCCGGAGGAGGAAACAGATTTGGAGGAGGTGGCCAACCTCACGGTGAAGTGTCTGTGGCGAACCGTCCCCGCCGCCGTTCCGGGCGTTGCCTTTTTGTCCGGCGGCCAGTCCGCCGAGCTGGCCTCGGCGCGTCTGAACTTGATGATTTTGCGGTTCAAACCGCAACTGCCCTGGGCGCTGTCCTTCTCGTTTGCCCGCGCCATTCAGCAGCCGGCGTTGGAGCTTTGGCGTGGCCAGGCCGCCAACGTGAAAGCCGCCCAGCACGCCCTCCTTCATCGCGCCCAATGCAACCGCGCCGCCCGGTTGGGCGAATACACCGCCGCCATGGAAATACCGTAAGGACGCGCTCTCGCCTTTAAGAAACTGGGGAGCGCGCCCGCCTCGGGTGCCGCGGCGGACGCCCCCGTCCGCCGCCACCGGCAGCCCCTGTAGCGGCGGGCGTCCCGCCTGCTGTAGCGCGGCGGCGTCCCGCCGCCAGTTGGCCCGCCCCGGACCCCGACGAGTCAGACGAGTCGCCCGCCGTCCCGTCCGCCATCCCGTCCGCCATCCCGTCCGCCATCCCGTCCGCCATAGCTTTAGCGGCGGCGGAAGCTTTAGCGGCGGCGGAAGCTTTAGCGCCGGCGGAAGCTTTAGCGAAGGAGGACGCGAGCGCACCAGCGCAAGCATTCCCGCCGTCTTCTCGCTCTCCTCCATGCCTAAATGGAGGAGAGGGCCGGGGAGAAGAGGCGCTTTTCTCTCCAAGTTTCTTCCATGAACACAGCCCGTCCCGCCCTGCGGGATGGATGGAGGCTTCTAAGAAACAGGGGAGCGCACCCGCCCCGGGTGCGGCGGTGGACGCCCCCGTCCGCCGCCGCGAGCGCACCAGCGCGAGCAGGTCCCCGTCGTTTCCTCCATGACCACAGCTTGTCCCGTAGAGCGGGACGGGTGGATGCTCTTAAGCCAAACGCCCGGGCATTTCGCCCATTTCATGGGGAGTTCACCCCATATGCTTCTTTGGGTCCAAAAGCCACAATGATGGTTGGGGAACATCGTACAATGACTCAACCTGAAGCCAGCTCGGCGGCCATCAGCTCCCGGCCCAATCTCGGCGCGGTCGCCTCGGTGCGCGGCAGCGTCGTGGATGTGCGGTTCGACGGGCCCTTGCCGCCGGTCTATTCGGTGCTGCGGACCGGTTCGGAAAACCAGATCGTGATCGAAGTGCTGGCGCAGCAGGATGATCATCATGTGCGCGGGATTGCCCTCACCCCCACGCAGGGTTTGGCGCGCGGCATGGCGGTCACCGACACCGGCGGTCCGTTGCAGGCGCCCGTCGGCCCGGCGATTCTCTCGCGCATGTTTGACGTGTTCGGCAACGCCATTGACCGCCAGCCCGCCCCGGCCGCCGTCCGGTGGCGCTCGGTGCACCGCGCCCCGCCGCCGCTGGCCAACCGTTCCACCAAGTCCGAAATCTTCGAAACCGGCATCAAGGTCATTGACGTCCTCGTGCCGCTGGAGCGCGGCGGCAAAGCGGGCATGTTTGGCGGGGCGGGCGTCGGCAAAACCGTGTTGCTCACCGAAATGATTCACAACATGATCGGTCACCAACAGGGCGTCAGCATCTTCTGTGGCATCGGCGAACGCTGCCGCGAGGGTGAGGAGCTGTACCGCGAGATGAAAGCCGCCGGGGTGCTGCCCAACATGGTCATGGTCTTCGGTCAAATGAACGAGCCGCCCGGCAGCCGCTTCCGGGTCGGCCATACCGCCCTGACCATGGCCGAGTATTTCCGCGACGATGAGCATCGCGACGTGCTGCTCCTGATTGATAATATTTTCCGGTTCATCCAGGCCGGCATGGAGGTCTCCGGCCTCATGGGGCAGATGCCGTCGCGGTTGGGCTATCAGCCGACCATGGGCACGGAATTGTCGGGTCTCGAGGAACGCATTGCCAACACCGATGCCGGTGCGATCACTTCCATCCAGGCGGTGTATGTGCCGGCGGATGATTTCACCGACCCGGCGGCGGTGCATGCCTTCTCGCACCTCTCCGCTTCCGTCGTGCTTTCGCGCAAGCGGGCCGGCGAGGGGCTTTTCCCGGCCATCGACCCGCTGCAATCCACTTCCAAGATGGCCACGCCCGGCATCGTCGGCGAACGACATTACACCCTCGCCCAGGAAATCCGCCGCACCCTGGCGCAATACGCCGAACTAAAGGACATCATCGCCATGCTGGGTCTGGAACAGCTTTCGCCGACGGATCGCGCGGTGGTCATGCGCGCCCGCCTGCTGGAGCGGTTTCTGACCCAACCCTTTTTCACCACCGAACAATTTACCGGTCTCCCGGGCAAGCTCGTCAGCCTCAAAGACGCGCTGGATGGCTGCGAACGCATCCTGCGCGACGAATTCAAGGACTACCCGGAGAGCAGCCTCTACATGATCGGCGCGATCAGCGAGGCCAAGGGAAAACCAAAAGCCGCGCCGGCCGCCGCCACGACCAAACCGGCGGCGGCGCCTGCCGCCAAGGGGGAGCCCAAGCCCGCCGGCCAGGCCCTGCCGGCGGTTAAAACCGCTCCCCCGGCGGAGCCGGCCTCCCCGCCCAAATCTGGACCCGGTTCCCAGTCAGGGAAACCGTCCGCCCCGCCAATGCCGCCAACCGCCCTGCCGCTGGCGCCTTTGCCCGCGGCCACACCCCCACCCAAGGAAGAACATGCCGGCGTCGCTCATGCATCTTAAGCTTCTGCTGCCCTTCCAGGTCTTTACCGAGCAAACCGGCGTGGCCCGCATCGTGGCCGAGACGCGCGCGGGGTCGTTTGGATTGCTGCCCCACCGCCTCGATTGCGTGGCCGCCCTCGTGCCGGGTATTTTGATTTACCAAACCGAAGCCGCCGGTGAAGTCTTCGTGGCCGTGGATCAGGGCTTGCTGGTGAAGACCGGCCCGGACGTGCTCGTGTCCGTCCGCCGGGCCATCGGCGGAACCGATCTCGGCCAATTGCACGCGGCGGTCGAAAAAGAATTTCTGACGCTCGATGAGCACGAGCAAAGCGTGCGTACGGCGGTGGCGAGATTGGAAACCGGATTCCTGCGTCGCTTGGCGACTCTGCAACATGAGTGACCAGCCCGACAAATCCCCGCCGAACGACCCGGCCTTCGCCGCGGCGATCCGCGCGCGGACCGCGCGCAAGCTCAAGGCCCGCACATCAACTCAGGGGGTCTGGTTCGGCCTGGGCATGATGGGCCTCGTCGGCTGGTCGGTGGTTGTGCCCACCTTGCTGGGCGCGGCGCTCGGCATCTGGCTGGACCATCACCATCCGGGCAAACATCCGTGGACCCTGGCGCTGCTGGTGGTCGGACTGGCCGTCGGCTGTTTGAATGCCTGGCATTGGGTTGCCCGGGAAGACCAGGCCATGCACCGCCCTGCGGAGGATGACGATGAATAATGTTCTATTGCTGGCGCTCGCTTTGGTGGCGGGACTTTTGCTCGGCGTGATATTCTTCGGCGGGCTTTGGTGGACGGTCCGCCGGGGCCTTTTCGCCGGCTCGCCGGCCCTCTGGTTTCTCGGCAGCCTGTTGCTGCGGATGGGAATTGTGCTCGCTGGCTTTTATTTTGTCGGGCGCGGAGATTGGCAACGGCTGCTGACCTGTCTGCTCGGTTTCATCATCGCGCGTTTCATCGTGCTGCGGTTGACCCGCACCCCCGTCGAGTCTCCCCCCTCAGCGGCGAAGGAGGCCCGCCATGCGCCTTAGCCCCGACCAGTTGATCTTCTGGCACCATGGTTTTTTCAAACTGAATGGCACCATTGTGTTCACCTGGGGTTTGATGCTCGTGCTGGCCGTCGGCTCCAAACTCATCACGCGCAAACTTTCCACCGGTCTGAATCGCTCGCGCTGGCAAAACCTTCTGGAAATCGTCGTGGCCGGCATCCAGAAGCAGATCTCTGACGTCGGCCTGAAGCATCCGGAAAAATATATCGGTTTTCTGGGCACGCTCTTTTTGTTCGTGGCGCTGGCCGCGCTTTGCACGGTCATTCCCGGCTATGAGCCGCCGACGGGTTCGCTCTCGACCACGGCGGCGCTCGCGTTGTGCGTGTTTGTGGCGGTGCCGTTGTTCGGCATCGAGGAGCAGGGATTTTGGGGTTATCTCGTTTCCTACACGAAACCGACGATCATCATGCTGCCGTTCAACATCATCAGCGAACTTTCGCGCACGCTGGCCCTGGCTGTCCGCCTGTTCGGCAACATGATGAGCGG
>Ga0182030_10020607_pt1 | contig 12422 bp, 9 predicted proteins | sample 812S3MmetaG_FD_121299 | JGI IMG/M metagenome (GOLD analysis project Ga0182030, IMG submission 121299) | Permafrost microbial communities from Stordalen Mire, Sweden - 812S3M metaG (Illumina Assembly) | ecosystem: Environmental > Terrestrial > Soil > Wetlands > Permafrost | place: Sweden... | reverse complement strand
CAAGTAGCTGTGGATTTAGAATGTGGGCCTGGAAATATTTTTCGAGTCAATGGATCGGTAATTTCTGATCTTGGTTTTATGCAGGTGTATAATGAAAGCGTTAGTGAAGATAATATAGCTAATAAATTTGAAGATGATAGTGCGCTTAGTATGGAGAAGCATTTACCAAATTTAGTTAAAGGAGAAGAACTGCCTATACAAGCTATTCGTACTGAACAGCATTTTACTGAACCACCACCACGTTATTCTGAAGCAACACTGGTTAAAGCTTTAGAAGAATACGGTATTGGCAGGCCTTCTACGTATGCTGCCATTATTTCCACGTTGCAACAGCGAAAATATGCTTTTTTAGAGGCATCTAGATTTAAACCTACAGATGTTGGTACTGTTGTTAATAAATTTTTAACTAATTATTTTCAACAATATGTTGACTATGATTTTACTGCAAAATTAGAAGATCAATTAGATGCAATTGCTAGAGGAGAAAGAAATTGGGTGCCGGTATTACAAGATTTTTGGCAACCATTTATTAATTTAATTAAAAATGTTGAAGGTGCTGTTAAGCGTAGTGATGTAACTCAAGAACAATTAGAAGAAGTTTGTCCTAAGTGTGGTAAACCGTTATCCTGCAGGCTAGGTAAAGTTGGAAAGTTTATAGGTTGTACTGGCTTTCCAGATTGTGATTATACTAGAAGTGTAGATAATTCTGGAAATAGTATTCAACCTGAAGTAATTTCTGATCGGGCTTGCCCTACATGTGGTAAAGCATTAATAATTAAAACTGGTCGTTATGGTAAATTTATCGGGTGTAGTGGTTACCCAGAATGTAAGCATATAGAATCATTAAACAAACCGGAAATTATTAACATAGAATGTCCTAACTGTAAAAAAGGTCATTTTATTAAACGTAAATCGCGGTATGGAACATTCTTTTATGCCTGTAGTTGTTACCCTGAATGTAAATATGCAGTAAGGAACGAGCCAACCAAAGAAATATGTCCAAAATGTAATTGGCCAATTTTAATGATAAAAACCACCAAAAAGAAAGGAACAGAAAAACTGTGCCCTCAGCCTAAATGTGGTTTTATAGAACAGGTTTGAATTAACAATAATTTTTAGGAGTTTTTTGATCTGTTTGTGGCTTTCTTTGTTGAAAGCTTGCAAAATCAAACATACATCGTTCAACTTCTTTTCTTTTACTTTTTAAACGTTCTTCTTCACGTTTTAAATATTCTTTGTGTAAAAAAAGAAGTTCATCGTGACGTTGTTGATCTTGTGTTGTTTCAGCAGAATGGTTTTTAGCAACTTTAAGCATAAGTCATATTCTCCTTATTTTATTGTGTTATTATTCATTTTAGGTCTGGTGTTTTTAAGTATAGCGCAATTTTATGGGGTTGGAATTTTTGCTAAACATGCCTTTGGCGGTGGTTCTTGGTGGGTTAAGCCTTGAGAAAAATTTGATGATGGTGTAGAAGAATCTGATATTCTTCTGGTGATATTACCTATAGTATGATTATCTAAAATGCATTTGGAAGTACAAAGTGCTTTATGTTCTAGATGTCTAGAGCATTGGTGTAGTAATTGTTCTTCTGACAAATGAGTTTGATGGTTAGTCTTTTTATGGTGTACATGTTTAAATTGAGCTAATACTTTTTGGGCAAGTATATTATCTTTTGCAGGATTAGTGGTCGATAAATAGTTGGAAGATCGTCTATTAGCTTCTGAAAAGGCTCTAGTTTCTGAATTAGTTCTGGTTTGTTTTGGGCATAATAATGGAGTGCGTTCATCTTCTAGTTGTAAGGCTTGTAGTGAAGTCTCTAATACTGGGTTAATTTCTGTGTGGGGAGCAGGTTGTCTGTTAGTATTAGCTGATGAAAAACTTAATAGTTCGGTGTTTTGTACATATTCTGTAGGTTGAGTATAGGAAAAACTAGCAGTAGCTTTTTTATAGTCATGAAGCGCTGCTTGTTTATTTAAAAGAAGTTTATGTTTAGCTTGTAATGCTGCTTGTTGGTCTAAAAACAGATCTAGATCTGCGTCATAAATTAAAGAATTTAATATTCTCTCCCAATCTTTTGGGGTTGCGCCAAATTCTGATGATGTCTGTGGCTCTCTTAAGTTGGCTACACAAAAATCTACTACATGTTGAATAAGAGCTTCTTCTATGTCAATTTCTTGAGATTTAAATATTTGTATTAATTCAGCTCTTCTTTGTTTAGTCAAAAAAAAGTCTGGGTCTCCAAATCTAAATTTACAAAAACTTCTGACTACAGCTTTACTGGTGTAGGCGCCGAAACTACTAGAAGCCAATACCGACAGCGCAACTGCAGCTTTGGTTTGCAGTATAACGGGAACAAACTCTAATGCTTTAATAATTTTAGTAAAAAATGTTAATACGGTAGGATTATTAAGAACTATATATAAGCCTACACAGGTGGCCAAGACAATACTAAAAATTCTAATGGTACTTCTAACAGTATGTCGGTTTTCAATAAATAAAGTATTTAATTCATATTTAAGCTCTAACCAAGGATAACAAAGTATTTGCATTAATATAGTGGTAGGTAGCAAGTCGCTCATGTTGAAAATCCTTTATTATTTTATTTAAATATAGCGCATATTAAGTTATGAGTTTGTTGTTGCACTATATTTGGTAAAAGTTTGGTGATGGCAATTGTTTAGAGATTCTTTCTATGCTAGGAGTGTTTAAAATACATTTATTAGTACAAAATGCTTTATGTTCTAGATGTCTAGAGCATTGAGCTAATAATTGATCTTCTGATACAGAGGAGTGAACCTTATGTTTTTTTTGGTGGACATGTTTAAAGTGAGCTAATGTTTGTTGAGCTGTTGTTATATTGTCTGTGCTTCTGTTAAGAGAATATTCTGAAGATTTTCCAAACGATCTTGAATTGTTAAAAGTTGCTGGGGAACTATAAGGTGTTTTATTTTCGCTTGAGGTGCTTGAATGTCTAGAATTTATACCAGTTCTTTGTGGTATTAATAGAGGGGTTTTTTCGTTTTCTGGCGGCAAGGTTGGGCAAGTTTCTATTATTGTAGGAAGTGTTGAATTATGTGGTGGCTCGCTAATAGATCTTGTGGTGTTAGATTGTTGCGTAAAAAGCAGTTGTGGTTGGTCGACTGTTTCTGGAGTATGTTGGAAGCTAATGCTGGCGGTATAAGCATGAATAGCTGCTTGTTTATCTAAAATGCGTTGGTGTTTAGTTTGCAATGCTGCTTGTTGATCTAAAAACAAATCTAAATCCGCATCGTAAATTAAAGAATTTAATATTCGTTCCCAATCTTTAGGGGTGGTACCCATTTCGGAAGAAGGGTGTGAATTTCTTAAATTATGTACGCAAAAATCTACTACATGCTGAATAAGATCTTCTGGTATTTCGATTTCTTGGGCTTGGAATATTTGTACTAATTCAGCTTTTCGTTTGTTAGTTAAAAAAAAGTCTGGATCTCCAAATTTACATTTGCAAAAACTTCTTACTCCAGCTTTACTTGTGTAGGCTCCAAAACTGCTGGCAGCTAGTACAGCCAAAGCTGTAGCGGCTTGTGTTTGCATGGCAACAGGTACGAACTCTAACGATTTAATAATCCCAGCAAAAAACTCTAAAACCGCAGGATTGTTAACTACTAGATATAAGCCAAGACAAGTGGCTAAAGCTATGCTACAAATTCTAACCGCACTTCTAATCATATGTTTGTTTTCAATAAACATAGCGTTTAATTCATATTTAAGTTCTAACCAAGGATAACAAAGTATTTGCATTAATAATGTGGTAGGTAGCAAGTCGCTCATCTGGAAATCCTTTATTATTTTTTTTATTTAAATATAGCTCAAATAGTCAATCAATATTTTGTTACTAGTTTTAAATTTTTAAATTAATACAATGTTTTGAGTTGTTGTTATTTGTTATTTTGTAAAATATACCATTGTATGTTATGCTTATTTTAAAAACCAAGACTTTTGCTAAATGGGCTAAAAAAATTGGTCTAGCAGATTTGCAATTGGTATTAACCGCTAAGGAAGTAAAAACCGGTCTAATTGATGCTGATTTTGGTAAGTTTTTATATAAAAAAAGAATTGCTTTGCCTGGAAAGGGGAAACGTGGTGGTGCACGAGCTATCATAGCCTATAAAACTGCAGAGCAATTAGTTTTTTTACTAGGTTTTGTTAAAAATGAACGAGTTGATATAACAGAAAAAGAAAAAACCACACTAAGAAAGTATGTTAATATATTGGTACATTTAGAGGAGCAAGAGTTAACAGTATTATTAGAGAATGGTGAGCTTGTTAAGGTGGCTTATGAGTAAAATATTAGATTTTGTACATAATTCTGCTAAGAGCTTGTATGATCTAAATATCATAGATGTAACAACTATGCACGAATTTGATGCGCTGTGTTTAAAAGATACAAAGATCATGAAGCCTAGAGAAATTAAAAAGCTTAGGCTAAGGGAGCGTGTTAGTCAGCCAGTATTTGCAAAATATCTAAATGTCAGTGCGTCCACAATCAAAAAATGGGAAACTGGGGAAAATATTCCAAGTGGAGCTGCAATAAGGTTGCTCAATATAATAGAACAAAATGGGATTAATATTATATATTGAATGCATATGAGTTAAAATATCATCACAACCACCTTCGGTTGGGTGGATGTTTTTGTTTCATCACGACACACCCGCAATTACTAGGTATATTAATTGTTCTTTTAAGCCAAAATCTGGGCATATTAAGCTAAACTTATAAGTATTAATATTATAAAAATCGCGGGAGATTGACATGAATACATCTAAAGTTTTTCAACATGCAGACATAGATAACATAATGCTGCAAGCACAAAATTCTTTATGTGGGATAATTAAAGAAATATCAGATATTAGCAATGGTGCGGTTGAACAACATGTTTTTGTGGTGTTGTGTAATGATACGCTTCATAAAATCCCAGCAGTTTTTTTGGATAGTGGAATATTAGACAGTACAATTGGGGCTAAGAAAGTATTTTTAAATGGGGTGGTGCCACATTTTAAAAGCCTAGTTCAACAAGATGTTGAGCTTGGCGCTAAAATTTTGGGAAAATATAAAGAATTGTTTGATATTGGCGATTTTTCTACGATTAATAATTCAACCCAGTTAAACGAACATATTAGTGCTTTACAAAAGGCTATAGAAGAATATCGTGTGGCCGCAATACAAAATCTTGCGAAAAAACAAGCTGAATTAATTGGGGAGCAAGTTGCGGAAGAATTCAATAAGGTTAATGTTAATAATGTTAGAAGCACATCAATAGATCTGGGAGCCTGTACAGACAAAATAGCAGAGTTAACGGCACAATTACATGTGGCAGAAGATATTGAGGCACAGAAAGGAATAAATAAAGCTTTTTTAGAAAAATTTAAAGATGCAAATAAAGACCAGAATAAATCGCTCGAATTATACTTAACAGATCCAGCAGGAGATACCACAAAAGATTACAAACAAGATCCGGAACATCTAAGCGCATTAGCAAATCTGTCTTTTGCAGAAAAAATTAAGGATCTTAGTAACGATCAAGAAGCTAAAGCTAAAATAATGCAGAGGTTTGTGCGTACTGTTTTAGGCAGACAAAAAGCATTGCGTGAAGATACTATACCTCATATTAAAAAATTTATAAAACTTGCTGCAGAGACGCAGGCTTCAGACTTGCTTGATAAGGACGTGCAAATACTTAATAAGCTATTAAATCGTTTAACCAAAAATTCATTAAAAGAATTTGCTGAAGCAGTTAAAACAGACCCAACAACAGTATTTTTTTTGAAAGAGTTGGGTTTGCAATCTGTCATTGACGATCCAAATAGTTTAACTACAACTTCTACGGCCACATCGTTTCCAGCGGATATTAAAGTGGCTTGTAAGAGAAGAATAGATACGGCTGCTGAAAAAACTGAAGAGTTAAGATTGTTGATAACACAGGCTGTTAATTCATATAACACTGGTATTACAGATACAAAAAAGATAACTCCAGAAATGATAGCTCTTATTAATGATATTCCTCATGCAATTTCTGAGGTTTTACAACCACTTTACCAATCAACCATAGGATCCAGCCGTTTTTTCTGAGAACTTGTAGTGACGGCTTATCAGGGATGATTAGTAGTTTAGGAGTAGGAGCAGAATCAGACAAGTATAGGCCAGAAGTACTATGCCCAGAATTTAAAGAAGCTTGTGAAAAACTAGGAAATGGAATAGATACAAAAGAAGAAAACATTGAAGCGGTAGAAAAATATACTAAAGCATTATGCGCTAAATTAGTTGCAAATTTACAAGAGAAACTTGCGGAAAAAGCAGAGGCTGATACTACTCATGCTCCATTGCATCCTCCTCCAGCGCCTATAGATGGGTTAAACGATATTGTACGTAAAAATCTAGAAAAAGTAGCAGCTAAAAGCTTTAGTCCAAGTTTTGCAAAAACAAAAGGCAAATCATTCGACAGCCTTAAGAAGCAAGCACAAAAAAGAACGGAAAAATATGCTGTGGTTGCAAAAGAGGATCATGATAAATTTGCTGAACAAAGAGTTACAGAGAGGGAATCTAGTAAAAAAGAGCAAAAAAAAGATGGAGATCAATATAAAGATAGAGTTAAAGCAAGACTAGAAGTCTATCAAGGTTGGAAGTTTGAAGAAAAAACAGATGGTAGTGAAGGGTTTATTCTTTCACAAACGGAAGAAGGAAAACTGTATCAAGAAATAACCGTTACAAAAAATCCAAACGGTTCGTTTACCATAAAATCAACATCAAATGAAGAAGTAACCGATGAAGCCATAGGAATAATGATAGAGCTTTCGCATAGTGTATTGCGGTTTAACAATAATAAAAACATGAATATGACAGTAAAAGGTTTGGGGGGCAATCCAGCGATCACTAATAAATTTAAACAAGGTCTAGATATAATTAATAAAGATAAAATATTCCAAGAAGAGCATAAAGAAGGTGAAGGACAATTAAAATATAGATTTGAAAATAAAGATAAAAAAAATTAAAAATATCTAATTAATTGTAATTATCCTTAACATACATGAGTTTTTGGTATTCTAAAATTAACCTCGCCTAGTTGTTTTTGTAACTATACTTAACTGACAGATATAGATACAAATAGGTAATAAAGGCTATGCACGCAATTTTAGAAGAAGAAGAGTCTTTTATTCTGCCGCCAGATATGGCTAAAGAGTACTTAAAGGCTGTAAATTATATAAAAAATGCTGAGGTTGCAAAGTTAAAAGTGCTTCTTACTTTTTATCAAGACTTACGAAATTTTATTTGTCCGGATAGTGGGTATAATTTAATTGGTGTAGCAATATTAAACAATGCTCCTGTTAGTATAATAAATTTATTAATAGATCTACATGTTTCTATTGATGGCATAAAAGATGGTAGTAAAATACCACTAAAAGCCATACCCTTTGTTAACTTACTGCCAGAACAAATTGACGCTGCATACGAGCTTATTAAAGCTGGTGCTAAGTATGATTTTTGTGAAAACGAAACAACGTTATGGTTAGATGGTTGTCAGCAGTTTAATAAAAGATTATACGCTAAGATCTTCCAAGCGATAAGGGATCGAGCGAAATATCTAGGGGAATTTGAAGAACCGTCAGTAGAGTGTTTGTATAGCCTGAAACATAAGAGATTTTTTTTTGATATTAAATTGGCAGTTAGTTTAAGAAAAGCAGAGCTTCAACGTCAGGAAGAAGAATTATTAGAATTAAGGCCCAAAATTCTTAATGCTAAACAGTTAGCAGAAGAGGCATTGCAAGAAGGGTTGGGTTGTTCAATAAAAATGCAAATTATAGATAGAACGGAAGGTGTAACAGTAGTAGATAGAGCGGTTGACTTGTTGATAAATAAAACAGGAACAGTTAATGTAGAAGATAATTTAAAAAATCTTTTTAATCATTCTAAAAAAAAATTCAAAGCAGCTAAAAAAACTGTTGATAAGACACCAGATAATATAGAAGCAAATAGAGTGTTAGCATTGTACCATCAAAATGGTTGGGGTGGTGCTCAAGTAAATTCTGAGTTAGCAGAGAGTTATGCTAAAAAAGCCGCTAAAGCTACTTCTTCAAAGAAAAGAGCTACTATATAATTGACCAACAAGTACAAGTTAAAACACACATAATTGACAAATTGGTTTCCATGTTTTAGGATGACCTATGAAATAGGTTTTACTTAACGGGGTGCCTTCCTTAACCAAAGGCTGAGAGGCGAAAGCTAACCCGCGAACCTGATCCAGATCATGCTGGCGGAGGAATTGAGTAAAAAATTACGCCTCATTTTTTTCTAGAGAGGCGTTTTATTTATAGTTCTCTTTTCCTTTTTTCAAAATTTTGAAAAAGAGGAGCACATTATAAAATGCCACAAGAAGATATAGCCGTTTGGTCTATACTGAATTTTTGGGATTGCCTTATATTCCTATCCACTATTGGGCTTACCGTATTGTCTGTTCTTTATGCTGCATTTGTTAAAAAAAAAATATATGCAAGAAAAGGAAATGAAACAACAAAAAATTCCTGGATTGAACATATTCTCATGGGAAGACAATTAACTCTTCCCCTCTTTGTTTCAACACTAGTGGCTACCTGGTATGGGGATATTCTTGGGGTCACTCAGATTGCCTTTCAATATGGGGTATATAATTTTCTGACTCAGGGACTTTTCTGGTATATTTCCTATATTCTTTTTGCTATATTTTTGGCCAAAGCCATCCGAAAAATGGATATTGCAACCTTCCCAGATCTTCTTTCAAAATTAATTGGCTCAGGCCCAGGTCAATTTTCTGCCGTTCTTATTTTCCTGAAAACTTTGCCTGTTACTTATGCGATTGGGGTAGGCATTTTCCTAAAAACACTTTTTGCCATTTCTTTTCCATTAGCTGTCTTTATAGGACTTTGTTTTGTATTTTTCTACAGTTTGTTCGGAGGGTTTCGTGCCATTGTTTTTTCAGATTTCGTCCAATTTATCTTTATGTATGCTGGGGTTATTTCAGTAGTTATTATCTCTTTTTCTAAATTTGGAGGGATAGAATATCTTATGGACAAGTGTCCTGCTTCTCATTTTTCCCTCTGTGGATCTTTTTCTATTTTAAATACTTTCGTTTGGTTTTTTATTGCTATATCTACCACTTTTTTAAATCCTACTTTTTATCAAAGGTGTTTAAGTGCCACCTCAGATAAGGTTGCTGTTAGAGGCATTTTTATTTCAATCTTGTTCTGGTTTGGGTTTGATATTTGCACCACGCTAATTGGATTTTATGCGAAAGCCAGCCTTCCCTATGCAAATCCTGTTAATGCTTCTTTAGTGTATTGTCTTCAGATCCTTCCCAATGGTTTAAAAGGGTTGTTTCTAGGAGCTATACTTGCTACGATTTTATCGACCCTTGACTCTTTTCTCTTTATATCCAGTACAATTTTGTCTTATGATTTAAAGCTTATGCGGTTTAAATCCAAATTTTTAGCTCATCTCTTTTCCTCTCTTATTACAGGAGCTTTTACTTTTTTAGTGGTTTTATTCTATGAAGGAAATTTTGAAATGGCCTGGCGGATGATAAAAGGTATTTTTGCAGCTTGTATGTTCTTTCCATTCATTATCAGTTGGTTTAGACCAAATATAGTGACAGTCAGATCTTTCGCATCTTCCTGTTTCTGCGTCTTGACAGGAGTTCTTTTATGGAATTTTTATAAACCATTGCCGTTGGATGCTTTTTACATAGGACAGATTATATCTTTCACCTCGTTAATGATCCCTGTTTTCTGGAAATATTTAGGAAGAAAAAAGAAGCTCATAAATATATAATAAATACACTAAGAGTTTGATTTACCGAAAGTTTAATGTACAATTTTAAATCTTAAGTTTTAACTGTTGCTGGCGTAGCTCAGTTGGTAGAGCAGCTGATTTGTAATCAGCCGGTCGTGGGTTCAAATCCTGTCGCCAGCTTTATACTTTATATAAGAATTATTAATACTTTTCTTTAACAACCCCAAATAGTTAGCAGTCTAAAAAGTTTTTTGGGGTTTACCATGATTAAAAACAGCTAAAATAATAAATATTCTTTAATTTTATAGATATAATTTAAATTAGATATAAAAATATACAATCCATAGACAGGAGTCCCAATGCCAAGGAAGGCAATATTTTCTAAAGCTATAATTGCTTATTTGATTGGGCAACTGGTAGTTTCTAGTGTGGGGTGGGCCACCACAGATATTGATAGCACATACGTAGCTGATAGCCAATCTACAAGCATAACCGATGGGGCTGTTTTTAATCAATCTGGCGGGACGTTACAAGTAGGGGATAGTAATGGTGTAGTTGGGACAGTAAGTAATTCTGGTAGTCTGGGTAGTAGTGTTGCCGTCTCATCTAGTAGTGCTAGCACAGGTTCTGCCACTATAACTGTTAATTCAGGTAGCAGTATCACAACTGTTAATGGAAATAATGTTATAGATTTCAGCGCTAATGCTCCAAGTAATGCTTGTGTATTAACGATAAATAATAGCGGTACAATAGCTAATCAAAATCCTGCTGGCACTACCAATTCTGTAGGTAATGCAATATTGGGAGATTCTGGCGGTAAAACATCGTTGAAACTTGCTAACAGTAATAGCATATGTGGTGCTATTACCATGGGAAATAACGCCTCAAACTCCACAGCCAACGCTAACTTAATCACGAATTCCGGAGAAATACAAGGCGCTATTAATTTAGGAAATGGCTTAACACCTAACACAATTACAAATTCAGGCTTTATAGATGGTAATATTACTACAGGAAATGGAGATATCTTAAATAACAATGGTGGTTATATACAAGGCAATATTAATCTTGTTGGTGTCGGCGGTACTATAAATTTAACGAATACTAATGCTATAGAAGGGATTATAACTGGAGAAACAGGTGATACGACTAGTATTTTAAATGTAGGAGGTATAACGACGGGCTTAACAGCTAGATTTACAACGGGAGGCCTTATAAGCAATATTGGCAACATAAACGTAAATAGTGTTGGCACAACTTTTAATGTTAACTCTAATATATCAGGGATTAATACTTTAACGGCGGCTGCTGGTACTACCACAACAATTTCTGGTGCCGGCATAGAGGCGACTATAGGTACAGTCATTAATAGTGGAACTATAGTTTTAGGTAGCGGTAGTGATAGTAGTGGTACTACTGTTACAGGAGATTTTACCAACGGCGGGACTGTTAGTATACAGAATCCAAATACAACTATTGGTGGGGTTTATAGGTCTAATACGGGTGGTTCAATACATATAGCAAATATAAATAATGGTGTTTCGGAGCAACTAACTATTGGTAGTTCAGGTAGAGTTGATCTTTCTAATAGTACTGTCCAAGTAGTTACTTCTGGTAATACGGTATTAACTAATGGGCAAATTTTAAATATTATAGGTGGCGGTAATACAGCTCCGAATCTTACTGGCACAACAATAACAGGATCTTCACCGGCACTTAAATATTCTATAGCAGCTGATCAGAATAATAATGTTCAAGTTACGGTTGCTCGTTGTCCATTTTCTGATCCAAGTGTTCAAGCAATGGTTACTGTTATAGAGAATGGTATAGTTAGTAAAAAATTTTCTAATGATGCTATAACAACGTTTAATTTAATTGATCAAGAAACTACATTAAACGCTATGATTAAAGATTACAATCAACTTTATCCAGATGCTAATAGTCAACAAGGGTTACAAACTGTTAGTTTGAGGGTTGGTTCTATGGCTACTGCAGCAACAGCTGAACGTGTAGAACAAGTTACTAGGATTGGTATTAGGGATGATATTAAAACTGGTTATACTGCAGGTGGTATGAAATATGATGGGCATTTGTGGATTAAAGGTATGGGTAGTAGAGTTTTACAACAGGAAAGTCAAGGATTTTTAGGGTATAAGGCGAATGTTAGTGGTTTTGCTTTTGGGAGTGATACGCAAATTGGTTATAATGGTTTGGTTGGCGTTGGATTAAGTTATGTTAATACTAATTTAAAAACTAAAGATGTTCCGGCCAATACACTTAAAATCATGAGTTATCAAACAACTTTTTATAGTTCTTATGCTCCCAAAAGATATTATTTAGATGGGTTTTTATCGTTTGCTATAAATACATATAAAAATACTCGCAATATCGTTTTTGCGGATAGAGTTGCTGCCGGAACGTTTAGCAGTATTCAACCATCAGCTAAAATTGCTAGTTGTTATGTATGTACTATAGGCGATCTTAGTATAATCCCTAATATATATGCGCAATATACTTTATTGCGTCAATCTAAATATAGCGAAAAAGGAGCTGGAGATATTGGTCTTTCTCAAATTTCCAGCACGGATCTACGGGATATCGAAGGTGGCTTAGGTATTAAAT
>Ga0182030_10020606_pt1 | contig 12422 bp, 9 predicted proteins | sample 812S3MmetaG_FD_121299 | JGI IMG/M metagenome (GOLD analysis project Ga0182030, IMG submission 121299) | Permafrost microbial communities from Stordalen Mire, Sweden - 812S3M metaG (Illumina Assembly) | ecosystem: Environmental > Terrestrial > Soil > Wetlands > Permafrost | place: Sweden... | reverse complement strand
TAAGCGGGCGAAATGAAAAGACGAAGCAGCGAACCAAGCAACGCGAACATGGCATTTAGCCTGGGGGCCGACACTTGAAATTGTCAATTGTTTTCAGCCTAATGTGGTTTCGGCGAAGGACAAGGGCGTATTACGACCAAGTGGATTGCCATAGCGCGCGCTGCCTGTGTCGGCCCGCTGACCGGATTTGACCGCGCTTGTCGTTTCCTCTGCTGTCTGCCTAGTTTTGATTTCCTCGGTCACGGTTTTTTCTCCCTTTCTGCCCCTTTTCTCGCGGGGCACTCAAAGCGAGTGGGGCCTGCTCGCCAGGCCAATGGCTGCTTTTTGCGGGGGAGCCAAGAAACTTTGTGACTTGAAACATCGTTTTGGCCGTTTTTGAAGCATCGTTTGGCCACCCGTTGCTTGTAAGTCCTTTAGATGTGCAGTTCACCACTGGCTTTCGGTTTTGAAGCATCGTTTGGCCGAAAGTGCAGATTTCGAAAGTGCAGGAAACGGCAAAGGAAGGCTTTGCTTTTGTGTGGGTTACGTCCGACCGTCTCGCGAGAGCTGCAATGAGAATTCCCCAGTTCGGTACTTTCGGCCAAACGATGGTTCAAACCCATTGAGCGAGTTTTTTTCTTGCATTGGATTCAAAGGACTTCTGGTTCTTCAGCGGCCAAACGATGCTTCAAAAACGGCCATTGGTTCGTTCAAGTCACAAACTTCGTTCTCCGTTTTGTTTCTTGGGGGGACCGCAAACCCGGAGGGTATCGCGGAGGCGACAAAGCAGAAGCCCGGCGTGCCGCCAGCGCGCATGGGTAGTCCTCATCTCGCCGTGCCCGCGGGAAGAAGGGGTGCTTGAAAAGGAGTGTGACCGATGGAATCAAGGGAGACACCAGAGGAAGTGGCCCGCACGAGTGGTGAACGCCTCCCCCGCCAAACACCCATGAAAACGCTGGAGGTGTCTGCTTGTGGTTGGCAGCTACCAGCGCTGCAGCGCATAAGCCTGCCTACGAGGGCAGGCCGATGACGTAGCCCTTTAAGCGGGCTTCGAGCAGAAAATGCATCAACGTTCTTTCGGGTATAATGTCGCCTCTATCTCTTACTGAGCGATAAGATGTGTGTGGACTTTCGGTCAACCGAAAGGCAGAATGGAGATAGCGGTTAGCAGCCCTTGTGAACGCAAGAAATCCAGTACATCCAAGGAAACAAACGCATGAGGCATGTTTTCCCAATGCTGACCTGTCATGCCCGGCTGTTTCGAAGACCGATTCTCCTGGTATTGACCGTCGCTTTGCTGGCTTGCGCAGCGTCTGGGCAAAGCCCGGAAGGGGGCTTAGCTGGCACGGTTGAAGACTCTGGAGGAGGGCGTATCCCTTCGGCCAGAATTATGGCTGAGCAGGAAGGATCGGGATTGCGGCGCGAAGCGGTCAGCAACCCGCGCGGAGAGTTTCGGATCGACTACCTGCCCCCAGGCGCCTATCACCTCGTCGTGAGCGCTCAGGGTTTTGTAGAAGCTCATTCGGAAGTGACGGTCGTTGTCAACTCCGTGCGCGAAGTGTTGGTAACGCTCGGGTTGCCGACGATGCGTCAGACGCTCAAGGTGCAATCGCCGACCTCCTCCATCGCGACGCGGCCCATCGACGCGACCACCGCCGTCCATGAAGGTGCACTGACAACGCAGGACCTGCAGACCGTCCCCCTGGCGCATCGAAGCTTTGCCAATGTTGCCTACCTCATTCCCGGAACCGAACCGGTGGAACCATCTGATCCTACCAAGGCGCGCATTACGGCCGTCTCGTTCGGCGGGAGCTCCGGCCTGAACGTTCAACTCTCGGTGGATGGCATCGATAATTCCGACGATTACATTGGCGGGTTCTTGCAAAATTTCTCGCCCGACACCATCCAGGAATTTGCTGTGCGTACCTCGCAAGAGGATGCGGATACCGGACGCACCACGGCAGGTTCAGTGGTCATCGTCACCAAGCGCGGAACCGATGGGTGGCACGGAGGCGGCGCGCTGTATGAACGGGCCGCAAGCCTGAATGCGCGCTTCCCCATCGACAATCCCCCGCCCGACCCGAAGCAGCCATTCTCCCGGCAGAACTACATCGGCACACTTGGCGGGCCGATTCAGAAAGGAAAGGCTTGGCTTTTTTCGTCCCTCGAAGTCGTTCACGAAGACGCGAGCATCGCCTACAGCCCGGGGAGTGCGACGCAATTTGACGCGCTGGCCACGCTGACGGCACAAGGATTGATTCCCGGAGTGAGCTCGATCACGGTGCCTCCGAATGTGCCCGTCCCCTTTCGGGACTATTTGGGAACGACCAGGTTCGACTGGACACAATCCACAGGATCGCAGTGGTTTCTGCGGGCGGCAACTGACAACTACCGTACCAGGAATGATCTAGTCCAGCAGGCCACATTGCCTTCAACTGGTGCCACGTCGGTCTCCCACTATTGGAGTTTCGCGCTGGGAAACCAATTCACCTTTGGCGCAACTTGGCTTGGATCACTCACCCTGGGAGCGGGCTACCTAAACCACACCGAAGCACGCAACTCCAACCTCGGCTTTTCGTTGGCCTTTCCCTTCAGCTCCACGTCCAGCAGCATTTCCGGATTCGAGACTTTCGGCGACAACCAATTCGTTACGCCGATTACGGCATTCCCCGTCCTGCGCAATCAGGAAAAATACCAGTTCCGGTACGATGTCAGCCACGTTTCCGGCCGTCACGCACCGCGCTTCGGGGTCGACCTGATCCATGAACCGGTAATGAGCGGCGCGCTGTCCGGAACGCCGGAGAACCTCACTGTCTTCCCCCTGAATCCCACGGTTTATCTCGGCGATCCGCAACAGTTCTCCGTGGACCTTTCCTGTGGGGCCATGGCCACTCCGGGCACGACTTGCCAAAACACGCCTGCCACTAATGGCAGTTTTTCGCAGAACCTCCAACGATTGGGGGTTTACGCCGAAGATTCCTGGCATGTGGCCTCGCATCTCTTTGTGAATTATGGAATGCGGTATGACACGACGTTTGGCCTTTTGGATGCCTCGGGCCGTTCACAGTCACGGAACCCGGCCTTATTGACGCTTCAGGCTTTGGATATTTCCCTCAGTCAGGGTGCGCCCCGCGACTACCGTGGGGCGGTCGCGCCGCGGCTCGGGATTGCCTACTCTTTGGGGGAAAAAGGGACCACCGTTATTCGCGCCGGAATTGGCAAGTACTATAACGACTTGGCTCAGAACGGCTGGGTGACGGCATTCCAAGCCGTTAACGAAGCTCCGGCCACGTGTGGCAGCCTGGGCGATCCGGGATGCATTCGCGGCGCGGCCGCCGGAGGCACCGGGGCCATCATCGATCCTCACTACAAGACTCCCTATGCTCTCCATACCAGCGCCGGCATCCAGCACGCCTTCAATTCGAGATGGAACCTCGCCGCCGACTGGGTCCACGAACAGGGAGTCCACTCGTATGCTCGCTATCAGTACGAAGCGGGATACACACTCTTCTCTCCTCTATTCCCAACCACGGATTTAACCGACCAAATGAACAACGTCCCCAACCTCGCCGTGTTCCGGTCCGATAACCGCTCACGCTACGACGGCATGATGGTGCACCTGCAAGGAAATGTGGCGAGACGGTTCAATTTGGTGGCAAACTACACGCTTTCCAAAGCGAAAACCTGGGGCTGCGTACTCGGTGAACTCTTTGATTACGTGGACGGCGTGTGTGACCCGCTGCACGCTTTCGGCCGGGGCGATTTCGGTCCGTCCGGCGAAGACGTTACGCATCGCTTGGTGGTCGCCGGGATCTTCCACCTTCCGGGCGGACTTGAAACCTCGATGCTCTCCCAGATGGAAAGCGCGCGTCCGATCACTCTGACCACCCCCGTGGACGTGGACGGCTTGGGAGACCCGCTGGATGATCGCGCTGTAGTGAATGGAGTGCAGACGACTCTTGACCAGTTTCGCGGAACTCCATACATGCAGGTCGATATGCGCGTCAGCCGGCCCCTCACGGTTCGCGAGGGCTGGACCGTCATGCCCTTCATCGAATTCTTCAATCTGTTCAACCGCAACAATCCGGGCGCCAATTACGTGACCAACATCGCGGCTCTACCCAAACCCGTGAACAACCTCTTCAATGCCACAGCGTTTTGCGAAAACCCGACCTGCGCTGTGACCATTCCCATCACCAATCCGAAGCAATTACTCGCTCCGTCCGGTGCGCTAGGAGATTTTTTCGGGCCGGGTACGACTGTCGGCATTCCCTTCGCCGCTCAAGTCGGCGTCCGACTGACCTTTTAGACGAGTTCGTTGAAGCAAGTCCACATTTTCTACGCCTTAATTAGTCAAAATATGCTGACAAGGGCAAACGCCATAGGGTCATTTCCTACGGTCGTACGATGATGCTTCCGGCGTTGAAAGCTCGGCCTTAAGGGCCTTGAGCTTCGCCACCATTCGCTTCTTCGCCGTAATCCGCCAGACGATGAAGGCTGCGGGGGTGAGCTGCCCGCAGAAGTGGGTGAAACCCAAGAATGCGAAGGTCTCCGAGTGGCCAACAATACAGGAGTCAGCCTGTAGCCTGCGATAAGGGCGCGGTTTTGTGGTGACGCGCATGAGGCCGGTGTGCTGCTGAGGATCACCGAAAAAAACCACGATGATGAGGATCAGTGCCCTGATCGCAGGACCGCAAAACTCCATCCTGACCGTGGGGCTCGGGATCGGCGCCAACAGTGCCGTCCCGCTTGCCGTCATGAATGAGCGATCCTTGCCCGCGGACGGTGATGTAAATCTCGTCCTGTGTGCGCCGGCGCCGGCTGTGCTTCGGGGGCACAGGGAGTGCGAACGCAACCCCAAGGGCGCCACGCCGCCAAACACGGGATGGCGCTCGAACAGGCCGAAATGGATTTCCGCGCTTCAATTTTTTAAGTAGTACCTGCCACGAACCCCAGCAAGGTGTGACTCGCTCTGGCCCGTGATTTCTACAAAAGAGTTTTGCACCGACGATCACCACGGACCTTACTATGGGAATCCTTTGACTTTGCCGCCCGATTCCAACGTGCTAACCTGAAGCTCAGGCCGAGGGGCAGCCCATTCTTGAACACGCTCAAGGCATCAAACCGGCTGGGCTTTTCATGAACGGCTCGAAAGATGATAGGACCGAGCCGTGGCAGGCCCGCGATCTGGCAAAAGCAATTAACAGGATTTTTGCTACTTTCTGACGTCCGAGGCGGACTCAGCACATAACGGATGACAAAATGTCCAAAATAGAATCCAACTTCGCTAAAACCCTAATCACTGTTTTCATCGTCGTCCTGGTTGCCATCGCTTCGCTAAAAGCGAGCCAGTTCGACCCCACTTTGTACGCCGGCATGCAATGGCGGCTGATAGGTCCCTTTCGCGCGGGTCGCGTTTCCGCGGTGGCCGGGGTGACCGGGCAGCCTGGTGTCTACTACATGGCGAGTCCCGGGGGTGGCGTTTGGAAAACCACGGACGCCGGGGTCGTCTGGCAGCCGATCTCCGACCAGATTCCTGTGGCCTCGATCGGTGCGCTCGCAGTCGCCCCGTCAAATGACAAAATCATTTATGTCGGTACCGGCGATTTTGGCATCGCCAGCACCTCCTGGGGGGCAGCAAACCTGGGAGATGGAGTCTGGCGCTCGGATGATGGCGGATGCACCTGGCGCCATATTGGCCTTTCCGAGACCGCGCACATCGGGGCGATACTTGTGGACCCGAACAACCCCGATGTGGCGCTTGTGGCGGCGCTCGGGAACGCCTATGCGCCCGATCCTCATCGCGGCGTCTATTTGACTCGCGACGGCGGCCAAACCTGGACCAGGACTCTTTACCAGGATGACACGACGGGCGCCATAGCATTGGCGTACGATGCCGCTCTCCCTGGGGTGGTGTATGCGGCTCTCTGGCACCATCAAGCTGCTCTTCCGCCTGCGCCGCCCGATAGTGACCAAGCCGGCGGGGCCATCTACAAGTCCACTGACGAAGGACGAACCTGGCAAGCTTTATCCGGCCACGGACTTCCTACCTGGCCAATGGGGCGCATTGGGTTGGCGGCTGATGACGGGCGCGTTTTCGCAATTATTGCCAGGGCCCAGGGACACATTGACCAACTTCAAGGCGGGTTCTTTCGCTCCGATGATGGCGGAGCAAATTGGCAGAGCATCACGCAAGATCCACGGTTAGAGCCCGGAGGGCGCTCCGGCTATTTCGACAATGTCTGGATGGATCCCCAAAATCGCGATGTTGTCTATGCGGTTCACACGTCATTTTATCGCTCGATTGATGGCGGAAGAACGTTCGAGGTTTTAAAAGGGTCGCCGGGCGGCGATGATTACCACAACTTCTGGATAAACCCCAAAAGCCCCTGCCTGCCCATGGGCAGCGGCAAGGGCTGTCTCAGCAGCGAAATGATCCTGGGCGCTGACCAGGGGGCGAGCGTAAGCCTGAATGCGGGCCAGACCTGGAGCACATGGTACAACCAGCCGACCGGGCAGATGTACCATCTAGCAACTGATAATCAGTTTCCCTTCCATGTTTACGGCCCACAACAGGACAACGGCTCGGTTGAAGTGAGCAGCCGGGGAGCATTCGGTGACATCAGTTTCCTGGACTGGAGGCCCTCGATGGGCGCCTACGAATACGGATATGTTGAACCGGATCCGGCGCATCCGCAGTGGATATTTTCGAGCGACGATGGCCCGGCAATCCACCGCAGGGAACGAGACACCTGGCTAACCCTCGACGTGTCGCCCTACATCGGTAGCGGGGGGCCGTACCGTTACTTACTGGGCCCGTGGTGGGGTTCGGTACAGCCCCCGTTCGTATTCTCGCCCGAAAACGGCAACATCTTGTATGACGGCGCGCAATTTCTCCTCGAAACCTCAGATGGCGGGCTCGATTGGCGGCGCATCAGTCCCGACCTTACGGTTCGGCCCGATCTCCCGGTGCGCCCCCTCCCAGACGGCAAAACCACCCGCGATTGGGCTGCAATCTCGGCGATAGGTCCCTCACCGCTCGGTGTCGGCCTGATCTGGGTGGGCACCGACGATGGTCTCGTGCAGGTTACGCGCGACGGCGGCAAGAATTGGCAACCAGCGGCGATCCCGGCGATGAAGCCTTTGGATACCATCAGCATGATTGAACCCTCGCCCTTCAACGCTGCGGCGGCTTATGTTGTGATGGACCGGCAGGTGTGGGGTGATTTTCACCCTTACATCTACCGCACTGATGACTACGGGCGCACTTGGACCTCGATCACTGCCGGCATTCCGGACGGCAGCTTTGTTTGGGTGGTTCGAGCCGACCCGAAACAGCAGGGACTGCTTTACGCCGGCACGGAAAATGGCGTCTTTGTGTCTTTCAACGACGGCGAGGAGTGGCAGTCGCTGCAACTCAATCTGCCCACCGCTTCTGTGCGCGATTTGGCGATCCGCGATGGCGACTTGGTGGCGGCGACGTTTGGCCGGGCGTTCTGGATTTTGGACGACCTGAGCCCGCTTCGTCAATTGAGTGCCCAGGTCGCCGCCGCCCCCGCTCACTTGTTCCAGCCGGCGGAAGCGGTTCGAGTGCGCAGAGACACCAACTCCGACACCCCCTTGCCGCCTGAAATTCCCGCCGGAACCAATCCACCTGTAGGCGCCATCCTGGACTACACCTTGCGGGCTGTGCCGTCCCAGCCGATCGAGCTGGCGATTTTTGACGCCAAGGGGAATTTGGTGCGCCAGTTCAGCAGTGCGCCGATTCCGGAAGACGTCAGAAGACCGGAGAAGTGGCCGACAATTGCAGACTACTGGATGGCGAATCCGCAACCCTTGTCCACCCATGTCGGAATGAACCGCTTCATCTGGGATCTCCGCTATTCGCCGCCGCCGTCGGTGGAACACTCCTATCCCATGTCCTCAATCCCGCACGAGACTCCGGCCGGCCCGGAAGGACCGCTCGTCGTTCCTGGCCAATACGTCGTCAAGCTGACCGTGGCGGGCCAGACCTATACCCAGCGCCTCGCGGTCGGGCGCGACCCGCGCGAGACCACGCCCGCGTCTGCTTTCGCCGCCCAATTGTCGCTGGAGCAGAAACTCATGGCCGGAATGCGCGAAAGTTTCGAGGCCTACCAGGCGGCGAAACAGCATGGCGCCGCCGCCGCCGACAAGTTTGCCGAACTGAACGGCAGGTTGAGTGAGTTAGCCAACGACGTCGAGGGGGATGACGCCACACCGACGCCCGCAAAGTATGATGCGGTGCGTCGCGAGCTGGAACAGTTAACCTCACGATTGCATCCTTCGAAGTGAGTCCAAAACCGGGGATGGAGAAAATGAAACGGGCTGCCAGAGGTTTGAGACCCACCAGGCGCAGTCTTCCCCACCCGACCAGAAAGCCACCGGTGACTGACCCACGACTAACGGCGTAGCGTTTACGAATCCACTTGGCCGGTTATGTCGCCAAATCGTCGAAGTGCCTTGCGCATTCAAACTCCCGAGATACGGGGTTCAGGGCCCCGAAACGGGGGAGTCAGGGAGGGGGACTTCTACAAATAGGCCAATTCGACCAAGTGGATCGTTTCTGGCACCCCGTCCTCCAGGCGGAGTCAGGTTTCTTATTCGAATTGTCTAAAGATGATATGACTTCAATAAGCTCGTTACCCCCCACAGGATAAAAAGCCGCATCAGGGCTTCCGACGGACAGAATTATGCGCCATCACCGTGGGAGATCAATTTGAGGGGGAAGTAGATGACCGATCAGTTCAAATCACTGCTCGATGCTGAATCGCGCAAGCGTGACCCAACTCGCATCGACTACTCTCTCCCTTGCTCACCGGAGGGGGCCGTAGGGCGGGGTGGCGACAGGGTGTCCCCACCCCCCAAACAACTCCAACCGCCCAAACCACCACTGAAACCCTCTGAGACGTATTGGCTCTATCAGGTGACGTCACCGCTGCCCTGTGTCTGGCCTCCCAGCAATGCCAACCCGCTGCGCTATTACGTCTTCGCGTTGGGTCAAGGTCCGCGGATCGCGGACGGCGTACGCACTGCGGCGCCGTGGGCATGTGTCGAGGTCGGCGTTGACGGCGTGCCCAAGCTGGAGTTGCTGGCAGAGAGCATCCGGCAAATCGGGATACAAAGCATGTGGCCCCTCCGTCCTGAGGAAGCGGCGGATTTCGACCTGAGTGACACTGCCAAAGGTTATCGGGTTGACCTGCGAGCGGCGCCATCAAGCGCCAGGCCAGCATAATCCGCCGCTTCGATCGCACCTGGAGTAGGGGCAACGGAGTGATTGCCAAAGAGATCCGGCCCCACCACGAATCATTTTTTGGGCATCATCCATTGTCGATGTGTCCCACGGCGTAAAGCTTCAAGTTTGCAGGTACGGCAGTGGCGGTCTTGATTGACCTTAGAACTTTTGGGGGGTCTTGGGCTGCCCGCCGGCGGCTTTTTCGAGATCCTTCTCAGAGAGTTCGTCCTTCTTGCCGACGTCTGGCATTATCGTCGCCTGGTCGAGGTGCCTTTTTTCTCTTGTGCCATGGGTGTTCCTCCTTATTTTCTTGATTTGCGCTGCGGTGGTATGTCACAGTGCCGTTAGTTGTGCTTCCTCATTTTCCGCTGCGGCACGTGAGGAGGCCACTCCGGGGCTGGGAACAAGCTGGTAATCAAATTGGCCAACGACTAACAGACGCCGATCAGGGACGCAACGGGCAAGAGCGTGAAACGGGCCGCTGCGTGAGATCGGCAATAGCTTGTCCTGCTGTCTGCGCAAGTTGTGCATCTGGGCATCGCCCAGGTTCACAAGGAGCGCACCTTCTACGCCGCGCTCCTGAGCGAGAAAGATCTCGGCCAAGTGGCCCCGGGATATAAAACGATTACGACTATTTGAGCTGATGCATTCCTTTCCCATACGTCGAAGGGCTCACCATGGCGCAGTCTCCAGTTGTCATCACTCTGACCCCTGCCCAGCGCGCGCTGATTCGCGAAGCCTCGGGGAAGAACGTCGCCAAGCTGGGTATCGAGCCCGTCGATACAGGTTCGGGCTGGCTGTATTCCGCAGGCGGAAAGAAATTCTGGCTGCTGAAGCACCCCGACCCCGAATCCTACCGGGCGGCTCGGCGGAAGCAGCGCCCGCTCATCGACGCGCAGCAGGCCAAATTTCGCCTGAAGATTGGCAAATCTCGCATTCACCGTTGGGGTGTCTTCGCCGCAGAGCCAATTCCGGCGCGGCGCAATGTGATCGAGTACTCAGGGGAACTTGTCAATCCTGTGGAAGCGTACCGGAGGACGAAGGACGCGGCGGAGACCTACGCCTTCAAACTCGACGAATTCTGGCGCATTGACGGGGCGATCGGCGGCGTTGGCGGGCAGTTTATTAACCACAGTTGCAATCCCAACCTGCGCTGGCGAGACCGCGGGGGACGTGTTCTCTGTCAGAGCGTGCGACCCATCGCCGTGGGTGAGGAACTCACGCTCGATTATCACTTTTCCCCCAAGGCCCAAAAAGTCCCCTGCCGATGTGGATCGCCGCAATGCCGCGGCACCATTAATGTCCTTAAAGATGCCAGGTCAAAGTCTCGATTTCGGAAGGCAGGGGCAACGTCGGCATGACATCAATGTGACAGTGAGCCTGATTCAAGATTCACAGGTTAAGACACGAAACGCAACATTCGAAATAGCGTTGAGAAAACTAGCCCAACCCGGGCCAAGGAGACAACATCATGGCAGGAAACAAACTGACGATCAAGCTGACCGACGACCAGCAGAATCAGATCAAGAGCGCGACCGGCAGGAGCATCACCGAGCTGAACATCGATCTTGCGGCGACGGGACAATTGACCGAAAAAGACCTCGAAAATGTTGCCGGCGGAGAGACCTTCAAAAGCGAAAAGCTATAGAGACGGTGAATGAACGGAGCCCCTTGCCGTGCTCGGCTCGGCCTGGGCGTTCATAGGCAAAACGTCGGGCAGTCAGGGTTGGCTGCGTGGCGCAGGATGGCAGTGTCCGTACCGGATGGTACGGGGCATTACGACGACCCGTTTGGGCGCTTCTCGGGGACGCCCTTGGATGGGCAAGCACGAGATCTGCCCTTACGTCAGGCAAAGGTTCCATGGACGACTTCCATGCCGCGTGCGATCGCGCTTTTGACCTGCTGGGTACGGAAGCGGATGCCGTGCTCATTGTTCCGCCCTTTGCGGATCTCTACCGCCCCTCGCTGGGCGTGCATCTTCTTCAGGCGGCCGCCGAAAAGACCGGTTTGCGCGTGCGAATCCTTTTCGCAAACCTCCTGTTAGCCACCCTGAGCGGAGAGGATCTCTACAGCGCGATTTGCTACGGCAAGCACGCTTGGATGTGGGGTGAGCGCATCTTCGCGGCCGCCGCGTTCGGCCTGCCGCCCTTGGGACTTCAAACCGAAAAACTGCGGGAGCAGATTACCAGTCGGGACCATCCCCAGGATTCTGAAGTGACCTTTGAACAGCTTGCGGCCCTGGAGCGCGAGGCCAGTCCCTTCTGCGCTGCCCTCGGTGAGCGTCTTGCGGCACTCCGCTTCCCGGTGGTCGGCGCCACCACCACCTTTCACCAGACGGCTGCGTCGGCGGCTCTCCTGGCTCAGGTAAAACGGGCGCGGCCCGCGGCAATCACCGTGCTGGGCGGCGCCAACTGCGAGGGCGAAATGGCACGGGGAATCGCCTCGCTGGGCGCGCCCATTGATTACATCTTCTCCGGTGAATGCGAATCCATCTTTCCGGATTTTCTGCGCCGAGCCGCGGCGGGCGAACCCTTGCCGCCCGATCGCATCGTGTGCGGCGAAGCCTGCTTCGATATGGATTCCCTGCCCGAGCCCTCCTTCGACGACTATTTCGCGCAGCTCGACAATGCGCTGCCCTCCTGGCGCGAAAATAAGGAGGATAAGGAAGTCTGGCTACCCTACGAGAGCAGCCGCGGTTGCTGGTGGGGCGCCCGCCAGCACTGCACCTTCTGCGGCCTGAATGGCGAGACCATGGCCTTCCGCCAGAAGTCACCTGATCGGATGATCGCCGGGGTCCGGCGGCTTCTTCTCCGCTACCCCACGCGGCTTCTTTTCATGATCGATAACATCCTTCCGCATTCATATTTCCGCACGGTGCTGCCGCGTCTGGCCGAAGAGCTGCCGCCCGTCCGGATCTTCTATGAAACCAAATCCAACCTGAATCTTGAACAGGTCCAGCTTTTGCGGGACGCCGGCGTGGACCGCATCCAACCGGGGATCGAGGCACTGTCGTCTTCCTTATTGCGCCGCATGAAGAAGGGTGTGCTGGCGCGGCAGAACCTAGCGCTGCTGCGTTACGCGCGCGCCACGGGTTTGGCCCTGGTCTGGAACCTCCTGTGTGACTTTCCCGGTGACCAGCGGGAGGATTACGAGGCCACCCTGGCGCTCCTCCCGCTGATCCACCATTTGT
>Ga0182030_10020605_pt1 | contig 12422 bp, 10 predicted proteins | sample 812S3MmetaG_FD_121299 | JGI IMG/M metagenome (GOLD analysis project Ga0182030, IMG submission 121299) | Permafrost microbial communities from Stordalen Mire, Sweden - 812S3M metaG (Illumina Assembly) | ecosystem: Environmental > Terrestrial > Soil > Wetlands > Permafrost | place: Sweden... | reverse complement strand
TACGGCGTCGGCGTGTGGGCCGGTCGAACGCTCGGCGCGGGGTTCCCCTATGGCACCTTCATCGTCAATGTCACCGGCTGCTTTCTCATCGCCCTGGTCTCCCAGATCGCCATCTCGACGACGCTCGTCTCGCCGACCCTGCGCCTGACGCTCACGACCGGGTTCATGGGCGGCCTCACGACGTACTCGAGCTTCAACTACGAGACGACGCTCCTGCTGCGCGAGCGGGGGTGGGCCGCCGGTCTGACCAACGTGGGGCTGACGCTCGTCGCGTGTTTCGTGGCGGGGATGCTGGGCCTCTTCGCCGCCCGGCGGCTGGCCGGCGAGTAACGGAAGGAGAACGAGATGCGAATCCTCGACGGCGAACAGCTCCAGGTCCGGATCTTCATCGGGGACGGCGACAAGTGGCACCACCAGTCGCTGCATCGCGCGCTGCTCGAGCGCCTCCGTCGCGAGGGCTTCGCAGGCGCCACCGTGTTTCACGGCGTGGCGGGCTTCGGTGCCGGCAGCGTGATCCACACGGCGAGCCTCGTCGATCTCTCGGGCGATCTGCCGGTCGTGATCGAGGTGGTCGACGACCAGGAGCACATCGACAAGCTCCTTCCGATCCTCGACGAGATGGTCACCGGCGGTGCGCTCATCACGATGGAGAGGGTGCGCGTGCTCAAGTACAGCGCCCCGCCGAAGCCGTAGAGCCCATGGCGCCGGAGACGACGGACGCCTTCGAGGCGCTCGCCGAGGTCGCGCGCGGGCTCGGGGACGACGCGGCGACGGCGGACGTCACCGCCCTGAGGCAGCGCATCGACGAGGGGCGGTTCTTCGTCGCGTGTGTCGGCCAGTTCAAGCGGGGCAAGTCGACCCTCATCAACGCGCTCGTGGGCGACCCGGTCCTTCCCGTCGGCGTGATCCCCGTGACCGCCGTCGTCACCGTCGTGCGCCACGGCGAGGCGCGGCGCGTGCGCGTGAAGACTCGCGCGGCCGACTGGCACGACGTCCCGCCCGCAGAGCTCGCGAGCTACGTCGCGGAGGAGCAGAACCCCGACAACGTGAAGGAGGTGCTCGCCGTGGAGGCGTACGTGCCGAGCCCCCTGCTCGCGTCGGGCATGTGCCTAGTCGACACCCCCGGCCTCGGCTCGGTGCACGCGAGCAACACGGCCGCGACCCGCGACTTCGTCCCGCACATCGACGCGGCGCTCGTCGTCCTGGGGGCCGATCCGCCCATCTCCGGCGAAGAGCTCGGCCTCGTCGAGGAGGTCGCCGGGGAGGTGGCCCACCTGGTCCTCGTGATCAACAAGGCCGACCGCCTCGGCGAGGAGGACGTGGCCCAGGCGCGCGCCTTCACGAGCAAGGTGGTCGCGGCGCGAGTTCGGGGCACGCCGCCGGAAGTCCTCGTCGTGAGCGCCAGGGAGCGCCGAGACGTGGGCCCGACCCGGGACTGGGCGGTGCTCGTGGCCCGGCTCGCGACGCTCGCGCGGGAGGGCGGCGTCGAGCTCGTCGCGGGAGCACGGCGGAGAGGCACCGCCCGGCTCACCGCCCGCCTGGCGCGCGACGTCGCCGAGCATCGCGCGGCGCTGGAGAGGCCGATCGACGAGTCCGAGCGCCGCCTGGCCGCGATGACCCACGCCGTCGACGACGCGCAGCGGGCGGTTCGCCAGCTGGAGCCCCTGTTCCGGGCCGAGGAGGACTTCATCCGCCGCACGCTCGAAGCGCGGCGCGAGTCGTTCGAGCGTGAAGCGCGCCCGGCGGCCGAGGCCGAGCTCCTCGCCCGGCTCGAGGCGGCGGCTCGCGACGAGGCGGTACGCGACGAGGCGTACGTCCTGGCGCAGACCATCGCACGCGCGCGCGTCGAGGACTGGGCGCGCTCCCTCCAGCCCGACGCCGAGGCGCTGTACCGGCGCGCCACCGGTCGGTTCATCGCGCTCGGCAACGAGCTCCTCCAGCGACTCGGCGAGACCGGCGACGCGGCCTTCGCGGAGCTGCCGCGCGAGCTCGAGCCCGAGGCGGGGCTCCGGACGGCGCCGCGCTTCTACTTCACGGACCTGCTGACGCGCGCGGCGCCGCCTGCCGGCGCGGGAATCCTCGACGCGATGCGCTCCCGCGAGAAGGCGGTCCGGGCCGCCTACGAGCGCACCGTCCCGTACCTGGCGCAGCTCCTCGAGACGAACACGGCGAGGCTGACGAACGATCTCGTCGAGCGTGTTCGCGAGAGCGGGGCGCGCCTCCGGTCGGAGCTCGCGTCCACGTTGCGAGCCGTGACGACGGGCGCCGAGAGGGCCATCGCGCGCGCCCGCGACGCCCGCGACGCCGGGGAAGCGGCGGTGCGTGCGGAGCTCGAGAGGCTCGCGGCCCTCGACGCGCGCCTCCAGGGCCTCCGGTGACGACTCGTATCCTCGACTCGCCGTACGCTGGGTGCATGGGATCCACCGGCCCGCGTCGCCGACTGCCTCGCGCGCCTCGCCCCAACGAGCACACCTCGGCGCGCGGCCTCGAGAGTGAGATGCGCGTCCTCGAGGCGTGCCGGCTAAGGTGGTGGCGGAGCTGGAGAAGGTCCGGGCGGAGCGGCAGCAGGCGCGACAAGCCGTGGGTCGGCGACGCGCAAGACGTCCCTAGCGCGGGGGCTTCGGTTTGAGGTCGGTGGGCCCGGCATCGTCGGCGGGCGCCGTGGGAAGGGCGTTGTCGAAGGTCGGCCCGGGAGCCGGCGCCGCGCTGGCCGAGGGGACGGGGAGGATCGTCGGCGGAGGCGGCGGCGCGAAGAACAGGCTCAAAAGGACGATCGCGAGGCCCACGAGCGCGGCTGCGCCGAAGAAGAAGAGGGCGAGGAGGATCGTGCGGCGCGGCTTTTCGCGGTCCATGATGGAGACGCGAGGCGCGAGCTCCTTGCGCAACCGGAGGAACCGGTTCGACAGCGCCGTCGACGTCGTGTGGTGCTCGTCCGCAAGCTCGTCGAGGGACCGACCGGCGACGGCGTTCTCCATCATCAGACGGAAGGACTCCTTCTTGTACGCGTCCTCGCCGATCTCGCCCTCGAGGTACTTCGCGATGAGGTGCTCGCGCGCGCCCCAGTCCGTGTGAGCGCCGTGACGGTCGCCCCCGAGGTCGGCGACCTCGACGTCCGGCTCGAGGTTCTCTTCGTCGTCCTCCCGGTCGCGGAAATAGTCCGCTACGGTGCACTTGGTCACCCGCCTGATCCAGCCGCGGATGCCCCCCACGGTCCACGGCGGGATGTTGGCCTCGAGGGCGCGGACGACGGCGAGGTGCGTGATGTCCTCGACGAGCTCGACGTTGATCTTCTTCGGCTTCGGGCCGTAGAGCTTCCAGACGACCGCGCCCCAGATGAACTGACGCCCCTCGTCCTTGGCCCGGCTCGAGAGGAAGCGCCGGAGAGCGGCCATCACCTCGCCCTCCGCCTCGGCCATCGACGGGGGGGCCTCCTCTCCGACCGCAGCGACCGCGCCGCTCGACGACGGAGGTGCCGCCCCATGCGGGAGCGACGCGCCCGAGTCGTCCGGAGGCGTGGGTGGATCGCGAGGAGGTTCGGTCACGAGCGGCGGGCAGCGTGATTGGAGATACGGGGCCGTGCAAGCGAGAAGAAGAACCTCGCGGCTCTGCCTGAGAAGCGCGTTTCTCTGGCTCTGAGCTTCGCTGCTCTGCCTGAGAAACGCGTTTCTCTGGCTCGGAAGCGCGCTGCTCCGCCTGAGAAGCGCGTTTCTCTGGCTCGGAAGCGCGCCTCTCTGCCTGAGAAGCGCGTCTCTCTGGCTCGGAAGCGCGCTGCTCTGCCTGAGAAGCGCGTTTCTCCGGCTCGGAAGCGCGCCTCTCCGCCTGAGAAACGCGTTTCTCTGGCTCGGAAGCGCGCCTCTCCGCCTGAGAAGCGCGCTGGTGGTGGCCGAAGTACGCCAGGCGCCTGGATCTGGTGCACTCTCGACGTCGGCGGCGGGTTCATCGGACTCTGGTTCGGGGAGTACGGCCCCCTCGGGACGACCCGGAGGAATCCTCGTCCGCCCGGCGGTTCTCGGTGCGTTCCCCCGGGCGCCGTGTGCAGCAGCGGCTTTGCTACGGGCGGCCCGTATTGCGGCGCGGTCATGATGCGTCGTAGAACTCCGTGGCCTCCAGACGTGATCGGCGAGCCCACGGGCGAGCCGGTGTTCGGGGTCTACAGCGTGGCCAAGTCGAGCGTCGCCGCCTCGCCCTGAGAGAGCTCCCCTACCGCTCGGTCTGTACGATTTCGAAAATACAGAGAGAGATGAGAGCCCCTTTTTACGACTGAGGGGGTGAGGGCGGTCGACAAGCCTGGCGAGGGTGCCAGGCCAGGCCGCCGTCCCATGGTCCCGGCTGGCCTGGATCGGAAAGGAGACCTCTCATTTGGCTACTACAAAAACATCGAAGACAACCCGGGCAACGCAGCTTCTCGCCGGGTTTCAGAAGCACCTCGCGAACGTGGGAAATCTCACGCTCGCGAGTGTGGTGTACACCCCCGCCCAGATCACGACGGCCCTCGGGCTGCTCGTGACCCTGATCGCGGCGGTGGACACCGCGAAGGCCGCGACGAAGGCGAAGCTCACTGCATACGAAGCGCAAGCGCCGGCACTGCTCAGCCTCATGGCTGCGCTGGTGTCCTACGTGAAGCTGAGTTTCAGTGAATCGCCGGACGTCCTCGCCGATTTCGGTTTGCCGCCGAAGACGGTGAAGGCGCCCCTGACGACCGAGCAGCAGGCGGTCGCAGTCGCCAAGCGCAAAGCAACGCGCGAGGCTCGCGGAACCACCAGCAAGAAGGCCAAGATGAGCGTGAAGGGCAACGTCGTCGACGTTGTCGTCACGCCCATCACGGCCGGACCGCCGGTGGCAGCACCGTCGGCTACCCCGAGCACCCCCGCGCCTGCGGTGGCTGCGACGGGCGGCACGACGCCGCACAGCGCCTGAGTCCGTGAGGGTTCGGTGCTGACGAGGGGGGGCGCCTCCAAAGCGAAGGAGGCGCCCCCGCGGCAGGGACTCCCACGGGCCCACGACACTACCCCGCGACCCGGACGAGCGTGCCGACCACGCGGTTCATCATGACGACGAGCGCCGCGGGCATCGCCTCGACGTAGCCGAAGCGCTCCGCGACGCGCAGACACGCCATCGTCTCCCGCGCCGAGCCGAGTGCGGTTCGGTAGCGCTGCGTCCGCGTACCGCCAAAGGAGCCACTGCCCTCGGCGACGTTGAGCACGACGCTGGAAGCGGCGCGCCGCAGCTGAGACGCAAGATCTCGATCTTGCCGCTCGATGGCTCGGACCATCGGCAGCATCGTGGTGATCGCATCGAGCATGACATCGTGAATTCTGAGCATGGTGACCTCCGTGGCCCGCGCCCGATTGCGCGAAGCGGATGTGCACCCCCGCCCCATCGCGCGCAGTGCGGCTCAAGGACCCGGAGCGGCCGTGAGGCCGCGGAGGGCCGCGCTGCGCGGCGCGAGTCCGCGAGCGTCCTTTAACCGCGCGAGCACGATGGGACCCTCGACCATCCGACGAGCAGGAAAGAAGTGGTCCCGCAATCCCAGCGGCGGTGGTGCCCGAAGACCCGAAGAGGGTGAAGCGCCTACCAACGCCGTGGCCAGGCGGTGCAGGCGGAGGGCGACCCCCTCGCTGACGCTCGGGGTTCTGTGCGGCTTACGCCCGCGCGAACGCGCGCCCGCCCCCGCCCTCGCTCGCGCCCTCGCCCTCGCTCGCGCCCTCGCCCTCGCCCGCGCTCTCGCCCTCGCTCTCGCCTGCTCCTATTGCGTCGGTACCCTCTTCTCGTCCCAGTCCCATCGAACGCCCAGCAGGATCTGCCGGAACCCGCCCACGCGGATGCCGTCGGGTCTCAGCGCGTAGATGAACGTCTCGTTCATCGCGTCCTTCATGGCGAGCTTGAACGTGAGCCCCGACCCCGCGAGCTTGTACCGGAGCATGACGTCGACCGTCTGGTACGACGGGAGCTTGCCCACCCGCCCGGTGGCATCGAGCGCCAGCGTGTTCTGCTCGTCGGTGAACTGCGCGCCGACATACGTCCAGGCGATCTCGCCGCCGATGCCCGAAGGATGCTCCACGTCGAGGGTCCCGACGAGAAGCGCCGCTGGGGCGTAGGGAAGCCAGTTGCCGTTATACGCACCCCCGTCGAAGTACGCCCGCGCGAACGTGTAGCGCGCGCCGAGATCGATGACGGCAGGCTTCAGGTTCAGCGCCTCGCCGAGGCCGTAGCTCGCGGCCCCCTCGAGTCCGAAGTGACGCGTGGCACCGCCGTTGACGAACTCCGTCTGGCCGGCGCTGGCGCTACCGCCGCTCGACGCGATGACCTGGTTGTCGAAGTCGATGAAGTACGCCGTGCCTTCGAAGTGCACGAGACGCTTGTACGTGAGCCGCGTCCCGACCTCGTAGTTGATGCTGCTCTCGGCCTCGAGCTGCTGCACCTGGCCCGTTCCCGCCTGGGGGGGATTGATGGGGCTCGTGACGCGCGGCGGTGCCCACCCCACGTGCAGACCGGCGAACACGTTCGCCTTCGGTGTCCCCGCCACCATCCCGATGCCCGGGATGACGCCCCCGGCCTGCCCATTGACCGTCGGCTGGACGATGTCCATGTCCGCCTGGCGCGACACGTTGCTCTGGAAGAACGCCTCCTCGAAGCGCACGCCGGGGGTCACCAGCAGCCACTTTCTCACCTCCAGGCGGTCCTCCGCGTACGTGGCGAAAGCCCACGAGTCGTGGCTGAACACGTAGTCGAGCGTCCCGTCGTTCGAAGAGGGGGTGCTCCCCGTCCGCTGCTCGTAGTGCGCCGTCTCGTAGAGCATCCGCGCGCCGACGTTCAGCGTGTGGCTGATCTCGCCCGTCGCCGCGCGCCACTCGAGCCGGGGCTCGACGCCGGCGACCTCGTAGTGACGGTCGAGGATCGTGTCGGTGTTGCGGAAGTAGAGGGCGCCGCCCGCGAGGCCCTGGTCGCCGACGATGTAGTCGTACTGGTTGAGCGGGAGGATCTGCGCTCCGGGGGTGTTGCGGTCGTAGTTCTGGCGGTTCCAGATGCGCTGCGTGCGGTACGCGTAGGCGATGGTCGTCAGCTTCGTATTCTCGTCGAAGTGCTGCACCTGCGTCAGCGACACGTCGTAGCGCTGCTGGCCGACGTGGTCCGCAGGCGCCCGCGTCGGTTGCCGCGGGTTCTCCTGGTACATGGCCGTCGTGAGGCCGTTGTCGTCGGACATGTCCTCGTCGTCGTGGAAGCCGAGCTTCAGCGTCGCCTCCCCGCGGCTCGACGTGTCGAAGACCACCTTGCCGAGGACGTCGGTCTGGTGGAACGCCTCGGCCTGGGTCCCTGCGCTGTCCTTGTGCAGGACCTGGACGAGGTAGCGCACGTGCTCCGACGGCGCGTCGCCGTGGCTCGCCATCACGCTCTCGTAGCCCATGGGCTTGTTGCCGAGGAGGCACAGCCCGCTCGAGCCGCAGCGATCGCCCGCCCAGAAGCCCGCGTCGATCTCCGCCATCTCGTGCCGGTGCTCGGGCGGGATCAGCGTGAGGAAGTTGATGACGCCGCCGATGGTCTGCGGCCCGAAGAGGATGTTCCCGCTCCCCTTCACGACCTCGACCCCGCGGATCCGCTCGGCCATCGGCACGTAGTAGATGTCCGGCTCCGAGTAGGGATTGACCGACACCGGGACGCCGTCCTCCAGGATGAGGACGCGCCGCGACCGGCCCGGATCGAGCCCGTGGATGCCCACGTCGAGGCGCAGCCCTCCGGCGCTCTCCGCCGTCGCCGTCAGACCGGGGACACGGCGCAAGATCTCCGAGACGTCCGCGGGCTGCTCGCGCTCGATCTCCTTGGTCGTCACCAGCGTGCCGGATCCGGGCACCTTCTGCAGCGCGTCCGCCTGGTCCCCGATGATGCGCACCTCGGCCACCGGCTCCCTCGGGGGCGGTGACGGCGGCGGATCGTCGGCGCGGGCGAGCGTCGGCGCGAGCAGGCCTGACGCCGCGAGGGCGAGCACGAGAGCGAGCGCGAGGCCGGTCCTCACGGCGTCTTGCAGGTCCCCATCATGTTGCAACCGGGCGAAGGCGGCGGACAATCCGTCGCCTCCTTGCACGGCTTCGAGCAGAACTGGCCCTTCGCGGGAAAGTCATCGCACGACGTCCCGGGGGGGCACGGTGGGGCGCCGGACGCCGTGCTGCACGCGGACATGAAGACGAGAGCTCCGGGGTTTCCTCCGTCCGCCTCGGCCGCGTCGGTGCTCGCCTCTTCCCCCGCCTCGGGCAAGTACGGGCTCGCGTCGAGATCGCAGTTGCACGCGCCGTAGCCGCCGCCTCCGTCGGGATCGCACACGTCGAACCCGTCGCGCCCGTCGTCGCAGGTGCAGCGCTCGACGTCCTCGGGCAAGCACGGCGCGCCGGAGTTGCCTTCGTTGCAAGCGACGACCAGCAGAAGAACCGCGAGGCCTGCGAGTCCGGCAGCCGCCCTTCGCGTGTCACTCGCGTGTAGCTTGGGCATCGCGCCGCGAACCATCCTAGCGGCAAGGAGCAATCCCTGGTCCAGTCCGCGGCAGACGGATTCCAGGCCCGGATGCTGCCGAGCCGATGGCCGTGCCTACATCGGAGCCGGGGTGCAGGTTATCCAGCGCTGGATCGGCTGTGACTTCGATGTAACGGCCCCCGACGGGGCCACGAGGCCAATTTTCCTGGGGAAATACGGGATTGGGGAGGCGCGCCGCCGGCGGTACACCCCCTGCACTACCTGGCTCCGATGCGAGCCTGGACCCTCGGAGTTGCGGCCTTCCGCTGGGGCGCTCTCGCCCTCGCCTTCGGAGTGGCCGCGAGCCACACGACGCCGGCGGCGCAGGCGTCCTCGGCCCCCCGCCGGGCCATCACGCTCGCACCCATCGCCACCGTCACCCCGCAGGCCGAAGGCCAGCACGGCGAGGGCAAGAAGGGCGGCGGCAACGGCTTCAAGGAGAGCTGCGTCTACGTCGACGGCCAGGCCAAGGGCATCCTCCGCTACTCGGAGCTTCCCTCGTCGCTCAAGCCCGTCGCGCTCCCCGAGATCGACGAGATGCCCGACGTCGCTCGCTACTACCGCCTCGCCGACTACCTCGAGGGCATCGGCATCGACCTCGGGAAGATCCGCGAGATGCAGATCTACGGCTCGCACGATCGGATCGCGATCATCACCGGGGAGGAGATCCGCACCCTCCGCGCCGGCCTGGTCTTCGACTTCACGCAGCAGACGGGGGGCAAGGCGCGCGCACGCTGGGCGCAGCTCCACACGCTGCCGCACCGGCCCATGGTCGACGTGATCATGAACATCTCGATCTACGTCGACAAGGCCGCGCCCACGATGGCCCACGGGGACATGTGGCTCGACGGCAAGGTCGTGGACGACCCGATCCCGTACGTGGGCGACGGCGTTCCCAAGGGGACGCGCGTCTACGCGGACGGCAAGCTCGATGGCTGGGTGCGACGCAAGCAGCTCCCCAGCAAGCTCCTCGCGCCGAGCAGCGAGCAGGCCCACGCCAAGTTCTCCACGGACGCGTTCCTCGCGTACGTGGGCGCAGACAGCCGCAACGTGAAGGCGATCGACTTCTTCGACGGTGACACTCTCCTCGCACGGGTCGACGGGAAGACCTGGGCCAGGACCAAGGGGGAATACGTCTTCGAGCTGCCCACGCGCAGTCACGGGCAGGTCAACGAATCGTTCCCCGGCGACAAGAGCTCGCGGGTCACTTCCATCCAGCTTTACGTGCGCAATACCCCCCCGGCACGCCTGCCCGACCCTGAGGGGTTGGAGCAGCACGGTGGATCGGACGATCCCCAGAATGGTGGCAACGGGGCGGGAAATGGCGACGGAAACGGCGGAAACAGCGGTGTCACCCCGGTGGCACAAGGCGTGAATAACGGCTCTGCAACGGCAGACGACGACCAATTCTGAGAGCGGACGCAAATCCGCCCTCGCCCGAGAGTTTCAGGAGGCACGCAATGTCACTCAATTCGAAACGAACGCGTCCGTTGGTCGGGATCCTCGCAGGGCTCGGCTTGGTGGCAGTCAGCGGCCTCGCCGAGGCGGCCACCGTCCAGCTCTCGACGGGCGTCCTGCTGGTCAAGCAGTCGTCGAACGCCAAGGTCTCCCGCGGCACGGGCGCCGGCATCCTGATGCCCCGGCTCGCGCCCATCGGCGGCAACAAGCTGATGGCCATCTGGATGGACTCGGCCCCTGACTCGATCGTCCCCCAGTCCGACTCGAACGACAACAACGGGTACTGGGAGGGCAAGGTCTCCGTCATCCAGCTGAACGCCGAGGCGGCGCCGACCATCGTCAACACGCAGCAGTTCACGAGCTTCACCGGCGACCGCCCGTTCAATCACCCCCGGCACGCGGCGGGCGGCTCGGGCGACTACGTGATCATCGCCTTCGCCTCGAGCATGGAGGACCCGGACATCACCAACGAATACGTGATGGCCCTCGACGCGACGGGCGCGGTCCTCAGTCTGACGGGCAAGTCGCTCAACGGCGACAACCAGGTCACCGACAGCAACGGCAAGGCGCAGCCGGTCCTCAACATCGGCCAGAACGACGGCGACAACCACGGCGCCTCGGACATCCTCTTCTCGGGTACCGACTCCTCGGGCGTCGACCACTTCCTCGGCACCTACCAGCACAACAACAACGACATCTATGCGTACGGCCTCGCCGTGACGCGGACCGCGAACGGCGGCGTCAACGTCGTCGAGTCCTGGAAGAACAAGATCGTCACGCCGGCCAACATCGGCCGCGGGACGTGCGCCCTGACGGGGACCACGACCGCCACGTGCTGCTCGGCCAAGGGCAACAACCGACCCCCCGAGGTCGGCATCGAGTGCGTCGCGCTCGACACGACCACCGGCATCGTCTCGAACAAATCGATCGTCGCCGCGTCGAACCCGGAGCAGAAGGTCTACATGAACCAGCCGTCGCTCACGTTCCTCGGGAACGGGACCTGCGCGCTGGGCTACCAGATGTCCGACGGCACCGGTCGCAGCCAGAACGGCCACTTCCTCAGCGCGAACACCAGCCAGGCGGCGACCATCGACTGCACCACCCTGACGGTGAAGAACACGCAGCAGGCCATCGCGCCGTTCCAGCGCCACGCGACGATGTCGAGCTCGGTCTTCGGCAACCAGGGGCAGATGTTCATCTCATCGCTCGGCTGCTCGAGCACGGGCGCCGGCGGCGCGGGCCTCCAGCTCGTCAGCGTCGACTCGAACGGCATGATGACGGTGGACAAGGAGAACAACATGCTCCCCGTCATGTGGCAGTGCGACACCGCGTGGCTGTCGTACAAGGGCCTGCGTAATCCGAACAACCAGGGCCGCGACTTCCTCCACTCGGTCGGCGGCATCGTCAACCCGGGCTACGGCGACCCGAAGGGCTGGATGCCGGAGGTCTCGAACTTCGACATCGCGCTCATCCCGGCGGTCCACGACTCCACGGCGACGCGTAACAGCCTCTACATGTCGATCATCCCCATCGCGTGGGACAAGAGCGTCCAGGTCAGCATGGGCGCGGCGGTCGACGTCAGCCAGATCCCGACCGGGCCCTCGCCTCAGGTCGACGCGCCAGGCGCGCCCGTCGTCGGCAACGGCGACCCGAACGTCAACGGCAGCCAGCCGGGCTCCGGAACCGGGACGGGAACGGGGACGTCCGGTGGCAACACGGTGCACCACAGCGGCTTCCTCGGCATGGATGACAGCGGCGGATGCAGTGTGAGCGCGGTCGGTGCTTCCCCCGAGGACGGTCTCGAGGGTCTCGCTCTGGTGGGTCTCGGTCTCGCTGTGGCGGCCTCGCGCCGCCGGAGGGTTTGAAGATGTTCCCCAGGGTCATGACGGTCACCTTCGTGAGTGCGCTCGTCATCGGCGCCTACGCGGGCTGCGGTAGCGGAGACACCGGGGGTACCGGCCAGTACGGCGACTATCACCCCGGAGAGACAGCGAGCAGCGGCGGCAGCAGCGGCAGCAGCTCCGGCGGCTCCAGCAGCGGTACCGCGTCAAGCTCCGGCTCGAGCGGCAGCAGCAGCAGCAGCGGGAGCTCGTCGGGGGGAACGGCGGAGGCCGGCGCCCCGCCGGTCGAGGCCGGGCCGGCTCCGGTCACGCTGGACGAGGCGTTCGCACAGTTCGCCGCGTGCATGTCCTACTCGGACTTCACGAGCAAGGGCACCAACGACGCCGCCGCGGCCGACATCGCCAAGGCGCAGACCACCCAGTACGGCGACTGCAACGCCTGCCACAACGCCGGCGACGGCGGGTTCTGGGCGAGCTATGGCACCGTGCAGGGACAGAACATGGCACAGACTATGTTCACGCAGACCCAGGTGTTCCCCTACATCGCCAAGTGGGTCACCGGCACCGTCGACGCGAACGGCAACTTCAAGGACCTCGCGCCCTCGAACGCCATCGCCGACC
>Ga0182030_10020604_pt1 | contig 12422 bp, 11 predicted proteins | sample 812S3MmetaG_FD_121299 | JGI IMG/M metagenome (GOLD analysis project Ga0182030, IMG submission 121299) | Permafrost microbial communities from Stordalen Mire, Sweden - 812S3M metaG (Illumina Assembly) | ecosystem: Environmental > Terrestrial > Soil > Wetlands > Permafrost | place: Sweden... | reverse complement strand
TCCGGAACTGGTAGAGGAGTTCGCCCCTGGTCATGGCGCCATGCAGCAGTAGCGGATACGGAAGGTCGTCTTTCAACGCCTCGTACATCTTCTGCATCATCTCGTAGCTGGTGAACAGGCAGAAGGCCCGCCCCTCGCAGATGCGGAGGACTTCCATGATCTGTGTCCTTGCAGAGTCAAAGAAACCATCATCGCGTGGATCAGGGATATCCTTTGGCACATATAGCAACGCCTGCTTTGGATAATCGAAGAGAGAGGGGACGATAACCTCGTCCGCCTCGGCGATTCCCAATGCACGCCGCACATGCGAGAATCCCTTTTGAACCGCGAGAGTCGCTGACGTGAGGACTGTTGTATCGTACATCTCGAACACGCTGGCCGACAGAATTTCAGAGACGTTGATAGGGGTTGCCTGAATAAACGTGTTCAACGCACTCCCGTGGCCGGCGAGTCGCCTCTCAATCCAGAACACGGCCGAGTCGGCCGTTGATTCCATAAGGTAGCGAAGTTCTGAGAAGAGTTGACTTGCTCTTTGAACAAGTGCCGTGACCGCTTCATCATCCTCAGCAACGGCCTTGAGAACGTTGTGAAGAAGCTGTAGGGATGTCAGGACACCCGAATAAATCTCATTCCGCGCAACGACAAACTCTGAGCGACCGTCGAAAACAATGCGAGCTGGCTCCTCCTTTCCCGGCAAGCAGTCCCACAGTAGCGCGAATCGATCGGCAACCGTGCCTGCTACCTTGAAGACCTCGACTCGGCGGGCTGCGTCGCTCGTCCCTTTGCGCACGTCCCAAATCAGGTCTTCAACCCTGCGGTTGCTGACGGCCACTCCAAAGCAGTCCGACGCAATATGCTCCAACTCGTGTGCTTCATCAAAGACGACGGCGCAGGCAGCCGGCAGAACCGAGGCCTCCGGTGCTTTCATCTTGATTTCGAGGTCGGTAAAGAAGAGGTGATGGTTGATGATGACGAGGTTGCTGTCCGCGGCGCGCCGGCGCATCTCCGACACACAGCAGTCGAGAATATGAGGGCATTCTTTTCCCACGCAAGCGTCTGTGCGGGCGTCGATTCTGCCCCAGAGAGTGCTTTTCTCGGGCAGCGCAGTAATCTCCGCCCGATCTCCGGTTTCCGTCGTCTTGGCCCACTCTTCGATTAGTTTGAAGTGCAGGACTTCCACTCCGGAGAGCGACGACTGGTGAATGTCCTGAAGTTTCTGCCGACATAGGTAATTGCTCCGGCCCTTCATATAGCAAATGTTGAGAGGCCCTAGAATCGACTCCAGAAACGGGACATCCTTGTAAAACAACTGCTCCTGCAGGCTCTTGGTCCCGGTCGACAAAATGATCCGCCTCCCGGTGATAAGGGAGAAGCGTAACGAAGGGTAGATATAGGCGAGAGTCTTGCCGGTGCCGGTTCCCGCCTCCACAACCAGGTGCGAGCCCTGAATGAGCGCCTTCTCTACGAATAGCGCCATTTGGAGTTGGCCCGGGCGGAACTCAAAACGGAGCCCGCTGGCGTGCGCCAGTATCCCGGTCGCCGCAAAGAACTCCGAAACGCTTGGTAGTATGGTCTGAGGTCGAGCGGCGACACCTTCCTGCTTCATATCCACTACTATACCACTGCCACTTAGTTGCCCGCAGCAGCATAGGAGTAGTATTTAGCGTGCGGATGAGCTGGCCGCGTTTGTCGCGCGACGACGGGAGTATTGATCGAGTACCGTCGAAGTGCCTGTCTTCTTCGCCACTCAGCGATTACTTATTGTGCGGTTGGATACGCGTAGGATCGTCCGCTTACAGTGACGCCTAGGTGAGCAGCAATTCCCGCCGATCACTGCAGAGACAAACAAATCGCGAGTGGTGAAGATGTTCCCTTGTTTTCGTTCAGTGAATTGAAGCAGCGACTCGAAGATACCGCCGCATAACCTCTTTCAAGCGCTTTTGGCGCGTCAAATGAAGGTCTCTGACAGTAAGGCTAATAGGATATAACCATATTACTATGTGTCAGATACGGGACACGTAACATGTAGGCGTGGCAATCTCACGTGAAATTCTTCTTTCAATTTTGCCATAGTGCGATATACTAATGTTGTACGGACGATCTCCGTACAGCCGTGCATGGGAGGGAATATGGCTACCGCTGTCGCACCAATGCGAAAAGAAACAGCGAGGACTCGCGAACGGATTGACGTACGGCTTCGTCCTGAGCAGAAGATCGTTATTGAAAAGGCTGCTCATATCAAGGGGCTCACACTCACGGATTTCATTATTCAGAATGCCATTGAAATTGCCAAACAGGCTATTCGAGAATATGAAACTTGGACTCTTGAGCGCCCGGATGCCGAACTCTTTGCTGCGGCCTTGACGAATCCACCCTCGCTTGGTCCCCAACTGACTCAGGCAGCGAAACGTTATAGGGAGCGTTTCTTAGAACGATGAGTGCGGACCAGGAACCCGAATACTATTTTGAGCCGCTCGGTGAGCAGCACAATCGAGCGGCTTTCTCGTGTGGGGTCGAATCGCTCGACCAATACTTCCAGGGCGACCCCATTCGCCAGGATGTGAGCAGAAGGGTGACCAACGCCTTTGTGCTGACTCACGATGGCAGTATTGTGGCTGGCTTCTATACTTTATCCCCCATCTCAATCCTCAGCGTGGATCTGCCAGCGAACCTGGCAAAGAAACTTCCCAAGCGCCCGATTGGTGCAACGCTAATCGGGCGCATGGGAAGGGATCAGTCTTTGCGGGGAAAAGGGCTTGGTGAGGTGCTGCTGATGGATGCGCTCCACAAAGCATGGCAGGCCTCAAAGCTCGTGTCATGTTGGGCAGTCATTGTAGACGCTAAGGAAGGCGCACGGGATTTCTATCTCAAAAATGAGTTCACCGCCTTTGCAACCCGGCCTGACAGGCTTTTTCTCTTAATGAAGAACATCGAGTTGATGTTTGAATAATTCTCTACGCGGTGAATACACCCGTCACTCAGTAAGACGGATGGCAGCCGTACTCAAGCCGACTTGGTCCGTAACGACCAATACCACCCTGCCCAGAACAGTTAAACTGTTGTAATGAACCGAGGTCCTGATTTGATCACCAAGACAGCCGCGTCGCCGTCAGCCTGCTCGGAACTCTCTATTACATTCTGATCGAGCGACCATGCATGGATCCCGCCTGGCCCCACAAAGCCCGCCAGAGGATTTCGTCGCTGCTTCACGCCCGGGTCTCTTCCACGACGACTTCGGCGACGACATCACCAAAGCTGCGCAGCAATCATCGCAAATGCTCAAAAACTCCAACTTCGCCGTCCTGCATACCCTGGCCTGCATTTACGCCGCGCAGGGCAAGACCACCGAAGCGCGAGAGATCCTGAAGCAGGCCATGGACGCCGACACCATGATAGAGCCCAACTCCAATGTCTGGTACGTCTTCGGCATGATTTATGAACAGTACGGCGCAAAGCCCGCCGCACTTGATGCCTACCGCCGCGTCCAAGCGCACGAGCTCGACGACCACACCTTCATCGACCCCATCTGCACCTACGTCCTCGCCCAGGACCGCGTCCACGCCCTCGCCCAATAATCCCCCACAGGTCAACCAATCGACCATGGGGTTCGTTGGATGCTTCCCGCTAGGGAGCAATCCCGGATTGCAAGGAGACACGAAATCGACTGCAGAATCAGACAGATAGATGGAGTGGAAGGTAGAGCCTTCTAGGCGTCACAATGAGATAACCCGCGACCGTGCAGATCGACGGCGGCAGATCACTGATCAACGAGTTATGAGAAAACGGTGTGAATCTTGGCTGCCATCAAACCGGTGAATAGGTTGGGTTCGGCTGCTCCCCCTATACACGCTCAGCAGCGAGCTTACCCTCCGGCTTGGACAAAAACGGGTTCTCCAATCCTGCCAGGAAACTCATCAGTCGCTCGTCGTCTCGCCAATTTCCACCACATCGAGGAGAGCTCAGTTTATCTAGGTGTTTTTTAAACCTTTCAGGTGTCAAAGAGGCGCAACAAAAGAAAGTACTTTTGACGGAATCGGCGTAGCCTTTTGAGTATGGACGGCCCGCGCACTCTCCGGGACGCCATCGTTTACGTTGGTGTAAGACCCAAACCAGCGGGGCGTCGCATATAATTTCATTCACCATTCCCCGAACGATATAAGCTTGAGCTCCATGCCCCACACTTACGGCATTATGCAGGGCCGCCTTGCCCCGCCGGAAGACGGCCGCTTCCAGTCGTTTCCGTGCAAATCGTGGCGCGAAGAGTTTGCGCGCGCGCGCGAGGCGGGCCTCGATTACATCGAGTGGATTCACGACGAGTACGGGCGCACCGCGAATCCAATCTTTTCCCAGGCCGGTCTGGCTGAGTTCGACGCGCTCAAGCATCGGTACGGCATCGCCACACCGGCCCTGTGCGGCGACTGGTTCATGGACTTCCCGCTGATCCGCTGCACCACGGAGGAGCGAGCCCGGCGCGAGCAGCATCTGCACGAACTTATTCCCATCGCCGCCCGCATTGGAGCCAAACGCATTGTGCTGCCATTCGTCGACCAGTCCAAAATAACGACGGAGGATGAGAAGCAGGCAGTAATCGACGTGCTGCAGCGCGCGCTCCCCATCGCACAGTCGCACCATGTCGAGTTGCATCTGGAAGCCGACTTCAACCCCACAGACTTCGCCTCCTTCCTTGCCCGCATCGAGCATCCAGGCCTCAGGGTCAACTGGGACTCCGGCAACAGCTCGGGCCTGGGCTACATCGCCTCGGAAGAGTTCGCCGCGTACGGTCATCGCATCGGGTCAGTCCACATCAAGGACCGCTATAAGAAACCCGGGGACGGAGTCGAAACCCGGCCGCTCGGCACCGGCTCCGCCAACTTCGACGACGTCTTCAAAGCGATCCGCAGTATTGACTACCGGAGCGGCGTAACCCTGCAGGTGGCGCGGGGCAGGGATAATGACGAAGTCAACTTCATCAAGGGTCAGCTCGCCTTCGTGAAACGATACTGGTAGGAGCACACATGGCCATCACCGCCGCCGACGTCAAGCTCAACTCGCTCTTCTCGCTCGAAGGCAGGACCGCAGTCCTCACCGGAGCCTCCGGCTTTCTCGGGCGCACGTTCGCTCTTGCTCTGCTGGCCAACGGAGCCCGCGTTGTCGCCCTGGGGCGCAGCGCACGACTCCAGCAGGAGGCCACAGGCTGGGCCAATCAATTCGGGAGGGAGAACATCGCTGTCCATCAAATCGACATGTACGACGTCGCTGCCCTCGACAACCTCTGCAACCGCATCGCCGCGGAAGAGAAATCCATCGACATCCTCATCAACAACGCGCACGAACTCGGCTCGGCCACAGGCTTCAACGTCCCAGAGGGCTCGCTGGAAAACTCGACCTTCGACCAGTGGCAGCGCAACCTCCAGGGCGGCGTCTATTGGGCTGTCCAGACCACCCAGCGTCTCGGCATCCGGATGAAAGAGCAGAGCCGCGGTTCCATCATCAACATCGCAACCATGTACGCTTCGGTAGCCCCGCGCCCGCAACTCTACGAGGGCACAACCTCCCTGAATCCTCCCGGCTACTCCGCCTCCAAGGCCGCGCTCGCCGCCTTCACGCGTTACACGGCAAGCTTCTGGGGCCGCGAGGGAGTGCGCGCGAATTGCATCTCGCCCGGCCCATTCTCGAACACAGAAGACGCGGAAGGACAGAACTCCGTTGCCGAAGACTCACCCTTCGTCCAACGCCTGAAGGGCTATACTGTCCTCAACCGCATCGGCCGTCCCATCGAGCTTTGCGGCGCACTACTCTTTCTTGCCTCCGACGCCAGTTCCTTCGTCACCGGACAGAACTTCAACATCGATGGCGGATGGACGGCAGTCTAACTAGGCGGTCTCGACTCGCATGGATCTTGGTCTCGACAATCAGGTCGTCTTCGTCGCCGGTTCCTCCCGCGGCATCGGCAAAGCCATTGCGGCGACGCTGCTCGCCGAGGGCGCCAGCGTAGTCCTCACCGGCCGCGACCAAGCGTCCCTCCACGCCGCGCTGACCGATCTCACACACCCCTCCACTCAGGCACGCGTTCTCGCCATTTCCGGGGACTTCACCGACACCTCAACGATCACCGATGCCTTCACGCGCACAATCCAGCACTTCGGCCGCATCGACCACCTCGTCGCCAACCTCGGCACGGGCAGTGGCAAGCCTGGCTGGGACCAGCCCCATGAAGAGTGGCAGCGCCTCTTCGAACTCAACTTCTTCGCCTCCACTCGCCTCACCCAGGCCGTCCTGCCCCATCTCCTCTCCAATCCAAGCGGCGGATCGATCCTCTACATCTCCTCGATCGTCGCCATCGAGGCCACGCCGGCGCCATTGCCTTACTCCGCTGCCAAGGCCGCACTGGTGAACTACTCGAAGAACCTTGCCCGCCAACTCGGCCCGAAGAAGGTTCGCATCAATACGATTGCCCCCGGCAACATCTATTTTCCCGGCGGCTCGTGGGAGCGCCACCTCAACAATCGCCGCGGGGCCGTCGAGGCGATGCTTCAGACCGAAGTTCCGCAGCAACGCTTCGGAACGCCGGATGAGATCGCTTCGCTGGCTGCCTACCTTTGTTCGTCGCAGGCAGCGTTCGCCACCGGAGGCTGCTACGTGATGGACGGCGGCCAGACCCGCAGCCTGTAGACTTTGACTATGGACACCTCCAACAGCCGCGTCCGCAAACTCTTCGACCTCACCGGCCGCGTCGCCATCGTCACCGGCGGCGCCGGACTCCTCGGCTATCATCACGGCGCGATTCTCGCCGAGGCGGGCGCCCACGTCATCCTGCTCGACCTTCCCGCGGCTAATCCCGGCCTCCGCGCCGAACAGCTCCAGACAGCTCACGGCCCGGAGTGCCTCGGTCTGGCCGCCGACATCACCATCGAGGCCTCGCTCCTCGAAGCGCGCGACGCCATCCTCGCGAAGTTCGGCCGCATCGACATCTTAATCAACAACGCCGCCAACAACCCCAAGGTCGAAGCCGATCCGCATGGCGAGCCGAAACAATGGTCGCGCCTCGAAAACTTCCCGCTCGCCGTCTGGAACGCGGACATCGCCGTCGGTCTCACAGGTGCGTTTCTTTGCTCGCGCATCTTCGGTCAGGAGATGGTCAAACGCAACGCCGGCGTCATCCTCAACATTGCCTCCGACCTCGGCGTCATCGCACCGGACCAGCGCCTCTACCGCAAGGAAGGGCTTCCCGAAGATCAGCAGCCGGTCAAGCCGGTCACGTACTCGGTGGTCAAGACGGGCCTCATCGGCCTCACGCGCTATCTCTCGACCTACTGGACAGCGCACAACATCCGCGTCAACGCCATCTCTCCCGGCGGCGTCTTCGCCGGCCAGCCTGATGAGTTCACCGCCAAATTGCACAAGCTCATACCCATGGGCCGCATGGCGCACAAGGACGAGTACCAGGGCGCGATCCTGTTCCTCTGCTCAGACGCCAGCTCCTACATGACCGGGCAGAACCTCATTGTCGACGGCGGCCGCAGCGTCCTTTAAATTAAAGGCATTCTTGGTTCATGGTAGAGCGAAATCTAATGATTCTGCTTGGTGTTTTCGTTCTGATCTGCTTGGCGATCCCATTCGTCCGATGGATGACGACAGGAACCTGGTATACGTATCCTGCGAACTGGCATTCGCCCGGCCAACAGGCGAAATTTAGCCGTTACCGCCCTTCCCGCTTCCACGGACATTGTCTCCACCCAGGCCAGATCAGCTGCGCCTGTATGGTGTCGCTGCCACCAGACCCCAATCACACGCACGGAGAGCGCTACTGCGCTCGCTGCCAAGCCAAGGGATGACTACCGCAGGAAAGGGGGTTCATAGCGATTTGTTGACTTCCTCGATCTCGACAACGAAGCGCCAATTGAACTTCTTTCCCATTGCGCCAGCGAGAACTCGAAGAGACTGAGAGGTTCGCCCCTGCCTCCCAATCACTTTTCCTCTGTCGCTTGGACTCGCTTTGATTCGGAATGTGGTGCGGTCGTCGCCAGGAATAGCGTCAATCGACACCTCCTCGGGATGATCCACAACTAAACGGATCGTCTTTAGAAGCCATTCGTGGATCTCCTCGTGGTCAAACATTCACAATTCCTCTCTCATTCATAACGAAATCAGACATATCTGTTTTTGTATCGCCAAGATTTGGGACAGCATTGAACAGGCCAGCACCCGTCAGTACCCAAGCGACTTTAAACTGAGGCCCACCTGTGCAATCTTCTTAACATCTGGTGGGCAGAGTTTAACCGGCCATCGACTCGGACTGTCAGCACAATGTGAGAACGCGGAAATGCCCAAGAGCAATTCCCAGCGAGGCTCATCGCCCATCTTCAACAATAACGCTCCCAGTGTTTGCATCGGGCGATCATCCATCCGGTTCCACTCAATAACTATTTGACTTTGCCAGTACTTCCTGAGCGGCTCAGTTTCTCCAGAGGACAATTGAACCTGGATTTCAGGTGGAAGGAGTTCGAGATCCGCTGAAATCGCAAGCTTCACGTAATCGTTATAACCGAGTCGGCGCATTACTTCGTAAGAGGTGGCGGTCGCAAATGTTTCTATCAACGCATTGTCAATCTGAGGCCCCATCTTCACATGCGCCAGTTCATGAGATAGCTGAAAGGCGAATCTTTGTAAGAAACCCGGCTGAACCGCGTTGACGGCAATCCGGATAGTACCCGCGCTCGTTGCGGCCGGTTCCCCGGCGAGTTTTGGGCCGATTAACACGATTGGGCCTGAGTGGCCACTCGACGCTTCAAATGTCGGATTAGTTTCAAAACATACTATGTCATCCTCTGAAACATCAGGTGGCGTACCCGGAATGAGCAGATTCACTTGCGCAACGACCTGATTTGCGATCGCCTGAAACAGGCTGTACGTCTCAGGATAAAATGATCCTCGATCCAAAATGACATTGATTGGCATATTCCCTGAAGCAAGCAATCTCGCGGTGAAGAAGAAGGTGCACGCTACTGCGACTAAGAACCTTGAGGGGCTGGGTCTCATCAGACGATCATAGCGTCTTGAATCCGCTGGTGGGCACAACCAACAGACTGAAGTACCGGCGGTACAATTCCCATCACGGTCGAACAACGTCGCCCAGGAGAGCCGCGGCCGGAACGTCACCTCCGTCGACGCTGTCATGGCTGTGATGCGCGACAACGGCACGATCTGCCTGTTCGTTGATCGAGTGGAAGTACACCGAGAGCTACGGCTCCGGCCGCTCACTCGCCGCCTCCTAGCGCAGCACGTCGCGCGTCGAAATCTACCGGGCGCTGCTTGAGCGCCCCGTTCCGGCTCTGGCGGTCGACATGGGCCAGTGCGGCGTCACCAGCGGCGTGCCCGTAGGTGTCGTTCCTTAGCTTGAAATTATCGATGTCTAAAACCAGGACCGAAAGAGGTCGCTGATTTCTGTTTGCGCGGGAGAATTCGATTACTGCTTGTGATTCAAAGACTCGCCGGTTGGAGAGCCCTGTGAGTGAATCGGTCGTCGCCATTCGTTCAAGTTGCAGGTTGATTCTCGCGAGTTCCTCTTCACGTCTCAACTGTTCGGTTATATGGATCATGCGTGATCAGCACGCCGAGAACCGCTATCGCGCGCCAGCCATCCAGCGAGGGAATGTAGCCTATCTTGGCTGGGCGTTTTGGCGGCGCGAGGGGTTCATTCATGGGATCGATGGTTGGAAAACCGGTCGGAGACTAGGCCATTTTGCAATTGTATTCGACTCATCCCGCCGGTGCCCCACCTCTCGTTCTGCGACCGGGTTTCCGCAGTCATCCATTTGACCTGCTACTAAGTTCAAAGCTCAAATCCCGCAAACTACCTTGAACAGGTAGCCCCTCGGATACTCCAGAACCCATCCGTACGCAGTGGTGGTTTCTTCACCCACTGCCGGCCGCCTCGACGGGGCTAGCGGCGATTCACTCCGCGGGCCGGTCGGTGCTGGTTAGCGCAGGCGGGCGAGCATGTAGAGCGATTCGACTTTAGCTGGGTATTTCGCGACATTCTCAACCTTTGAATCGATCACTTCGAACCCGGCGCGTTGCAACAGGGCGCTCATGGACTTCGCATTGAAGAAATTCAAGTGCTCGTGGCACTTGATGAGGCCGAGAGGAGGAATATGCTCGAGGCGGATGCGTGTCGCAGCCGAGTAAAAGTCCACGGCGACCAGAGCCGGGGGAACATGCAGCAGAGCTTTGAGGTAAGTGCGGTAGAGCCTGCCCTTTCCGGCAAAGCCGATTCCGTAGCGCTCGTAGGGCACGCCGGCGACGAGGAATGATCCCGGTTTGAGGGAGGACCGCAACTGCTCCAGTACACTCATGGGTTCCGAGCAATGTTCGAGCACGCCCAGAGCCATGATTAGGTCGAACTTCATCGCGCCTACTTCCTGTTCGGAACCGATGCGCGTGACTCCGGGTTCCGGGACGGCGTCTGAAAGTTCGAAGACAAATTTCTCAGTTCCGAGCGATTTTGGAATGAACTGTCCTCGATCGCCTCCGTAGTCGAGGACAGTGTTTACTGTGGCATTGTTTACATGAGGAAGCAGGAACCTTTCCATCGCCGCAATGCGGTCGGCGATTTCTTGGGGATCTCCACCGATTCCATCGTTGACTTTCCTGGAGTACCAGAATTCCCAGCGGTGGCGCTCGGCGAAGTAGCCGTCGCCTCGATAGCCGGAGTAGAGGCGGGTGACCTCATCGGGCTCCAGTCGCGAATCGAAGAACCGGAAGGAGCAGTCGGAACATTCGAGGAGCCTACAGAGGAAGGGCGAGCGTCCGACAGCGTAGTGTGCGAGGAAGGGCGCGACGATCGCCCATCTCCCGGTCGATTCTTTTGAAAGGCAGCATGGGCAGGCATCAATCGTGTACATAGATCAACCTTAGCATTTGATTGCGGAGATGCCACCTGCGCCCGCGCGATGTGAGGTTGGGTAAAGAATTCAGATCGGTGTGGTTTCCACTAAGCTCGCCGGGGTTCCAAGCGCGCCAAGCCAGTGCCGCCACTGGGTCGTTATAAATCCAGCCGCCATGAGGCCGCCGACGACCGCCAGGTATACCCATGCGGCGGGCTGAATGCGAAAGATGCGCCGGACGTAAAACTTTTTGATGTCGAAGAAGCCGCAGAGGCTTTCTTCTTCGAGGATGCGGGTCGTGATCAAGATTCCGCTGATGCCGAAGAAGAAATAGACGCCCAATCCACCAATGTTCTGATATGGAATAAGCGAATGTCCCTGCGCCCACCATGGGGATTCCGTCGATCTCCTGTCTGCCTGCGCAGATGAAGTCGTAATAGTCGTTATCCAGGAGAATCGCCGAAAGACTGGACGTATCCTCCTCAGTCGGTAGCGGCGTGAGGTGGCTGCCTTCGGCAACCTGCAGTACATCGGGCTGCCGCGAGAACAACTCCAGCATGAAAGGATAGTCCGCGTTCGTGGGCTTCTGGAAGCGGTAGAACTGCTTCTCGCCGGTTGACTTCTCCTGAACCTCGTAGCCGCCCGCGCGCACGAATTCCCAGAATGCCCGGACGAACACGGCATCCAAAGCCTCGACGTAGAGAACGATGTCAAGGTCCTTTGTGGCCCTGAATGCGAGTCCGGCGCCTGTCATGGCGATGTCGCACGCGGTGCCATCGATGAGCACATAGCGGTCGGCATAGTTTCGGAAGTGCTCTCGGAAGGTTTCCAAACCTTTTACCATTTGACTTTCCCCATCATCTCTTCGAGTGCAGTTTCAGTGCGCTCATTGTGGTCGGCCTTAAGAGAAAGGTAAAGCGACAACGGATCGACGATACCGTGTTCGGCGAAGAGCGTGGGCGGATACCACCAGACCTCAATCTCGCTGGCATCCGGGTCCTGAGCTGGCACTTCGATGATCTTGTGTCGTTTCCGCAGTGCTTTCCAATCCTCCCGGCTCAGCGCATAGGTTGTGTACGCCGGCGCTGCCAGCATGCTGTAGTGCGCCAATGCTGTGAGCCCCGAACGGATAGTGCCTTCCTCGCCTTCGGTGCGGCGGATAAACAGTCGTTTGTTCACCGGGCTGCGAAGGAAGGGCTGACCTTTCTCCCAGATTTCTCTTCGGTCTCCTTTGAAACGCAGACAACGCTCCCGGCCGCGGATCGTTACTTCAGCAAGGCTCGCAGTCTCCAACTCGTCAAAAGCGCGGGTCATCGTCATGGCCGAGTATCCCAACAGCTGGGCCATTTCAGTTGGAATAAGCACTTGCCCTGCATCGCGGAGCAATGCGTGGAGGACGACAACCTGAGTTGACGGGCTGAATGTAGGAGTCTCCTCGCGGATTCTGCGGAAATGCTCTCGCAAATCTATCGCCAGCATCGGCAGGTACATCTGGTTACCCGGAACAATGAATGGTACCTTCTGTTCGATCAGCCG
>Ga0182030_10020602_pt1 | contig 12425 bp, 17 predicted proteins | sample 812S3MmetaG_FD_121299 | JGI IMG/M metagenome (GOLD analysis project Ga0182030, IMG submission 121299) | Permafrost microbial communities from Stordalen Mire, Sweden - 812S3M metaG (Illumina Assembly) | ecosystem: Environmental > Terrestrial > Soil > Wetlands > Permafrost | place: Sweden... | reverse complement strand
GAGCCCGGATGGCAAGACGGTCGTTGATACGTCCGAGACCACCAGCATGGCCCATTTCATTGATACCGCGACGAACAAAGTCGTTGCCAATGTGCTGGTCGACAGTCGCCCCAGGGTTGCCACCTGGTCGCCCGACGGTCGGCAGGTATGGGTTTCATCAGAAGTCGGCGGCGCGGTCGCGGTGATCGATGCCGCGACTCATTCGATCGTCAAGAAGATCAAGTTCGACATACCGGGCTTGACCTCGGCTCAGGCTCAGCCGGTCGACATCAAAATCACGAAAGACGGGAAAGTCGCCTTTGTGGCTTTGGGGCCCGCCAATAGGGTTGCTGTCATCGACACGAAAAGCTTCGAAGTGCAGAAATATATATTGGTCGGCCAGCGTGTATGGAACATGGCCTTCTCTCCCGACCAGAAGCGGTTGTTTACCGCCAATGGTGTCAGTAACGACATTACCGTCATCGATGTAGCCGATGAAAAGGCGACCAAGTCTGTACCGGTCGGCCGTTCGCCCTGGGGCGTGGCGGTTGCGCCATGACGGATGATGCCTCACTGGCCCTCGCGGTGCGTAATGTCAGCCACAGTTTTGATGCCCGCAAGGCGCTCGACGATGTCAGCTTCGATATCGCGGCGGGTGACTTTACCGTACTGCTTGGGCTCAACGGGGCAGGCAAGACGACACTGTTCGCGCTGGTGACAGGGCTTTATCATAGCCGTTACGGGTCGATTTCGGTCTACGGCGCCGACTTGCGGACGAAATATCTTAAGGCGCTGGCCAAGATCGGGGCGGTTTTTCAGCAGTCGACACTCGATCTCGACCTGACGGTCGAGCAGAACATGTTCTACCATGCCGCCCTGCACGGCATGGCCAAATCGGTCGCCGGTCCACGCATCACTGCCGAGTTGGAACGGATCGGGTTGAACGATCGACGGCGGGACAGGGCGAGACAATTGTCCGGCGGTCAACGGCGACGTGTCGAACTGGCGCGTGCGTTGATTCACAACCCGCATTTGTTGCTTCTCGATGAGCCGACTGTTGGCCTGGATATTGATAGCCGACAGTTCTTGCTGGACCATGTGCGCGGCCTTTGTGCAGAGCGCGGTATGGCGGTTTTGTGGGCAACCCACCTGATTGACGAGGCGGACGACAATTCCAAGGTCGTCGTTTTGCATAAAGGAAAAGTCCTCGCGACGGGCACAGCGACCGCTGTCATTCAGTCTTCGGGCGAGTCCAATTTGCGCGGCGCGTTCGACAAGCTCACTCAGGGCGCACCGGGCGGGAAGGGTAAACCATGAGGGCGGCTCAATATCTGCGCGCCTTTCTCGGTATTCTGAACCGCGAGGCGCTGCGCTGGTTAAATCAGCGAAGTCGGTTCATATCGGCTCTGGTTCGCCCATTGGTCTGGCTCGGCATCTTCGCGGCCGGCTTCCGCTTTACGCTGGGCCTGTCGATCATCGAGCCCTACGACACCTATATCCCCTATGAGGTCTACATCGCGCCCGGCTTGGTTGCGATGATTCAGCTTTTCAATGGGATGCAAAGTTCGTTGTCGATGGTCTATGACCGCGAGATGGGCAGTATGAAAACGCTTATGATCAGCCCTTTTCCGCGCTGGTTTCTGCTGCTGTCGAAGCTGATGGCCGGCGTCGCCGTTTCCATCGTCCAGGTCTATATGTTTCTGGCGATCGCGCTAATCTGGGACGTTGAGCCGCCGCCGCTCGGCTATATCGAAATGTTGCCGGCGATGATCCTGGCGGGGTTGATGCTCGGGGCTCTGGGTTTGGTCCTGTCTTCTTTCATCAAGCAGCTCGAGAATTTTGCCGGGGTGATGAATTTCGTCATCTTCCCGATGTTTTTTGCATCCTCGGCGCTGAACCCGCTCTGGCGCGTAAAAGAATCCAGCCTATGGCTCTACCGCATCTATTCGGTGAATCCCTTCACCCATGCTGTCGAGCTGATCCGTTTCTCGATGTATGGCAAGTTCAATGCGCAGGCTGCAGCCGTCGTCGGCGGGTTCTTCGTTTTCTTCATGATCCTGGCCGTTTGGGGTTACGACCCCGGCCGTGGCCTGATCGCCAAGCGCGGTGGTCCACCGGAATAATGCTCGGCTTGTGAATTCGACGAACAGCCGGCTCGTTTCGACCGGGGTCAAAGTCTGTTAAACCTTTCCGCCGGTGAATGCGGTATCTAATGGCGATGGCTAATATCGTTCTGGAGACGCCGGTTTCTCCATCAGATGCCGGCGCGGAGCCTACCCCGTCCGCATCTGTCGAATCCGCACAGGCTGGGGAATGCCTGTCGCCGCGTGCCGCCATCATGTCGATCGTCGGGTTTTGGGCCTTCTATTTCGTCATGAATACGATCCGAATGGCGGCAGTCGAGGCGCCGGGGCAGCTGGGCATGCTGCCACGGCGGTTGGCAGTCAGCTTGATCGGTATGCTGCTGACCGGGCTGTTGTGCCTGCTGTTGCGCCGGCTGGACGGCAAGCCGATGCGCAATCTGGTGTCGATCGCCTTTCTGGCCTCGTTACCGGTGTCGTTTGCCTATGCCGCAGTCAATTTCTGGGCTTTCTATGTGGTGCATCCGACGGATTACGAGCTTCAGGAACTTCGCAAGGATATGGACCAGAGCAAGTTTGCTCCCTGGCACGTTATCGCGGATTCGGCATTGAACTGGTATTTTTTCATTGTCGCTTGGGCCGTGCTCTATATCGCCATGTCCTATGCCGGGAAGGTGCGTTTCGCCGAGCGCAACGCCGCTATGTACAGGGCGGAGGCGCAGAGCGCGCAGCTGCGGGCGTTGCGCTATCAGGTCAATCCGCATTTCCTCTTCAACACGCTGAACTCGCTCTCGACCCTCGTCATGCGCAAGCAGGGCGACGAGGCGGAGCAGATGATTCTCAATCTTTCGAATTTCTTTCGCACAAGCCTGACCGTGGATCCCACTGAAGATGTCGCGCTTATCGATGAAATCCGGATGCAGCGGCTCTATCTCGATATCGAACAGATCAGGTTCCCCGAGCGGCTGAAGGTCGTGCTCGACGTGCCGTCCGAACTGGAAAATGCGGCGGTTCCAGGCATGATCCTGCAGCCGATCGTCGAGAACGCGATAAAATACGGTGTGGCGCGCAGCATGCGTCCGGTTACCGTCACTATCCGTGCCCGCAGCGAAGATGGTCGTCTCAATTTGATCGTCGAAGACGACGGTAGGATTGAGGTGGGCGGGCCACCGCCTCCCGAGAAACTGCCCGGCAGCGGCGTCGGGCTTCGCAATGTCTGCGACCGGCTGTTGGCGCGGTTCGGCGCGGATGCCGGTTGCCACTATGGGCCGCGGTCGGACGGCGGTTACCGCGTGTTATTGTCGATGCCGCTCAAGATTTGCATTGTTAGGGCGGCCTGAACGGGATGGCGCCGTTCAAGACGCTGATCGTCGATGATGAGCCGCTGGCAATCGAGCGACTGCAGATCCTCTGCGCCCGTATCCCCGACGTTCATCTTGTGGGTGCGGCATCGGACGGGGCAGCGGCGCTCAGATTGGTCGAGGCTTTAAAGCCGACCCTGTTGCTGCTCGATATCGCGATGCCTGGTCTTGACGGTATGGCCGTAGCCCGGACGCTTGAGGGGTTCGCGCCGCGGCCGGCAATCATTTTCATCACCGCGTTCGATCAGTTTGCGGTTGCAGCCTTCGACGTTTCTGCGGTGGATTATCTGTTGAAGCCGGTCGAGCCGGCCCGGCTGGAACGGGCGATTGCCAGGGTCCGCACCCAATTGGCCGTGACGCCAGAAGTAACCGCCGGTAAGCCGGATGACACGAGATTCACACAGGAATTCTGGGTGCCCCATCGGGCTGAAATCGTGCGGATAGCGGCGCGCGACATCGATCTGATCGAGGCGGAGAGGGATTATATGCGGCTGCATGTCGGGCTGCGCTCCTATCTTCTGCATCAGACCATCAGCGAGTTGGAGCGCCGTCTAGACCCGCAGAACTTCGTTCGCCTTCACCGCTCGACAATCGCTCAGCGCGACCGGATTGCCGGCTTTAAACATGACGGTATGGGAACCTGGATGGCGCAAATGCGAGATGGGCGCGAGGTCCGTGTCGGCCGTACTTATTTGGCCGATGTCCGGGCGATAGCCGGGCGCTGATATCAATAGCAAAGATGGACGGGAAGCCTTTTCGGCCGCCCGTCCATCCATGCCTGACCGCGACTGGGAGTTAGCGGCCGTGCACCCCGATTGCATTGTCATTCATCGCATAGCGATTTTCAGAACGCGCGGAGGCTATGACGGCGTTCATCTGAGACGATGCATTCGCGATGGCATCGGCGCGGCACGCGTCGTACCGGGCCTGTTCTTCCAGCGTTGGGCCGTCCGCCTGCCAGCAGACATCCTTGGCCGCCCTGACAACGCGCTGCTTCAGTATTTCTGCGCCAGCGCTGCTGCTGAGGTCGATGTCACGGTAGACGACCGATTTGCTGTTGGTGACGAGGTCGGCCGCGCCTGCCGGAGCGGCGGCCGAAACGGCGATCACCGCAGCGGCGATCGTTAAGACCATAAGGCGGCTGGTGTTGTTGAGCATAAAAATCTCCCTTCAAATCAACCTGATGTCGTTCGGCGTCCTGCCGGTTGAGGGGACGTTATGCTGGCTGATGAGGCTTGTCGCTCGGGCTTCGACCGAAGGCGGGCAGGGCTCGGCGAACGACCGGCAGGGCCTACGAACGGCGTACCGGCATCGACGAAATGCAGCCTGAATCAGGGAGCTGGGCGAAGCGCTTTCAGGACATCGGGACCCGGCACCCCGCGGTGCCACAGCATATAGACGCTGCGATAGCGCGGTGCCGCCAGACCGAGTTCGGCACATTCGGCGGCGGCCAGGCGATGAGCCTCGACGATGGCGCCGAAGGGCGCACGGTCCCCCTGTTTCCAGCCCTGGGGCCGGGTTGCGAGGATCGCCCGCCAGATCGCGACCCGTTTCGCCAGGGGGAAATTGCGCCCCTTTCGGGTGGTTTTGATACGCCGCGGCGGGTTGGCCGCCACCTGTTCCGCACCCCGCCGGCCCCGCGCAAAACGCCGCGTCAACGCGCGGTGACTAAGGTCGCCACCCACGTCGTTCAGGTCCTGTCCCCGCGCCTGCGCATCCTCCAGCGCGCGCCGCAACCGCGCGATGCGCCAAGCGGGTACGGTTTCGAATTGCGGAATGACAGTCGGGCCGAAATCAGGCCAGATCGATCGCGAAGCGCTTCAAATCTTCCAGAGCACAATATTCCAGTGCCTCGAGATGGGTTGCGCGCAGCACGACCCGCGGCGCGCTGTTGTTCTCCAGGGCCTCCTGCCAGCGCGGGGCGCACAGGCACCAGCGGTCGCCTGGTTTCAGCCCCGAAAATCCCGCAGCCGGAATCGGCGTCGACAGGTCGTTGCCGGCCAGCTTCGAGAATTGCAGGAACTTCTCGGTCATCACCACGCACACCGTATGGCTGCCCAGGTCGCCCGGACCGGTATCGCAGCATCCCTCACGGAAAAATCCCGTCATCGGGCGGATCGAACAGGTCTCCAGCGTCCCGCCCAGCACATTCAAGGATGGGCTGCGCCCCCGCTCACCGGTCATATCCAACGGCATGATCGTCTCCAGTTGCGGTCACCGGCGGCAATCTATTCGCTTTGCCCGCTTCAGGCTATCGAATCGCGTGGCCGTCGCCAAAGCCCTTCCGATGGCGCCTCCGCTCCCCATATGCAAAATACTTAGGGTCGCCGGAAAACACGCGGCCGATGCGTATAATAAAAGCCCGCGATCGGCAACGGCCGGGGTCGGGCGGCATAGGGTCACTTGAACCAGTTTTTGAGCGGGAGGGAACGATGAGTTCTTTTGAACGGCGTAATGTTGCGATCGGCGTCTTGGGCTGCAGCCTGGCAGCGGCTGCGTTCTTTACCCCGGTGGCCGCGATTGCGGCAAAGTCGGTCTGTCTGCCTGCCTATCAGATCGACCATACTCAGGTTCTGCACGACAGCTCGATCCTGTTCTATATGCGCAACCACAAAGTGTGGAAGAACACGCCCATCAATAACTGCAGCACCCTTTCGGTCAGCAGCCAGGGCTTTTCCTATGAGCCGACCTCCCCGGGCAGCGACGAGATCTGCTCGAACCTGGTGACGATCCACGTCAACGACACGCATGAGACCTGCATGTTGGGCGAGTTCGTCCCCTACACGCCGCCGCAGAAGGCCGTCCAGGCGCAATAGCGCTTCAGGAGGCGACGGCGCCGATCGAAAGTTGCACCAGGCCCGAAGCCAGCATGCCGATCAGGCGGATCAGTATGTGTCGCACCACCGGGGCCGGGTCGCCGCGCCGGTGTTCGTGGATGACGATGCCGTGCCGTTCGAAGACGTCGGCGGCCGAGGCGATCTCGGCATCGTCGTCGCTCGCCTCAAGCCGCGTCCGGGTTTCATCCAGCGCCTGCCGCCAGCAGCCGTTGCAGCGATAGGTGGTCACGAACCTGCCGTTCGCCGTCCGCGTCACCGTCGCCGGTCATCGCATCCACCGGAACTGGTGGTTATAGACCGCATCGATATGGTTCCGCCGGGCGCTGAGCCGCAGCACCTCGTCCATCAGCCCGGCCTGCTCCGCCGCGGCTACGGCTTTGGAAAAATATCTATGAGCATTTTCATGGCGCGTTTTCACCCAATGCGGGGCGTCCTCGTACATCGCGTCGTATTCCGCGTCGCCCAGCCGCTCCAGTTCCAGAATGGTTTGCGCCGCATCGTCAGCCATGCGGGGCATATAAGGCCGGCTTCGCCCGGGCGCCAGTATGTTTAGGGCAATACCGGCAGTGAAATGACCTGCGCGATGGCCGCCAGATGAAGCCCCGCGGCGACGATGACCATGGCGTGCCATACCGCATTATGGAACGGCAGGGCGACCCGCGTATGGACGAAAGACCCCGCTGAATAGACCAGGGCGCCGGCCAGGATCAGCACCATGATGCCGACCGGCAGGGCGGCGATCAGCGGCGGTAACAGCGGCACCAGCAGCCAGCCCATGCCCAGATAGAGGAACAGCGCCAGCCGCTCATGCCGACGCGGCCGCGCCAGCTTGAGCGCGATGCCCACCGCCGCCAGCGTCCAAACCGTAACGCACAGTGGAATGCCCAAACCCGGGCGCAGCGCCGTCAGCGACAGCGGCGTATAGGTGCCCGCGATCATCACATAGATCATCGCATGGTCCAGCCGCCGGAATGCAGATTTGAGCCGCCCGGGTCGCGTCAGATTATACAGGGCCGATGCGGTCAGCATGCCCACCAGCCCGAAGGAATAGATTGAACCGGTGACGATCCGCCCGGCCGTCAGCTCCGGCCCGGCCTGCAGGAACAGCCACACGACGGCCAGCGGTGCGGCGACGAGCCCGAATATATGGATCGCGCCGTCGACCCAGCGTTCGGTAATCGTGTAATCGGGGAACAGTGTGCGAGACGACGGCATGGCGACCCTTCGGGCTTGAGCAGGGAACGGCGCGATGCGCAGTGACGGCTATGTTCAATATGCTCTGAAATCCGCCCGATACAAGCAGCAGGCGCCCCTTTGGCCATCCTGTTGCGGCGAATTTGAAACCGCGGAAACAGCACGAACCGCTGAAATCTCAGCGAGCGGCTTGCGGCGCTCGCCCGCCGCACCTAGATTATGTCTTACCTAATCTTACCGAATGACGGTCATGGCAGTTACCAAGCTATCTTCAAAGGGGCAGATTATCCTGCCCAAGGCGGTTCGTGACGCGCATCGCTGGCCGGTGGGCACGCAATTCACGGTCGAAGACACGGCGGAAGGCGTGCTACTGCGCGCGGTCAAATCTCTTGCCGGCTCCCGCCTTGAAGACGTCGCAGGGTGCCTGCGGACGACCGGCGCTCCCCGATCGATCGAGGAGATGAATCAGGCGATCGACGACGAAGTCCGTGCCCGGCATGATCGCGGCCGATACTAACGTCGTTATCCGCCTCTTGACCGGTGACGACCCGGCCCAGGCAAAACGCGCCCGCGCATTGTTCGCGACCGAGGTGATATACCTGCCCAAGACGGTCTTGCTTGAGACCGAATGGGTGTTACGGCGCCTCTACCGCGTCGGTCGAACCGAAACTCTGGACGCTCTCGCCGGCCTGGCTGCCCTTCCCAATGTCCGATGCGAAGACGATGGCGCTATTTTCGATGCGCTGACTTGGGCGCGGCAAGGTATGGATTTCGCAGATGCGCTGCACTTGGCATCGGCAGGGGGTGCGGATCGGCTTGCAACATTCGATGAGGGTTTCGTCAAGCGCGCCGATGGCGTCGGCGTGGTACCGGTCTATAGTCTTTAATCGCGTCCGACCTTCGGCGTGAATGCCGCGGCGGAACCGAGAAGCTTGAACCGGGGAGGGTGCCATCATGAAAATCGGCCTGCAGATACCCAATTTCACTTGGCCGGGCGGGCCTGAGAAAATCGGCGGCACTTTGGCCGATATCGCTCGCACCGCAGACGATGCCGGTTTTTCCAGCCTGTGGGTGATGGATCATTTCTTCCAGATCCCGCCGGTCGGCCCCGCCGAAACCGACATGCTGGAAGGTTACAGTACGCTGAGCTTCCTGGCGGCGCTGACCAAAAAAGTCAGGCTGGGCACGATGGCGACCGGCGTGGTCTATCGCCACCCCGGCATATTGGTAAAGACGGTCACGACCCTGGACGTTCTGTCGGGCGGCCGCGCCTATCTGGGCATCGGCGCCGCCTGGTTTGAACGCGAGGCGCTGGGCCTGGGCGTGCCCTTTCCCGCGCTCTCAACCCGCTTTGAACTGCTGGAAGAGGCGTTGCAGATCGTCAGGCAGATGTGGTCTGCCGACAACGGCCCCTATCACGGCCGTCACAACCGGCTGGATGAAACGCTCTGCGTCCCGCAGCCCTTGTCGCGGCCCCACCCGCCGATCCTGGTCGCCGGCGGCGGGGAGAAGAAGACGCTGCGCCTGGTCGCGCAATATGCCGACGCCTGCAACCTGTTCGGCGATGCGGCGACGGTGTCGCCCAAGCTGGATGTGCTGAAACACCACTGTGATGCGCAGGGTCGCGATTATGCGACGATCGAAAAAACCACCATTGGCACCGCCCATCTGGCCCCGGGGCAGATGACCGCGAAGGATCTGATCGCCCACTGCAAGGCGCTCTCCGCCATCGGCGTGGACCACGCCATTTTCAACATGCCGAATGTTCAGGACATCACGCCGCTTGAGACCTTCGGGCGGGACGTGATACCGGAAGTGGCGGCATGGTGAGGGGATAGGTCATCAGGTTCGCCTTGTGGGGAGAAGTGGGTGGAAATTGCGCCTGAACGATAAAAACGCGGAAAGCGGATAGACTATGGCGGCGCGTTCCCTGGATCCGGAAATCGCTGAGGCTGGCGGCCATGTCGCCGCCAAGGGCGTTTCGCGCGTAGAGCCGGCCCAAACGACCCCGGCGCCCAGTTCTGCGCCGGGTCCCGCGCTCGTCGCGAAACACCCGCGCATCATCATGGTCTGCGTGATGATGGCGACCATGATGCAGATGGTCGATACCACCATCGCCAATGTCGCGCTGCCCCATATGCAAGCCAGCTTTTCGGCGGCATTGGATCAGATCAGCTGGGTTCTGACCTCCTATATTCTGGCGACGGCGATCGCGACCCCGCTCATCGGTTGGCTGTCGTCCAGGTTCGGCCGCAAGCATGTTTTTCTGGCCGGCATCGTCGGTTTCACCATCGCCTCCATGATGTGCGGATGGGCGCAAAATCTTGAGCAGATGGTCCTGTTCCGCGTGCTGCAGGGCGCGCTGGGCGCGATGCTGGGCCCGCTGTCGCAATCGATCATGTTCGATCTGTCGCCGCCCGGGCAGCAGATTCAATCGATGGCCGTATGGAGCATCGGCACCATTCTGGGGCCGCTGGTGGCGCCCGCCCTCGGCGGCTGGCTGACCGACGAATATAGCTGGCGCTGGTGCTTCTTCGTCAACGTGCCGGTCGGGGTCATCGCCTTTGCCGGCCTGGTCAGCTTTCTTCCCGAAGACCGCCAATTGCGCGGAATACCCTTCGATTTTTTCGGTTTCGGCGTCCTGTCGGTTGCCATCGGGTCGCTGCAACTGATGCTGGACCGCGGGCAGCAGTTGGATTGGCTGAACTCCAACGAAATTCTGATCGAGGCCGGATTGACCTTTTCGGGCCTCTGGATGTTCGCCGTGCACTCGGCCACGGCGGCAAAACCTTTCTTCAGCGCGCGTCTTCTGGGCGACCGCGTCTTCGTCAGCAGCGTCTCCATTGCCTTCGTCACCTTCGCGCTGATGTTCTCCTCGACCGCGCTGATGCCGCAACTATTGCAAAATCTTCTGGGCTATCCGGTGTTTACGGCCGGAATGCTCTCCATGCCGCGCGGCCTCGGTTCGATTTTGGGGTCGCTGATGGTGCCCAGGCTCTCCAAATATTTCGATCGGCGCATCATCATGCTGGCCGGCATGGGGCTGGTCAGCCTGTCGATGTGGCAGATGCTGGGCTTTTCGCTGGATATGGACAGGCGCCTCATCATCTCGACCGGTTTCATCCAGGGCATCGGCGTGATGATGACATTCATCCCGCTCAACGTGCATCTGTTCGCGTCTCTGCCGGTGTCGTTGAGGACGGAGGCGATGGGCCTTTTCTCCCTCGTGCGCAGCCTTGCCGGCAGCATCGGAATCTCCATCGGCACCACGATGCTGGCCCGCAATATCCAGGTGGCGCACAGCGACATCACGGTGCATGCGACCATGTTCAACCGCATGCTCAATCGCGCCGGCACCGGCGGATTCTATAACCTGCACAGCAGGCTGGGCCTTGCCGCGCTGAACGCCCAGATCAACCGCCAAGCCGCGATGATCGCCTATATCGACGATTTCAAACTGTTCCTGATCGCCATGGTCGCCAGCGCGCCGCTGCTGCTCCTGCTGAGAAGCAGCGGCCGAAACCTGCCGCCCCCCGGCCCCCAACCGGTCGCGCACCTGGAGTGAGGTGGGAGGGGGTAAAAATGAGCGAGTACATCCGGGGCCTTATCCGTTGCGATAAAGGACGGGTCGGAATGAAAGCGTTAGACCGCCTGAAAGCCGAGCTCGCCCATGCGTTCGCCGCGCCAGAGTCTTCCTACACCCCGCTGACTGCTGCTCAGGTGGTCGCCCGTAACCGGATTTGATCGGATGGCCGTGGTTCGCATTCATGGAAAAGCGGTCAGAGGCAATCGAGCGTGTTTAATCCTTAAATTTTCGCAATTTACGGAATCTAGTTGAGTGCCGCCCGGGCGCTGGCGGTCTTGCATAGCATTTCGAGCCCGAACATCGCACTCAGGTCGCCAGTCCAAGCCTATCCAGTGTTTCGGCAACCTGACGCCGTGCGGGCTCGGCCAGGGGCTGTATTGGCAGGGGCGGGACGGCGTCACAAATGCCGATCAGGTTCGCGGCGGCATAGATCACCCGCAGGCTGCTGAAATTTCTGAAGAGTTGCCATAAGGACGACAGATGTTCGTTTCTTTGGCGGGCCTTGGCATGGTCGCCTTGCGCGACCGCGCTGTGAATCTCCTTACACACGCCCGGAAACAACCCGGCCAATACGCTGTACCAGGCATCGCCGCCGGCAATCAGGACCTCGGTCGCGTTCCAGTCGGTGCTATAGCCGACTGAAAATCCGGTCGGCGTCAGAACGCGGAGCGCCGAGATGGCGGCGGCTGCGGCGGTTTCCGGCGCCGGGTTTTTCACCCCGCCCACGTTGGGCAGGCGGCTCAACCGGCCGATCAGCGCGTCGCCAAAGGTGAAATGGGTGGTGCCCGGGTTGTTGTAGATGCAGATCGGCAGGTCGGTGGCCCCCGCCACCGTCTCGAAATGGGTGAACACCTCACCCTCGGTCAGCGGGGTATAGGATACCGGGGCCAGCAATCCCGCACCGGCTCCTGCGGCCTTGGCGTCCTGCGCGCACAGCACAGCCTCGTCGGTCCGCAGGGCGCCGATGCCCGCCATCACCGGCACACGCCCGCCGGCCTCGGCCACCGCCGCCTCGATCGCGCGTCGGCGTTCCGCCCGGGATAGATAGGGGTACGATCCGGTGCTGCCCAGCACGCCGATGGAATCGACCCCGGCCTCAACCAGCCGCCGCACCAGCCGGCTCAGCGCCGCCGTGTCCACATGACCGTCGGCATTCATCGGCGTAATGGGAAAGGCCACGAGGCCGCGAAACAAGGTCATTGGGTTGGGTGATCTTTCAAAGTCCGGCCGTCGGGTCGCCTAGGAAGGTCGGGTCAGGCGCCTGTTCTCTCTGGAAAATACCAATACCAAATATGGCGGCCAAGTCGGTCGGGATTACTTATCGAGATAGTCGATCCATTCCGCGATTTTGCCGTCCCTGACCAGGAAGACGCCGACCACCGGAAAG
>Ga0182030_10020599_pt1 | contig 12426 bp, 11 predicted proteins | sample 812S3MmetaG_FD_121299 | JGI IMG/M metagenome (GOLD analysis project Ga0182030, IMG submission 121299) | Permafrost microbial communities from Stordalen Mire, Sweden - 812S3M metaG (Illumina Assembly) | ecosystem: Environmental > Terrestrial > Soil > Wetlands > Permafrost | place: Sweden... | reverse complement strand
TAATAATAATAGAATAATAACAATGATAATAATAGAATAATATAATAATAATAAAGATTGTTACTAATAATAACAATGATAATAGAATAATAATATTATACAGAAATTAAAATTATCAGACAAGAAAAATAAAGACGGAAATTATTAATATTATTTATAAAGAGTTAAAAAGTGTCAATTAATGGATTCTTTAAATAGTTTTGTAGAAGATCTTACTTATAAATTTAATGGAATCGAATTAGAATTTTCTTATCTGGTATTACACCAAGTAAAAATTGTCAATGAAAGTTAATTATTAATTAGAAACGATGGAAAATAACGGTTCGGATAAATAATTTTCGTAGATATTTTTATTCATTTTAAAATGAATACATTATTAGATCATATTTGTCAACCATTATTACAATATCTATCGACTCAAAAATTAATAAAATTTACTAGTTGTAATAAATTTTTATACAATATATCAGAACCATATTTAAAAGATAAATGTCAACAATCATATGATGTTGAATATTTTAAAATATCTTGGAGATATACCTTATCATTACTAAAAAATGGATACAAAAAAATTCCAATCATTATTAATTTATGTGAAAATAATAAAGTATCACTAAGATGTAATTATTATACAAAAATATATGCTAACTGTAATAAATATACACCACATTCTTTTGATTATATGCATGAATCTATAAATAAATATCATGATGAATATATCTATCAAGGATGCTATATTGATAATATTTTAGATTTCGATTCAGATAGTAAATATTATGGATTATCATTTAGAAAATCCGATGGTAAAACATTATTTGAATCTATCATCTCTATTAATATATTCATGAAAAAATATTGAATTTAATAAATATAAACATATATTTACAAAAATGAAGAGTGCTGTTAAATTAACTAATTGTTCTAAATTACGTTTGTACAAAAACACAAATGTTAATAACAAATGCGTAATATTTCAGAATTGTAACAAATTACCATATTGTAATATTAAATTTGATGTTGAAACATTATTCATGGACAATTGTCATGAAGAATTTGTAAATAATTGGTTAGTTCGTGAAGTATTTCCAAAAGTACAAAAACTTTATTTATCAAGTTCTTTTAATATCAATACTATAGATATGTTTTCTTGTAAAATCGATGATATACAAATATATCTGAGTGATAAATATTTAACTCCATATGTTATCGATAATATATTTGTTGTTAAACATGAACAAATTAAAAGTCTAATAAGTAAATATGCATCGGAATCATTAGTCGTAAGATCTAATGATGATCTCTAAAAGATATATAATTATTAATATAATTATATATTATCTACCTGTCCATACTTTAATGATTGGTAAATGATTAAATCTTCCTGATTTAAATTGTTGATATGTTGTTCCCCAACCATGGATCATAATATCATTTATAATATGTTGAGGATGTCGATAATTTGGATACAATGATTGACATAAACAAGGAAATATTCTTTCCATAGAACATCTATCTTCTCTACATTTTATTTGTGGAATAATTTTATTAAATAGTTGATATTTACTATCAATTAAGTTTAAAAGATTCCAAGTAATAACATTCATTAAACCAAATGACCCTGACCATTCTGTTTTACTAAAATATAATTTTAATACTTCATCAGAATGATCTAAAGATTTAATTAATTTTAATATTTCATGATCGAGATCCCATGTATGTGTAAATGACCAAATAGTTTTTGCATCACCATAATTATCAAAATTTATGTATTTGTTGATAAAAACACTATCATGAATAATAACTGCTTTTTCTACAAAATGTGTCTTATGAAAATAATAATATCCTAATAATTCACCAACCCCTGGAAATTCACCTTTAACTATTTGACAATTAGTTGTTGTTATATCTTCTTTCAAATATTCAGGATCGCTATTATCATCAACTATAAGGATGGGATTATCATAGTATTTACGAATGTGTTGATAAGATAACTTCCAATATTCATTTGTAGTATTACTATTAACATGCCTAACAATAACAAATCCAAACATTTATATGATATAAATATATTATTTATATCATTGTTTAATATATAAATGTAATAATATTTATATATTTTTATTGTCGTAAATTTAACCAAAAATGCAATGATTATTTTTGCACATAATTTCGACTTTAATAGTACTCTTTTCATAATTTGATCTCCTTTTTTCTGATACTTTTGTTCCTAAATTTCTGCTCAGCTTGAGGGATTAATTAATTCTTCTCTTAATGGCCATCATCTTTTTTAAAATATTAGATGTTAATTATATTTTTAATAATTTTTATTAGTAAAATTAAATATTATGGTTGATGATACAGATATACAATTAGCAGATTTGTTAGAATCTTATCCATCTGTAACTACTTCTGGATTTCAAACATTAATTAGTGCTAAGAAAGAATTTAAAGATATGGCTTCACAAATCGGAGAAAAATTACCAGAAGGTAAAGGACAATATTTTAAACATCAAAAATTCTTTCACAGATTTTTGAGATCATATGACGAGCTTTTTGATTTGTCTGCTACTGGTGTTGGAAAGTCGTGTTCGATTTTAGGATTTATTGAATACACGATAAAAGAAAGAATGAAAAGAAAAATGAATGCCAAAGATGTTGATGAAAAAGTTGCGCATTTTGATAAGATTTTAATTTTGGTGAAAAATAAAAATCAAAAGAACGAACTTAAAAATCAAATTATTTGTAAATGTTCGGATGGTCATTATTTAACTGATTTAGTTGAAGATTCGAAAGATGCTGTTCAAGCTAGAAATATCAGTCGAGAAATCAAAAAAGCTGGCTATAAAATAGATACAGCACGTAAATTCGCAAAATCTATATTAGAAGATTATCCTACAAAAGAATTTGATCAAAAATTAGCCGATGATTTTGCAGATACTATTTTTTGGGTTGATGAAGCACATAATCTTATAATAGATCCAGGGAAAGACGATGAAGCTCACGAAAAAGAACGTGTTTATAAACAATTGTGGAGAGTTTTTCATTTATCCCTTAGACGTAAAGTTATCCTTTCAACAGCCACTCCAATGATTAATGATCAAAGTGAAATAGGTTGGTTGATGAATCTAATTTTACCAGCAAATGGTATTCTACCAAAAGGATATGATTATTTGAATATTAGTGATAAAGATTTTACTACTTTTTTCCCTAATTATCCATATAATCCTCGTACAACTGATAGAAATACTTGGTTAAATTATTTCAGACAATTATATCCTTACGATCATAATTTACAAAATAACGATGTTGATCTTTTACCATATATTCGTAGAGACTTAGAAAAGTATTTTCGAGGTCAGTTTCCGAAAGATTATAACTTTAAAACTGCAACTTTACAAGATTTGGAACCTTATTTTAGAGGTAGAATTGGTTATATTAGAGCAACAAATACAGGAGCTATTCCAGAAGAACAAGGAGAAATAATACGAACTGAATTTAATCTAGATGGTGTTAAATTTACATCTAACTTAGTAGCAGATATCAGTTGGATGTCTGATTTCCAAACTGAAGTTTATTTAAATGCGATGAAATCTTCTGGAGGAAGGGATGATCTTTATGGAGGACAGAGACAAGCTTCTAATTTTGTATTTCCTGATGAAACATGGGGTAATGGTATAACAGATGAAGAAAGACGATTAAGAAAAACACAAAAGGACGCTAGAAAAATTGTAAATAAAGAAGATGACAAATTAGACGCTCCACGAGAACCTATAAATAGTTTGCATTTAGATACAGAAGCCAATGAACAATCAGAATTATTTTTTATAGATTCTAATAATTTTCAAAAAAGAGGATTTCGTAGATATGTAGAATTAATAGGTGATAATGTCTATCGTGCCACTCCTGAATTTGCATCTTATATAAGCACATTGGATAATATAGGAGTATTATCATGTAAATATAAATCTATAATAGAAAATGTTATGTATCAACCTGGAAATTGTTTTGTTTATGGTGAATTCGTTAAAGGATCAGGAGCAATTGTATTAGGATTATGTTTAGAACAATTAGGATTTACTCGTTATAATGAAAATAGTACCATATTTTCAGGAGGTGAAGGACGAGATTCTAAAAGAAAATTATGTCCTTCCAATGAAAAAAAATTAAAGGAAGAGAGAAAAGCAAGAATACCAAAAGGATTGAGATATGCGTTACTTACTGGTGATACAACTACTGATGCTAAATTCATTTCGATGATGGAAACTATGAATAGTTATGAGAACAGACATGGGGATTATATTAAAGTATTAATATCATCTAAATCGGGCAGAGATGGTATTAACGTTAACAATGTTTTACAAATTCATTTGATAGGACCAGAATGGAATCAAAGTTCAATGTATCAAGCTGTTTCTAGAGGTATTAGAGCAACTTCACATGAAGATCTAATAAAAGAAGAAGAAATAAGAATTGCGAGTCAAGGAGGAGATCCTAATTCCGTCAAAATAGATATTAAAGTTTTTAGACATGCTGCGATATCTACAGATGAATCAGAAAGTAGTATAGATTTACAGATGTATCAGTTATCTGAAGTTAAAGACAGAGGTATTAAAAGAATCATGCGTATAATGAAACAATGTGCTATTGGATGTCAAATAAACAAAAGGAGAAATATTAGACAACCTCCAGATGTAGATGGAAGTCCTGAATGTGATTACGATATTTGTGATTATGAATGTGTTGATCCTGATCCTGATCCTGATTATACTGATTATTCTACTTATGATGTTGTTTATGCTAATGATGAAATATCAAAAAGTATGGAATCTATAATTAAAATATTTAAGACCGATAATGCTTTTACTATAGAAGATATCATTAGTTTATTAAAAAATGAAAGAAAGAAATTCATTATTATAGCACTTGAAAAAATTATTACGGAAAAAATACCTTTGATAGATAGATTCGGATATATTTCTTATTTACGCGAAGATAATAGTACATTTTATTTAGATCGTAATTATCCATCTGGAACGGAACCTTCTTATGCTATGTCATATTATACAAAAGGAATAATAGCAATACAGAAAAATTCATTAGAAAATATTGTTACATTATTTGAATCAAGTGAATATGAACAAATATTTAATGAATTAGAAAATATGGATCCTAATGATCCTTCATTCTATGAACGTTTATCTTCAATAAGTATTGAAGGACAGGCTCTAATATTGGAAGAAGCTATCAAACGTCAAATGATGGATCATATATCTCCAGTAACAGAAGCAGTAACTCAAAAATATAATCTCATGATATTTATTATTCACGATCCAATTTCCGAATTAGAAAAAGAATACGAAAATTTATCAGATAATAAACGTAAAAGAGGAAGAAAGAGAAATCCTGAAATTAAAAGAAGAATGAAAAAAATAAATCCATCAAAAATAAACGAGACAGAAAACGTTGAAGATTCAAATGCAGAACAAGTTGTTATACATACTTTATATTCACTTGTAACAAACCAAACTGGTTATTCTGTTACTTCTCGTTTTAATAAAGGTGAGGGTAGAACAAGAATAATTAAACCATCTGAATTTGCTAATGGATGGCGTGATATTAATCAATTCGAATTACCTGTTTATAATAAAATCATACAAAACGAAATGGCGAAAAAGAAAAAAGTATTTGAAGATAAAGGTATTTATGGATTCGTTCTTCTATCCGATGGAGAGTTCCGTATTAGAGATAGATTAACAGAAGATGAAGCAGCAAAAGATGATTCACGTAAAATTAAAAAAGGTAAAAAATGTAAAACATGGCATAGACCAGATTTAATAGATGTTATGTGGGAAATAGGTATCGATGAACCTGAAGGTAATTTCCAAAATTTTACAGAAGAAGATAGAGAAACACTCATCAATACATTATTAAATACTAATATAAATAAAAATGTAGATGAATTATCTGAATTTCCTTTGGATAAACTTTCTTGGTATTATAAATGGTATATTTCAAAACGTATTACACGAGAGCTTATGTGTGATATTATTAAAAATAAAATGATAGAAGATGGTAGATTTTTAGATTAATTGTATAAAGATATTTTTATTTATAAATAAAAATATGTCTGAACATTCGGATGCTAATTTTCTATCATCTCTAATTCCTTTTGATATATGTCCTGAAAATATTAATGATCAAGATTTAAATCTTGATAAAATACAAGAAGATAATAACTCTACAGTAGAAGAAGTCATTTATGATAAAGTACAAGAAAATAATAACACTGAAGTAAATTGTGATAAAGTAGAAGAAGTCATTTATGATAAACTACAAGAAAATAATAACACTGAAGTAAATGGTGATAAAGTAGAAGAAGATAATAACTCTAAAGTAGAAGAAGTCAATTATGATAAAGTACAAGAAGATAATAACTCTAAAGTAGAAGAAGTCAAATATGATAAAGTACAAGAAGATAATAACACTGAAGTAAATTGTGATAAAGTAAAAGAAGATAATAATGACATTTGTGAAGAAGGAAAAGAGGATAGTGAAGAAGGAAAAGAGGATAGTGAAGAAGGAAAAGAAGATAGTGAAGAAGGAAAAGAAGATAGTGAAGAAGGAAAAGAAGATAGTGAAGAAGGAAAAGAAGATACTGATGGAGGTGAACACAGATGGTTTATAACAAGAATGTTTAGATATATGTTTGGTAATTGGTATTAAATATGTTTAGAAATTATCTTTTGTTTATAATTTAACAATATAAGTTTTGAAACTTATATTAGTTTTTCTTAAAATTCAACTGGTGATAGACTTGGTACCTTCGGATCATAATACATTATCTTATCGTTTATATCTAATATGAGTGATGTTCGTGTATCTCCAATAATTCGTTTTATTTTAAAATTCTTCAATGAATCAGTCAAAATATAATAGTTATTATAACTGTGTATTATATATAATATACCATCATACGATAACATATAAATATTATTGATAAATCTATCTTTGAATAATTGTTTAATTCCATCTTTTAAGAAAAATTTATTAAGATCTTTATGTCTAAAAGAAAATACTTTATGATTGTTTGTTAAAACCAAAGAAAAATCTTCCCCTAATAATATACCGATAGCATTAATATTTGAAATTACAGAATTTAATAGCGATATTTGTCCATTTTTATATAAATACATTGTCGAGTATTTATTGGCAGATGTATTAATTACATCTTTTAATACAAGAATATCATCATTTGTAATCATTAAAATTTCACAATTATTTGTTATGAACAAGAGATTGTCATGATGTTCTAATAATTTAATGGATCCCTCATATATTTTATATACATTTTTATTTTCATAACGATAAATAATCTTGTTATCATCCAGTAAATAAACATTTTTTCCATTTTTAATTATATCTACAAAGTTATATTTTTGTAATGACTCTATTATAATCGGATTAATAGAGAGATTTACTAATTTACCGTTTTTATCTATAAATAATGTAGAAATTTTAAAATTTCCATAAACGTCTCCTTCCGAAGATATTTTATTAAATTTTCTATAATGTAACATTTTATGTAAAAGTTCCATTCGTGAAAATGTATCTGTTGATGATAATTTTACATATTTGTGAGATAATTCGTTGAATAATAATCCATATAGTTTTGTTTGATTATTTTTATAAAATAAATTAAATCGTTTGCATACAGATTTCATTAATAATATATCATTGTATTTTAAAAAAGAATATATATTACCAATAATATCTTCACAAAAGAAGATTAAATCATTGTCCAATTTATTTAAATATCCTAATATCCTGACTATTCTACCTCTATCATTAGTATTAAATATATTTGTTGAAATATTATCTATTTCGGATAATTTTATTACATCTAATTTTACATTTGCAAAATTATAAGCTGTTATCCAATCGTAAATAGATACAGGGATAAAACAATTGGGATGTTTATTAATATGTTGCCATGTTAAATGATATGCTTGTTCTTTTGTTCGAAACGAAATGTTATTTTTATTACAAAATAACTGAATATCATCGAATGGAATAATCAAAAAAGAGGACATTTATAATTTTATAAAATTATAAATTTAATATTCATTTTGTTTATTACATTTCATTAAAATAACCATCAGGACTATCCAATCCTTCTATATTAATAGATTTATCTTTTAATTCTGGTAAATTTCCATTTTTAAACGATTTAACAAAATAAACTGTTGCACTACTTCTAATTAAATATCGTTCATCGACTTCAATAAATGATTTATAACAATTTTGTAATAAATAATATTTACTCCCATCTACTATTTTATAGGATATCAATGCCATTGATGTTAAACATGTGAATTACCTACCGGATCACCATAGTAATAATAAACATTTGGTTCTAAAAAATCATCATAAACTTTGAATTGATTCACATAATAATCTTTCCAATAATAATTTACTACATTCAACATTTTCTTTAAATAAAAATCTTTCTAATAAACGGGGAGTAAAATTATCTTTTATATATGTTTTAATATCCAACATAAAACCTGTTTTATAAAAATAAACTAATAATGGTCCAGTTAAATAAGATAGATATTTATTACTGTAAATATAAATAAAATCAGGAACTTCATAATTAGGAAATTTATTTACATCAAAAAATCGTGTACCTTTTTGTTTAATGATACTACAACTGTCTAATTTATTAGACAGTTTATTTTCTACATCATCATAATATTTTATCAAATATTCTGTCTTTCTTTTTGTAGAATCTTGTAAATATTTAATAGGAATTTCACCAAGTTCTGGATCATCTTCGAATATTTTTCTAACGAAAATTAGATACACACACCATTTAATAAAATGAAAAATGTAAAATCAATTTAAATTGATTTTAAATGGATAATTCTTCAAATTTAGTTTCTCATTTTGATTTAACCAATTTAGAAAAGAAATATCAACATAAAAGGTGGAAAAGAGCAATTAATAAATCAAGAGGTAATGATTATTTATTTTTATTATCAGTATTAAAAGATGCCAAAGAAGGAAGATATGTAAGTGAAATTGGAAGCAGATATTATTCGTGTGCTAAATTTATTCGAGATTTTTATTTAATGGAAAAGTATAAATTTAAAAAGGAAGATATTTGGTATCATACATGTTGTCAATCTTTCCCTAGAATATGTGGAGGTGTTTGTTGTTGCAAGAAGTATAATAGATTTGAGTGTTCATGTGAATATATCCCAAGAAATAGTATTCATATTGATAATTGTTATGAGGATCGTTGTAACATTTTTAAATTTAAAAATCATCATAAATTTAATTTGATGTGGAAAATTAAATGATTTGTAAAATTTATATAATATATCTTAAATGATAAGATATATTAGTAATTTATTTTGTAATAATAAGTATATTGTTCATGATAATGAAATCAAGGATTTTATTAAATTATCTAAAAATTATTATCTTCATGGAACTAATTCAAGTATATTACAATTATTACCATTAACTAATTTTTGTTTAATGGATCCTATTTCTATGATAGAAATATATAATTTAGCACCATTAACTGGTATGATACTTCATGAATTTAATGAAACAGTTGATGGTAAATGTTATCCATCTTTTGGTCATTTATATAATGGTAATTTTAGATTAAGGGAAGTATTAAAACATATAGAAAAATGTAAAGAATATGATAATTTAGATCCTTTTGAATTGTTAAAATTTCAACTTAATGTTGGTAAGGATGTTGGATATTCTAATATTAATACAATTCTAATATATGCTGCAAGATGTCAAATGTTAGGATATAATATCAGTATCGTTGATATTGATGATATTAAGCTTACTTTCAATGTATTTGCAAGTTTATTATTTTTTGATAAATATATAATACCAGCAGATGATCTTACTACCGAAGATTATGACAATATATTTGAAAATTTTACACTGGAGAAACTAAAAGATCGTTTTATTAACAATCCTGATTTTTATGAATTATATGAAAATAGATGGAAATTAGATATTAAGAGTGATATTATTAAATTATTTTATTTAGAGAAAAATAAACCTTTTATATATTCGAGAGAAAGATATATTAGTGATGGTGCAGCATTTTGTCCGAAATATACAGTTAACAAATTGTTACAAAATACAAGCGGTTATAAAATAAATAATTTGTTTGAAAATTATGCCAAAAGAAATGTTTCTACAGTTTTTTGGTCTAAATTTAATGCTTATTTATATCCTATATTGAAAGAATTTCGTAATAAAATAAATTTATTATCTAATTTGTCGATGAACAAATTAGAGTATGATGAAAATGCATATCCGATAATATTAACATGTGATAACGATAATTTAATGAAACTCAGTAATGATGTTTATCATAGTTTGCGTCCGATAAAATTGGGAATAGATATAAAAACTATTGCTACTGATACTTATGAACACAAATATTTATTAAAAGATTTTCTAAACAAACATAATATAAATTGTAATGTTATATTATTCGATGAATTAATGTAACTCTTACATTATATTTGTTCTTTATACATAAAGAAAATGATCACATTATCAATCGGCTGCACAATTATTTTTAATTTCTTTACAGTGTGAAGAATTAGACAATAAGTAACATCCCCACATATAAAATTATTTTAATTAAATTTAAGATTACTGATAATTGACTTTAAAATTATAAATATATATATATATATATATATTTCTTTTAAAAATGGATATATTCATAACAAATTTGTTCATCTTGTTGTCATCTGTGATATCGGTACAGTTTGTTTACTCTTCTCAATATTCTGGTGATGAAGTTGATATGTTTTTATTTGTTATGTTATTATATTTCATGATCGGTATTATTAAAATAGATAGAAATGATAGGGATTGGTATGCATATATTTTTCATCATATTATCGGAATTATAGCAATTATTATTGCTTTAAATGATTATTCGAGAGATGCTGAGTTTGTAATTAAATATTTAACATATGAAATCTCTACACCTTTATTAAATATATCTCTATATTATAGAGATAAAGGGATAAAAGCTTTATATTATAATTTGGGATTTTTAATAACATATACATTATCGAGAATTATATACGGAACATATTTAACATATGAAGTAATATTTTATCTTGATGGTTCACCTGTAACGATTTTACCTCTTGGTCTCCAAATGATAATTTATTGGTGGTATTATAAAATTTTAAGAATTACATATAGGACATTATTTAAATCTGATAAGCATTATATAGATCCCATTACTTTTAGAAAGGATTGTTATAAGTTAGGATCATTGGTAGTAAAAGATGGATACAAACCAGATTTTATGATAGCATTATGGAGAGGAGGAGCTCCAGTCGGTTGTTATGTTCATGAATTATTAAAATATAAAGGAATAAATACCGATCATATTGCAATCAGGACATCAAGATATTCTGGTATTGATACGACGCATGAAGAAATTCTAGTACATAATTTTTCATATTTGAAAGATGTTGTCAAAAAAGATGCAAAAATATTAGTTGTCGATGATGTTTGGGATTCGGGTTTAAGTATAGATGCTATTTTTAACAAATTTTCATGTGAATTTCCAGATATTTGGGAAACATTTGATATTAGAATAGCAACAGTTTATTATAAACCAACAAGAAATAAAATATTAGAAACTCCAAATTATTATGTTCATGAATCTAACGAATGTTTAGTGTTTCCACATGAATTAGAAGGAATGTCAATAAAAGACATAAGATCTGTTATGGGATCCAAAATATCAAACATAGTTGAGAACTGTTAAAATACATACTCATATCTATTATTAATAACATCTATTAATAATTACATTCATTGTTAATAATAGTTTACATGTTGTTATAAATATATTTGATAATTGTTAATTTAATTTAATAATTTAAAATGAATGAATTGTATGTTATATCGGGAATATCGGGAAGTGGTAAAACAACATTAGGAAAAGAATTAGCTAATAAATTAAATTTAATGTTTATAGATCAAGATTTTTATTTTATTAAAAATAAGCCAAAAATAACTTTATCGAATGGATTAGTAGTATCAAATTATGATTGTTACGAATCTATAAATACTAATTTTAAACAAGATATTTTAGATAAATTAAAAATTACATCAGTATTACTAGTTGGATTTGCATTATCTAGAAATATGTTACCAATTTTACCAAAGATACATATCCATTTGGTTACTGATGATATTGAAAAAAGATGTATTGAAGCAAGAAGACAAAGTAAGAATATTAATGTGGAAAACGATATATTAATGATAAAAGAGGTAATAATTCCATTTTATAATTTTGTATTACAAAATAGTGATATAACACAATATATAAATGTATACAATAATGGAGTT
>Ga0182030_10020598_pt1 | contig 12426 bp, 13 predicted proteins | sample 812S3MmetaG_FD_121299 | JGI IMG/M metagenome (GOLD analysis project Ga0182030, IMG submission 121299) | Permafrost microbial communities from Stordalen Mire, Sweden - 812S3M metaG (Illumina Assembly) | ecosystem: Environmental > Terrestrial > Soil > Wetlands > Permafrost | place: Sweden... | reverse complement strand
GCCTGGGCCGCCTCGATCATGCCGATGTCCTCGCTGACGGGAATGAAGGCGCCGGAGAGCCCACCGACGTGCGAGGAGGCCATGGCACCGCCTTTCTTGACGGCGTCATTGAGCATGGCCAGGGCGGCCGTGGAGCCGTGAGTGCCCACCCGTTCCAGACCCATGGCCTCCAGGATCTGGGCGACGCTGTCCCCGCGCGCCGGCGTGGGGGCCAGTGACAGATCAACAATACCGAACGGAACCCCTAAGCGTTCCGAGGCCCTGCGGCCGATCAGTTCGCCCATGCGGGTGATCTTGAAGGCCGTGCGCTTGATGATGGCCGCCAGTTCACCCAGGTCAGCCTCCGGTGCCCGCCGCACCGCGGACAGGACGGCCCCGGGACCGCTGACCCCGACATTGATGACGCATTCCGGCTCCCCGATGCCATGGAAGGCACCGGCCATGAACGGGTTGTCCTCCACCGCGTTGCAGAACACCACCAGCTTGGCGCATCCCAGCCCGTCGCGATCCGCCGTGGCCCGCGCGCAGTCCAGGATGATTTCACCCATCCGGCCCACGGCGGTCATATTGATCCCGGCCTTCGTGCTGGCGACATTGATCGACGCGCAGACACGCTCGGTCACCGCCAGCGCCTGGGGCAGGGAGTCGATCAGGATCCGGTCCCCGTTGGTCAGTCCCTTTTGGACCAGGGCGGAGAACCCGCCGATGAAGTTCACGCCCACCGCGACCGCTGCGCGGTCGAGCGCCTGGGCCATGGCGACATAGTCGTCGGCCGCCGAGCTTTCAGCCACGAGTGCGATCGGGGTGACGGAAATGCGCCGGTTGATGATGGGAATGCCGTATTCGCGCTCAAGTTCATCGCCCACCCGCACCAGCTTTTCGGCATACCGACAGATCTTGTCGTAGGCGCGCTGCGCCGACTTTGCCAGTTCCGGATGGGCGCAATCGCGCAGGCTGATCCCCATGGTGATGGTCCGGATGTCCAGATTCTCCATCTGGACCATCTTCACGGTCTCGAGGATCTCCTCGGGTTCGAAGTACGCGCTGCGCATGGATAAGGACTGCCCGGTTCAGATGCGGTGCATGAATTTGAACACGTCTTCGTGCTGGGCATCGATTTTCAGGCCCAGCTGCGCGGCCTTGGCGTTCAACTGCGCCTTCAGAGCATCCAGGCCGACGGTGGCATGACTCACATCGGCCAGCAGGATCATGACGAAGAACTCCCCGAGCAGAGTCTGCGAGATGTCCACGATATTGACGCCGGCATCGGCCAGGACCCGTGAGGTCTCGGCAATGATGCCGGTGCGGTCGTGGCCCACGACCGTGACGATGATGCGGTTTGACTTGTCCGACACGGAATCCTCCAACGCAGGCGCCGCAGGATACCGTGGCGATGGTACTCGCCGCTATTGGGCGTCGCGGTCCTCGAGCAGGGCCGCCAGTTCGTCCGCGTGCGCTTCCTGCACCCCGAGAATGCCCTCGAGCATGCGGCGGGTGGTCCGATCCGACTCACCGAGGGACTCGGTCAGGCCGCGGTAGCTGTCGATCGCGATCCGCGCGGCTACGAGATTTTCCCGGATCATCTCGACGATCGTATTCGCGGGCACGTAATCGGCACGGCTGCGTTCGCGCAGAGTGCCCGGTGCGAAGTCCGGCTCGCCACCCAGTTGCACGATGCGCTCGGCGATCAGGTCGGCATGCGCCAATTCCTCATCGGCGTGGACCAGGAACTCCGCGGCGATGCGCCTGGCGCCAAGGCCCCACGCCATGAAATGGTGGCGACGGAAGCGCAGGACGCAGACCAGTTCCGTCGCGAGCGCTTCGTTCAGCAACCGCAACGCTGCTTCGCGGTCGCCGCGGAAGGTTTCAGTGACGACCGCCGGTTCGAGATGGGTGCGCGCCATACGGCGCAGCTTTCGGGTGTTCCGGGCGTTCGCAAACGACGCGACGGCGGCGATTTTTTTTGTTGCTGTCATGGGCCGGGATCCTCAATGCATCAATCTTCTTCACGTTGACAGACATGAGCGCAGCAGGCATGTCGGCGCGTGCAGTCTGGCGGTGTAGGAGCCCGTCACGGCGAGGGAAGTAGGAGCGAGCCTACGGCCGCTGGCGACCGGGCTGGGCAGATGCCACGAGGGCCCGCCAGTACACTCTCCACCATGTTCTAACCTCCCTGGTTCCGTATATAACGGGACATTCACTCGCCATGCCTTCCCCGGTCTGGCGAGTTTCTTTTTGCGCCCGGACCAGCACAATTGTAAGAATTGGCCTACTGACGCCAGGGCCACGAACAGGCCGCCGCGCAGGCTTTGCAGGGTATATTCGGCGTTGTGATGCGCGACGCCCACCAGGAATGCCTTGAAATGGAACAGAAAAATCCAGCTGTCGGGCCAACTCTGATTCTCGACTCGGGAGCGACTGAGACCGAGCTGTCCGAGCTGGCGGCCAACCTGCAGCACCTTGCGGAGACCGAGAAAGTTCTCCTGGCGCGCCAACTGCATGACGAACTGGGCGGCGCGCTGGTAGGGGCCAAGATGGATCTTGCCTGGTTGCGCAGACGCATTGGCAGCACTGATCCTGAGATCATCGCCCGCTGGGAGCGGCTCGAACGCGCCCTGGAGACAGGCATCGCCTTCAAGCGCCGCGCGGTCGAACAGTTGCGTCCCACGCTGCTCGATAATCTCGGCTTCTACGTGGCCGCGCGCTGGCTGGTGGAGGAGAACTGCGCTGCCGCCGGGCTCACGTGCGAACTTGATCTGCCGCTGCCGGAGCCGCAGCTGCCAAAAGGCCTTGGAATCGCACTGTTCCGGGTCCTCCAGGAGTCGCTGCTGAACGTCACCCGGCATGCGCGTGCCAGCGCGGTGGTGATCAAGGTGAGCGTGGATCAGCCGGCGGGGATCCTGCGACTGGTCATTACGGATGACGGTGTGGGAGTTTCACCGGAGCGCCTCAGAACGCTGGGCAGCCACGGTCTCGGCAGCATGCGCCACCGCATGCGGGCGGTCGGCGGTGAGCTCAGGATCCGGGCGGCGGACGGGCGGGGGACCGAGATTGAGGTCGTCGCGCCGCTGGCTGAGCGTCTTTAGGAGTGAGCCGAGCGCGCCAGTGTCCGGATGACCTCCGGCAGACGTTCGAAATCCAGGGATTTATTGAGGAAGTATTCGACGCCCAGCTGTTCAGCCCGGCGCCGGTACTCCGGCAAGGCATAGTTGGTGAAGACGATCACGGCCGGGCGTTCCTCACCGAGCGAACGCAATACACCGAAACCGGTTCCATTCTTGAGCTGCAGATCGAGGATGAGGACGTGAATGCCGCCCTCCTTGGTCATGGCCACCGCGGCCCGCTCATCGCGCACAGTGCCGACAACCTCAACGCCGGCAATCTGTGCCAGAAGCTCACGCAGACGCTCGGCGAGCAGCTCGGAATCTTCCACTAATAGAATCCGCAGTACCGCGCCGGCGCGTACGCTTTCTGGCGATGTACTGCGAATGTTTATCACTAACTCAGGATAGCCAGCCCAAGTAGAGGCGGTATCCGGCTCCGTCCTACAGGCAACGGGCTACTGCATCAAGCCATTGCGCAGGGCATATGAAGTGATGTCAGCGTTGTTTGCGAAGCTCATTTTCTCGAGAACGCGACTGCGATAGGTGCTGACGGTCTTCACCGAAAGGCACAATTCCTCCGCGATATCGGAGACGGACTTGCCGACCGCAATCTTGCAGAAGATCTGGAATTCACGTTCGGACAGCTGCGAATGAATCGGCTGATTCGCATCCGTATCAAGATCGTTGACCAGGAGCTCAGCCAGTGATGCGCTGACGTAGCGGCGTCCCTGGATCACCATCCTGACGGCCCGGAGGAGCTCCTCGGTTGCAGCATCCTTGGCCAGATAGCCGCTGGCACCCGCCCGCAATACGTTTCGGGCGTACTGACGCTCGGGATAACCGCTCAGTACGAGTACGCGGGTGTCCGGGAAACCGGAACGTACATGCTTGAGAATGTCCAGACCGCTGCGATCCGGCATATTGATGTCGAGCAGCAGCAGGTCCCAGCGGCTCTCGCGCAGCTTGTCGAGGGTCTGCTCGCCGGTCGCAGCCTCGCCCACTTCGCGGATCGACCGATCTTCCTGCAGTAGCTGCATCAACCCTGTCCGGATCAACGCATGATCGTCTGCTATGAGTACGCGCACCATGACCACTCCTCAGTTGCCCGGCACTGTTTCCGCGCCGTTAAGTGTAGCAGAGCATTTAATGCCGCCAGCAGCGGCCTGCCCTTGCGGCAGTATATCCTGACCTTAGACTGCACATAATCGAAGCGCGCTATCGTCGGTGCGGCCCCGCTCCCGCTTGTGGGATTCCGCTGACATGACAGGCCGGCCGCAGTCAGCACCCTCTGACGCCGGGAGGCGCCGTTTCCCCGGCAGGGTCCCCGGGCCGCTTCCGCCAAGGTTGCTGCCATTAGTCAACCCAGCGGAGACACGCGACATGACAACAGTAGCAGCAGCCCGTGGAGCCCACGGACGATCCACGCGCAGGAATGGCCTCGCGGACGCGCTCCGTGCGACCCGCCAGTCCCGGGCCGCCGTCGCCCGCGACTTCGAATCACTCATCGACGATGCCGAGGATCTCCTGCACAGCACTGCGGACGCCGTCGGTGACCAGGCTACGGCTGCCCGGGCGCGCCTGGAGAAGTCGCTTACACAGGCGCGGGGCCGTCTCACCGATCAGATGGACTCTATCACGGAACGCGGGCGGGAGGCCGCCGCAGCGGCCGATGATTATGTGCACACCAAGCCCTGGCAGGTGATTGGTGTCGCTGCCGTCGCCGCCCTGGCCGCTGGACTCTTCCTGTCCCGTCGCTAAGTCTCGAGGTGCGAAAGCGGCCGGGTTTCCCGTTGCGCCCGCACGGGAGGCCCGGCCGGGCGTTGGGCGAGGCACCCCCGCAACTGCGATGACTGGGTTAACATCCCCGGGATACCCCCGGAGAACCCGTGACGGCCGAATTGGATACTGCCCCGCCCGTGCGCGTTGCCATTGCCGACGACAGCGACGACTTGTGCCTCATGCTGGCCGAACTGGTGAACGCCAGTCCCGGTTTGCAGTGCGTTGCGCAAATTACCAGCCAAAACGAGCTGCTGGGGGCGATCGCAGCCAGTAAACCTGACGTGCTGGTTCTCGACCTGCTGTTCGGCGGCGTCAGCAGCCTGCCGCTGGTGCCGCAGCTTCGCGCCGCGAATAGCCGCACCCGCATCGTGATTCACAGCGGTTACGACATTGATCCTCTGGCCACGTCGGCGCTGGACGGCGGGGCAGTCGCGGTGATTCCCAAGGGGGGCGACCCCGACGAGCTGATCGCCACCATACGGCGGGTTGCCCGCAGCTGACCACAGCGCCGGGTGTCGGAAGCGCGATCGCCAGTCGCCAGGAGAAGCAGATGCTCGAAACAATTGCCGTTCTGCTCGTGATCCTGTGGCTGGTGGGGATGGTGTCCTCCCATACATTAGGAGGATTCATCCACATCCTGCTGGTGATCGCGGTAATCGTGGTGATTGTTCGCATCATTCGCGGGCGCGATTCGCTCTGATCGGCAAATCGGGTTTTCATCAAGGGACGTTCTGCCACAATCGCTCCCAACACGTTTCGGGAGCATTTGCATGTCATTGAGTTCACTCGCGCCTGTTGCGCCACCCGAAACGACCCCCGCTGAAAGTGAGGTGTTTCCTGCGCGTCCGCTGTCTTTAGACAGCAATCCGGTCCCCGGCATCGACCCTCTGCTGCTGACCTGTACTCGCATCAGTACTTTTGTGGGCGATGTCGGCCTCACCTCCGCGACCGGATTCTTTCTGGCCCGTGACCAGCGGTTGTTCCTGGTGACCAGTCGCCATGTCTTCATCGACGCGGACAACAAGCACTATCCGGACCGCATCACGATCGAGCTGCATGCCGACCACGCCGATATGGCCGTGGCCGCGACGGTCTCCATTCCCCTCTACGCCGACCGACTGAGCCTGTGGCGGCAGGCGGTGGATTCGGCGGGTGAGGTCGATGTGGCTTTGATCGAAATCGACCAGACCTCGCTGCCGGCGGAGTCGGTCTTCTGCGCCTTCACACCGGAACACGTTGCGGCCGATGAGGAACAGGTCGAAGTCGGGGCGCCGCTACTGGTCATCGGCTTTCCGCTGGGGTTTCATGACGCATTGCATCATATGCCCGTGGTCCGCCGGGCGTCGCTGGCGTCTTCGTTCGGTCTCAGGTTCCAGGGAATGGGCTACTTCCTTACGGATGCCCGCACCCATCGCGGCACCAGCGGCGCACCGGTGCTGCTGCGGGTTCCAGCATCCGCCGGTGGCCGCGCCGGCGTGTCCTGCCGGCTGCTCGGCGTCCATTCCTCGCGCTTCGACATGGCCACGCGCGATCCTGTGGAAGATGAGGCGCTCGGCCTCAACTGCGCGTGGTACGCAGATATTCTGCTGACGCTGTCGGAAGGCTGAGCGAACCCGGCAACCGTGCGCTAGCCAGTGCCTGTTCCACGCGCTTCATGCGCCAGGCATAAAGGCACTGCCGGTTGCGAAGCTGCAGATAATCGAGCACGGCAGGCTCATCGTTCTCCGACTCGAACTGCCGTGAGCGCTCAATGAGGGTGTTTCGATACGTCATTTCAAAGCTCCCGATTCCGTTCAGGGTGATTACACGAGAAACCCTGGGCGCTGTAATGATCGCAGGGTCACTCGCAGGACCGATCCGGTGCAGCCCAGCTCTTGGCGTAGGTTCAGTCCTACCGTAGTCTTACGCGAGCTGATGGGAAGCGCCGACGGGACTGATCCTTAAGCGGACGTAACATTGAGTCCGGTTTTTTGCTCAGTGGTCGTGCCATGAATCTGCGGCGGCATCCAATCCTTCTGTACAGCAGCCTCACAGTGGTGGGCTTGCTGGTCATCCTGGTGGCGATCCTGGCGCTGCTCGATTGGGATATGTTGCGAGGACCGATCGCGCGGATCGCCAGTACCAAGAGCGGACGGACTGTCACGATTCCCGGGCATCTGCGGGTGCACCTGTGGTCGAGCACACCCACCCTAACCATCGAGGACCTGCGGGTTGCGAACCCCTCCTGGGAGCTGCCACGTCCCCTGTTGCAGCTGCAGCGTCTGCAGATCCAGATTGAGTTAAGTCAGCTGTTCCGCGGCCATCTGGTGCTGCGGCGGCTCGAGATCGACCAGCCCGATCTGTACCTCCACCAGGAGAAATCCGTCCGCGCGAACTGGACCAATGACAACGTCGCACCGACGAATCCCAATGCGCCGGCACCGAAGCCCTTCAGTCTGCCGGCGATTCACGAGCTGATCATTCAGTCCGGAAAAATCGAATTGGCCGACGATTTGCGGCATCTGCAGGTCCGCGGGACCATCCAGGCCAATGAGCGCGCTGCCACGGATCAGCCCGACGCCTTTCACATCAAAGGCCAGGGCACCATCAATAAGGAACCGTTCTCGATGAACGTGACCGGCGGCGCCTTGCTCGCCGTCGATCCGGAGCATCCGTATCCGTTCTCGCTGAGTATCACGGCGGGCCGGAACGAAATTGATGCCTCCGGCAAGGTGCTCAAGCCCTTTGATCTGGGGCAGCTCGAGCTGCAAGCGGCCGTCAAGGGGCAGGATCTGGCGGAGCTCTTCTATCTCACGCAACTGGCACTGCCGAATTCCCCGCCGTACTCGGTGCAGGCGACGATCACGCGGGACGGTGAGCACTTCACCGTGCGGAATATCAAGGGCTCCCTCGGCGGCAGCGACATCGGCGGCAGTATCGATGTCGATAACTCGCACCCGCGGCCGGTGCTCACGGCCAATCTGGAGTCCAAGCATCTGCTGCTGTCGGATTTCGGTGCCCTGCTCGGTTCGAAGGCTACCGCCACGGATTCGCTGGACAAGGGTTCACCAGTGCCTCCGGGTCCGCAGTACCTGTTCCCCGATGCACGGCTTCAGACCGATCGCGTCCGGGCGATGGACGCCGATGTCCGGTTCAAGGCGACCTCAATCGAGGCCGGCAAGGTGCCTTTCAAGCGGGTCGATCTTCACGCCAAGCTCAAAGACGGTGTGCTGGCGCTCGACCCGGTCCAGTTGGAGATGCCGGAGGGTCGCCTCAGCGGCAACATCAACATCGATGCCCGCCAGAGGATTCCGCAGGTGCGCATGGATGTCCGGGCTGTCGGCATCAACCTGGATCAGCTCAAAGGGTCCAAGCCAGGGGCCACCGCCCCGGTGGATGGTGTGCTACAGGCCAGAGCCGTGATCGAGGGAAAAGGCGATTCAGTGCATCGGCTGATGGCGGCTGCAAACGGCAGTTTCGTCGCCGTCATTCCCCACGGTGACATCCGTTCCGCGTTCCCCGAATTGCTGGGAATTGATCTCAAAGGTGTGGGCCTGTTGCTCACGGGGGATGACGGGCGCGCACCGATCCGGTGTGGCGTCGTCAAGTTCGATATCGCGCAGGGCACGGCGAGCGCCGAGAACATCGTGGTGGATACGCAGGACGTCGTGATAACGGGCCACGGTAAGGTAAATCTCGGCACCGAGGCGCTTGATCTGTCGATCCAGGGCAAGCCGAAGAAGATTCATCTGGTGCGCATCCGCGCGCCCATAGACATCCGGGGGCAGCTGATCAAACCGTCGTTTGCACTCGACACAGCCCAACTGGCAAAGCAGGGCGGCATAGCAGTCGCACTGGGCACAGTGTTGACCCCCTTCGCCGCCATCCTGGCATTTGTGGACCCGGGTCTCGCCAAGGATCAGAACTGCGGGCAGCTCCTGGCGCAGAGCGCCGCCAACCGATTCTAGGGCCCCGTGTTGGCGCTTTCGAAGTGGTATTCAAATGACAAGGCCAGCACGCGCTGAGTCCTTTGTTCGATGATGGGGCTGTGCGTCGGCGTGCCGCGGACCTGGCTGAGCGCCGCGTCAAGATTGACGAGCCAATGCTTGCCGATGAACTTTGTGGCGCTGAACCCCACGCCCGCGTCCGTGGTTCCAGCGCGGGTAATGTTGTAGACGGGGTGGCCCGAATCCAGAGATTGCTGTTGGTCGACTCCGTACACGACCTGCATGTAGTGACTCGTGGCCATCGTGATCGATGGGCCGGCGAACATGACGAAGGTCTTGGAACTGCCGGGCAGCGGCAAATATACCGAAGCGTCGCCGACGGCGCCTTGGGCGCCGCCGATGTACTGTCGCGCCGAAACCCGCAGGATCAGCGGAAGCTTCTTGGATAACACCACCGAGCCATAGAGCTTTGCGACTGGCGCGGCGTAGATGTCGTTCATGCCGCGCAGATTGGTCTCGTCATCCTTCACGGTTCGACCCTGGTCATAGGCCAATCCAATGCCAATCTGGTACTGCTTGCCACGCACAAAGTTGTAGCCCAGTCCCTCTCCAGTGGAGACGTACCATTCGTCCTTGTAGTACACGTTAAAGACCGGTCCGGGGCTTACTTTCATTGCGCGGGCGCCGTCATAGATCGGCGCCACATCGGCCGCCGCGCCTCCAATCACCCGCCAGTCCGGGAGATCAGGCTGAAACAGCCGCGCAAGAATGACCCCTCCGGAGTACTGCCATTCCTGCAGGGGAGAAGGGGTCTGGGCCAATGTTGCCCGGGGCAGCCATGAAATCGTCACCAGGGTCAGACAGCAGATCCATCGCAAGAAATAGGGCATTGTGATCCTGGGTCTGGCGGTTGGCGGAAGGCTGCAGCAGCTGGTATCGCGATGCACTGTCAGACTACTGGATGGATGCCTTATGCCCATTCCGCGAATGGCCACAGGCCGCGTAGGAGGAAGCTGATATGGCCCGTTCTGCTGGCGCTATACCTTGGCAAGAAGCTCATCAAGCACAAGCGGCTCCACGGGCTTGGTGAGATGGTTGTCGAAGCCCGCTTCCTGCGACAGTCGCCGGTCCGACTCCTGGCCCCAGCCCGTCAGCGCGATGAGCACCATGCCGCGGCCCCACGGCTGACTCCTGATGTGGCGCGCGACTTCATAGCCGTTGGCGCGGGGCATGCCAATGTCCAGTAGGGCGACATCCGGCCGGTAACGCTCAGCCCTCTCCAGGGCATCGGTCCCGTCCTCGGCCTGGTACACCTCATGCCCGTTGAGTTCGAGCAGGGTGGCCAGACTCTCGCGGGCATCCGCGTTGTCGTCGGCCACGAGAATCCGGCGCTGAGGGGGGGGCACCGGCGCTGCGGGTTGCTCCGCCGCCGCCGGTGCTCCTGCCTCGGGGCCCTGAGCTTCGCCGGGACTCGCCCGTTCAATGGACAGCGGCAGCCGGATCACGAATTCGCTGCCCTTGCCGGGGCCCTCACTGGAGGCCGACACCGTGCCGCCGTGCATTTCCACCAGCTGGCGGACCAGCGCCAGGCCGATGCCCAGGCCACCCTGGTGCCGGCCGGTCCTGCGGTCAAGCTGCGTGAACAGGTCGAAAATACAGGGCAGTACTTCCGGAATGATGCCGATGCCGTTGTCGCGGATGGTGATCTCCACATCGCGACGACGGCGCTGGGCACGCAGGGTAATGTGGCCGCCGTTGTCCGTGTACTTGGCGGCATTGGCCAGTACGTTGCCCAGCGCCTGCGTCAGGCGCATCGGATCCCCATAAATCATGAAGGGCTGCTTCGGCATCACGATTTCAAGCGCATGGCTTCGCGACTCGATGGTCGGAGCTACTGTCTCCACGGCGCGCGCCACCAGTTCGCTCAGTTCGACGCGCCGCCGTGCCAGGTTGATCTTGCCGCGGGTGATCCGCGACACATCCAGCAGATCATCCACCAGCCGCGAGAGCTGGATCAGCTGCCGCTCGATGATGTCCCGTGAGAGCTGCAGCTGGGGATCATTGAGCGACTTCAGTTTCATCAGATGCACGGCGTTGCGGATGGGCGCCAGGGGATTGCGCAGTTCATGCGCGAGCATCGCCAGAAATTCGTCCTTGTGCCGATCGGCCTCCTTCAGTGCCTGTTCGACACGAGCCCGCTCCGCGACCTCACTCTGCAGCGCCAGGTTCGCGCGTTCCAGTTCCCGGTTTGCCTGGTGCAGGCTGGTGTTCAACGCCAGCAGCTCGCGGCTCTTTTCGGCCTGCAGGGCGGTGTTCGCCTTCGCCAGCTGCTCGTTCGTGTCCGCCAGATGTCGATTCAGTTCGACGAGTTCGCGGCGCTTGCAATACAGTTCAACCAGCACCGCGACCTTGCTGCGCAGGATCTCCGGCACCACGGGGACCGACACATAGTCCACGGCGCCCAGCTTGTAGCCCTTGAGCCGATCCAGTTCGGATATGTGCACGCCGGTCACGAAGATGATGGGCGTGCGTTCGAAGCGCGGATGTTCATGAATCAGGCGCGCGGCCTCGAACCCGTCCATTTCCGGCATGCTCACGTCGAGCAGCACCACCGCGAATTCGATGCGCATCAGCTTGTCGAGCGCCTCGAGTCCCGAGTTCGCCGTGATCAGGTTCTGGTTCAGCGAACCCAGGATCGATTCATAGGTGAGCAGACGCGCCGGCTGGTCGTCCACCAGCAGGATATTTACCTTGTCCGAAACCTCCACAGGCATCTGTCGTCCTGAGCCGGCTCGCTCGGTGTTCACCGATGCAGCCACAGGCGCACCAGTGACAGCAATTGGTCGGTATTCACCGGTTTCGCGACATAGTCCGAGGCGCCCGCCTCGAGACACTTTTCCCGGTCGCCCTTCATGGCTTTGGCGGTCAGCGCGATGATGGGCAGCATGCGGAACTGAGGGTGCTGACGGATACGGCGCATCGTTTCGTAGCCGTCCATTTCCGGCATCATCACGTCCATCAGGACCAGCGACAGATCCTCCGTGGACTCGACCAGATCGATGGCCTCCTGCCCGTTGGTCGCCGTGATGACCTGCATCTGGTGCCGCTCGAGCAGGCTGTTGAGAGCGAAGATGTTGCGGATGTCATCGTCGACCACCAGCACCTTGCGGCCCGCCAGCGGTTCGTCACCCTCGTGCAGCGCCGCGAGCATCGCCTGCTTGGCCGGCGGCAGGTCGGATACGACCCGGTGCAGGAACAGGGCGGTTTCATCAAGCAGCCGCTCCGGAGAGCGCACCCCCTTGATCACAATGCTCTTGGCACTCTTTTTCAGGCGGCTCTCTTCTTCGTCCGATATATCGCGCCCGGTGAAGACGATGATGGGCAGGCGCCGCAGGGCGGCGTCCCCCTGAATCACTTCCAGCAGCTCAAATCCGGACATGTCCGGCAATCTGAGGTCCAGCACGACGCAGTCGATTTCACTGCCGCGCATGGCCTCGAGTGCTTCGGCACCGGTGGTCGCCGTCAGAATCTCGATGTCCTTGTGTCCGAGCAGCTCCGTGACGCTCAAGCGTTCGGCCGGATCGTCTTCCACCACCAGCAGCCGCCGTACCTTGACG
>Ga0182030_10020597_pt1 | contig 12427 bp, 11 predicted proteins | sample 812S3MmetaG_FD_121299 | JGI IMG/M metagenome (GOLD analysis project Ga0182030, IMG submission 121299) | Permafrost microbial communities from Stordalen Mire, Sweden - 812S3M metaG (Illumina Assembly) | ecosystem: Environmental > Terrestrial > Soil > Wetlands > Permafrost | place: Sweden... | reverse complement strand
TCTACGAATTCGTCGGCGACCGCCTCGGCGTCAAAGGACCGAAAATCCCGCCACTCGCAAGCCTCATCCGGCCAGCCCCCGCATAGACCAAACGCAGAGCGCCCGGAAATCTGCCCCAATTACCGTAATTGGCGGAAGGGGTGACCGCCAAACTATGGTCCAAGCCGGTTTGAGGCTGTTCGGAAACTCAGTTGATTTAATTGGTTTTAATCGAATAACCGTCTTTCCCTGTCCGCCCTTGTCCGCTATAATCCGGGTCGAAATGTAAGACCAATTGTAAGACCGGGTGGCGAGCATGGCGGGCGGAAAGCAGAAACTCACAGCGCGGGCGGCGGCGACCACGAAGCCGGGGCGCTATGGCGACGGCGCGGGGCTTTATCTTGTTGTTTCGCCGAGCGGCGCCCGGAAATGGGTTTACCGCTTCAGCTTCGCCGGCAAAGTCACGGAAGCCGGGCTCGGATCGGCGGACGTGGTTTCGCTCGCCGAGGCGCGCAACAAGGCGCATGAAGCCCGCAAAATGCTTGAGGCCGGTAAAAACCCGATAGAAACCCGGCGCCAAGCCGCGATAATCGACGCGGGAAAACCGACGTTCGGCGCCATCGCCGATGCGCTTATCGCGGCCAAGGAAAGCGAATGGCGCAACGAAAAGCATCGGGCGCAATGGCGCATGACGCTCGAAACCTATGCCGCGCCACTCCGGCCTCGCCCCGTCGATGAAATCGATACAACGGCGGTTTTAACCGTTTTGAAGCCTCTTTGGCAGGCGAAGCCGGAAACCGCATCGCGCTTGCGCGGGCGCATTGAAGCGGTTCTCGACGCGGCCAAGGCGCAAGGCCATCGATCCGGCGAAAACCCGGCGGCGTGGCGCGGCCACCTCGCCCACCTTTTGCCCAAGCGCGGAATATTGACGCGCGGACATCATGCGGCGATGGCCTATGCCGACGTTCCCGCCTTCGTCGCGCAATTGCGCGAGCGGGAAGCCCTCGCCGCGCTGGCGCTCGAATTTTGCATTTTGACGGCGGCGCGTTCCGGCGAAGTTTTAGGCGCGCGATGGTCGGAAATCGATCTTGCGGCCAAAGTCTGGACGGTTCCCGCCGAGCGCATGAAGGCCGCGCGCGAGCATCGCATCCCCCTTTCCGACCGCGCGCTCGCCATCCTCGAAAAGCTTTCCGAGGCGCGGACGGGCGATCTTGTCTTTCCGGGCCAGCGCGCCGGAAGGCCGCTTTCCGTCATGGCGATGGAAATGCTTTTGCGCCGGATGGATCAAGACGCCGTTACCGTTCACGGCTTCCGTTCGGCTTTCCGCGATTGGGCAGGCAACGAGACGCATTTCCCGCGCGAAGTCGCCGAGGCGGCGCTTGCTCACGTCGTCGGCGACAAGGCCGAACAAGCCTATCGGCGCGGCGATGCGCTCGAAAAGCGGCGGGCGCTTATGAGCGCATGGGCGAGCCATTGCGGCGAGCCGGACGCGGGCTCGAATGTGGTTCCGCTGGTCAAGAGGAACGCCTAGGCGACCTTCTCAACAAGCATCGGGTCGTCGTCGCCGACGCCGGCCTTGTTCACGCGCGTCGAAACGATCCATTCTTGCAAGGCGTCGTCGGGCGCCGAGCGCAGCAACGCGCCGGGGCTTTCGCCCGTCAACCACGCGCCCGCGTCGCGCCAATCGAGCATGATCGGCATTCGGTCGTGAAAGCGCCGCATCCAATTATTCGCATCGCCGACGATGATCGTCGCCGATGGCAAATCCTCGGCGCTGTCCGGGTCGCGCCAATGCTCCCAAAGACCGGCGAGCGCCAAGGGTTCGCCCGACGCGGACGAAAAATAGTGCGGCGTCTTATGGCCCTTGTCGCCTGTCCACTCGTAAAAGCCCGAAGCCGGAATAATGCAGCGGCGCGATTTGAACGCCGCTCGAAACATCGGCTTATCGGCGACCGTCTCGGCGCGGGCGTTGAAGGTTGAAGGAAGCTCGCCGAGCGGCTTTTTCCACCAAGAGGGAACAAGGCCCCAACGCATCGGCCGCAACTCGCGCCCTTCGGGCGTCGCGAAGATCGTGTCAATTTCCGTTGTCGGCGCAATATTGTAGCGCGGGCAAAGGTTCCTTGGCTGGCCTATAAGGTCCGCCAAGCGATGGATTTCAGCCCAGCTATATTGTTGGGTAAAGCGACCGCACATTCGCGGATTATAGCGCAAGGCGCTGGAAAAGCCGCCATGACGCGCATCTTTGCCAATTCGTCCCGGCTTGAATAGGCTTCCGGCGACCGCTTTCCAATTCGAACCGTCGATTCGCCCGCCCCTTTCGCCCGCCCGGCCTGTCATGCTACCGATTGAGCCGGCTATCGGTCCCTCGCGGGGGCGGGTTTGATTCGCCGGCCGTCCCTTGGCTTCAGGTGAGGCATTGCAATTTCATGTTCGAACAAACCTTCAAAAACATCGACGACGTGCTGCGGAAAGAGGCCGGCTGCACGACGGAACTCGATTACACCGAACAGACTTCGTGGATTTTGTTTCTAAAATATCTCGACGATTTGGAGCATGAACGCGCGTTAACGGCGGAGCTTCACGGCAAGTCTTACGCTTACATCATTGACCCGCCTCATCGCTGGTCGAAATGGGCGGCGCCCAAAACCAAGGCGGGCGCTTTCGACCATAACAAGGCGCTCACGGGGCCGGACCTTATCGCCTATGTCGATGTCGAATTGTTCCCCTATTTGCGCGGCTTCAAAGCCCGCGCCGAACATGCCGACACGATCGAATATAAGATCGGCGAGATTTTCGGCGAAATCAAAAACAGGTTTCAAAGCGGCTATTCGATGCGCGACGCGCTGGAGTTGATCGACCAGCTTCGTTTTCGTTCTCAGGCGGAAAAGCATGAGCTTTCGCATCTTTATGAAGCGAAGATCAAGAATATGGGCAACGCCGGGCGCAACGGCGGCGAATATTACACGCCCCGCCCGCTCATTCGCGCGTTGATCAAGGTCATCAAGCCGAAGCTCGGCGAGCGGATTTACGACGGCGCTTGCGGCTCGGCGGGCTTTTTGTGCGAGAGTTTCGATTATCTTCGCGCCAAGAAGGGGCTTTCGGTCGGCGACCTGAAGCGGCTTCAGGAACGCACCTTTTACGGCAAGGAGAAAAAGAGCCTCGCCTATGTCATCGCCATCATGAACATGATCCTGCATGGCATTGACGCGCCGAACATCGTCCACACCAACACGCTCGCCGAGAATATCAGCGATATTCAGGACAAGGACCGTTTTGACGTGATTCTTGCAAATCCCCCGTTTGGCGGCAAGGAACGCCCGGAGGTGCAACAGAATTTCGAAATCAAAACCGGCGAAACCGCCTTTCTCTTTCTCCAGCATTTCATCAAGTCGCTGAAGGCCGGGGGGCGCGCCGCCATCGTCATAAAAAACACTTTTCTTTCGAACAGCGACAACGCCAGCGTGAGCTTGCGGCGCGAGCTTTTGGCGAGCTGCAATCTGTTTACGGTTTTGGATATGCCGGGCGGCACGTTTCAAGGCGCGGGCGTGAAAACCGTGGTGTTGTTTTTCGAGAAAGGCGCGCCGACGCGCAAAATATGGTTTTACAAGCTTGATGCGGGCCGCACTTTCGGCAAGACGAGCGCGCTTAACGACGCCGATTTGGAGGATTTTGTCAGCCTCCAGGCGGGGCTCGAGGACAGCGACAATTCGTGGAGCGTGGACGCCAAGACCATCGACGCCGCGACCTGCGACCTTTCGGTGAAAAACCCCAACAAGGCGGAGGAAGCGGCGTTGCGCGACCCGCGCGAGATCATGGAGGAAATCGCCGCGCTTGACGCGGAAAGCGCGGAGATTCTTCAGGGCATTCGGGGGCTGCTGTGAAGGGGTGGGAAGTTAAGACGCTAGGGGATGTTTGCAAAGTGATTGCAGGTCAATCACCGGAAGGCAAACATTACAACGGAAGCGGTGAAGGTTTGCCCTTCTACCAGGGAAAGAAAGATTTCGGCGACAAATTCATCGAAGCGCCAAGAGTTTGGACAAGCGACGTAACAAAGGAAGCGGAAGCAGGTGACATTCTTATGTCTGTTCGCGCTCCTGTTGGGCCAATCAATTTTTCGACAACAAAAATTTGTATCGGTCGCGGTTTGGCCTCGATCAGAGTGCTTAAAGCTATTGATCGCGAGTTCTTGTTTTACATGCTTCTCTCAAAGCAGGGCGAAATCAGTGGAAACGAGGGCGCTGTCTTTGCTTCAATCAACAAGAGCCAAATTGAAGCGATCAAAGTCGCGGTCCCCAACATGCGCGAACAGCGGCGGATTGTGGCCATTCTGGACGAGGCCTTCGCGGGGCTGGAGGTCCTGCGCGCCAATGCCGAAAAGAACCTCCAAAACGCCCGCGACCTCTTCGATAGTTACCTAAACTCCGCCTCTCTTTTCGAAGGGAAGGAGGTTGCGACGCGGCAGCTTGCAACTCTCTGTGATCGCGATCGAATCATTACATACGGCGTTATTAAGCTTGGCGAGGCTGTTTCAGGAGGCGTGCCTTGCCTTCGAACGAGTAACGTCCGCTGGCTCGACATTGAAACAGAAGGAATGAAGCATATCGCAGTCGCGTTATCGAACGAATATCGACGAACGATCCTGCGCGGCGGTGAAGTATTGGTAAATGTTCGTGGAACACTTGGCGGGGTCGCAGTTGTGAAACCCGAGATGGTTGGTTGGAATGTTTCTCGTGAGATTGCGGTTGTGCCTATAGATATTAACAAGATTGACTCATTTTATTTGGCGTATTGGATTGGTAGAAAGGCAAGTCAATCTTGGCTGACGGGCGTTCTGAAAGGCGCCGCCTATACTGGAATAAATATTGAAGACCTGCGAGAATTACCTGTCGTGTTTCCAAGTTTGCAAGCTCAAAGAGGGATCGTGAAGCATTTGGACAGACTGTTAATTGACTGCCGTCTTCTCGAAGCCCTCTATAGCCAAAAGCTCGCCGCCATCGCCGAGTTAAAGCAATCCATCCTGCAAAAAGCCTTTTCCGGGCAACTGACTTCGGCGGAGACCGTCGCCGCATGAACGAGGCCGAAACCCGCGCCGAATTGATCGACCCCGCGCTAAAAGCCGCCGGCTGGGGCGTGGTCGACGCCAGCCGCGTTCGCCGCGAAGTCATCGCGCCGGGCCGGCTGGAGGGCGCGGGCCGCCACGCCAAGCCGGAAATCGCCGATTATGTGTTGATCTATCGCAACACTAAGCTCGCCGTCATCGAAGCCAAGCGGCGCGGCCTCGCCGACACGGAAGGCGTCGGCCAAGCCAAGAACTACGCGGGCAAGCTGCAAACCCGCTTCGCCTTTTCGACCAATGGCGCGGGCATTTACAAAATCGACATGCAAACGGGCGCGGAAAGCTACGTTTCCGCATGGCCGTCGCCGAAAGAATTATGGGCGCTCGCCTTCGCCGAGGAAAACGCGTGGCGCGACCGTTTCGCCGCCGTTCCCTTCGTCGAAAAGGGCAGTGACTGGACCGTGCGCTACTATCAGGCCAACGCCGTCAACAAGACGCTGGAGCGCCTCGCCGACGGCGGCAAGCGCGTGCTGTTGACGCTAGCGACCGGAACCGGAAAGACCAGCATCGCCTTCGAAATCGTTTGGAAGCTTTTCGAGGCGAAATGGAATCTCTCAGGCGAGCCGACGCGCCGCCCGCGCATCCTGTTTCTTGCGGACCGCAACAACCTCGCCACTCAAGCCTATAACGACTTCACCTCATTCGCCGCCTTTCCGGAAGACGCCTTCGCGCGCATCAAGCCGGAAGAAATCGCGCGGCGCGGCCGCGTGCCGAAAAACGCCAGCGTGTTTTTCACGATCTTTCAGACCTTCATGACCGGACGCGACGCCAATGGCGAGCCCGCGCCATATTTCGGCGAATATCCGCCCGACTTTTTCGATTGCATCATCATCGACGAATGCCATCGGGGCGGCGCGCGCGACGAAAGCAGATGGCGCGGGATTCTCGAATATTTTTCGCCGGCCTTGCAGATTGGCCTGACGGCGACGCCCAAGCGCACGATCAACGCCGACACTTACGCCTATTTCGGCGAGCCCGTTTATGTCTATTCGCTAAAAGAGGGCGTCAACGACGGCTATCTGACGCCGTTCAAGGTGAAGCAAATCGCCACAACGCTGGACGATTATGTTTACACGCGCGATGACGAAATCATCGAAGGCGAGGTGCAAGACGGCCGGCGCTACACGGAAGCGGAATTCAACCGCATCATTGAAATCAAGGAGCGTGAACGCTATCGCGTAAAGCTGTTCATGGACATGATCGACCAGCGCGAAAAGACGCTGGTTTTTTGCGCGACGCAAGCGCACGCGCTCGCCGTGCGCGATCTTGTGAATCAAATGAAAACGAGCAAAGAGCCCGATTATTGCGTGCGGGTGACAGCGGATGACGGCAAGATCGGCGACCAGCATTTGGAGACGTTTCGCAACAACGAAAAGACCATTCCGACGGTTCTGACTTCCTCGCAAAAGCTTTCGACCGGCGTCGACGCGCGCAACGTTCGCAACATCGTCTTGATGCGCCCCGTCAATTCGATGATCGAATTTAAGCAAATCATCGGGCGCGGCACGCGGCTTTATGACGGCAAGGACTTTTTCACGATCTATGATTTCGTGAAGGCCTATGAGCATTTTAACGACCCGGAATGGGACGGCGAGCCGCAGCCGCCGGAACCGCCCGGACCGCCACGACCGCGACCCGGCGACGAAGAAACGCCGACGCCTCCAGGCGATGGCGGCGAAGAGGGCGAGAACGGAAGACCGGAAAGAATCAAGATCAGGCTCGCCGACGGCAAGGAGCGGACCATTCAAAACATGGTGGCGACAAGCTTTTGGAGCGCGGACGGAAGGCCCATGTCAGCGGCGCAATTCGTCGAAAGCCTGTTCGGCGAGCTTCCGCATTTCTTCAAGGACGAAGACGAATTGCGGCGCATCTGGAGCCGGCCGGACACGCGCAAGGCGCTGTTGCAAGGCCTTTCCGAAAAGGGCTATGGCGGGGCGCAACTCGCCGAAATCAAAAAGGCGATCAACGCGGAAAACAGCGATATTTTCGACGTTCTCGCCTATGTCGCCTTCACCCAAGCGCCAAAGACCCGAAGCGAGCGCGCGGAAGCCGGCAAGAGGCGCATCGCGACGCATTACGACGACAAGCTGCAAGCCTTCCTCGATTTCGTGCTGGCGCAATATGTGAGCCAGGGCGTGGAGGAACTGGACCAAGAGAAACTCGGCGCGCTCATTGCGCTGAAATACGGCTCAACGCACGAAGCAGCGGCGACCTTGGGCGGGGTTCCCGTGATTAGGGATACGTTCGTCGGGTTTCAGCGGTATTTGTATGAGACGTGAGGCGCGTAGCTGGGGCTTTGGGTGGCGCGCGGCACACGCGCAACCCACACGCCCGCGTGCTGGCCTCGCTAGCCCGCCTTGGCCACGTCCATTCGAGCGACGGCAAAACTTTCGCGCTAAGGCGCGCGGCGTGAGGGGCGTTTTGAACCAAACCATGTGCATCGTGCGCGGACTGCCCGCGCTGGACATCCTGGAGCCGGCGAGTTGAGCGATGGCGGAAGAGGAAGACAGGGCGAGGTATGACGCGCTTTGGCGAATTAGCCGTCTTGATGGGCATGGCGTTGTCGAGGGCGTCGAAATCGATTTACGGCATGAATTGGTGGACCCCAAAGAATGGAAGTCAATTCTAATCGGCAATCCTCTCGCAGTTAGACAGCCGAGACCGGACACGCCGTTCATTTGGTTTCCATGGTTTGGGGAATTCAACAAGGAAACTATTCAAAAACAAGCAATTGCCGATTATGTGGAACGTCATCACAAAAGCCCAAATGAGAACGTTGTTGCGGATTTGCTTTTAGAACGCACACCGGAAATCTTTGTGTATCGGGGAGATAAGATTTATATCTCGCACGTAATTATAGAGAGAATCGGAGTTGACTTTGATCATCCGCACGATTCTGAAATACGAAAGGCCTTTATGGTAATTGAAAGAGCGAATGGGCAGGGAGTTTATGTAAAATCGCCACTTGAATTTCACGGATGCACGTCCTTTAAGTATAAAAAGCAGAGACTCAATTGTGGATTTGAGAGACTTATTGAAAGAATATGCGCTCATTTTGATGTTAAAGACATTAAAGAAATCGATATATCCGAAATAAGTGAATTATCATACTTCTCAGACTCGGTATTTTACGCAAAAAGTGTAAAAGATAGAACAAATGAAGCACGAATAAAAGCAAATATGTTTGAGATTGATGATGTATATTGGCGCGCGAGTGAGCTTTTATTCCTTATTGATCACGCTATATCACTTGGATACTCATGGGCGAAGGCAGAGGCGGAAATTGAGATGAAACCTCTAGCTCGCGACGGATTAAAGGCAAAGGAGAATAAAGCGATTGCCGGCAAAGTCAGCGGCGCGGCACGACGGGCGGAAGCCGAGCAAGGGTGGCGACCACACGCGCTCGAACTCGCCAAGAAAATCCAGGCGGAAAACCAAGGCCTGAGCCAATTCGATCTTGCGCGGGCAATTGAGGATCGTTGGCGCCTGAAAATCCATTGTCCGAAATCGCAACTGGCGCCAGCAATCCGAGCTTGGCAAAAGCAAGGTAAACTCGCCAAGCGGGAACCGCATAAGTGATGAACGTGTTCATGTTGTAATTTGAACGCCTTCGCATTGCAGACGCCCGCAACCGCGCGCGTTTATGTTCGGACCATCTCGAAAGAAGGTGGACCGCATGACACGACAAATCCCCAATATCCCGACGCAAGAGAAAATCGCGCTCCGCATTAATGAGACCGTGGCGGTTTCGGGCCTTTCGCGCTCGACGATCTATGAATTGCTGAAGGCCGGCAAACTCCGCGCCGTCAAGATCGGCGGGCGGCGCTTGATCTTGCGCGAAGACCTTCAGGCGCTCTTGCACGGCGGAATTCAATAATCCCTTGGCGCTCGCCGTCGCTAGGGATTCGCAATGGCCAAAGCAAACAAATTCGCGGATAAGCCGCACGCGCGCATCTATCAAAGTTGGCTCACCCTGCCGGCATGGCGAGCCATGCGAAACGAAGCGCAATTGTTGCTTGTCCACATGCTCGCCGAATTTCGCCCGGCGAACAATAGCCGGCTCGAATGGACGCTAACTCGCGTCCAGCGAACTTTGAATTGCAGCCGCACGATAGCGAGCGAATGCCTGACGGACCTCGAAAAAAACGGATGAATCAAGGTTGCCCGCGTCGGGCAATTTTCGGGAAGCCGCAAACCATCGCTCTATCGGCTCACTTGGTTCGCCAGCGAAGCCGAAGACCTCCCGGCGACAAAGGAGTTTCTGCAAGCGAGAAATCCCCCTCGCATTCGTCGCAACAAGAACCTGACAGGTTCTAATAAGACGCTTCCCAAGTCCTTATAAGAACCTGAACAGGTTCTTATTGAAACCGAAGCCGGTAAAATTTCCGCTTGCGAGCAAGGAAGGAAATCCGCGCTAACACACGGCAAAGACGCGACTTCCCCGCCCGGCGCGAGCTTTGAACCGGTTCCCCTCGGAAGCCTCGCGACACAGCTACTATTAGAAGCTGAAGCTGCCCGCCGTCCCGCGAACGATGGTGGAGGGGCGGCGCGCGAAGCCTTGCGAAGCGCAGCGCCGCCGCCCCTCGCCCCGCAAGCCGTCAGCAATCGCCCAACCTCTAATCGGGGGGAACAATGACCGCGCCTCGCCCTCGCCCTCGCCCTCGCCAGCGCCGACGCGCCGCAAGCCGACAGGGGAAAAACGCCCTGTTAATCGCCTGTTCTCAGGGAATGGTCGGCGCGAGCGATGGCGATTTACCAAGGGATTTCGATGCATGAAAAAGGACGCTCATGACTTGGCCTAATCCTTCAATGACACGATGGCTCATGAACAGCCGGCGCTCGACAACCGGCGATTTGCGGCGGTTTTCCGTTCATAAAATCGCTTCGCATGGCCTCAAGCTGCGCGGCGCGAGTTTTGGCTGGCAATGGAGCCAAGACGGCGAGACGCAAGCCTCGATTGACGCCAGCGTGCAAGGCGGCGAATACGGCGCGAACTTGGTTCTAAATTACACGCTGAACGGCTCGCCCGTGACGCAACGCATAAGGCTGGCGGCGTCGCCTTGCCGCTTCGGCGGCGTGCGCTGGCTCGCCATTTGCCCAAATACGGGGCGGCGTGTCGCGCATCTCTATATCGGGGCTTCGGGCGCTTTTTCGCGCCAAGCCTATGGCCTCGCATTCAATTCGCAGCGGGAATGTCCGCTAGATCGATCCTTGCGGCGGCGAGACAAGGCGCTCGCGAAGCTGAAGGCCGACGATCCGATGCTTTTTCGCCGGCCAAAGGGAATGCATTCTCGAACTTACGAGAGGCTCATGCAGGAGGTTTTTCAGGAGGAAGAATTTTTCGACGTGGCGGTCCTGGAGCGGTTTGGATCACTGATTTAGCCGGGTGGGTGGCGGGCCAGGGCGCCCGCTTTGTTAGCAAATGATAGCGTTCATTTTGAATTTCGAGAGCAATACACGCAGGCGCGCGCGAGGCGTTGTCGCTGTTTTCAATAAGGATTGTTGGAAAGTTTCCACGAAGTTTCCACCGCGCGCGAGAGCGGGCAAGTTTCAAAAGTTTCAGCGAAACTTTCAGCCCCGCGCGAGGGCGGCAAGTTACCAAAAACTTACCACGGCTTACCACCGCGCGCGAAGGCGGGATTGAAAAACAATCAATGCAAATCAAAATCAACCCGGGTCAAACCAGCGCAAGGGAGTTTTTCCTATCCGCCCACGCGCGCGAGGTTTTGCGGGAGTTGGACAAAGGCTTTCGTGATAGGTGGCGATAAGGTTCCGACTCGTTTTCGGGCAAAGTGCGCGGATGAGGTATTTTGTCAGGCCAAAAGCAAAACAAATGAAAACATTTGAAATCAATCAAAGGAAATCAAAGCCCGGGTTCAGCCCGCGAGGAAGCGTCGGACGGTTCAGACATTTTGCGCGCGCGCGGGATAATTTTGTCAGCCGAGAAAGGCCGCGCCGTCCGTCTTCGTCCGTCCAAGTCCACTCCAAGCGCCGTCGAATTGTAAGACCAATTGTAAGACCGGAAGCGCAGCCTGATTTTTAATCAAATAAAATCAGCTAGTTGCGGGCGTGATTGGCGGAGACGGTGGGATTCGAACCCACGGTGGAGTTTCCCCCACGGCGGTTTTCAAGACCCTCGCGCATTCTTACGCCTCTCTTTCTATCTAACTGATATTGCTTCATTTGCTGCTATCCGGTCTCGCGAAACCGTCGGGACTGTGCCGACTTTTGTGCCGTCTCGTTTTTGGCCCGGTCGGCTTCCTCGGGGGTCAAAAACGCAAGGTAAATTTCGGTCGTCTTCACGCTCGTGTGCCCCAGATGCTGCGACAGAGCGTAAATGCTCCAGCCGTCGCGCAACGCTTCCACGGCGAAGAGATGCCGAAGATCGTGAAACCTGAATCGCTGAAATTCGGCGGCTGCCTTCCTCGCCTTGGCCATTACGGTCCGGCGAACGTGGGTAAAATCGGAGGCGGCCTCCTTGAAAGGCGCGCCCCCTTCGCGGCAAAAAATTAGCGGGCTTCCGAGCGTTCTGGGCTGTGCCGAGAAATGTGCCGAGGCCTGTTCGGATAACGAAATCGTCCGGCGCTTGTTGCCCTTGCCGATCACTTCGAGCGTTCCCGCCCGATCGTCGAACGACCTCCAGGATGCCTGGACCAGTTCGTCCTGTCGACACCCCGTGAGCCATGCGGCGCGGATGAGTGCGCCAAACCTCTGAGATGAAGCGGCGATGATGGCCTCGATGTCGCTGCTGACGGGAAGCAGAATCGGGTCGCGCCGCTCTTTGAGCAGGCGCCGCTTGGAGAGGGTCGGATTGCCCTCGCGCCAGCCCATGGCCTCCGCATAATCGAGGACTCGGGAAACGGCGGTCAAATCTCTTCGGATGGTCGCGGCCGAAGCGCCCGCTTTGCGGCGCGCTTCCATCAAAGCTGCGATGGCCTTGCCGTCAACTCGGTCAATGGAATAGCTCGTTAGGTGCGGCTCCACCATCGAAAGAGAAACCGCGTAGCGCGTCTTCGTGTTCGCTCCAAGCTGGTCGGCGGCGTGTTCCGCCCATTCCGTCACAGCCTCGATCCACGGTCGTGTTCGCTCTCCATGCCGCCGTGCCGCGACGATTTCCTCGATGCGCTTATCGCGGAGCTTCCGCGCAACTTTGACATCGCGCGTGCGTAGGCTTTCGCGATGTTCGACGCCCGCGACGGTGGCTCGCAACCAATAGACGCCCCCGCGCAAATAGAGGTTTGAGTTTGGCATTCGGCTTCCCTCGCGGCGACGAATTTGTCGAGTTTGTCTGGGTCGAAAGTCCAGAGCGTGCCGATTTTTGCCGAACCCGGC
>Ga0182030_10020595_pt1 | contig 12428 bp, 10 predicted proteins | sample 812S3MmetaG_FD_121299 | JGI IMG/M metagenome (GOLD analysis project Ga0182030, IMG submission 121299) | Permafrost microbial communities from Stordalen Mire, Sweden - 812S3M metaG (Illumina Assembly) | ecosystem: Environmental > Terrestrial > Soil > Wetlands > Permafrost | place: Sweden... | reverse complement strand
TGTGGCCGCTTGTACGGCTTCATGGGCCGGAACTCCGGCCGGAATGAGAGAAGCTTGGTCGAGGGTTGACCCACAGCGCCGTGGCCGGCTCAGGAACGCCCGTACTTCAGCAGACTCCTAGGGCGCTCGGTCGAGCTCGCTCTTTCCTATGCCGCTCAGGGCTTGCAGGTGAGCACCGAAACCTGCCCTCATTACTTGACCTTCTCAGAGGAGGACATGGAACGCGAGGGCGGTCGTCTCAAGATCAACCCACCCTTGCGAACGGCGAGTGAGGTGAATCGACTCTGGCAGCTGTTGTCCGCTGGGTTGATCGACGTGGTCTCCTCCGACCATGCGCCCTGGCCGCTAGCGGACAAGACGCGACCGGCGATATTCGACAACCACTCCGGTGCTCCCGGCACAGAGACACTCGTCAGCGTGCTTGCAGCTGGCCTCATTGCCCGGGGCGAAAGTCTGGGCGCTCTCGCCCAGCTCGTAGCGGCAGCACCGGCGCGGATATTCGGGCTCTCGCACGCCAAGGGATCGCTCAACCCTGGCATGGACGCAGATGTCATCGCTTTCGACCCCGGGATGCCGTTTACCCTCGACGAGTCCGCGATGCATTCGAACGCGGGATGGAGTCCCTATCACGGGATGGCCCTTCCGGGCCGGGTGGTGCTTACCGTTGCCAGGGGTGAAGTGGTTTGGGATGGCTCGCGGCTGCTGGGCGCTGTCGGGCGAGGCCGCATAGTAGGGCGCGCTCGGGGAATGTCCCTTGGTGCCTGACTCGACCAAGCCCGCTGCCGTAAGAGCGCAGCGCGGGGACCAGATCCGTTGCCGGGGCTGGCGCCAAGAGGCCCTGTTGAGGATGCTCGAGTACGTCCTCGAGATAGGTGAGCGCCCCGAAGACCTTGTCGTCTACGCGGCGCGGGGCAAGGCCGCCCGGGACTGGGAGTCGTACTCGAGGATCGTTGCCAGCCTTCGTACTCTCGGAGAGGACGAGACGCTCCTCGTCCAGTCTGGCAAGCCTGTCGGAGTGTTCCCGAGCTCAACCGACGCGCCCATCGTGCTGATGGCCTGTGGGAACGTGGTCGGTCACTACGCAACTCCGGAGTACTTCGACGAGCTTTGTGATCGCGGCCTGATCATGTGGGGGGGGCCTCACAGCGGGAGACTGGCAGTACATCGGTTTCCAAGGTGTTTTGCAAGGGGACTACGAGTTGTTACAGGCCGTCGCGAGGGAGCATTTCGACGGGTCGCTCGAAGGCAGGTTCGTGCTCACGGCCGGGCTTGGGGGGATGGGATCGGCCCAACCGCTCGCAATCGCGCTGGCCGGCGGTAGCGGCATCGTGGTCGAGGTAGACCCAGAAAAGTGCGAACGGGCGCTCAAGCGCGGCCACCTCGCTTCTATCACCGACGATCTCGAGGTCGCGCTCGCCTCGTTGCGTTCGGCGGCGAAGGGAAAGGTCATCGGTCTTGTCGCCAACGCGGCCACTGTCTACACCGAGCTCGCCCATAAAGGAGTCGTGCCGGACATCGTGACCGACCTGACGGCGGCGCACGACGCAGTCTTCGGCTACTGCCCGGTTGATTACGAGCTCGAGGAGTGGCGAGACGTCCGCCAGCGCGATCCTTCCGGCGTCGCCGAGAAGGCCAGGCGCTCGATGGCACTCCAGGTTCTGGCGATGCTGCGCCTTAAGGCGGCCGGGGCAATCGTCTTCGAGGACGGCAACAACCTGCGTGTGCAGGCACAAGCAGCTGGGGTCAGTGACGCCTTCAGCATCGACGGCTTTGCGGAGCGTTATTTGAGACCGCTGTTCTGCCGGGGGATAGGACCGTTTCGTTGGGTCGCCTTGAGTGGAGAGCCATCTGATCTGGCGGAGCTGGACAGACTCGTTGTTGAGATGTCCTTCCGGCCCGAGGTTGAGTCTTGGATCTCCCTCGCCCGCGCCCATGTGACGCTGCAGGGCCTGCCTGCGAGGAGCTGCTGGTTAGGCCACGGCGAACGCTCCAGGTTCGCCCTGGCCGTGAATGCCCTCGTCGCTGACAAGCAGCTCGCAGGCCCGGTCGCGTTCACACGCGATCACTTCGATTCTGGGGGTATGACCAATCCGCACATCGGGACAGAAGGCATGGCCGACGGTTCGAGTGCCATCTCTGACTGGCCGATACTCGACGCCCTGCTGCTGTCCGCCTCCGGAGCAGACCTTGTCGCGGTCCACGCCGGCGGCGCGGGCTACGCGGGTTACATGCAATCGGCAGGCGTCACGATCGTCGCCGACGGTAGCGAGCAGGCAGGAATACGCCTTTGCCGTGGGCTCGACGCCGATAGCGGTCTCGGAGTCCTGCGCTACGCGGATGCCGGGTACAGCGAAGCGATCTCCGCGGCCGCCAGCGCTGGCCTCGGTCTCGGGCACGAGGACAAGGAGAGGACATGACGACCAAGCCCAGCCAGCAGACACGAGAGCTGAACAGGGACGATGCCATCGACGCCGTCTGGGGCGGATCGGTGCTCGCAAGCGGCGGCGGCGGGTGGGTTGACCACTGCATGCTCATGGGCGGGCTTGCCACGGGGATCGGGCGCCCCGTCCTCTGCCCGGTCGACGCGCTCGACGACGACGACATCGTCGTGACGGTCACAGCGATCGGAGCGCCGGCGTCACCCAATCGCGAGATCCGTCCTCTCGACTACGTGCGGGCGCTCGAGCTAGTGGCAGCAGAGCTCGACAGTCCCGTCGTGGCAGTTATGACGGCCCAGAACGGCTCGTCCACCACGCTGAACGGCTGGATCCAGTCGGCCGTTTTGGGCGTAGTCGTGCTCGACGCCGCCGGCGACGTGAGGGCACACCCGACGGGAAAGCTTGGTGCAATGGGCCTCACGACGAGGCCCGGATACGAGACCGTGCAGGCCGTCGCCGGCGGGAACCGTGAGTTGTGCGGTGGCTTGGAAGTCGTGGTCCGCGGCCAGGTGATCTCAACCTCGGACGTCTTAAGGGACGTCTGCGTGCGAGCAGGCGGTTTCATTGCTGCCGCCCGTCACCCCGTAGAGGCAGCCTATGTGAAGGAGAATGCTGCTCTCGGGGCGGTGAGCTATGCCCTGACGCTCGGCTCTGCGATGCGCTCAGCCACCGGCGCGGAAGCGGTCATCGAGGCAGCGCTGACGGTAACGGGAGGAAGGGTCATAGCGCGTGGTCCGGTCGCGCAGGTGGATCCGCTTCGCACGGCGGGGGGTTTCGACCACGGCTCGTTCTCAATCGGTGGCCACGTCGTCCGATATCTAAATGAGTACATGACCATCGACTTAGACGGAGAGCGTGTCTCAACCTACCCAGACGTGATCGCAACATTGTCGCTAGAGGACGGACGACCAGTCTCGATCGCAGAGATGACAGAGGGACGAGAGGTGGCACTTTTCGTCGTCGATCAGTCGCTGGTGCCTTTGTCCTCGAGCACCCGCGACAGCTTTGCGCTCGAAGAGGTGGAAAAGATCATGGGAGTTGCACTCGTCGGCTACGGATCACCGGAGACGACTTAAGTCGTGGGTGCCTTGCCTTCGCCGGATCTCGACCGGGTTGCAGACGACCTCGAGACCCTTTCGTCGTTCCGGGACCCGGATGCCCCGGGATGGACGCGCCGTGTGTTCTCTAGCTTCGATGGAGCGGGGCGCGAGTGGGGCGCAGGCCGGATGGAACAAGCCGGCCTGAGCGTGGAGATTGACGCCGCCAGCAATCTCATCGGGAAGCTGCCTGGTTCGGGTGCGTTGCCGGGCGCTATCGTCACCGGCTCCCACACGGACACGGTCGACGGCGGAGGCCGTTTTGACGGGATAATCGGAGTTCTCGGAGCTATCGAGATGGTCCGGTGCTTGCGCCAGGCGGGCACCGATCTCGCCCACGACCTAGTCGTAGTTGACTTTCTCGGCGAGGAGCCGAACGACTTCGGACTGAGCTGTCTCGGTAGCCGCGCCATCGTCGGCGCTCTCGATGAATCCCACCTCGCTCTTCTTGGTCCAGAGGGGACCAGCCTTGACCAGGCGATCGCAGGTTGCGACGGCCATCCGGCCGAGCTTGCCGGCGCCCGATGGCAACCGGGCCTGTGCTGCTACCTCGAGCTCCACATCGAGCAGGGGCCGGTCCTCGAGCAATCCCACGTCCCCATCGGGGTAGTCACCGGGATCGCCGGCATCCACCGTTTGTTGGCGCATTTTGTGGGGCAGGCCGATCACGCCGGGACGACACCGATGGGCCTGAGGCGCGACGCGTTGTTGGGCGCGGCCGAGATGGCCCTCGCCGTCGAAAGGCTCGCTCCAGGAGGTGTTGCGACATCGGGGCGCCTTGAGACACGTCCGGGAGCACTAAACGTCGTTCCTTGCGAGGCTGAGCTTTGGGCCGAGGCCCGGAGCGTGGTCGAGCAATGGTTGGATGAGTTCGGCCACAACATCGCCGAGCAGCTCGAGTCCATCGGCGCCCGGAGGCACCTGAGGACGTCGCTCGAATGGCTCTCGCAGGCGCCGCCGGTGCCGGCGACGGGCTGGGTCTCCGGCGCTATCACCGGGGCAGCGGCGTCGCTCGGAGTCGAGACGATCGCCATGGCAAGCGGTGCCGGGCACGACGCTTCCCACATGGCCCGATTAGGCCCCATGGGCATGGTATTTGTCCCTTCACGCGGGGGCCGAAGCCATTGCCCAGAGGAGTGGACCGACATCGAAGAGATCGGGACGGGAATCGCGGTTCTTGGCGAGACAGTGATAATTTGTGATTACCGAGAGGAGGCTGCGCCGGGGGAGGCGGTGCAAAGGGCCACATGAAAGAGCATTTCGTCGAGCTGACTGGCAGCAACCTGAGCGTCGAGGACGTCGTCGCTGTGTCCCGGGACTGGGCGCGCGTGTCCCTTTCGAGTGAGGCCCTCTGGCGGATGCGCCAGGCCCGCGATGTCGTCGACGCCATCCTCGCCACAGACGAGACCGTGTACGGGCTCAACACCGGGCTTGGCTCGTTGGCCCGCTACCGGATCCCGTCCGAACAGATCGGACGGTTCTCCTTTGACACCGTGGCCGACCTCACCTCCTCTTACGGCCGGCCGCTTCCCCGCGATGTCGTGCGGGCGATGATGGTGGCTCGGGCAAATGGGATGGCGATCGCAGGTGTCGGCGTGCGCTGCGAGCTCGCCCAGTTGCTCGTCGATGTCCTCAATCGTGACGTGCACCCCGTCGTCAGAGAGGTGGGCTCGGTCGGACAAGGCGATCTGTCGGAGATGTCCGACATTGGAAAGGTTCTCATCGGTATCGGCCACGCCGAAGTAGGAGGCGAGATCATGAGCGGCCGGGCAGCTCTCGAAAGGGTGGGCCTCGAGCCCATCGAGCTTGCCCCCAAAGAAGCCCTCGCCCTGATCAGCGCCAACGGCGTGACCCTTGGGAGAGGCTCGCTCGTCCTGCACGACGTCGCCGCTCTCGTCGATTTGTTGCAGGTGGCTGCCGCCCTCTCGCTCGAGGCCTTTGCGGGCAACCTCTCCATAATCCACCCCGGTACGAGTCGCCTCCAGCCCCAGGCGGGGCTCATCACGGCCGGACAGCGCTTGCGCGAGCTGCTCGCTGGTTCATACCTGTGGGAGCCGCACGCGGCGCGCAATTTGCAAGACCCCCTGTCTTTCCGATGCGTGCCTCGTAGTCACGGGGCGCTTTACGACGCCCTCGGGTACGCGCGCTTTAACCTCGAGGCCGAGCTGAATGCAGCGAACGACAACCCCCTCGTGCTCGTCGGCGAGGGAGTCATCATCTCGGTCGGCAATTTTGACGTAGTCGGGCTTGCCATGGCCTTCGACCTTCTGCGCCTGGCAATTGCCAATGCCATCAAGGTGGCCAACGAGCGGGTGCAAAAGCTGCTCTGGAACCACTTCAGTGGCCTGCCGAGCGCCCTGTCTCTCGATCATGGGACTAGCAACGGCCTCAAGCCAATGGGCCGGTGGTGTGCAGCTCTTGCAGCGGAGACTCGCTCGCTCGCGAGACCTGTGACGCTCGATTACACCGGGCAGGTGGCAGAAGGCGTGGAGGATGACGCCAGCATGGCGCCCCTTTCAGTACGCAGGACGCACGAGCTCGTCTCACTCGTGCACCGCACGGTCGCCTACGAACTGATAACAGCCGCCCAGGCGGTCGACATGCGTGGGTGCAAGCCCCTCGGGAGCGGCACGGACGTCGCCTACGAGGCAGTGCGCGAGCACGTGCCCATGCTGCGAGACGTGCGCAGCTGGGACCCCGACATCGAGGGTCTCGTCGAGGCAATCTCGCGAGGAGAGCTGAACAGCCGTGTCTCAGCCGAGATCGGTGGCCACGACTTCGAGCCTGCACGCGTGTCGCTGGCCGCAAAGCTGGACAACGTTTCCGGGCGCTAGCCGGGGCAGAAGGCGGCTGGGAGATCTAGAGGCTACTGACGCGGACGCCGGTAACGGGCACTCGGACGTGGAACCCGATCCATCCGATGACGAGCGCGGCGGCGAGCACGACCTGGGCGGCGGCTGATGTGCCTTGAGCGCCGAGCGGGCCGACGAGGGCGCCCGCGACGAGGGGGCTCACGACACTCGAGAGGGCCCAGACGAGATTGAGCAGCCCCATCACGACACCGAGGCCGACTCCGGCTGTTTTGGCTCCGCACGCCCCGAGGGGGTAGCCGACGGCCCACAGGACCGAGCGGACAGCCGACGTGCAGCAAAGCATGACGAGGACCAGAACAGGCGCCGTACTCAAGGTCGCGGGCGACATCACTAGGGCAAGGACAAGCCCTGCGCCGAGAACTGTCTTCAAGCGAACGGCCCGCATTCCGAAACGCCTTGTTACCGCGCTGCCGAGGATGAACAAGACCGCTGCCAAAGAGAAGGCGACCCCGATCGAACCTTCGGAAGCACCGGACTGGTGCAGCTCGAGCGGTGCGAGCAGCGTGACGAGGGCGGAGGAGGCACCTGCCAGTGCGACGGCCACGGTGGCACCGAGCACCCTTGGATCGCTCGCGGCTGTGCGTACGCTCGAGATCACGCTTGTGCGCTCGATCTCGTTTGCCCCTTCGAGGTGGACCGAGGTCAACATCACCGTCACGACGACCATGAGGATCGCCGCGACGACAAAGGGCGCCGCAAGACCGAAGTACTGGGCGATGAAGCCCGAGAAGGCCGGGCCGACGATGCAACCGGCGCCAGAAGCGGTGATCGTCCCCGCCATGGTCGTCTCGTCGCCGGTGGCTCGGGCCAACCAAGTCAGAGCGGCTGTCCACACGATTCCGTAGCCGAGACCGAACACGAGGCGAGTGGCGAGAAGGAATAGGAAGGAAGGAGCAAAGGCCTGTCCGACCGTCGCGACGACTATGAGCCAGCCCGACCACAAAGTCAGTACCCGGGCGCCGAAACGGTCCGAGAGGGCGCCCGCCGGCAGGGAGATTACGAGGGCCGCGATGGCGGTTCCGGCGAGGAGGGCGGCTATCTGAACGCCGCCGAGATGGTAGCGGTGCGCGTAAGAGGGTAGAAGTGGTGCGATGGCCGACTGGAGAAGCGAGCTGAGCAGCGCCAGAGCGTAGACCGAGACGCGCAGGCGCCTGTCGCTGAGCTCGGTTGGCCCGGTGTCGTCTGCGCCCGCAGCCCCGGCCAGGACGGGAGAGCTCACCTGATTGCTCTTGTGTGTCTGTCGCCGTCTCGTAAGTCGCCGCGGGCCATTGTTTACCTAACGGATGCTGGGCACTTCGCCATGCCACTATTTTACGACGAGTGTTATCGCTACTAATCTGAATAATTGATGCCAGAACGATCGGTGTGGTCGATCGATAAGGGAGTCGGCCTTCGCGAGCTCCGGGCCCTGCTAGCTGTTGCCGACCTTGGATCTTTCCGTCGGGCCGCGTCCGAGCTCGGCTACACGCAGTCCTCGATCTCTCACCAGGTCGCCTCGCTGGAGCGCGCCCTTGGAACAGAGCTCTTCACACGCCCAGGTGGTCGCGGCGCGGTGAAGCTCACTAGCAGCGGTGTCGCGGCCTACCGGCGGGCTCGACGTGCCCTCGGCGAGGTTGAAGCCATCGGCGCCGACGTCGACTCAGCCCGGCGCGGTGAGCGGGCCCGCATCCGCGTCGGCGTGTCGCAGACGGCGGCAGCCGAGCTGATGCCGGCCGCGCTCCAGTCCTTCCGGGAAAGCCACCCAGACGTCGAGGTCATCCTGAGCGAGGTCGAGGAGGCCCAGGCGATCACGAGCGGACTCGGACGAGGTCGGCTCGACCTTGCTTTCGCCCTCAACCCTGAGCCTGACGAGCGGGTGGAGGCCATTCCGCTCTTTGAGGATCAGTGGGTAATCCTCACCCGGCGCGACAGCGCCCTCGGCGATGGTGAGCACTTGAGCTTTGACCTCCTCGACGGGTTGGAGCTGGTCGCATGGACGCGTCGTTGGAACAGCCAAATCGTGCTTGAGGAGGCCTGGCGTCGCCGCGGCATCGCACCGCGGATCGTCTACCGTACCGACGACAACCTCGCCCTGCAGCGCCTTGTGGCAGCAGGGCTCGGGCACGCCTGTATCGGCCGCCTCGCCGCTCGCCGGGCCATCGACTCCTCGCTCACCTGGCTTGCTCCACGCGAGACCCTCACGCCCCGTCAGATCGCCTTGTGCTATCCGCGCCATAGAGAGCTGACTGGTGCCGTGGCGGCACTCATCTCAGCCATCCGCGCCCACTCGTCGGGCTGAACCGGCTCGCAAGGTGGCCAAAGCCGCACGACCGAGAGCGTGGCCATTCCCCCTGATGCACGCCGAAGACTTATGGGCATGAAGGCGCAATCCACGGTTATGAGCCCGCAGCTTTTGACCGAGATATCGAGGATGGCGGTTTGCGCGGTGTGAGGAAATACCGGCACCGCCCCGCCAGCATTGTAGATAGTTGGTTAGGGTCTACGTTTTGCTATTATTTCTATAACTTCCATAGTGTAAGATCAAAGAGGGGCAGCGGATGGCAGTTCAGGTACCGATCAGGCCGGTAGCCAAGGGTCACACCACGACGCCAAAGGGGTCAGTCCCCATCGAGAGCGAGCGTCGCCGCGCGATCGCCGAGTTCCTTGCCCCTTATCTCGAGGGCGCCCGCCGGCTCTCCCCGCGTCAGCTCGGCGCGGTCACCTCAGCGGTAGCAGCGAACCGCCAACTCTGGGAAGACCTTGTCGTCGAGAATGCCGAGCAACGTTGGTACTTGCCCTTGCATCTGTCTCCGACATGTGATGTCTGGCTCCTTGCATGGCAGCCCAGCCAGGACACCGACTGGCACGATCACGGGGGATCGTCCGGTTCTTTTTGTGTCGCGCACGGCTCTCTTCTCGAACAGCTCCGCACCGGGGGCGGCGGGCACGGCGTTCGTACTCGTCGGCTGAACACCGCAGAGGGCGCGTACTTCGGTCCTGCCCACGTCCACAACGTCACCCATTGGGGCCAAACACCAGCGGTCAGCTTGCACGCTTACTCACCGCCTTTGGTGGCCATGACCTATTACGACCTCACTCCTTCTGGCCTAGTGGCCAGCGAAACTGTCGAGGTGGCCTCACCAGAAGGTCCGCGCCGCGAACGGCACCGCCAGTGGGTCCCGAGCGGCGTCGACGACCTGCTCGCCGACGTGCGATCCGAGATGGAACGACTGGACCCCAACTCCGCCTACCGGGCCGTGGAGGCCGGAGCGACACTGGTGGACATCCGACCCGTCGAGCAGCGTCGCGAGGAAGGTGAGATCCCGGGAGCGATCGTGATCGAGCGCAACGTGCTCGAATGGCGACTCGACCCACGCAGTGATGCCCGCATCGTCGAGCTCGCCCGCTATGACGCCCAGGTCATTGTGGTGTGCTCGGAGGGCTTCGCGTCGAGCCTCGCCGCTGACAGCCTTCGCCACCTAGGACTTAGCCGTGCCACGGACCTAGACGGTGGCTTTCTCGCATGGAAGGCTGCGGGGCTTCCCGTACGCGACGTCGAGTGACACGACGCTGCCCGTCTAGTCCTTACTAGCCGCGTGCCGGGGCGGCGTTTGTGGATCAGTCGCCGAGCTCGGCCCGCCTGCGGCTGACGTATTCCTCCAGCTCTTGGCGTACCGCGTCGTCAAGTGGCGGAGGCACGTACTCCTCCAGAATCTTCTCGTAGATGGCGGTTGCCCGGGAGCTGGCGTCGTGGGCTCCTTGGCGAGACCAGCGCTCGAAATTCATCGACGACGAAAGCAGTGGGCGGTAGAAGCACTCACGGAAGCGGTCCATCGTGTGAGCGGCACCGAGGAAATGCCCGCCGTGGCCGACCTCGAGATGGGCATCGAAAGCGAGCGAGGCCTCGTCGATCTCGAGCGGGGTGAACTCCACCCGCAGCATCCTCAAAAGCTCGATGTCGATGACGAACTTCTCGTAACAGCTCACGAGGCCGCCCTCGAGCCAGCCCGCGGCGTGCATCACCCAGTTCGTCCCCGTCAAGAAAGTCGGCAGCAAGGTCATGAGGGCTTCGTAGCCAGCTTGGGCGTCGGGACTCTGGCTCGAGGTCAGGCCTCCTCCCGTACGAAACGGCAGACCGAAGTGTCGAGCCAACTGTCCCGTGCACAAAAGGCCGATGGCAGATTCAGGAGTCCCGAAACAGGGCGAGCCCGACTGCATGTCGATGTTGGAAAGGAACGAACCGAACACGACTGGACATCCCGGGCGGATGAGCTGGGCGAGAGCAATCCCTGACAGGGCCTCGGCGAGCTGTTGGGCTAGCGCGGCAGGGATGGTGACTGGAGACATAGCCCCCATCAGCAAGAACGGGGTGAGCACGACGGCCTGGTTGGCGAGGTTGTACTCGAACTGGGCGTCGAGCATCCGGTCGTCCCAACGAAGCGGCGAGTTGCAGTTGATGAGCGAGATAGTCGCCGGTGTCGCCTCGATGGTCTCGCGACCGCCGAAGAGGATCTCGGTCATCTTGATCGTGTCGAGAGCGTTCGGCCCTGAGACGACGTTGCCCATGTAGATCTTGTCGGTCAGGGTCTGCAAGGCGTAGATCATGTCGAGATGGCGGGAATCGAGAGGGGCATCGTTTGGCTCGCAGATCACCCCTCCGGCCGAGTCGAGCTCCGGAAAGCTTTGGGCGAGCATCGTGAACTTGCGAAAGTCCTCCATGGTCGCGTCCCGACGAACACTGCCTTGCCTGACAAAGGGCGGGCCGTACACTCCACCGAAGACCATGTGATCACCGCCGATGTGAACCGTGTTCTCACGATTGCGGGCTTGGATGTCGAATTCGCGGGGTGCCTTCGCGACTTGCTCGAGAACGAAGTCAGGATCGAGGCGAACAGTCTGGTCCTCAACGCTTTGGCCGGCCTTTCGAAATAGCTCGACCGCCTCTGGTTTCACGAACTGCACGCCGATCTCTGAGACGATGCGGCGCCAACCGCGGTCGAGCACCTCGATCGCGTCGGGGGAGAGAAGCTCGTAGCGGGCCATCTTGTTGACGAACATCGTCACCTCACTTAGCGCGTATGCCGTTCCCTTGACGCTCTTGCGAGTGCACTTTAGACTCACATAGTAGAACTATGTCTCGCAAGATGGAACAGATGCAAGTGGGTGGCGCGACGCGGCCGACCGGGTCGCAGGCCATCGACCGTGCTGCTGGTCTGCTCAATTTGGTCGTGGACGCGGCCGGTTCGGTGACTTTCACAGAGCTTGTTGCCTCGAGTGGTCTCGCTCGGAGCACAACCTCTCGGCTTTTGTTGGCGCTCGAGCGGAACGGACTCGTCTATCGCGAGCCAAGCGGCGCCTTCCGGCCCGGCGATGCCTTTGTCCGCTATGCGGTTCGGGCCAATACTGAGAGCGATCTCGTCGCTCTAGCCCGTCCCTTTCTCGAGCGGCTTGGCGAGATGACGCACGAGACGATCAATCTCGGTGTGGCCCGTCATGCCATGGTGGAACAGATTGCCCAAGTAGACAGCCGCTACGTCCTTGGGGGCACGAACTGGTTGGGCCGCTCCGAGCCGCTTCACTGCACGGCTTTGGGCAAGGTGTTGCTTGCTTACGGCGCCGCCGAGCTCCCAAAGGGTCGCCTCGCGCGCCTGACCGGGACCACTATTACCCGACGATCTGTCCTCGAAGAGGAGCTTTCCAAGGTGCGTCGCAGGGGATACGCCGTCACAGACGAAGAACTTGAGCCGGGCCTTGTCGCCATCGCCGCTCCGGTGCAAAGAGACAGGTCTAGGGCCATCGCGGCCATCTCCGTCTCGGCGCCTTCGACACGCCTCGGTCCTTCTCGCGTCGCAGAGGTTGCTGCACAATGTATGGCGGAGGCCGGCGCTTTGTCAGGCATTCTCGGATATCGACCATTGAGCCAAGGTGCGGCGTGAACCAGGAAGAGCTGCTCAAGCAAATGTACGACTCGACACTTGTGGGCAACGCTCCCGAGGTGCTCGAGCTCACGAACGCCGGGCTCGCAATGGGATTGAATCCCG
>Ga0182030_10020593_pt1 | contig 12428 bp, 12 predicted proteins | sample 812S3MmetaG_FD_121299 | JGI IMG/M metagenome (GOLD analysis project Ga0182030, IMG submission 121299) | Permafrost microbial communities from Stordalen Mire, Sweden - 812S3M metaG (Illumina Assembly) | ecosystem: Environmental > Terrestrial > Soil > Wetlands > Permafrost | place: Sweden... | reverse complement strand
GATCATCCGCACACCCTGATGGGCTTCCGTCCGGCGCATCCAACCCCTCCATCAAGGGAAAAATGCTACCGGACAGATCGTGCGCTACCTAAACCGGACATATCGTGTGCTACCGACACGTCGCGTCGGAGACGTTGCTGGTTCCGCCGCGATAGTCCAACATGCCAAATCGTCCGTTCGAGCGCCGTTGTGACTGTTTGATTTCGAAGCGTCTCACCGATACGGAAACTATCTGGATCATGGTTAAGAAAGGGTTCCGCGCCGCAGCGTTACCAAGGAAATCCGAGATGCGTATGCGTGCGGCGTCGGCGACGCCGTTTACCGTCTCTTGGAAATTTGTTGCAAATCCAGAGGTTGGGCCTATCGTTTCATTAACGCGATGCTAATTTCCGCACATATAGAGTGATGAGATGCAGCTCATTATCCGGCAGACCCTCGATAAACACGGACGGCTCACCGTCCCAGCCGCGTCGCTCGGCGACGCTTCGGATCTCTATGCGGTGGGCCTCGGTTCCTTCGCCGCCGTGCAAGTGATGCTTGCGCTCGAAGAGCAATTTGGGGTCGAATTCCCGGACCGGATGCTGAACCGAAAAAGCTGGTTGTCGGTGGGCACGATTTCGGCTTGCCTGACCGAACTGATGAGGGAAAAAGCCATTGCGTGAACGCGTCGTTCGATCGGAACGCGGCCTTTGTTCGCGGCGCGCGCCCGGCCCGTCGACCGCAGTCGCGCCTGAACGCATATGCGGGCGCCCGTCGACGAAATGGGGCGCGCGACCGATAAGCGCGCCTTTGCGAGCCTGACATGTGCGACGCGTGCCCGTCATCCCTGCTGGATCGTCTGTTCGCGAAGGGCGTTCTGCACGCCACCGGCGTTGACGGACTCTACGCCCGCAGCGGATATTTCGAGAATGTGATTTCCGGCCTCGACAGGCTGATTTCGCGCTTTGGCGCGGACCATCGCGCCGAGGCGATAAGCTTTCCGCCGGGGATGAGCCGCACGCTGTTCGAAAAGAGCGGCTATATGAACTCGTTCCCGCAACTGTCGGGCACGGTTCACAGCTTCGCCGGCAATGAACGCGATCACCTCGCCTTGCTCGACAAAATTCATAACGGCGAGACTTGGACCGACCGGCAGGCCGCAACGGACGTGGTATTGACGCCCGCCGCCTGCTATCCGCTCTACCCCATCGTCGCGAAACGAGGACAGGTCCAAACGGAAGGGCTTCACTTCGACGTGCAATCTTATTGCTTCCGTCATGAGCCCTCGAAGGAGGCCGCGCGCATGCAGATGTTTCGCATGCGGGAATTCGTGCGCGTCGGAACCCGAGATCAGGTCGTGGCCTTCAGAGAGCAATGGCTGGAGAAAGCACGCGACTTTGCGCGAGAGCTCGGCTTGCCGCACGAGGTCGATGTCGCCAACGATCCGTTTTTCGGGCGCGGCGGGCGGGTGATGGCCTCTAGTCAACGCGAACTTGGATTAAAGTTCGAGCTTCTCGTTCCGATCGAAAGCGTCGATGAACCGACGGCGTGCATGAGCTTCAACTATCATCAGGACCATTTCGCTTCGCTGTGGGGAATTGAGCTGGCCAGCGGCGAGCCGGCGCAGACGGCCTGTGTCGGGTTTGGCATGGAGCGGCTGGCGCTTGCAGTGTTTAAACACCACGGGCTCGATATCGGGGATTGGCCTCCGTCGGTCCGCGCCGCCCTTGCGCTGTAATGGCGGACAGACTCCAAGGCGATTTGCGCACGCCGAGTAGAAGGGTCGCCGGGGGCATGAAGCCCGCTCGCCACGCTCCGCCTCTCGCGTTATACATCCACCATGATCACGCACCATGATCGCGCAGCTTCGCCGGGCCTTCTTTCGCTCCCGACGCGCGCCGCCGAAAGGCGGCCACAGCGGCGATCTGGCGCGGCGCGGACCGAGTCTGTAATCCCTCAGCGCGAGATTTCGCCGTGACCGACGCCGAACCCGCCCCGCCTCAGCCCTCCGCACCGCCTCAGCCCTCCGCCCCGCCAGCGCCGCCGCCCCGCATCTCCGCCGAAACCGCCAACGCCTATTTGGATCGCCGGATTAGGCCGCAAATGGAGTGGTTCAACAAGCGCGCGGGCGACGCCAAGAAATGGCACTACGGCCTCACCGGCGCGCAACTGATTGCGACTTCGGCCATTCCGGTGATCAATGTCTTCGTCCATTCGGTGATCGCCTCGACGATCCTCGCCTTTATCGCCACCGTCGCCACCGGTTTCGGTCAGTTGTGGAAGCACCACGAGCATTGGTTGCGTTATCGCGTGACGGCTTCCGCTCTCGACGCGCTGCAAACACGTTACGAATTGCGTCTGCCGCCTTTCGACGGCGAAGACGCGCATGCCAAGATCATTGAGGAGGCCGACCGGCTTCTGGACCGGGAGGGCGCGAACTGGACAAGCGCGATTCGCTGCGCCGGCAAAGCCGCCCCCGTCAAGGCGCTTGCCTCGGACGGCGATTACTCATAGCGCTCGCCACGCCGTATCATGCTTGCCGCTGGCGCCGGCGCCCCTATAGTGAACCCAAAGCGGAAAGCGACATGAGCATCCCTCCCCTTCGAATCGGCACGCGCGGCAGCCCCTTGGCGCTGGCGCAAGCACATCAGACGCGGGCGCTGCTGGCCAAGGCCCACGCCGTCGCGGAAGAGCATTTTTCAATCGAAGCGATCCGCACGAGCGGGGACGCCATTCAGGATCGCGCCCTCGCCGAAGCCGGAGGCAAGGGCCTGTTCACCAAGGAACTGGACGCCGCGCTGATCGCCGGCGCCATCGATTTCGCCGTGCACTCGTCGAAGGATCTGCCGACGCATCTGCCCACCAATATCCTCGTCGCCGGCTATTTGCCGCGCGAGGACGCGCGCGACGCCTTTATTGGACGCGGCGGCGCGGCGCTGGCGGAGCTTCCCGACGGCGCCGTGGTCGGCACGGCGTCGCTGCGCCGCGCCGCGCAAGTCAAGCGTCTGCGCCCCGACATAAAGACCGTGCTGTTGCGCGGAAATGTCGAGACCAGACTGAAAAAAGTCGAGAGCGGCGAGGTCGACGGAACGCTGCTTGCTCTCGCGGGCCTGAAGCGCTTGGGGCTCGAAGCCCATGCGAGCGAATTGCTGCCGCTCGACAAGTTTCTGCCGGCCGCCGGCCAGGGCGCGATCGGCGTCACCTGCCGCGCTGTCGACGCTGGCGTGAGAGCCGCGCTCGCGCCGATTCTCGACGAAGCCACCGGCTTCGCGCTCGCCGCCGAGCGCTCCTTTCTGGCCGTGCTCGACGGCTCCTGCCGCACGCCGATCGCCGCCTATGCGCGTATCGAGGGCAAGGAACTGGTGTTTTCGGGCGAGGTGCTGCGCACAGACGGCTCCGAGGTTTTCGCCGCCAAGGGGCGCGGCGCTCCCGTCGATGCGGCGCTGATCGGCTATCACGCCGGCCACGACATTTTGTTGCGCCTGCCGCATGGCGTGGCGGGGGTGGCGTGAAGCGCGTGCTCGTTTTGCGCGCCCGCGAGGACGCCGAACGCACCGCCGTAAAACTGCGTGCAATGGGTTTTGACCCGCTGCTTTCGCCCCTGCTGGAGATCGTCGCGACGGGCGCGGCGATTCCGCAAGGCCCTTTCGACGCCGTGCTGGCGACCAGCGCCAAGGGCCTCGAATTTTGCGCGCAGCCGGGAGAAGCGCGAAACCTGCCGCTGCACGCCGTCGGCGCGCGCACCGGAAAAATCGCGCGAGAACTCGGCTGGCGGCCCGATCTGCTGGCCGGCGAAGCGCGCGCGCTGCTGCCGCTGATCCGCGCCCGCCACAAGACGCCGGCGCGGTTCCTCTATCTTGCCGGACGCGACCGGCAAACCGATCTGGAGACCGGCTTGCGCGCGGCGGGGCATGATGTGACCGTCGTCGAGACCTATCGCGCGCAAGCGGCGGAACGCCTGACAGACGAGACCCTTCGCGCGCTAAGGCAAGGCGAGGTCGCCGCCGCGCTGCATTATTCCAAACGCAGCGCCGAGATTTTCGTGAAGCTGGCGCGGGACGCGGGGCTGACCAAGGCGCTGGGCGAGATCGATCACCTCGCGCTGTCGAGGGAGGCGGCTTCGCCGCTGGAGCCCGTGTTGGGCGGAAGCATACAGGCCGCGCGGCAGCCGGAGGAAGAGTATTTGCTGGCGTTGCTGACGGAACGCCACTTTCGCTTCGATTGAAAGTCTTCCGATCGGCGAACGGCGGCGGCGGTGGGCTCATCCGGGCAATCGACACATTGACTTCACACTGCGAACGCATAAGTCCTGAATAGCTGGGCTTCCGCCTTCCGGCGCGGGCGTTTTTCGCGGCAATGCTTTGAGCGTGGGGGCGGCGGGGAAGCCAAAATGGCGCCCGGGCAATAGGGGGAGGGAATTATGCGTTGGAAGTTTCTCTTGGCAGTCGGGGCTGCGATGGCCTGCTCTGGCGTCGGCGCTTCGGCCGAGCCGCGCTCGGTCGTCGATCCGGTTAATCTGCGCTCGGGTCCAGGGCTCGCGTGGCCGATAATCGGCGTTGTGCCCGCCGATACGTCGGTCGAGATATTAACTTGCGCACAGGGCAACACCCGGGGCTGGTGCAAGGTGCAATACGACGACGCGGTGGGGTTTATCGCCGCCGCCGTGTTAGCGCCGCAGGGACGGAGCGGAGTGATGGTCGCGCCTCTCGCCACGCGCTATTCCGTGCATATATATTCCGCTCCGAGCCTCGGCGCGTCGGTTGTCGGCGTCATTCCGCCGGAGACCGTGGTCGATTCCTCGGGATGCAAGCAGCGGGGATTCAGGGACTGGTGCGGCGTGACCTATAACGACGTGAGCGGTTATATCCGGCGGTCGCTGCTAAAGCGGGTCAACGCCGTTTTGGGTAACGACTAACCCGCCGCCGCTTTCGAGACTGGGCCAGTTTCCCCCGCGCCGATTGTTCGTCCTGCTTTTATCGGCGCGGGCTCGCCTTGGATACGGGCGATCTCCCTTACCCCGCCAGCGCCGCCCCGATCAACACCATCACCGGCCCCTCCAGGGATTCTTGCGCGATTTTTCCCGGCAAATCGCCGATCGTGCCGACAAAAATCCGCTGCTCCGGCGTGCTGGCGCGCTCGATCAGAAAGGCCGGGGTCGCGGGGGCCGCGCCCTCAAGGATCAGCCGGCGCGACAATTCGGGCAGGGTTCGGTTGCCCATATAGACCGCCGTCGTCGCGCGCGGATCGGCCAGCGCGCCCCAGTCGAAATCCTCGGGGAAAACGCCGTCCTTGCTGTGCGCGGTGATGAACTGCACGCGCCGCGCCGTCTCGCGGTTGGTCAGCGAGGCGCCGATCGCCGCCGCCCCGGCCAGCGCCGCCGTCACGCCGGGCACGATCTCGACCGCGAAGCCGGCGGCGCGCAGGGCGGCGATCTCCTCGTTGGCGCGCCCGAAAATCATCGGATCGCCGCCCTTGAGCCGCACCACATTCTTGCCCTCGCTGGCGAGCTTCACCAGCAGCGCGGTGATTTCCTCCTGCCGCACCGAGGGAGCGTAGCCGCGCTTGCCGACATTTATGCGCGTCGCCTCGCGGCGGGCGAAATCCAGCACGCTGGCCGGCACGAGATCGTCGAACAGCACCACATCGGCGCCGGCGAGCACGCGCAGGCCCTTGAGCGTCAACAATTCCGGATCGCCCGGCCCCGCGCCGACCAGCGTGACGCGCCCGCGCGAGGGGGCGTCGCCGCCGGCGCGCGTCTCGGCGAGTAGCGCGTCGCGGTCTTCCCCCGTCGGCGCGCGCTCGATTTGCGCGAAGGCGAGGCGGGTGAAGCGGCGCCAAAAATCCCGACGCGCCAGAAAATCGAGACCCGAGACAAGCACTTCCGGCCGCCAGGTTTTCGCCGCGCGCGCCCAGGCGGCGAAACTCGCCGGGATCAACGTTTCGATGCGTCCGCGCACCGCCTGCGCGAACACCGGCGCCGCGCCGCCCGTCGAGACGCCGATGACGAGGGGCGAGCGGTTGACGATCGCTCCCATGATAAAGTCGCTCAAGCCGGGGCGGTCGGCGAGATTGATCGGGACGCCGGCCGCGGCGGCGGCTTCGCGGAGCGCGCGCGCCTTGGCGTCATCGGCGACGACGCCGAAAATCAGCGCCGCCCCCTTCAACTCCGCCTCATGCGCGTCGCGCGAAAACACCGTGATATTGGCGCGCGCCTGCGCAATTTCGCGCAATTTTACGCAAGGGTCCGTGGCGTAGACCTCGACGCTCGCTCCCGTCGCGGCGGCGAGGTCGGCTTTCCAGGCCGCGCCCTCCGAATCGCCGACGACGACGACCTTGCGCCCCTTGAGGTCGAAAAAGACCGGCAAAGTCTCCAGCGGCGCCATCCGGTCGGATGAAATTTCGTCGGGTTCGCGGGTCACTTCGGATTCCTGTCGACTCTTGAGCGCTCCTATAACCCATCGCGCGCCTTCGCAAAGAAAAAGCGGCCCGTGGGGGGCCGCTTTCAAGCTCTGGAGCGTTCGTTTCGCGCCAGTTACTTCTTTTTGCCGTCGGCGCCAAAGCCCGAAAGATAGGCCCATACGTCGTCCTGGTCCTGGTCCTTGGGCAGACCCTGGAACACCATCTTGGTGCCGGGAACCTTGGCTTTGGGGTTCTTGATGAACTCCTTGAACGAGGCTTCGCCCCAAGTGATGCCCGAGCCCTTCATCGCGTCGGAATAATTATATCCGGCGGAGGTCGCTGCGGCGCGGCCGTCGATGCCGTTCAGTTCCGGCGCAATGGCGTTCTTGGCCGTCTCGCCGACCTGATGGCAGGCCTTGCACTTGGCGAAGACTTTCTCGCCCGCCGCCGGATCGCCGGCCGCCAAGGCCGAGCCCGTCAAAGCGGATAGAGCGACGCCCGCCACGAACGTCATCAGGGAAATTGATTTCATCCTCGTTCCTTTCCTCACATCGACCGCCGCCAAGCGACCGCCATTTCTTAAAGGCCGCGACCTCCCGCCGCGCGCCAAACCGTCCCGCACGCCGCGGAAACTATATCGGCGCGGCCCGCGACACAATATCCTTGGACGATTTCCCAAATCCTTGGACAATATCCAAGGCTCCGAACTCAGTTTAACCCCGGCTAACGGGGTGCGAAACGCGTGATTCCACCACCACGCAAGCCTTGGCGCGCGGCGTATCTTGCGTTTTTGCGCCGGCGTCCACCGCGCAGACCATCAAGAACGCCCGCGGCGATGATCTGCCAGCGGTCAACGCCAATCAGCCTCACTTGCTCTTCCCCTTCACCGCCCGCGTCCCCGGCTTGCCCATCGTCGAGCGCGGCAGCGGCCGGCCCAGCGGCCTCGCCTCGCCGCCGCCGAAGTTGTGCGGGCCCATGTCCGCGTCGGTGGGTTTTCGCGCGCGCGTGCCGGGCGGCCCCGCCTCGCCCTCGCGGCGCGCGGCGGAGAGATGCTTTAGCGGCCCCGCCTCGGCCAGAAGCTCGGCGCGTTGCAGGCGTTGGATTTCGTCGCGCAGCCGCGCCGCCTCTTCGAAGGCGAGATCGGCCGCGGCGGCCTTCATCCGCTTTTCGAGATCGGCCAGCACCGCCTGGAAATTATGCCCCGGCGCCAACTCGCTGTCGGTGTCGACGGTGAGATGATCCTGCTCGTAGACCGAGCCCAGAATATCCGCGATGCCGCGCTTGATCGACGCGGGCGTGATGCCGTGCTCGGCGTTATAAGCCTCTTGCTTGGTTCGGCGGCGGTTGGTCTCGTCGATGGCGCGCTGCATCGAGCCGGTGACTTTGTCGGCATAGAGAATGACCCTGCCGTCGATATTGCGCGCGGCGCGGCCGATCGTCTGGATCAGCGACGTCTCCGAACGCAAAAACCCTTCCTTGTCGGCGTCGAGAATGGCGACGAGGCCGCATTCGGGAATGTCGAGCCCCTCGCGCAACAGGTTGATGCCGACCAGCACGTCGAAGGCGCCGAGGCGCAGATCGCGGATGATTTCGATGCGCTCGATCGTGTCGATGTCCGAGTGCATGTAGCGCACGCGCACGCCGTTCTCGTGCAGATATTCGGTGAGATCTTCGGCCATGCGCTTGGTCAACACGGTGACCAGCGCGCGATAGCCGGCTTGGGCGTTGGCGCGCGCCTCAACGAGGAGATCGTCCACTTGCGCGCGCGCCGGGCGTATCTCCACCGGCGGGTCGATCAGCCCGGTCGGGCGAATGACCTGCTCGACGAAGACGCCGCCGGTCTGCGCCAGCTCCCATTTTCCGGGGGTCGCGGAAACGCTGACGGTCTGCGGCCGCATGGCGTCCCATTCTTCGAAGCGCAGCGGACGGTTGTCGAGGCAGGAAGGCAGCCGAAAGCCATATTCGGCCAGCGTCGCCTTGCGGCGGAAGTCGCCCTTGTACATCGCGCCGATTTGCGGCACGCTGACATGGCTCTCGTCGGCGAAGACCAGCGCGTTGTCGGGCAGATATTCGAACAGCGTCGGCGGCGGCTCGCCCGGCTTGCGGCCCGTCAGATAGCGCGAATAATTTTCAATGCCGGCGCAAGCGCCCGTCGCCTCCATCATTTCAAGATCGAAACGCGTGCGCTGCTCCAGGCGCTGCGCCTCGACAATGCGGCCGACGCGGTTCAATTCGCCCAGCCGCCCGCGCAGTTCGTCCTTGATGCCCTTGACCGATTGCAGCAGCGTCGGGCGCGGCGTCACATAATGCGAATTGGCGTAAACCTTCACGAATTCGAGATCGACCGTCTTCTTGCCGGTGAGCGGATCGAATTCGTAAATCGCCTCGACCTCGTCGCCAAAAAAGCTGACGCGCCAGGCGCGGTCCTCGTAATGCGCCGGAAACACGTCGACGGTGTCGCCGCGCACGCGAAACGTGCCGCGAATGAAATCGGCCTGGACGCGGCGGTATTGCAGCGCGACGAGATCGGCGATCAGCTGCCGCTGTTCGAGCTTTTCGTGCAGGGTGACGCCAAAGGTCATCGCGGTGTAGGTCTCGACCGAGCCTATGCCGTAGATGCAGGAGACGGAGGCGACGATGATGACGTCGTCGCGCTCCAGCAGCGCGCGCGTGGCGGCGTGACGCATCCGGTCGATCTGCTCGTTCACCGAGGATTCTTTTTCGATATAGGTGTCCGAGCGCGGCACATAGGCCTCGGGCTGGTAATAGTCGTAATAGGACACGAAATACTCGACGGCGTTATTGGGAAAGAAGCTCTTGAACTCGCCATAGAGCTGAGCCGCCAGCGTCTTGTTGGGCGCCAGAACAAGCGCGGGCCGTTGCGTGCGAGAGATCACTTGCGCCATGGTGAAGGTCTTGCCGGAGCCGGTGACGCCCAGCAGAACCTGGTCGCGCTCTCGCGCCTCGATCCCTTGCAGCAGTTCCTCTATGGCCCGCGGTTGGTCGCCGCAGGGTTGATACTCTGAAACCAGCTCGAATTTAACGCCGCCTTCGGATTTTTGCGGCCGGTCGGGTCGATGCGGGGTCCAGGCCTGTTTGTCGCGGATATTGGGGTCGCCGAGTCGCAGCAGTTGATCGAGGCTGTCGATCGTGGCCTGCACGCCCCCGGCTTCGCCTATGTTTTGGGTGCGGTTTCCCGCGGGTTGGTCGCCAAGCCCGTATGTTTCAATCTCCGCGACGTCGAGGCCTGTGAGCGCGCCGGCGTCGTAGGACGTCTGCGTCGCCTCCGCGAAGCCGGCGCCGGGATCGACCAGCGCGGGGTTAAGCAGCGCGGCGAGATGCGGCTCCAACGGCGACAACTCCGGCTTCGCCGCTTTTGCGCGCGTCGCGCGGACGGGGGATTTGGAAGGTTTTTTCGCGGCAGGGGCCATATATAGGGTGTCCGACAGGACGCCCGTCGCAGATGACGGGCTGTAGGAGCAATATGGAGCGGGTCGCGCCCGGATGGAAGAGAGGCTATGCGCCTACGAGATGAATGGGGCGCAACGGCGCGGATTATGCTAGAAAAACAGGGGTTGCGCGGTCCAGGGTCTCCCCGATGGCGGAGAAGATGGCGGAGAACCGAGCGAGGTCGATCGCGATGTTAAGCAAAATACCCAATTGGGCGAAACTCTTGACCGATTCGGTCAAGCTCGGCGTGAGCGCCAATCGCGTCATCGCGCTGCGCCTGGCGAAGATCGCGCACGGAGACGCCGCAGCGCGCGCCGAGAGCAAATTGATGCTCGACGAGAAGGTCAAGGCCGCTATCGACGCCAATATCGAGGCGGCGCGCAGCATCATGACCGGCCAGGCCCACCTCGCGCCGACCCGCGCGCTGAGCGTCTATCAGAAACGGGTGCATAAGAATTTGAGTCGACTGTCGAAGACGAAGTGACCGCGAACCAGGGTCGAAGCGGCGCTTCTCCCATTGCTGGAAAAGCGCCGCCGAACGGTTTTCGCGAAAGCTAGGCCGGAATGGCGTTCTCTACCGCAGGGCCACGCCGTCGCAGTGGCGGCTCACCACCACCTATGCCAGTAATGATACCGATGGTAGCGATGATAATAGTGGTAGCGGTGATAGTAGTAATGCCGATACACTCTATGGCCGCCACAAGATCCCCAATGCAGGAAACGGCCCGAATAGCGATTATAGCAGAAAACCCGCGCCTCCTGGACAAGCGGGTTTTCCTTGATCGTTTCGCTGATTACGAAGCCGCTGGCAGGCGCCGCCGACGCGCCCATCGGGTTGAAAATAAACAGCCCCCCAGCAGCCAGAAGCATCATGATGATTCTACACATGGCCTTCGTCCCCCTTAGTGGTCCCTCATCGCGCCGCCCAAGCTCACATAGGATGACGGCAGTTGTGGTCAAGAGGGGGATCCCGCGCCCGTCCGACGGACGAAACGCCGCGGGGCTCCAACGACCGCTCGCGTCAATCCACGCCATGTCGCTGGCCACGCCATGTCGCTGGTGCCTCGCTCGCCAAAGGCGCGGCGCTCGACGGTCGGCGAAGCCGCGTTTCTAGTAATCACGAAATATCGTGACCGGTGGGTATATCCGTCTATATAATTCATTTATACCAAAGAACAATAAATCAAAAAAGCGCCATAAAAAATTTAACAACAATATGATTGACGTCTCCCCGCGCGGAATACATGCAAGACCGCGCGGGTGCGTTGGCAAAGGGCGAGTAAGCCACTTATAATTGGCGGTTCGCCTTTATATCGTGCGGCAAATCGCCTCGGCTCAGCAATTCACTAAAATATTTAATTGTTCTAACAAGACCGTCACGTAATGCGATAGTCGGCTCCCATTTAAGAATCTCCCTGGCCTTGAGAATGTCCGGTTGGCGTTGTTTGGGGTCGTCAGATGGCAAAGCTTCGAATATCAACTTCGATTTCGAATCGGTCAACTCCAAGACCAGTTCCGCTAGTTCGCGGATCGTAAACTCGTTTGGGTTGCCGATATTGATGGGACCGGTCGTCTCTCGACCCGTCGCCATCATGCGAATCATTCCCTCGACGAGATCGTCGACATAACAAAACGAGCGTGTCTGGCTGCCGTCGCCATACAGGGTGATGTCTTTGCCCGTCAGCGCCTGCACGACAAAATTTGAGACGACGCGGCCGTCGTTGGGGTGCATGCGCGGGCCATAGGTGTTGAAAATCCGGATGACCTTGGCCGCCAGTTTATGCTGGCGAACGTAATCGAAAACCAGCGTTTCCGCGCAACGCTTGCCCTCGTCGTAGCAGGAACGCAAACCAACCGGGTTCACATTCCCCCAATATTCCTCGGGTTGCGGATGAACGCTCGGATCGCCGTAAACCTCCGACGTCGACGCTTGCAGCAATTTCGCCTTTACCCGCTTGGCGAGGCCGAGCATGTTGATCACACCCATTACGCTGGTCTTGGTCGTTTGAACCGGATCGAATTGGTAATGAACGGGCGAGGCTGGGCAAGCCAAATTAAATATTTCGTCCACTTCGACATAGAGCGGAAAGGTGACGTCGTGGCGCAGCAGTTCGAATCTGCGATTGTCGAGCAGATGCGAGATATTGCGACGAGTTCCGGTGAAAAAATTATCGACGCAAAGCACGTCGTGACCTGCTTCAACAAGCCGCTCGCACAAATGGGAGCCGAGAAAACCGGCGCCGCCCGTAACCAGAACCCGCTTGTGCATAATCTCGCCTCCCCCTATTCCGCGCGATGTGTAATCTAAAGCGGAATCGGGCTGCTTCTGTCCATAACTATTTTTTTCTCTATTTTGTGAGCTCGATCCGCATTGTCCGCAATTGAGCGAACAGCGCCATCGCCGCGACCTTCGGAAAATTTCACGATTGTCTGATTGCTTTGAGAATGCTAACTGCGGTGACCGTTTCAATAATTGAAGTGAGGCTTGACGTAATGAAGATCACGATGATCGGTTCGGGCTATGTTGGTTTGGTTTCTGGGGCGTGTTTTGCCGATTTTGGGCATGACGTGACCTGCGTCGACACGGATGCGGGGAAGAT
>Ga0182030_10020591_pt1 | contig 12429 bp, 9 predicted proteins | sample 812S3MmetaG_FD_121299 | JGI IMG/M metagenome (GOLD analysis project Ga0182030, IMG submission 121299) | Permafrost microbial communities from Stordalen Mire, Sweden - 812S3M metaG (Illumina Assembly) | ecosystem: Environmental > Terrestrial > Soil > Wetlands > Permafrost | place: Sweden... | reverse complement strand
TTGGCTGTGGCTGCTTCCTTCCGGACCTGACCAGGTTCACCAAAGTGCAATGCGGGGAGACCCGCCAAACTTTTAAAAGTGGTTCTGCAACCTACTGATGTAACTACTAGCCATCTGACTAAGCTGCAAAATACGCAGCAAGTCATTGGTTATACGCAGCACCATGATGGCGTTGCTCAAGGACTCAAAATCCTCATGTACAAATGTACATTCCGGTTTTTCGTCCTTGCGCGCCTTGTCATGGCACTGCTCGCTACGGTTGCAAAACCACTTTAGTATTTTTGCAGCTCTCTTAACTGCAAAAACACAAATCTAAATCCTAAATCCAGAATCCCAAATCCTGAACATTAAATCTGTTTGATCGGTATCGCTCCGATCCGTTTCTTCCATTCAGCGGGACCTGTCTCGTGGACTGAGGTGCCTTTTGAATCCACTGCCACAGTCACCGGCATATCATCCACTTCAAATTCGTAGATGGCTTCCATGCCCAGATCGGCGAAGGCCACTACGCGCGAACTGCGGATCGCTTTGGACACCAAATACGCCGCACCGCCAACCGCCATCAGATACACCGCGGCATGCTTTTTGATTGCCTCAATGGCGACTTTGCCGCGTTCGGCCTTGCCGACCATGCCGATCAAACCGGTCTGTGCCAGCATGGTCTCGGTAAACTTGTCCATGCGTGTCGCAGTCGTTGGTCCTGCGGGACCGACCACTTCGTCGCCCACGGGATCAACGGGGCCGACATAGTAAATGAATCGCCCGTTAAAATCCACGCCGTCAGGGAGTTTTTCGCCTTTCGCCAACAAATCCACGATGCGCTTGTGTGCAGCATCGCGTCCGGTCAGAAGTTTGCCCGAAAGCAACAGGGTTTCGCCCGGAAGCCATTGGGCAATATCCGCGCGTGTCACCGTATCAAGATTCACTCGCCGCGCATCCGGCGCAGCATGCCAATGTACATCAGGATAATCTTCAATCTTGGGAGGTGTAAATGTCGCCACTCCGCTGCCATCCAACTCGAAATGAAGATGCCGTGTCGCGGCACAGTTGGGAATAATGGCTACCGGCTTTGAAGCGGCGTGCGTCGGATAATCCAGAATCTTCACATCCAGCACCGTTGCCAGCCCACCCAAGCCTTGTGCGCCAATACCCAGCGCATTGACCTTGTCAAATATTTCTATGCGCAATTCCTCGACTCGATTCTTCGCCCCGCGCGCCTTGAGTTCGGACATATCGATGTCTTCCATCAAAGATTCTTTTGCCAGCAACACCGCTTTTTCCGCCGTACCACCGATGCCGATACCCAGCATTCCCGGCGGGCACCATCCCGCACCCATATGTGGCAATTGGTTGACTACCCATTCCACCAAGTCGTCACTCGGATTGAGCATGGCAAATTTGGTCTTATTTTCCGAGCCGCCGCCTTTGGCTGCTATGCGCACATCGACCTTGTCGCCCGGCACGATTTCGAAATGCACCACGGCGGGCGTATTGTCCTCCGTGTTTTTGCGCTTGCCTGCCGGGTCGGACACAATTGAAGCGCGCAACACGTTATCGGCAAACGCATAACCTTTGCGCACACCCGCATTCACCATTTCGGTAATGCTCAAGGTAGCGTCAGCCCAGCGCACATCCATGCCCACGCGCACAAATGCCACCACAATGCCCGTATCCTGACAGAGGGGGCGATGTCCCTGTGCACACATGCGCGAGTTTGTCAGTATCTGGGCAATGGCATCCTTGGCCGCCGGGGACTGTTCCGCGTGGTAGGCAACTGCCAATGCGTCCACATAGTCTTTGGGGTGATAGTAAGAAATGAATTGCAGCGAATCGGCAATGCTATCAATGAAATCCTGCTGGCGGATAGTAGTCATGGATTGGTATATGAATTAAGTAAAATTGCAATTATGGGAGCAGGTACAGACTCCGTCAATCACTGAGAGTGTTTGGCTAGTATACAAGACATATAACCCGTTATTTACCCGTATTGCATCCCATCACTATAAAATAACAATAATTTATGGATTATTTGGAATAATCCATACACTCGGAAAAATTTTCGTTAACTCTGAAAACCGAGACACAACCAAATCTTGACCAACGGACTACATTAATGCTCCCAGTCGATCTGATCGGCAGCCTTGCTGCCACCCTGACAACTTTATCCTTCATACCCCAAGTCTTGCAAGTATATAGAACGCGTCACACGCATGACATCTCATTAGGCATGTATACGGCCTTTACCGGCGGCGTTGCACTTTGGCTTGTGTACGGCATATTGCTGGGTTCGTGGCCAATTATAATTGCCAATAGCATCACGCTCGGTTTGGCCGGTTCTGTATTAATCATGAAAATCCGCTTTGGATGAATGGACAATCAATGGTTATAATTAGCTCATAATCGTCTAAGCTACAGATAGAATTACTCATGCTGAAAAAAATTCATGTTCGCGACATCCGAATTGGAATGTTTATTCAAGAATTATGCGGTAGCTGGATGGATCATCCATTTTGGAAAAAATCTTTTGAACTTTCCGATCCAAATGATTTGCATACGCTACAACATTGCGATGTACAAGAGGTTTGGATTGATACCGATAAAGGCTTGGATGTTGAGTCTCCGGCACAAGTTATATCGAGCGGCGATGCAAAAGAAAATATCGAGCTTGAACTTCAACAATCCATAGAAACAACGACTAAAGCAGAACCCCGTATTTCAATTCAGGAAGAAATTAGCCGCGCCCGTAAACTACAGGAGAAAAGCAAAGCAGCAGTCACTTCAATGTTCAATGAAGTGCGCATGGGCAACGCGCTCAAGGTTAGTGAAGCCGAGCCGCTTGTAGACGAAATAAGTCAATCCATCTCACGCAACCCTGAGGCCTTCCTTAATTTAGTGCGACTCAAAAATGTGGACGACTACACCTATATGCACTCGGTTGCAGTCTGTGCCCTGATGATCGCCCTCGGCAAGCAATTGGGACTCTCCGGTCAATCTTTGAAAGATGCCGGCATGTCGGGCCTGCTGCATGATGTCGGGAAGATGCTGATCCCCGGCGAGGTACTCAACAAACCAGGCAAACTAACTGACGAAGAATTCAATATCATCAAGGATCACCCGCGCAAAGGCTGGGAAATCCTGAATATCTCCAAAGGCGCCAATGCTGTTGTTCTGGACGTTTGTTTGCACCACCATGAACGCGTGGACGGCAAAGGTTACCCGGAAAAAATATCCGGGGATAATTTAACCCTGTTCGCACGCATGGGGGCGGTGTGTGACGTGTATGATGCGCTCACCTCCAACCGTTGTTACAAGAACGGGTGGGAGCCGGCGGAGACGATACGCAAAATGGCAGAATGGAAAGACGGTCACTTCGACGAACGCGTATTCCATAGCTTCGTTAAAACGATCGGAATTTATCCTTCCGGCACCCTGGTCAAACTCAAATCCGGACGGCTTGGCGTGGTCGTTGAACAAACCGAAAAGAGCCTGCTCACCCCGGTGGTCAAAATTTTCTTTTCGACTAAAGCAAACGAACCTATCATGCCGCAAATAATTGACCTGACCAAATCGACGGATAGCATTGCGAATATCGAGTCCGCAGAAAAATGGGGGTTCGATTTAAAACAAATTACCGGTATTTAATTTGCATCTATAATCTATAATAGTTACAACAAATGTAGTTAAACAACACTAAAAGGGAGCTATACATGGCAATCGAGTCCAGCCTTAACGAAACCAGACTATTTAAACCATCCGATGCTTTTGTGGCACAAGCCAACGTCTCCGGCATTGCCGGGTATCAGGCCTTGGCTAAAGCAGCTCAAAATGATTATGAAGGATTTTGGGCAAAGTTGGCACGGGAGAACATCCTGTGGAAAAAACCTTTTAGTAAAATACTGGACGAAAGCAATGCGCCATTTTTTAAATGGTTCGAAGATGGCGAACTCAACGTTTCTTACAATTGCCTCGACAAACACCTCACTTCTCAACCGGAAAAAACCGCCCTCATTTTTGAAGCAGATGACGGCACAGTCACCAAAATTAACTACCGTGATCTGCATGCGCGCGTCTGCCAATTTGCCAATGGTTTGAAATCGAGGGGGATCAAAAAAGGTGATCGCGTTATCATCTACTTGCCAATGAGCATTGAAGCAGTCGTTGCAATGCAGAGTTGCGCACGTATCGGCGCGATCCACTCGGTCGTATTCGGCGGATTCTCTTCCAAAAGTCTGAACGAGCGCATCGTCGATGCCCAGGCTGTTGCCGTCATTACTGCCGACGGGCAAATGCGCGGCGGCAAAGTCATGCCGCTAAAACCCGCTGTAGATGAAGCCTTAAGCATGGGCGGGGTCGAAGCAGTGCATAGCGTTATCGTTTATCAGCGCGCCAAAAGTGAAGTGCAATGGAATGCGCAGCACAATGTCTGGTGGCACGACGTTATTGCCGGACAATCCACAACATGTGAACCGGAATGGGTCAGCGCGGAGCATCCTTTGTTTATCCTCTATACCTCGGGCTCCACCGGCAAACCCAAGGGCGTGCAGCATTCCAGCGGCGGCTATTTACTCGGGGCAATTGTTTCCATGCAATGGGTATTCGACTATAAAACGAATGACGTTTTTTGGTGCACTGCGGATGTGGGTTGGATCACAGGACACAGCTATGTCGCATACGGCCCGCTGGCGCTGGGCGGAACCGAGGTCATCTTTGAAGGCATACCTACCTACCCCGATGCCGGCCGTTTCTGGAAGATGATCCAAAACCACAAGGTCACTACCTTCTACACTGCGCCGACTGCGATCCGCTCGCTCATCAAACTCGGCGGCGACTTGCCCAAGCAATACGATCTTTCCAGCTTGCGCTTGCTGGGTAGCGTGGGTGAGCCGATCAATCCCGAAGCCTGGATGTGGTACCACACAGTCGTCGGACAAGAGCGTTGCCCTATCGTGGATACATGGTGGCAGACTGAAACGGGTTGCCACATGATCTCGCCATTACCCGGTGCGGTTGCGACCAAACCCGGTTCCTGCACTTTGCCATTGCCCGGCATTACGGCCACGATTGCGAATGAGGCTGGCGACGAAGTGTTCGACCAGCATGGTGGCTTCCTCGTCATCAAGCGCTCCTTCCCTTCGCAAATACGCACCATCTGGGGCGACCCGGAACGCTACAAGAAAAGCTACTACCCGGATGAAATGAAGGGAGCCTATCTGGCAGGCGACTCGGCTCACCGCGACGAAGACGGTTACTTCTGGATCATGGGACGTATTGACGACGTGCTCAACGTTTCCGGTCACCGCCTCGGCACCATGGAAATTGAGTCCGCACTTGTTGCCAACCCGCTGGTGGCAGAAGCTGCCGTAGTGGGCAAGCCGCATGAAATCAAGGGTGAAGCAGTGGTGGCTTTCGTCGTACTGAAAGGTGCACGTCCGGCAGATGCGGCAGCAGCCAAAAAACTGGCAGAAGAGTTGCGTAATTGGGTTGGAAAAGAAATTGGTCCAATTGCCAAACCAGACGAAATTCGCTTCGGCGAGAATTTGCCCAAGACCCGTTCCGGCAAAATCATGCGTCGTTTGTTGAGAGCTGTTGCCAAGGGTGAAGAGATCACTCAGGATGTTTCGACATTGGAAAATCCGGCGATCCTGGAGCAACTGAAAGAAGTGATTCGATAGCACTAAATAGTTAATTCGCGTCTTCGAAAGCCCCCACGCAAAGCTGGGGGCTTTTCGTTTCAGGCTTTGCAACTATAAAAAGGGGCTATCCGTATTTAGCGGTTGATGAGCATCTAAAGCTCCCCGTTTTCAATCATGCGAGTTAGTGTTGATATGTCCGGCCCGTACCGTTTTTCATTTTCTCCGGTTTGTGTTGATTTCGGTGCGCGCGGTGGCAAGCACATCATCACATCGTCAATCATGTTTCCTGGTAAAGCCAACCCAAAGCACGGAGCATTAGGCGGTGGAGCCATCGCAACCCGTCCAATCGTCAACTCCCTTACCGGTTTCGGTGGCCGTGGCTGCTGTTCCTTGCGCTCGAACTTGGGTTTGGCGTTCTGGAGCTTCATCGCACCTTCGGCGAACAATATCTTTGCTCGCAGCGCCTCAAAAGAATACCCCCTGCCAACGCGATTCATTATGCGTATAAGCCCGTTCAGGCATTCGGTATAGGCGTTGGTAACGGGGTGATCGAAGTATTCCAGTATCCACGGTGCCCAGTTGTCCCAGGCGCGCACGAGATCGTGAAATGCGTCCTCCACCTCCGGCGTGATCCGGCTCTTCCAGTCCAGATACATCCCCTGCGCCTCGTCTGGCGAAGTGCAGTCGTAAATCTTGAAAAAATCCTCTTTTAGCCGGTACGCCATACCGAGTTCAGCATAATTCTTGACCCAGCCGGACAGTTTTAGGCTTTCTTCATCGGTAAGCTGGCTCTCGCGCTTCAGCAGCACAAAGCGATCATGCATGAGCCCACGCTTCTCCTTTATGGTTAAACGCTCGCGCAAGCCCTTCCTGACCTTCTCTACAGCCTCATTCGCCATCTTCACCACATGGAACTTGTCGATCACGATCTTGGCTTGCGGAACTACTGCTATGCAGGCGTCCCGGTACGGTGCCCACATGTCCATAGCGAAATACTGAATATGATCCCTGTCCTTCAGGTTGGACAGGTAATGGATCATCGTGTCCTTGTTCCTGTTCTTGAGCATGTCGAACATGGTGTTGTTTTGCAGGTTAGCAATCACGCCACGGGGTTTAATCAGGTGGATCTCGTCGATACCCATCCACTTTGGCGTTTCGTAGTGGAACGTCTTCTCAAGCTCTTCAACGTAGTCCTTGAATATGGCGCGTACTGTGCCCTCGACAACACCTACCTCCTTGGCAATGCTGGAAAACGTGCGCTCGATGCACTGCTTGCCGATCCACGTTAGCAGCCGCTTGGTCATGGCCCGGCGTTCGTCCACGTCCGGCAAGGTTTCAGAAAACGTCTTGGTGCACACCTGGCATAGCATCCGGCGCGTGTTGATGTAGACGCCAACGCGCTTGCCATGCATGGGCAGGTCTTTAATCATCTGCTCCCGGCGTCCGAAGCCTACGATGTTGCTGGACTGGCAGCCCGGACAGGCTGTGGGAGGTTGTTTGGTTTCAACGTCGATGTGGTAATCGTGGTTCTCGACCAGGGACAAAACAACATATGAAGGCAGGTTAAGCAGGTTTGCAGGCATTATGGCTTGCAGCTACTGGAGCTGGTAAATTGGTCAGGGATCGTGTCTTTTGCCCATTGAGGCATGTTGCTGGAAATATGTTTAACGCGATCACGCTCAATAGATAGCAGCAAGCGGCGTTTTTCGCCGGTGTTATCCAGCACAAACACCCGTTCTGCCAAGACAAAAGCGGTGGTGAGGTTGTTTAGGCTTCTGCCATAGCGCCGGGCAACATCCTCGGCAGGCACTGCATGTCCACCGCTTGCCACGCGCTCAAGGATGCGCGCCTGACACAGTGCAAGGCTTTCAACGCAGACAAATATCAAATTGACCTTGAATCCGGCCTCGGATGCGCGTTTCATCAGGGCAAGCTCTCTATTGCCTGAAAACGTAGTATCTACGCCAAAGCTGGTGCCGGTAGCCAGCAAACGTTCTTGTTCCGTAATGGCCGCTTTACCCGCCTGAATTGGACTGCATCCTTGAGCGGCAGCGATAGTATCCGGGGAAATAACCGGAATACGGGGAGCAAGCCAGCGATCGGCAACAGTGGTCTTGCCTGCTCCATTGGGGCCAGCGATGATCCATAGTTGCGGCATTACAGATCTCGAATAACCGAGATTTCGCCCTTGGCGCTAACCGAAACAAGTTGCTTGCGACCGTCAGGATACTTTTTCACCAGTCCACCCGGATACTGTTCATCGCCATAGTAAATTGGACGGCCAGCAGTCAGGTGCTGCCGGGCGGCCAGCCCATCGTCATTCGTGATCGCGTTCTCGAACTCCGGGGATACAAGAAAGGTTTCGGTTTGCATGATTGCTATTGCAGGCATGATTTTCTCCTTATGCCAGTTGAGACAGAACGTATTTAACCCGATTTTCAACTTCTTTGCGATCATATCCAAAAGACTGGAAGCCATCAGGAACAAAGCATTCTTCGCATTTTACGGACAAGAGCACATCCTTTAACTTCTCTGGAAGTGCCAAATCGAAGGCTGATGCAGCGTGCAGACTATTCAACATCTGCTTGATGCTTGGATTATTTGACACCAAGGTATTCCGGTAGTGGCTCTGCACTTTCTCCCGGTAATCCTTGTTGAATAGACACTCCGCAACAAGATCAATGTATAACTTAGTTTTATCTGCTCCGCCACTCACAACTCGTCCATGATAAAAATCCAAAAAACAATCAGGATTTGCCAAGATAAAACCTTGCAGTGTTGACAGTGCAAGTCGCGGGAATAACTCAACTGGTATTCCTATTTCATCTTGGGCGAATTGTGATATTGCCTGCTCGACTTTTTGAGCCTGTATTCGGTCTTCGCTTATCACCGCCACATCCAGATCGGACTGACCTGTAAATTCGTGACGTGCAGCACCGCCATAAAGAACAATCAGAACCTCTGAATCACTGGTGGCTGAGTTGTGCTGTGTGATAAATTCATTCAAATGGCGTTCCACTTCCCTCCAGTTAGACCTGGTTGCCGACTGCCCATCTGACGGAGCCAGTTGAAATTTTGCACGCACAGAATGGAAATGTTCACGAATTGAAAGCTTGCGCAGGGCGCTCTTAAATTGGCATGAATCCTTACCGCTTTCGTACAACAAGTCTATAGCTGCCGCCAGGCGACTCGCCGAAGGATTAAGTGGTTCCGTTTTGGTGATATTCAGCCTTGCCTCAACCTGAGACAATATTTTCTCGGTTTCCAGCCCTTGCAGAACAGCATTTAATGCGTCAACCGCTTGCGTTAAATAACCGTATGACTTGGCTTTCATAAATAATTCTGTTGTCCTGCGGTCGTATTCTGCCCCTAAATAATGGTCTACCTTGAAAGACGTGTGGAGAGGCAAGCGGAGCGCGTCATCTTCACCTACGAACGGGAATCTCACCTCGATCATCAGTCCTTCCATTTTATTGTACTGGCCGATGGTAGGGCTGGCACATCCGTTGGATTTAAGGATGTCCATGACCTCACGTTTTGGTTTGGCAAAAGGTATCGGCGAAGCGTCGAATTCATTCCAGTCAGCCGGATCAAAGTACCCATCGAAACACTGAACCACTTCCGGCAATGAACATACCGCGCCGAATTCCTCAACGCACATCGGGCCTCTGGCATGTTCCAGGCGTTGAGTCATGGGAACGACACCATCCGTAAAGGCCGTTTTCTCGAAGTCCAACAACAGGAACGTGGTTATGCCTCCATCTTCCTGAACCAGTATGTTGCGTGGAGCCATGTCGCCCCATACAATTCCGTTGGAATACAGATGCTCCAGCACTTGCCTTGCCATAGACATGTACTGGTGACGCTTCTCGGCGTCTTTCTCGGTTAGTAGAATATATTCAAGCGTTGGATGCACCTCGAAGTTCGAGAAAGAATAAAAAGCACCTTCCGCACAATCAGCCACTACGGCGAACGGACGAATAACCTGCAAATGCAATGCGCTGCCAACACGTACAAATGACTGTTGCGTGGGCAATCCAAGCCGGGAAACAATCTCGGACACATTGTATTGCTCGCTTAAAAACCGGCCTTGTTTGCTTGGGTTGTTGCGTTTTGTGATTACTCGCCTGCCTGTTGGCAGTGTCAACGATTTAACCAGCCCTTCGCGCACCAGTGAGTTAATGCCAGGCAGATCAGTTTGAGCGTCAATTAGCGCCCTCAAATGCCACTTCGCATCTTCAAATAAGCTCAGACACTCTTCATCACGGCTGCCAGCCCAATAAACCAAATAGCCTGTTTCAATTTCGCCATTAAAAACGGATGGCAGGTCTTCTACGTGGGCATATTTCGCAGTTTCGCCATACCGCTGCATGACTTGATAGAGGCGTTCCATCTGATGCTCATAAAGCAACGCTTTGTTACCATCCAATAGCGCGTTGAGCCACTGTCTGCGCTCTGTATTGATAATACTGTCAAGCAGTTCGGCAACAAGCAGAAAATCGAGTTTTTCTAAAGCGGCAGCGAATAGTCCGGCGTCGATCTCACTCACGCCTGTAGCTGTAATGTGTCGCGCCATTGCAATAGCAATTTGGCCGGTTAAAGCCTCGTTCTGATAGAACGAGAATGACTGGTTGGTTGAAGTACGCAGAATACCGGCAATTCGCCTTGCTAAACGGTTTTGGTTGGATTCAGGAATTAGTTCAAGCATAAGCCGCCTCCTTCTTGTGGGCACGTGCCTGTCTTTGTATGGATTGCAAAAGAATTTCGCACCCATCTTCAAGCTCTTGGTGCGTTATAACCATTGGCACCTTAACGATCAAGACGTGCTGTGATTTACGAAGAAAAAGACCATACTCAAAGCAGTCTTCCACAATCAGGTCTGCAAGAGCGCAATCCGGCTCGCCGCTGGCATTCAGTATCTCTACGCCGCAAATCAAGCCGCCGCCCTTTAACTTACCTATTGTTCCTGGGCATTGCTGTTTCACAACCTCCATCGTGCTCCACAACGCACTACTGGTATCTGGTACGGAAGAAAGCAGCCCGGTGGATAGCTGATGTTTTAGCGTTTCATTCAGAAAATCCGGGATCAGGGCGGCGTCTATACCAAGAAGTCGATCCATTACGGCATGAGCGGACACAATTGATCTAACGTCCGCCCCGTTTGTTTTTGATGCGGTGCCGTATTCCATATGCTGAAACCGCTTCTCGGCGACAGAGAATGCAAGCGGGCCATTACCGGCTGTGACAGCCTTGCCGAATGCTGCAATGTGTGGCGAAACACCGTGGTACTCGGCGGCACTTAACTTGCCAAGCCAGCCAAAGCCGGTTTGTACCTCATCAAAGATAAGGCAAATGTCCAGTTCGTCGCAGACAGCCTTCAGTTCGCGCAAATAGGCCGCAGAAAATGGCTGTACGCCGTTATTCATTTGGATTGGCTCAAGGATCACGGCGAACACGTTGCTGCCTATTTGCCGAAGGCGCTTTAAGCTTTCAATCTCGCGCGGAGTTAATCCAGCCGGATCATCTATACGGGCTACGCCATCTGGAGCTTGAAAGTAGATAACCGACTGGGTGTGCGCCAAAAAGATATGCTTCTTCTGTACGTCTGATACGGAAAAAGCGGTCAGGTTCTGCCCATGGTACGAGCCAAGGAACGAGACAATCAGTTCGCGGTTTTTTCCGTAGCTTTTAGCTGCCTTAATGGCATGCTCAACCACATCCGAGCCATTGCATTGCCGATGACTGATTACAGGATTCTTGATGCCAGCAAGGCCAATTGCAGCTACTCTCTCAGGTAATGAATAGTAGAGTTCGCTACCAAGCTTGGTTGTATGGAAGGATGGGCGATCACTTAGCAGGTAAGCGATCTGCTGCATTTTTACCCATGGGTCGTTTTGCCCAAGAATGCAATTTACGGTCATCGACTGAAAATCAATCAACGTCCCGCGATCTGTGAAAATCTGAGCGCCAATACCACCAATAGCCAACGTATCCGAAGGGATGATGCTATCTACCAGTAGCTGCTTCTTGTCAGCGCCAACAGACACGTCGGTTTTCTCTGTGCTGTACCTGGTCAAGAAATAGCCTAAATTGTCTGCCGTGAAGTAGTTGCGCATGCCGGTGTCAGTAAAATCATCATTCTGTGTATTTTGAACTTGTTTTAGCATGGTAACTTCCTTTTTCGTTATTGGTGTCGGCGCATCAACCGCACTTTACGATTTCAGAATACCAGAACAAATACAGGAAGTCAACCGCGTAATACGTTTTTACTACACAAGAACATTAGCGAAGGAAAAAGCTAAATCAACCGCTAAATACGGATAGCCTAATTATGAATATTATTTCTTTTCTTCCGTCTTTTTGTCGAAGCGCTGGCCGGTATAAATGCAACTCACACCGCCATTGTTGTACACGATCTGATACCTGAAATCACAAAATCGGGACGAAGCTAGAATCGGGTATTGTTCATTTCCCCAACTTGAGGGCAGAAATACAGCTACTTGCCCTTCTTTACAGCTGGCGCTTGCTTTTCCAAGCTCGTTGAAGATGCATGATTCTTTTTGGATGTTAGAAGATTTGCCAGATTCGTCTTTGTCGAGACAGCCGGTGAGTGCCAAGCTTGCTAATGCGATTACTGCGATTACGTTTTTCATATTGTTCCTTATATTATTTTGCCTCAATTTGGCATGAACGGATTGTAGGTATTTTCTGCGGGGAAATGGGGTTCACAAGCTTATGAGTTACTTGCGGAAGCACGACGTTAAAAACAGTCGCCTGAGAATTAGGGATACGCGGA
>Ga0182030_10020590_pt1 | contig 12429 bp, 17 predicted proteins | sample 812S3MmetaG_FD_121299 | JGI IMG/M metagenome (GOLD analysis project Ga0182030, IMG submission 121299) | Permafrost microbial communities from Stordalen Mire, Sweden - 812S3M metaG (Illumina Assembly) | ecosystem: Environmental > Terrestrial > Soil > Wetlands > Permafrost | place: Sweden... | reverse complement strand
GTGGTGGCACACCACGTCGTGCATCACGTCCCGGTGTCCTCTGCGCAGGCTGTGCCCCGATCAGCCATCACGCACGCGGATAACTCGACTGACAAGCGCACAGTCGTCAACAAGCACACCCAATTCGGGGATATTCACGTCGTGGTCACTGAGCAAACCGGCCCAGGAATCGCAAAGAACCTGGACGAAGAATTCAAGAAGATGGTCGCAAACGCTGATGGGATGTGACAAATGGAAGGCTCGGAAGTAGATCTCAGTTCGGGTGCAGCACAACTAGCGAGTGGGCCACCGACCAACGCGTGGGGGGCATACACCCTGAGTGGACAGCCTTTGTTCCTCGTGGATACGTGCCTTGAGATCAAGTTCACGCACGACGCCAAGATAAGCACCTTCCCGGTGGAACTGGGCGCGTTCACCAGCTACAACAAGGTGACGGAACCATTTAAGTGCAAGGTCAAGCTGGCCGTCGCGCACCCACGGTGGATGAAGATGTTCATGACCCAGCTTGAGAACGAGATAGCTGCGCCGAACATCTACAACGTCTTCACCCCGGAGTTCACATACTTCTCAATGGCCCTGGAGAAGGTGAGCTACCCACGCGACATCAAAGGTGTGAATGTGATCGTGGCTGATCTGGAGTTCGTCCAGATCAAGCAGGTGTCCGCAGCCTACGCTGCCCTCCCCGCGCCGAAAAAGGCTGCACATGCAGATGTGTGGAATGACGGGTGCATGGGCGTTGGGCGCACACAAGGTGTGTCACATGACGCAGGAGCCGGCAGAGTCAACTCAACCGCGAACATGAACGTCGCAGCGGCTGATACGAAGCGCGACGCTCAACTCCCCCAGTTCGTTCAGTCAGGAGATTCGTGGTGATCTATTGCGACCTCATTATCAACGACGTGCCCGTCTTCTACGGTCAGGTGTGCCTGCACAACATGCCGATTGGGAACTACCCATACCTGCCGTTCCTGGGCTACCTGTTCTTCTACGACACGCAGGGCCAAGCGCAAGATCCATCCTCACCCGGTCTGGGTTCCAGGTTCGCCTTCTACTACAGTGCCTTCTTCGCGGGGGCACCAATCGGGGCCATTCCGATTCGGGATGTCCCTTCTCAGACCTTCAGCATCGTCCTCTGCGGGCAGAACTGCACCATCACGCTCTATACGAGGTAGTCAATGTCATCCCCACTTTCGTTCTCCTCGAAGATCCTGACTGCGAGCATCACGCTCGGGAGCGGGACGTTCGACGGCAAGAACAACATCAAGTTGATCAGTGGGCTGCGCATGACTGTGAAGATCAAGAAGAGTGGGCACCCATCGAAGAACGAATGCACCATCGAGATCTTCGGCATGCCTGAAGGCGACATGAACAAGCTCGCCACCCTTTCGTTCAAGGCCTTGAAGGTGGCCAAGAATCGCATCCAGGTCAGTGCTGGGGATGCCAGCGGAATGGCCGTCGCATTCCAGGGTGAGATTTCCGACGCGTCTGCTGACTACGGGAAGGCTCCAGACATGGGCTTCCAGATCAAGGTTGTGACTGGCCTATACAACTCGGTGGCTCCGTCTGCCCCTCAGAGCGCGTCTGGTGGGTCATCGGTGGCATCCACGATGCAATCCCTGGCCTCGCAGATGGGATACGGATTCGAGAACAACGGGGTTAGCTCACAACTGCACAACCAGTATTTGCAGGGCAGCGCGCACGAGCAGGCCGCGAGCGTGGCCGATGCTGCTGACTGCGAATTCGGCGTGGATGACAACGTCCTGTTCATCGCTCCTCGAGGACAGCCGCGCGGCGGCTCGGTCCCAATCATCTCCGCAGCCACGGGCATGAAGGGCTACCCGAAGTTCACCAAGAAGGGCATCGAGATTGAGTGCCTCTACAACCCATCCATCCGGCTCGGGGGTCTCGTGCAGGTGCAGAGCAGCATTGCGGTGGCCTGCGGCAGGTGGCGCGTGAACAACCTGGAGCATGACCTGGAGTCCCTCAAGCCGGGGGGCAAGTGGGAGACAAAATTCAAGGCCTCTTGGGTGGGTGAGTGACATGGCAGACGTGATCAGCCAGCAAGAATTGGCAACCGAGAACAGCCCCGAAAACGCGCTCGCGTTCGTCATCAAGCGTGCCCTGGAGAAGCTGAACGTCGCCACCCTGGTTCAGGTGGCCCCCGGCTGGACACCCCCCTCTGGCGTGGCCCCAGTGGGCTTCGTTGACGTGACTCCACTGGTCAGTCAGGTGGATGGTTCCGGCACCTCCTGGCCCGCCACCACGATCTGGAACGTGCCCTATCTGCGGATCCAGGGTGGTGCCAACGCGATCATCTGCGATCCACAGCCCGGTGACACCGGCTTCTGCCTCTTCTGCGACCGAGACATCTCCAGCGTGAAGGCCACCGGGGCAGTGGCTGCTCCTGCGTCCAAGCGTCGGTTCAACTTCGGGGATGCGCTCTACTTCGGCGGCTGGAACCTGAACACCGTGCCCACCAGCTACGTGCAGGTGACTCCCAGCGCCATCAACATCGTGAACCCCACCAATGTCACGGTGAACGCTGGTAGCCAGATCAATCTGGAGATAGGTGGGACGCCTGTGGCTACGGCAACCTCCGCACTCTTTACTGTATTGACCAACCTGCTTTGTGAACAAGGCATCCAGGTTCTCGGCAATGCATCCGGCGGCAGCGGCACATTCAACGTCAGCGGCATCATCCAGGCAACTGGTGAAGTAAAGTCCGGCACGCACACCCTGACCGCGCACACGCACAGCGGAGTTCAGACAGGCGGCGGCAGCACCAACACCCCCACAGGATAATTATGACCACCCTCATCAGCACCCTAGCACTCAGCAACCCCGTCACGGCGGCGGTTCCGTGGGATCTCTACGTGGACAACCTGGGGAACATCGCGACCAACACGCAGGCCGCAGCCGTGGCGCAGGACGTGGCTTCCGCGATCAAGGTCTTCAGCGGGGAGATCTACCTGGATACCACGCAAGGAATTCCGTATCTTTCGGAACTGTTCGTGAGCAACTTCGGTGCGCCCGTGGTCGGTGCTCTTCTTGAGCAGGCCGCTCTCTCAGTTCCGAACGTGGTTACGGCTCAGTCATCCAACGTGGCAGTCAACAATCGATCTGTCACTGGAACGGTGAACATCCTCGATGTAAATGGGCAGGCTTCTGGAGTCATACTATGAGCACCAATGTTCCTGTTCCAGTCCTTACCGCGACCGGCTACTCGATCCCGACCATGGCGCAGATTCTCCAGGGTGTGGTCCAGGACATGCTGGCCGCGTTTGGCCCTGCGCTGAATCTGAGTTGGACCCCGCAGGCCAATGGCCAACCGAACAGCAGCCTGTCCACGCCGCAAGGGCAACTTGCCACCTCGTGGTCAGCCGCGATCTTTGATTGCTACTCGCAGTTCCTGGCCATCGCGTCCCAGGTGGACCCGCAGTATGCGCAAGGACTCATGCAGGACGGCATCGGAAACATCTACTTCATGACGCGCTACCCAGCTACCGGCACACAGGTTCCTGGCACTGTGACCGGACTCGCTGGCACGGTCATCCCGACCTTCCAGGCTGTAGCCACTGATGCCAGCGGCAACCTCTACTCGTGCTCGGTCGCTGGCGGTGCAGCCACCATCGCGGTAGGCGGCACCCAGGTGATCTTCACCAACCTCTCCACTGGGCCTGTCGCGTTCGTTGGTCCGATGACAATCTCCCTCACCACTCCGGGGTGGGATGCGATTAGCATCAGCCCCGGAGTGGTGGTCGTGCTCGGCTCAAACATCGAGTCCACACAGCAGTTCGAGACGCGCAGGCAAGGTTCTGTCGCGATCAATGCGAACGGCATCGCCGCGTCAATCAAGGCCGCGATTCTCGCACTCACGCCCACGTTCATCCCAGGATCGGTGTATGTGGTGGACAACCCCAGCAGCGTCTCAATCACGCAGGGCGGCATCGTCCTCCCGCCGAACTCGGTCTACGTCGCGGCCTACAACTTTCTGGCCAACGCACCGTGGACCCAGGTGAACACTACGATCAACGGAGTGATCACTCCGACGTGGCCGATCAGCAGCGTGGCCCAGGCTATCTTCGCGAAGAAATCGCTCGGATGCAGCTATGCTCCTTCGGCCATCATTAACGGCACGGTCACTGGTCTGGCACCTCTCACGCTCACCGTGAACTCCACATCATCCGGGCAGGTGGCCCTCGGGCAGACTCTACTCAATGCCGCGCTCGGTGGTGTGCCCTACATGAATGGCACCACACCCGTGATGATCACTGGTGGGTCCGCGCCCAACTGGACCATGAACTTATCCCCCGGCACGATCACCGCAGCCACCTTGTGGCTCGGCACCACGAACACGGTGGTGGACCCAACCTACCCCACCCCGCAGCCATCCTACAACATCACCTTCACCATTCCGGTGCAGGTGCCGATCAACATCCAGGTGACTCTGGCCCAGGCCAGCAACCCACCCCAGAATGCCCAGACCCTGCTTCAGGCCAGCACAGGCCTACCGCTGGCGTTCAGCGGCCTTGATGGCTACCCCCCGGTCAGCCAGATCGGCGCGACGGTATTCGCATCGCGCTTCTACACGACCGTGGCGCAGACCATCCCCGGAGCGTCCATCGTCAGCATCCTGGTCGGCACAGGATCGCCAACCCTCTCGCAGCAGCCGATCAACATCAACCAGATCCCAATCATCGGGACCATCAACGTGGTGTATGTATGATCACAGGCGGCGGCTATCCCTTCATCACGATCACGGCATCCCTGGCCAATGGTCTACTGACAGTCACGAGTGTGATCAACGGAACCTTGTCCAATGGCCTGATGGTGGGTGGGCTTAACGTCCCAGCTAACATGTTCATCACAGGACAGAACAGTGGAAACCCCGGAGGCACGGGAGTCTACACCGTGGGCTGCTACAGCAACGTGAACTTCGGGAGCAACCAGTTCTTCCCCACACCCGCTGCCCCGGTGGCCCCAAGCATTGCGCTCACCAGCCAGCAGATGCTGGTAGCTCCGTGGACTCTGAACATTAGCGAGACTCTGATCTCGCAATATGCGAACTCACCAACCATCCTCGCGCTCATCAACAACGCGAATCAGTATGCGGACCCGCAGACCAACCTGTTCAATTTCTACAATCAGGTCTGGAACGTGAACTCCGCTGTCGGCTACGGACTCGACGTGTGGGGCCGCATCGTCGGCGTGAGGCGCAATATGCTGGTGAATCAGGCCGGGTCCTTCTTCAACTTCAAGGAGTCCGGTATTGGCACCCCGTTCGGCCCTGGTGGCGTCGCTCCGTTTACTGCGGGTGTGTCACCACTCGGAGGGGGTATCTACCGCCTCAGCGATGCGCTGTATCGCCTGCTGATCATGGCGAAGGCGCTGGCCAACATCTCGATCTGCACTGCGATGTTCCTGAACGGCATCCTCAAGGCACTGTTTGGCGGGACTGTGTGGTGCTCAGATACAGGCGGCATGGCCATCAGCATCCACTTCCAAAGTCTGAACCTCACACAACTCGCGATCCTCACCACGTCTGGAGTGCTGCCCAGACCAGTCGGTGTGCTGATGCAGGCACAGACGGGCTACACACTCGGGCAGACTTTCCTGTTTCGAGAAGCGAGCACGTTCTACGGCACTCCATTCGGCTTCAATTCCCTCTACAGCAACAGCGGCCCCGGTGGCGAACTGTTCAATGGCATCACCACAGTCATCAATAACTAAAGGAGCACCGCATGTCCCTAGCCTTTCCAAATCTGATGCCCCAGCCGTGGTGGTCTGGCGGTGCCAACGCCGGAACGCTGGTGGCAACCAGCGTCACTTCCGTGACTGGCGGCGTCAACGCTTCGCTCGCGGACGGCTTCCCTATCCAGCAGATGACCAGCCCAATTAACGGGGGCCTCCCACCCAACGGGGGCGACTTCAACGGGATCTTGAACTGGATCACCACGTTCCAGGTCTGGGTGAACTCTGGCGGGCAGTTCCCATTCAACACCACACTGGCCGCAGCGATCAGCGGCTACCTCGTGGGTGCGGTGCTGCAACTCACGGGCGGCACAGGTGCGGTCATGTGCACGACCGCGAACAACAGCAACAACCCGAACTCGGTCATGACCGGCTGGCAGTATGCCTACGGTCTCGCCACCCAGTTCATCACCTCCCTCGCGCCCGTGTCGAACGCGTCGGTGGGCCGCACCGACGGTGCGGTCTATTTCAACACGGTGGACGGCCTCGTCAATCAGGCCCGCACCGGCAGCACCTATGACTGGTCGCTGCTCACCCCCACCACAGGCGTCGTCGGTGGCCTGCTCACCGGAACCGTCAACCTCAGCTTCCCATCGTCCGTCGTCACTGCTGCGAGCTTCGTCGGTAACGGCGCGGGTATCACGGGACTGGGTGGAGCGGTGCAGGGTGTGCGCTCCAATCTCCAGTGCACCACGACCGGGGTGAGCGTTACTGTCACCGAGACGGTGAACCAGATCACTCTGACTACTGCCACGGGCGCGGGCGTGACGCTTGGGCCGCTCGCGCTCTCGGGTGCGCTCACCTCGTCCGGTGCGAACGGACTGGACAGCGCGAATCCGCAGGCGTGCGTTATCTCCGTCACCTCACCCGCTGTGGTGACGCTCGCTAACCACGGCTTCTTCGGCGCGAATGGCTACTACTCAGCCATCGTGTTTGCTGGCACGGTGCCCACTGGATTGACTGCTGGCACCACTTATTGGGTCAAGGCGATCAACTCCTCCACCTTCAACGTGTCGGCAACCCCCGGTGGGGTGAACATCAATACCACCGCTGGCTCCTCGTCCGCTACCGTGGCGTCCACAATCGCACTCGGCTCCTACGCTGGGTGGTATTCCAAGTGGGAGGTCTACAACGGAACCCTGTCCGCGTTGCTGTTCTCCTCTTCCGCGACCAACCCGAACCTCCCCACGGGCTACACCTACAAGGCCCGCACGGGCTGGGTGCAACTTGATTCTTCGGCCAACCACTACCCACTACATATGACCCAGTTCAACGACAAGACCGAGTATGTGGTGGGGGCATCCGGCAACGTGCTGCAACTCAACGCCTCACCTCTGCTCATGGCCACGGGGTCTCAGACGTGGCCGTATGCCGTCAGCGTCGCCTCCTTCGTCCCCCCTACCGCATCGCAGATTGATGTGCGCGTCATTGCTGGATTCTCGTCTGGAACTGGCGGGGGTGCTGCCCCGAACAACAGCTACACCTCCAACAACTTCCTGCCCTTGGCGGTCGCTGTAAATGGTGGCGGCTTCTACGGCCCCATGGCCGTCAGCAAACTGATGTCCCTGGAGAGCACAAATATCTACTACAACATGAATGATGGATCGGGCTACATGTCCTGCCTCGGCTATACCGACAACCTCTAAGGAGAACAAGATGCCCTATCTCGTGAATGGATTATCCGCGTCCTCTGTGCCCTATGGCTACAATGCGCAGCCGGGGGAGACACTGCTTGACCACTTCCCACCGCTGCCGGATGAGGTGCCCAGCTACGATGCCGCGCTCGCTGCGCAGTCATCGGCAGCCTCATCCTCCGCGCTCAAGGCACAGGCCCAGGCCGCGCTCGACAGGAGCGACGTGACCATGATCCGGCAGTATGAGGAGGGTAACCCCGCTCCCGCTGCCTGGGTGGCCTACCGCGAGGCTCTGCGCGCCGTCGTGGCCGGGACTTCCACCAGCCTGCCCACCCAGCCTGCCTACCCGGTGTAGCCGATGCCCGTCCTTTCGATGCCAGGAGTCATCACCGTGCCATGGGCCACGGGCGGCGGTGCGAACCAGGGCTATGTGAACCCGATCCCCACCACCTCCGATGCGCCCATGGCGTCGATGGCTGATGGCTTCGCTCTCCAGACCATGCTCTCCTTGCAGAATGGGGGCGTGCCCCCGCTCGGCGCGGACATGAATGGCATCCTGCAATTAATCACGCAGCATCTCGCGTGGATCAACGCTGGGAACCCATACCCGTGGAGCAGCTTGGTCGTGTCCACCTTCGGCGGCTACAACCTCGGCGCGGTCGTCCTGCTCACATCGGGCGTGCTTGTGCAGAGCACGGTGGCGAACAACTCCGTGAATCCGAATATCAGCATGGTCGGCTGGCAGAATGTGGTGGGGGGTGGTGGTTCCGGCTGCACGCGCACCACACTGAACTTCACCAGCGGCTCGCTCGCGCCAGCCGTGGATGAGATCGACACCGTGCCTACGGGCGCGGACTCGTTCCTATTCTTCAACATGGCCGTCTCGGGGCCGTGCCGCGTGCGCGTGTATGCGACCGCAGCGTTCGCCGCAGCAGATCGCGCTCGGCCAAGCTCACAAGACCCGGGGGGAAACTTCGGCATGTATCTGGAAATGGTGTTCATTCCTGGCGTGCTGACCTGGACGATGGCTCCCATTCCGGTGGCTGTGAACCAGGACACCGTGGAAAACCAGAACATCTACATGACGATCCAGAACCTGGGCAGCAGCACCACCACGGTCACCGTCAACGCATCCCTTCTGAAAATGGAGTAGCCCATGAGCACCTTCCAAAGCTGGTCTTCCGCACTGATCCCGCTGGGTGACTCCATCGCACAAGCACAGGGTGTGATCGTTGCCGCGCTGCAAGCCGGAAACTGGCGGGTGCTGCATCAGGGTGTTGCTCCGGCGGCTGTCGGTGGCACGATCACCAACCCGAATAATGCACTGGACATGCTGCCGGGAACCAATGCTGGACAGGCGGGAACCGGTGCCACCACCCTTGCTGTGCAGATGCCGTCAGCCTTCACGCCGACCGCACTCTATGTGCAAGCCTCGCATGTGATGTCAGCCAACTCGCTGGAGACAGACACCCCAACTTCGATCACCATCGAGTATTCGGACACCTCCCTCACCACCGGCTTCACCACCCTTCAGACCTTCACCCCCGCGAACTGGGGTTTGGATGAGCGCAGGAAATTCACCATCGCTGGTGCCGGTGCCCATGTCTACTGGCGCAGCACCTTCAGCGGAGCGACCACCAACACCTACGTGGGTGACTGGGCCATCGAGGATGCATCAGGCAACTACTGCTCCAACCAGCAGTTCGCGGATGTTATCCCGCCGGTGGTGGAACTCATCGGCAACGCCTCTGCGCGTGATGTGGTTCGGCTTCTGTTCAATGCCACGACCATCCAGATTCTTCCGGTCCAGGAACTTCTGATCTCGTTGCCCACCGTCTTCTCCTTTGCGGGAGCCACGGGTGGTGCTGTCACGCTCCAGGTCAGCAACGGAACCAATGTGCAGTTCGTTGGGTCTGGTGGCAACACCTCACAGCAGAATGCGCGGGGGTTGTATCTCGCCTTGTGCGCCAGCGTTGATGCGAACTTCACTGCGTTCAACTGGGTCTGGGTGCAGAACCTCCAGGGGGAGAATGGTTCGCCACAGATCTGGGCCATACAGAAAACACCCGCACCCACCCCTATGATGACCAGCAGTAACATCACCATCAGACTAGCTATGCAGTATGCTTCACCGGCAGGAACGCAGGGATGTGGCTACCAGGTCGCGCAGTCGCTCACTTCCGACCTGACCAACGGCTTCGTCTACTACCTGGGCGTGAACTCGCGCGGATTCTCCATGGCGACCAAGACCAATGTTGGGTATTACGGTCCTGCGTTCGCATGTTACGGTGACAATGCCAGTGCGTTGGCACAGCTTCCCACCGCAGACTTCGCCGCATACGGTCTGCCCTGCACCCCCATTGAGTTGTTCGTTGGCAGCTTCCCAACCCAAGCTTCATGTGATGGAACTGCGCGGACTTCCCACTGGTGGGGCACGGCGAATACTGCGCAAAACCCCCCCAATGCTCCTTACTACGTTGGCACCACTGAATCAGGTTATTCCCAGCCCCACATGTGGGGCAAGGGCTGGCTCGGTGGGATGCTTCAAGATCTTGCTGGTGATGGTCAGGTAGCTACGAACGGTGCTGCCGGAACAGCTATTAGTTGCTACGCGGAAGGTTTTATGGATGGGGCTGATACAGGTGCGGCTTACTCCATACACAAGCTGGGGGTTGGGTACGGGGCAAATTACAACTATGTTTCATCAAATTTTGGTTCTCCCTCCGGCAGAACATTCTCCCCTCCCTACCAAGCACTTGATGCCTACAAATACTACGGGGTTGGGCCAGCTTCGGAGAATTTGATCGTAGCGCCATCCAATGACTTCACCGCGACCATCACTTCGCTTGTTGCCGTTGGTGACACCACCATCAACGTGAACTCCACCACCGGCTTCCCTGTGGCTGGCTGGCTGGTGATGGATGGAGAGATCATTCAATACACGGGCGGCGGCGGCGGCGGGACTCAGTTCACCGGATGCACTCGCGGCAAGTATGCGACCGCACCTGCCAGTATGCCCGTGGGCACCACCGTCTTCATCGGGGGATGGTTCTGCATCTTCAACTACGGTTTGATCTTCGGCGGCTACCAGACCCCGACTTAGAGGTGCGCCATGGCTTCCCCATCAAAGAACCTCGTGCCACCCACCGGGACCACCACCCGATGCCTTGTCTCCTCAGTCAAGATGTCGGTGAAAACGCAGACATGGCGTTCATGCTATGCGGCATGGCCGGTCGGATTCAATCCGTTGTTGAGCCGGTTCTTGTTCGTGGTAGGGAAGACAGCCCCGGTCAACATGACCCCGGTGAAGATGCTCCTGCCACCCATTGGTTTAGTCAGCAGGCAGGCCAGCACGAAGGTGATCACCACCTTCCCCGGCATCTACCTGTCCAACCCATCACGCCCATACTTCGGCCAGCTTTGGCCGCGCGGTGTGCCCCCAGGAGTCTCATGATGCTCGATCTCCGCGCTCCACGTTCCCTACCGCGCATTTTGTTCATCCCGATCAGACAGCTTTTCTTCCGCCTGCTTTGGGCATTCTTCCCCAACACCTTCCCGCGTAACTACTGAGGAGCTATCGCGATGACGCCCACCAACGAACGCCGAAAGGCATCCATCCTGCCGTGGCTCGCGCCCGCCCTGCTCGCGATCATCGCAGCCCTAATGGTTCTCGGCGGGAACAACATGATCCAGTCCATACGTGATCTACGCGCAGACGTGAACAGTGGTGCTCTGCGCACAGAGCAGCGTCTCACGCACCTGGAGGATCTGGTGGCGACCAACCAGACGCTCAGTCTCGCTGAGGCCATCCGAAGCAGGCAGGCGGCAACCGCGGACGCGATCATAGCCGCGAAGGCCACTGAAGCTGTCGCGCGCGCGCAGCGGAATTCCAACACGAAGGAGAAGAAATGATCAGCGTCTCGAACTCCACCGGAATATGGACTGCGGACGACGGCACCGTCCTCGTGCCGCAGGGCCAGTGCTGGACCGGCAACGACAGCAACCCGGACGTGAACCCGACCGGGCTGAAGGGCAAGCTGAATCCGTTCTACCAGGATACCCACTGCGTCGGCCCGATCCCGGTTGACACGGTGTGGCAGACCGGTGTGTGGGGCGACTACAACCGCGTGGGGCTGAACGCGTGCCCGCTCACGCTGGTCAGCGGCAATGCCTTCGGGCGCACAGGGTTTTTCATCCACGGACCCGACGAGCGTCCAGCCTACTATGGCCAGGAGAGCGAGGGATGCCTCGTGGTCACGCACAACTTCCGAATCAATATGCTCATGCCGCTGCTGCCCACCGGCACGCAGTTCAAGGTCGTCGCTTAACACCCGCGCTGCCGTGCAGCGCCTTGTCCCAAGGAGGACACCATGTTCACCACCATCCTCGTCTCCCTCGTAGTCGGCCTCGTGGTCGGCTTCTTCATCGGTCGCAAGAACGGCAGCAAGGTTTCCGATGCAGCCATTGCTGCCGCGAAGTCCGACGCCACCGTTGTCGTCGATGAAGCCAAGAAGCTGTAGTCGTGCCTGATCCATACTCCCCCGATCCCTACCTGGGGGAGCTTGACTACGATGTTCCCTTGCTTGAGGAGGTGACGAATGGGGGGGATTCTGAAATGGATTGGGGCGTATCTACAGAAGCTCCTGAATGCGGGGGATCACACTGCTGATGTGGTCCTGCTCTGCTACCTTGCCACCGTGATTGCGGACCTGTTCTGGCTGTCGCACGGTGTCTACAAGGGCAAGGGCTTCACTGATGGCTGGAACCAGAATTTCTTGACGCTTGCGGGGCTTGTGGGCATCACCAAAGTGAACGGCACATGGGCCACACGTGCGAGGGAGAAGGACAATGCACAAGCCTCGAACACGCCTGGAGGACAGCCATGATCTTGACACTGAAGTGGAAGCTCTACATCTTATCGGCATTCGCGCTGATCGTCTTTGCGCTGGGGTGTGGACTCGGATGGAAGCTCTGGGGCCAGAAGACGAAACCGACGATGGAGACACTAGCACCGGCCTACCAGCTGAAGGACGACAACCTCGTG
>Ga0182030_10020589_pt1 | contig 12430 bp, 10 predicted proteins | sample 812S3MmetaG_FD_121299 | JGI IMG/M metagenome (GOLD analysis project Ga0182030, IMG submission 121299) | Permafrost microbial communities from Stordalen Mire, Sweden - 812S3M metaG (Illumina Assembly) | ecosystem: Environmental > Terrestrial > Soil > Wetlands > Permafrost | place: Sweden... | reverse complement strand
GCCGTGTCCGCATGAAATGAGCTCCCGCTTTCAAGCTTGAATTTAAGTGCGTTTAGCAAGAGCCATACCGAAGTGCAGATGATTGTTGAACAAACCAGTGGTAGCAAAAACCAACGCCACTTAAATGGTTCTGAGCCGCTGTGTTGTTTGCGCAGTCTTGAACTGGAAAACATGCGGCGCCGCACCAGGCGACGCCCCAAACGCAACATTTCGCTTACGCTCAATACATATAGTCTCCATTCGAAGATCGTAAGCGCAAGCAAAATAAGTAAAGTCGTGTCATGCGCAAAATGTATTTGAAAACACAATGCATCAAACATGCCATGCAATACGCTGGCGATGACAAAGCCGCTAAACATAATGCGCTTGGGCGCACGATTATCGCACTTGAGGCGCCCGAGCGCCACCGCCCATGGTATTGCGCTAAGTACATGCATCGGCACGGAAAGCCCAGCGCGTATGATGAAAGTATGGGTGTCTGACGAGGCAAAATAGTAGAGGTTCTCGGCAAAGGCAAATCCCAGCGAGGCGGCAGCTGCATAGACGATGCCGTCAGCCGGCTTGTCGAAACAGTCTTCATTTCTCACGGCCATGTAAGTCGCAAGCAATTTGCAGAGTTCTTCTATCGGACCAATGATGAAGAAGCACTCCACCGTTTCGGGCAGCATAAGCTTTGCGCCCGCCAGAAACTCAAGAATTATCGCTGGTATCACCGAAACGGCGCCGAAAACAAACGTGCGCGCCAGTAGTTGTAGACTTTCTCTTTGCCCCTTTTCCTGGCTCCAAAACCACCAGAGCCAGAACAGGCTTGGACCGAGAGCCAATAAAAAAAGCTGCAAATTTATTTCCTTTCGGCGTGAGGCCAGCTTGCGCGATTAAATTGTGGCAGCCGACCCTGATGAGATACAATATAAGTCTCAGCGCGCCAAGGAGCAAGCCGAAAATGGACAAACGCAATTATTTAGTATTGCTGGCACTGTTGGCTCTCTCCATAAATGCGGTTCCTGCGCAAAATAACACCTACGGCAGGTCGACACAATCCTACCCAGCAACTGGCGGCTCGCAAGCCGCAACTGGTGGTTCGCAAGCTGCCGGCACGCAATCCGGTTATCCCTACAAACGTTACAGCAATGGCAGCTACCCCTATGCCAACCAACCCGGCTATGGTTATTACGGTGCCAGCCCCTACGCTGCAGGCTTTCCCGCACTTGGTGCTCCGGTGGCAATTGATGGCGGACTCTATCGCTTCAACACTGTGGGCGGCTACGCCGGTGGTTATTGGCGCTCGCCTTCCGGTTATTATTATCCCTGGGGCGCGGGTTCAGTTTACGCAGCGCCGCCACCGATTATTATGGTAAATCAGGGCTCGTCCCAGCCGGCCTTGCCGCCTGTTCCCGATATGTTGAAAGACATGAGCACTTATGTTGATGAGCAAAATACCAAGAAAAAGTTGAAGCCAGATGATTACCAGCATCTTGCCCGCCGCGTCAAAGATTTGGTAACCCTTGAAGCGTCAGATCGCTCTCGAAATAATGGTGTACTTGACCCCGCCGATGAGGAAACCCTGCGCAAAGATTGCGCGATGTTGACGGGCGATATCTCAAGGCGCATTCAACCTTAGAATAAGAAGCGAATTAGCTATCTTTAGGCTTTCAGCGCTTCCCTAACGAATTTGCGCAATTCTTCTTGAACCGTATGCATTGCCATCGCCGCGTCTAAAATGCGCCAACGGGCTGGTTCTTCTTTCGAGAGCTCAAGATAACCCTGCCGTACTTTTTGATGGAACTCGAGAGCCTCGCGTTCTAGCCGGTCATGCCCGCTCGGGTGCAGGCGCGCCAGACCAGCGCTGCTTTCTATATCGAACAGAATAGTGCACTTGGGGCGCAGACCCTGCGTAGCAACAGCGTTGATCGTGTGAATGAGCTGGAGGTCGATGCCGCGACCATAGCCTTGATACGCCAGCGTCGAATCAATGTAGCGATCGCAAAACACCAACTTGCCTTCAGCCAAACCGGGCAAAATGACTTCCGCCACATTTTGAGCTCGGTCGGCTTCGTAGAGCAATAACTCTGCCACCGGGCTTACCACAGATTTGGCATCGAGCAAAAGCCTGCGTATGGGCTTGCCGAGTGAGGTGCCGCCAGGGTCACGAGTGATGACGTGATCGATGCCTTCATCTTGCAAAAACTTCGACAACAATTTTAGTTGTGTAGTTTTGCCGGCGCCTTCTGGTCCCTCTAAAGTTATAAACGTGCCAGACTTTTTCTTTGATGCCATTATTTGAGCAAATCTTCCGTGCGTTTAGTGAGTTCTGCTTCTGTCAAAATTCCTTTTTCGTATTTGCTTACGTTGCCCTTTGCATCAATAAAAACTATTGTCGGTAAGGAATTCACTTTGTACTTATCGGCCAGAACTTTTCCTTCGCCTTTTTCTGAATCATAGTGAATAAATTCCACTTTGTTTTTGTAATTCTTTCCGACTTTGTCGAAGGTTGGTGCGAATTTCTTGCAGGGCACGCACCACTCGGCAGAAAAATCCATGATTCTCGGCATTGTGCCTTTGCTGGCTGCCGGCGAGCTGGCTGTAGAACCAGCTGCAGAGCCGCTTTTACTGTCTGATGCTCCAGATGGCCCGGCGGCGAGTACCGATGACGTCAATGAGCTGCTAAAACACAGCATAGCTAAAATCGCAGTGGCTGAAATTGTTCTGCGCCCCATGTCGGGCGCTCCCACCGCTCTAACAAGATCTATGACTGATCGCAAAACGACACCCGTCATCAGCATTTACCCCCTGAAAACAGCTGAAAACCAGTGCTATTCTTGCACCTTTGTCGAATGTCCACAATCAAATTATTATAAGCGCGCTGAAAGGCAGCTCTTTTCATGGGGCAGAGCTGCTCTTATGCTATGATTTCGAGCTATCAAGCAGTGGTGTCCCGGGTTCCTTGCGCCCCGTTATTGTGGCGTCTCTGGAGGTTTATTTCTTATGACTCAGACTGTGGCCGCTCCGAAGGTCAAAGTGGATCGCAAGTGGCAGCTTTTTATCGATGGACAATTTGAAGATGGCGCCTCTGAACGCACTCTTGTGAATCCTGCTAATGGCGCAGTTCTTTGCAAGGTGGCTGAAGCTTCGACCGAACAGGTCGAAAAAGCGATCAAGGCTGCCAGAAAGGCTTTCGATCATGGTCCCTGGCCTAAACTAACCGCTCAAGAGCGTTCCGGCTATTTGATGAAACTAGCTGACAAAATCGATGAGAATGCCGATGAATTAGCCGAGCTTGAAGTATTGAACGGTGGCAAGCCGCTGCGCGAAGCCAAATACGATATAGCCGATGCGGCTTACTGCTTCCGCTATTATGCCGGTTTAATCACCAAGCCAAATGGACAAACTGTTGACGTACCTGCTCCATCCGTGACTCAAATAGTGCGAGAGCCGATAGGTGTTTGCGGACAGATCATTCCCTGGAATTACCCGCTGCTGATGGCATCATGGAAACTGGCTCCGGCTCTGGCTGCTGGTAATACTTGCATTTTAAAGCCGAGTGAATATACGCCGCTTACTGCTATTCGATTGGCTGAACTGATTAAAGAAATTGAACTGCCGCACGGCGTAGTTAACATCGTTTTAGGCGCGGGACAAACCGTGGGCAATCCGCTTGCCGAAAGCCATCTGGTTGATAAGATTGCCTTTACCGGTAGTGTCAAAACTGGCAAAGCCGTGGCTCAAGCAGCCCTGGGAAATTTGAAAAAAGTGACGCTTGAACTTGGTGGCAAATCGCCCATGATTGTTTTCGGAGATGTCGACGTAGACACCGCTGTTGATTACGCTACTTTTGCCATCTTCTGCAATGCCGGTCAGGTATGTTCGGCTGGCTCGCGCTTCATTGTTGATGAAAAAATCTACGATGATTTCGTGGCAAAATTTGTCGAGCGCAGCAAGAAAATTCGCGTAGGACCGGGGCTCGATGAGCAGACAGAAATGGGGCCGCTTGTGTCTGAAATCCAGATGCAGCGAGTCAAAGAGTATATTGAAATTGGCAAAGAGGAAGGCGCCAAGCTTGCGGTCGGCGGAGATAGTCCAGAAGGCAAGAAATTTGAAAAGGGATTTTATGTCAATCCTACTGTCTTCATCAACGTTAAGTCTGAAATGCGCATTGTCAAAGAAGAAATCTTTGGCCCGGTGGCGGTTGTGCAAAAATTCAAGACTGAAGAAGAGGCTCTCGAGCTGGCTAACGATTCACCTTACGGTCTTGCCGGCGCTGTATTCACAAATGACGTAACTCGAGCTTATCGCGTAGTTAAAGGTATCAGGGCTGGTATCACCTGGATTAATGGCTATCACTCAACATATACTGAATGTCCATGGGGCGGCTATAAACAGAGCGGCTGGGGACGCGAGCTGGGCACCTTTGGCCTTGATGCTTATACTGAAGTGAAACAGATCAATCTAAATCTTGCGCCAGAAGCCATCGGTTGGTTTGACAAATAGAATTACGGTTTATCAAGTTCGTGTTTTTTTTTGCAAGACAAAGTACGAGCGGCAGCCTGCAAAGGCACTGCCGCTCGTATCATTTGAAGAATATTTGAAGCAATTCCAGCAGCGACCGTGTCGTGGTTTGATATTATTCTAGGTCAATTCGCGGAGGATAGTCTATGAAGTTTAGCCGGAGAATGTTCGTTGCAGCGATGGCGTCACTTAGCTTGTCGGGCAACCTACAGCTGTCTTACGCGCGGACGGAGAATTCCAACGATCAATTTTTGGATGGTCTTGAGAAGGCACACTTCCGCTACTTTGTGCAAAACAGCGATGCCAATACAGGGTTGACGATGGACAGCTCTCGTGATGATACCGCCTGTAGTATCGCTGCTGTAGGTTTTTCCTTGAGTTCCTTCGCTATTGCCTGCGAGCGCGGCTATATCAGTAGAGCCGATGCGCGCAATTATGTGTTGAAAACACTGAAAACACTCTGGTCTTTGCCTCAAGGGGAAGGTACAACGGGCGTTTCTGGACATCACGGTTTCTTCTACCATTTTCTCGATAAAAAGACCTGGACGCGCACCTGGCAGTGCGAACTTTCTACTATCGATACAGCTTTGTTGATGGCGGGGGTTTTGAGTTGTTCCAGCTATTTTGATGACAAAACGGCTGAAGAAGAGCAGATTCGCGATTTAGCAAAAAAACTATTTGATCGTGTCGAGTGGGACTGGATGTTTCAGCCGGACGGATTCATTGCCATGGGCTGGGATCCTGAAACCGGTAAAGGCTTTCATAAAGGTCGCTGGTCGCATTTTGATGAAGGACCAATATTGATTTTGATGGCGGCCGGATCGTCGACGCATCCGGTGCCGGCTGAAGCTTGGGCTAATTACTGCAAGAATTTCAAAACCAGCAGCGACATGGGAAAGGAACGCGTCGATTTTCCTTACACTTATGGCTACCAATACCCGGGCTGTTGGATTGATTTCCGAGGTATAAATGATGCCGCAACAAAGAAACTGGGATTCGACTATTTTGAAAATGGCAAACGCATATTGATGGCTCAGCACGCTTACGCGCTCGCCAATCCAATGGGCTGGCGTGATTATGGAAAAGACTGCTGGGGCTTAACGGCTTGTGATGGTCCTGGCAATTCAAAGAAAGAATTTCACGGTAAGAAAGCCGAATTTCGCGGATATTCCATGCGTGGCGGCCCGAATGGTTTCGATGATGGCACCATTGCACCCACGGCTATTGCTGCATCAGTTCCGTATGCTCCAGAGGTGATTATTCCTACACTGAAAAAGTGGAAAGAAAATCGTCCAGAAGTCTGGGGAGATTGCGGATTTCATGATGCGTTCAATCCGTCCTGGGATGAAAGTAAACCTTCCGGATGGGTTGATCCTTCGTATCTTGGAATCGATCAGGGACCGGTCATTATTATGCTCGAAAATTATCGCAGCGGCTTTCTCTGGAATTTGATGAAGCGCAATGACGTTTTTTTGAATGGATTGAAGCGCAGCGGCTTTTCTGGCGGTTGGCTCAGTGAGAAATAAATTCAATTGAGTGCAGAAATTAAGTAAGAAGCTAATGTCAATTTCCTTCAGGCAAAGTAGTTGATAGAAAATTGACCGCAAAAATTTATGTGACAGATAAATGAATGATTACCTTGCTCATATTAATTCGCTTGAAAACCAGAGTCCCGCTGCAATTCGCGCGTAGTGTGCAGTTCTTGAGATAGAAATAAGATATTCAAAACGTTCTATTTACATGCAAACGTACATTGAGAAAATATCATAGATGAAATGGAAACACCTTGGCATGTTCTGCGGTCGTGATAGAATGACGCCCTGAATCTCTTGAGTTATCTAATACATGGGAACCGCCAAGAAACCAAAAAATCCGATTCGGCGAGCAGCAACTCTGCTCGTAATTCCCATGGTGGCCCAGCTGCTTAGCGGAACAATACTGACTATGCCGGCACTGGCTGATGAGCCGGTGTTTAAGGCTCCCAGTTTAATGGGCGAAGCTGATGCCAATGCCGTGAAAACTGGTGATACCACAGTTGGTGCCGAAGGCAGCACTGAAGGGAAAAACTATACAGTAGAAGACGTTACCGTTGAAGGTAATCGTATTATCCCTACTGACCACATCTTGGAAGTAATTAAAACCAAGCGTGGTGATAAGTTCGACAAAGCTCAGGTTGTGCAAGATCTTAAAGCCGTTAATAGCATGGGCTATTTTGACGATCGCAGCTTGCAAGCCGTTCCAGAGTTGTCTGGCTCAGGTGTTTTGCTCAAGATTCGTGTGCAAGAAAATGCCCCAGTAACAGAGTTCGCTTTTCAGGGCAATACAGTCTTATCAAATGAAGACCTGGCCAAGCTGTTCTCCGATCAGCTTGGTAAGCCGCAAAACCTGACACAACTCTCGCAAGCCATCGATAAAGTTGAGCAGAAATATCACGAGCAAGGTTACACTCTGGCGCGTGTCACGGACGTGAAAGATGACCCGGATGGCAGTGTTCACCTGCAGATCGACGAAGGCGTCATTAATAGCGTTCAAATAGTCGGCAACAAAAAGACGAAAGACTTTATCATTCGCAATGCGATTAAAGCCAAGGCCGGCTCCGTTTATAACGAACGATTGCTGACGGCTGATCTGCGCAAGTTATATGGTAACGGCTACTTTCAAGATATACGCCGCAGCTTGAGCCCGTCTACAAGTGATCCTGATAAATATGATTTGAAAGTTGAAGTCGATGAAAAACGATCCGGGTCAGTTGGTATGGGTGGCGGTATCGACGCACTAGCCGGTCCCTTCGGCTCTGCTAGTTTCTCAGACGGCAACTTCATGGGGCGCGGTCAGGGTATATCGTTCAACGCGCAAATGGGCTCCGGTTTGTTTGGCACATTCACCAATGCCGTCAATAACGGTGGACAAAACTTCATTCCGACGCAAAAAACCTACCAGATTCGTGCAAATTATGTAATACCTGATATCGGACACGGCGTAACCATGGCTGTGTCGCCGTTTGCGACCGACATGGGTAGCATGATCATTGATAATTCCATGCAACAGTCTCTAGGCTTAAACGTCAATTTCTCGAAAAAAATAAGCAAGCACCTTAGCCTCAACCTGGGCCTGTTGGGTGAAAACGTCGCGATGAGCAGCACTCAGGCTCTCACTGGATCGAGCTCAATAGTTGAGAGAGCGCAGCAATTAGGTCTGGCAAATCAAAGCAACGCACTGGGTTATGCTCAAGGCGTGCGCAACACTGCGTTGAAGGGCGGGGCATATATAGGTGTCAATCCTTCCCTAGCTTACGACACGCGCGATCAAATGTTTGATCCGCATACAGGTATGCTTGCTAAAGCAAACTTGGGACCAAACCTCGGTCTTACTGGTGCCAGCTTTATAAAGCTGGGCGCTAGCGTAAGTAAGTATGTTCCAGTTACAAAAGACAGCACACTTGCTTTCAACCTGCAGGGAGGCACTGCCCTCGGTAGCATGCCACAATTCGCGGCCTTCCGCCTCGGCGGTTTCAACGGAATCCGCGGTTACCAGATGTTCTCGCAACTTGGCTCCGGCTCATCTATGATGATGATGACCGCGGAATATCGCATGCCGATGCTATTGCCAAAAGGCGATCCCGGAACCACCGAAGGAAAGGTTCTAAACACCGTGCACAAAAACTTACGCTTCGTCGTTTTTGCTGACGGTGGCGGCGTTGGCGGCAACAATATATACAACTCGCTCTATTCACGTATAAATGTGGGTGCGGCAGTTGGTGTCGGTGTTCGTGTCAAAGTGCCGATGATCGGTATGGTTAGAATAGATTACGGTTTGCCTCTGCTCGCCCCAATCTCCGGTGGCAGACTGCTTCCGCGCCTCACATTCGGCTTTGGCGACAAGTTTTAAAGTTGCTTAAACAACGCGCTTCGACAGCTGACTGAGACAGCGCAGATGCACCGAAACGAGCCTGTTGTCTTGTATAACAAGACATAGACTGCGACATTGTGCAACTTAATCCAGCAGAACAATGGAGTAGCTAGCACAGCCCGTGATGATGTAAACTGAGCCCCGATGATAAATCCTGCTAATTCATTAGTATTTCTGGAGGAGAGAATGAATAACTCTCGTAAGGCATTGTTGCTGTCTGTCAGCGCGTTCTTGTCCGTGGCACTCGTAGCACCTGCCTTTGCGCAAACCGCAGCTACGCCTAAAGTTATCGGTGTCATTGATCGCGATAAGGTTGTAAGCGGATACTCAAAAGCTCAATCAGCATTTGATGATTTGAAAAAAGGCGAAGAAAAAGTTCAGAAGCTCGTTGAAGGTGCCAACAAGCAATATGAAGACGCCAAGAAGGCCAATAAGCCACCAGCGGAACTTGAAGGTATGCAACGCCGTTTGCAAACCGAAATCGACGGCGAAGTGAAAAAGCTTCAAGCCAATATTCAATCAATCGAAACGCAACTTGAAAGCGAAATCGACGGTGCTATTAAGGCTGAAGCAGCCAATCACAAAGTCGACGTAGTGCTCATGAAGCAAGCCGTTCTATTCGGCGGTGTTGACATCACCGAAGGTGTGCTGAAGAGATTGACCTCTAATAATCAAAGCGCTGCTGCTGCCCCTAAGAAGTAAGCTAACGCAGCACTTTCAAAGAAAACAGGGTATTAACGGCTGGCAGTGTTTAAGGCATTGCCAGCCCGTTGTTTGAAAAATCGATATTGTACAAAGTCAAAATCATCGCAAAGCGGAGAAAGGAATATGAAGCTTCCCAAAGAAGTAGGAATACATGAAATCGCCTTGTTGATTGGCGGCAAGGCGCAGACAGACCGCAATGTCAAAGCTGGCACAGTTTGTTTTTCGCCGCTGGAAGCTCAGGAAGGCGATGTCGTATTTATATTCGATGGAAAGCTACTGAACCGTTTAGATGAATGCAAAGCGACTATCAAAATTATTCCAACTGGAACGAAATGCAGCACGCCGTGCGTCTATGTTGACCGCCCGCTTCTGGCTGTGCAGAAAGTTCTGAGCATGTTTCAACCGAAGCGTTATTATCCTGAAAACGGAATTCATGCTACCGCTATCGTTGACCCAAGCTGCGAAATTGGCAAGAACGTTGCGATCGGACCTTACGTAGTAATTGGACCGAAAACGAAAATTGGCGCGAAAACCCGCATCATGGCTGGTTCTGTAATTGGTGGTCAGGTTGAAATCGGCGAAGAGTGTTTGATACATGCCGGTTCACTCGTAGCCGACCATATCAAAATTCGTAATCGCGTCATCTTGCAGCAAGGTGCTGTTATCGGCAGCGATGGCTTCGCCTACGTCACTAAAAAGGAATCGAATCTGGAGCGCCGCATCAGACGCAACTTCGATCTCGTCGATGAATCCAATCCGCACCTTAAGATCCCGCAAATCGGCACCGTTATTCTGGAAGACGACGTTGAAGTCGGCTCATGTACCACGATTGACCGTGCCACCGTCGGCGCCACCACAGTTGGACAGGGATCCAAAATTGATAATCACGTTATGATTGCGCACAATTGCAAAATCGGTCAAGAAGTGTTGATCGTCGCTCAGGTTGCGGTTGCCGGCTCATGCGTTGTCGGCAACAGAGTCGTCATGGCAGGGCAATCTGGAGTAGCCGACCATTTGCATATCGGCAAAGATGCAATTTTGCAGGGACAAGCCGGCATCATGTGGGACGTCAAAGAAGGCGCCGTCATGACAGGAACACCAGCTATTCCCAACTACGATTTCATGAAACAAACTGCGCTTTTGAAAAAGTTGCCAGAGATGATCAGCGAAATGAAAAGAATGAAAAAAGAAATCGAAGAATTGAAAGCTCGCGTGAAATAGTCGGTATCAGTTCCGCTATGGACCAATAGGTAAACGCAAGTTCAATCGGCTAAGATTCGGAGCGATAAAGATGAGTATCAGCACAGGCACAGGCGATCTGGTTTACGAAGGCAAAGGAATCACTTCCAAGCAAAATATCAAAGTGCGCCTTTCCAAACGTCATTTGGGACACGGAATTGTCTTTCGCATTCCCGATCGCAAATCGAGCGACGGCACAGGTCATGTCGATATCCCAGCAGTTTCCGACTACGTCGTTAACACCCTGCGCAACGTCACACTCGGTATTGGCGCAAATCGTCTCTGCCTCGTCGAACACATTCTTTGCGCGGTGGCACTCTGGGGAATTGAAGACGTTTTTATTGAAGTCGATGGTCCCGAGATTCCGCTTGGTGATGGCAGTGCGCTGTTCTGGCTTGATTTGCTTGAATCGGCCGGTTGGGAGAAAAATTTGCCGCCCTGCGATCACGAATTGAAAGAACCTATCTTTTTGAAGAAAGGCGATCGCATTCTAATCGCCTTGCCTGATGAGCAATTCTCCGTAAATTACATGATGGATTGGAATCATCCGCTTATCGGCAAAGTCTGGCAGTCATGGTCGGCTGCGCAAGACCCGCATTTAATCGGCGATGCGCGCACTTTCGGATCATTGCAAGAACATGCCATGCTCGGCATTACTGAAGAATCCGTCAGTTTGACGGCAGACGGATTCAGCAAAGAGTTGCGCTGGTCTGATGAACCTGTGCGTCATAAATTGCTTGATCTCGTCGGCGACCTCGTTCTGGCGGGCATAAATCCTCTGCGCTGGAAGGCTCGTTTCATCAGCATCAAGGGCGGACATGAGATGGATGTCGAAATGGCAAAGCGACTTGCCGCCAGCGAGAAGCGCGTGGGCTAAATTGTTTTTGCATCTCGTGAGCTTATTGAAGAAATGAAATTGGAAAGAACAAATTATTCGTCTGGAACTAAGTGGGAGCCCCTCGTTGGCTATTCGCGCGCTGTACGAGTCGGTCCTTTCGTTCACGTCTCGGGTACGACGGCAACAAACGAAGATGGGCAGCTTATCGGAAGCGATAATCCCTATGAGCAAACAGTTCAGACTTTGAAGAACATAGAAAAGGCCTTGCTTGCGGTCGGCGCCACGTTGAGCGACGTAGTGCGCACGCGCATTTATGTTACCTACATTGGCGATTGGGAAGAAATAGGCAAAGCTCACGGTGAGTTTTTTGCCGAGATTCGACCTGCAACAAGCATGCTGGAAGTGTCGCGTTTCGTTGATACTGAAATGCTGGTTGAAATTGAAGCCGAAGCTATAGTTTCTGAAGAATAGTTCAGCTCAATGGCTTTGCTCCTTGCGTGGATGCCCCATTGATCCTTTTGGGGCGAAAAGCTACTTTTGCCTTAGTCGGAATTCCAGGATAAGGCAGATGGATTCTCCAGAAACGATCAAAGCGATTACAAACGATCTCGAACATGGTCAGGCCGATTCGTTAAAGCAAAATCTGCATGGCAAGTTTGAGGAAGAACGCATCGGCACACTCAATCAGATTCGCGAACAAAACAAGCAAGATCGGGCAGGTCATGCTGACGTTCCAGAATTGCAGATTACTACGTCGTCGTCTCCTGCTGCGAATTATTATTCAATCAGGCTCGACCACGGCACAAATAGTGATGCCTTCTTTGGTGGCACTTCAATCTACGACGCTCGCCTGGATCTGCAGACCTTGACGCGTTCTGGCGATGACCCGGTGCCACCGAATCGTCAGCAAATTGATCTTGAAGCGCTTACTGTGAAGCTAGAGAAAGGCAACGGCAATGGTGTTGGACAAATGGTGTCTTCCCTGCAAGAAGAAGAGCGCATCCGCGTTTTTCGTGATGTGGAAAAATTGAACCAGCAACATTTAGCCGAGCACAAAACCACAATTGAGCTGTACGCCACCGTCTCAGCCTCAAAAAGTGGAGCTGATACTATCGATATTGAGCGACGCTTACCAGGCAATTACGATGCCTTCTTTGGCGGCGCCAGAATCTACAACGAGAAGCTTGATCTGCCTACACTCAAGCGCACCACTACTGAAAAGGACGATCCGCG
>Ga0182030_10020587_pt1 | contig 12430 bp, 9 predicted proteins | sample 812S3MmetaG_FD_121299 | JGI IMG/M metagenome (GOLD analysis project Ga0182030, IMG submission 121299) | Permafrost microbial communities from Stordalen Mire, Sweden - 812S3M metaG (Illumina Assembly) | ecosystem: Environmental > Terrestrial > Soil > Wetlands > Permafrost | place: Sweden... | reverse complement strand
TTTCATTATCCTCATAATCATTATGAAGAGCATTCACGTCGCTTGAGAACACTTCGTCCATGGAACTTACTAACACTTCACGGGGTCTTGAACCGTCGGCCGGGCCTACAATACCCTGCTCCTCCATTGTTTCAATTAAGCGAGCAGCCCGGCCATAGCCGATTCGTAAACGCCGCTGCAGTAAACTGGTGCTGGCTTTACGAGCCTCTAAGACTACATGGACGGCATCACGCCAAAGATCGTCATCAACGTCGTTGCCATAATCAGCCACAATCCCACCCCGGCCATTCAATTGAACTGGCTGGCTGATAATCTCTTGGTCGTACTGAGGCGGTCTTTGCATTCGGATAAAGTCGGTTATTTTTGCAGTTTCCTCGTCGCTAATAAATGCCCCCTGTAAACGTTTCGGTTTTGGCATTTCAGCAGTTAAATACAACATGTCTCCCTGGCTGAGTAATTTCTCGGCGCCCATTTGGTCGATAATTGTACGTGAGTCAACCTGACTGGTGGTTGTAAAGGCTACCCGAGCTGGTATATTTGCTTTAATCAGCCCGGTAATAACGTCGACGCTTGGTCGTTGGGTAGCTAATACCAGGTGGATACCGACGGCTCTGGCTTTTTGGGCGATACGGACAATTAACGATTCCACATCCCTGGCCGCCATCATCATAAGATCGGCTAACTCATCAATTACTATCACTATATAGGGCATATGTGTATCGCTGTTTTGGCGATTATATTCGCCTATATTACGTGTTGTAGCCGCCGCCAATTCCTTGTACCGCCGATCCATCTCGGCAACCGCCCATTTAAGTGCGCTAATACATTTTTCTGGTTCGGTTATAACCGGCGTTAACAGATGCGGAATGTCGTTATATGGCGCCAGTTCAACGCGCTTCGGATCAACCAATATAAATTTCAGTTCCGATGGGTTGTTCCGATAAAGCAGACTAGTTATGACTGAATTTATCATGATTGATTTACCAGAACCTGTCTGACCGGCAATGAGGATATGCGGCATCCGGTCAAGCGACGCTACTACCGGTGTGCCAACAATGTCTTTACCGATCGTTATCCCAAGCGGGCTGTTTAAATCGGCCCATTCGCGGGATTGCAGAAGTGAACTGATTCGGACCATGGCCGGTTTAACATTCGGGACCTCTATACCAACCGCCCGTTTGCCGGGTATCGGTGCTTCAATGCGGATGTTACTGGCGGCCAAATCGAGCGCCAGATTATTTTCAAGAGCAGTAATTTTGGTCAGTTTCACACCATGTGAAGGCTTAAGAGTGTACTGTGTAACCCGAGGCCCGATATTGGCACCTTCCATGGCTACTTCGATATTAAAATTAGCCAATGTTTCCTGAATAATCTTGGCATTTGCCGACACATTTCCGGCATCCGCTTTATCTTGTTTCTGGATTAATAAATCAACTGACGGGAATTTCCAGTCAGGATCACTGGCCAGCGTTAAGGCATCCTTACTCTCGGGACCGGTTAACCTTTGAGCCGTGTTCCTAAGCGAACTCTGCGGCACACGTTCACTAGAGGAGTGATGCTCAACCGGCACACCTTCGTTCAGTTTAAAATTAGCGCCCTCGGGTTTAGATTTAAGATCGGCTAGATCAGTGTCGTCAGTTTCATTGTGGAATAATCTGCCTATTTTTAAAAGAACTTTTGGTGAGATACCAAAAGCAAAAAAGATGGCAAAAACTATTAAAACCAAGAAAATAAGCGATGATGGGAAACGGTCCAGAACGCGCAACACGGCATTGCCGATTACTCTGCCGACATTACCGCCATGCCCGCCGCTATATACACCCTTGCTATTACGGGACACCAAACTGGTATAGAAAAAACTACTAGCAAACAACAATACTGCCAGCATACTGACTAACTTATCAAGTGGAATTTGCCGGTCTTCGCTGATAAATTTATAGACACCCCAATAAACCAGGGCGATCGGAGCTAGATAGGCTCCCCAACCCAGTGCCCAATAATCGCCGTGGAATAAATCTTTTGGCAGCGGTCCGCCGGTACTAAATCCGCCGAATAACAGCAGCAATGCCAGAACTATTAACCCGACACCGCCGGCTAATGGCCAAAATGCTGATTGTTCAGTAGTAACTGTACGGGTATTCCGGCCTGATTTTGTTTGTTTTTTCTTTCTGGGCATAACAAGGTTATTCTATCATATTTTGCCTATTTATCCCCTATGGAGAACAGTTTTTAGCCTTATCCTAGTCAACTCGTGCATCTTGGCTCAGTAAACGAGCCCGCATGTCGCGAAATCTTTTCTCTTGTTCCAGGGCAATATCTTCAGCTGATTTAGTATGGTTAGCATGGACTGTCATGGCACCGCCCTTCCCGCCGATGACATTAACAACTGGTATGACGATCGGGCTACGTTGCGTATTCTCAAACAGATAGTGTGTCAGATGATCTTTAATCTCTAATTTGAACCGGTCAATATCAATCCTCTTAAACCGCTGTGAAACAGCTCTCCTTAATTCCTGGCGTAAACCATTCATTAATTCTTCGTTATCCCGCATATAGATAAAGCCGCGGCTGATAATATCCGGACTTGTGAGTAAGGCGCCGGTTTTCTTATCGATCGTTAGGACTACGGTGACCAACCCGGCCTCGCTGAGCAGAACACGATCTTTAACCACAACGCTATTAACAATTGCGCCGGTTTGATCTACTAACAGGCTGCCAAATGGTACTTGGCCGGCTGATTCCCATTTATCAGCTGTAAATAGAAAACTGTCGCCGTTGTTTGCTTGAATGACATTCTGCCTAGGCCAGCCCTCTTCAACGGCCATCTCCGTGTAGTATTTCCGGTGCAGTGCGCCGGCATAAATAGGCAGGAAAAATTTCGGCTTGATGATATGAAGTATTTCCCGATATTCGTCACGACGGGCATGACCGGAAACATGCAGTGGGCCGCATCCATCGACTTCAGATGTTGGATGGCGATATAGATGAACGCCTTTAAGGATTAACTCGTTGCCGATTTCCTCATAGCGGACTTCATTGCCCGGAATAGGCGTCGAGCTGACAACGACAGTGTCGCCAGCGTGAAGTTTGATATGCTTATGCTCGCCAGTTGCCATTCGTTGCAGAGCTGCGCCGGGTTCGCCCTGGCCGCCCGTACAGACAACGAGTACCTGATGATCGGGTGATGTTACAACATCACGCATCGCTGTTACTGTACCTTTTGGAATTTTCAAAATTCCTTGTCTAACTGCAATTTCGGCATAACTCATCATGCTTCTTCCATCAAGTGCCACCCGGCGGTTAGCAGCTACAGCGGCATTAACAATCATTTGTACCCGGTTCATATTACTTGAGAATATGGCCACGAATACTCTCCCTTCGGCCCGGCCGATAATGTCATGGAAACTCTGCTGAAGAGTATGCTCGGTCGGTGTTCTGCCTGGTAATTGCGTATTACAACTGTCACTCATTAAAAGCAACACACCTTCTTTGCCAAGTTCAGCCAAACGGACGACATCACTCGGTTTTTCGTCTAACGGTTCAGGGTCAAGCCGCCAGTCGCCGGTATTAATTATCCGGCCGGCCGGTGTATCGACTACAATACTGCTTGATTCAGGCACAGAGTGGGTAATACGAACCAACTCGATTGTAAAGACTCCCAGTTTGAGACGCTCATGGTTATCCATGTTCATAATGACTGTCTGAGGTTTAAAAGCTAGTCCTGTTTCGGCCGCCGCGTCTTCAAAGGTTTTCTCGATAACCCCGATAGTAAAGCGTGATCCGTAAATCGGCGCCGGGTATTTAGGTACAATATGGCGCAAGCCGCCGACATGGTCCAGGTGCCCATGACTAATTATGTAGGCCCGGATTTTATGTTTAATACTATCAAGATATGTCGGATCGGCAATTGTGTAGTTAATTCCTGGCAGCTCAATCCCCAGATCGTTGCCGCAGTCAAGAATAACGGCATCGTTCTGCCATTCAATCACTTGCATATTCTTTTCACCGATTGCCTCTTGTCCGCCCAGAAAAGTCACCCGTAGTTTCTGCTGCTCATCAACAATTACGTTGGCCCGCCGTGGTTGTGGGTCGGTACCATTAGTTGTAGCCGGGGCGTATTGGTTGGCTACCCGTTGCGCGTCTTCTTGGCTTCGTCTTTGTGCCCGAATAGCCTCACCACGCGAAGAACTGCGCGCACTTAAACCTTTTTGCTTAGGTGCGGCGTGTCCTCCGTTGTTATTAGTTATATTATTTATGTCTTGATCCATGTTTTTCCTTTCTTTTAAGTTAATAAATGGATAATTCTAAAATTATTTTATGAGTTTGATAATTGATGGGATTGTTACGAAATCATCAATGATTGTTTGGCGCATAGCGCCGTTATAAAGTGCTGCTGCCGGATGAAAAAGCGGTAGGAATATCTGATCATGATAGCGTTTAGGCTGGCCGTGACATTGACTGATTTGAAGCTGTGGCAAGAAACAGCTAAGGCTATGGCGGCCTAGCGTAACTATCAGTTTTGGTTTGATAACCTTAAGTTGCGCCTCCAGGTAGGGTAGAAAAACTGTTTTCTCGTCTGGTAAGGGGTCACGGTTCCCTGGCGGACGATATTTAACGATGTTAGTGATATAGACATCTTGCCGCTTAAGACCGATCATAGCTAACATTTGGTCAAAGAATTTACCGGCTGCACCGACAAACGGTATACCCTGCTCATCCTCGTTCTTGCCGGGCGCTTCACCTATAAATACAATTTCCGCTTCCGGGTTACCGGTAGCAAATACCAATTGGGTGGCAGTTTTGGCCAGATCCGGACAGACATTATCTTTTATAATGTCCGCCTTGATCTTATCTAGCTGCTGCTGATTAGTCTGTTTACTCACGCTTACGCTTTAATTTAATACTGTTAAGAAATTGATTTAAGGCAACACTTAAAAAGATTACAGCCCCGAAATATTCCCACCAGCTGCCGGTATCAATAGCCCGCGAAACTAGCAGATAAGCTATTGCTAAGCTGACAACGCCTATTGCTGCTATATAAACAGTACGCTTGTACCAAACGGTTTTATTTGGCGTCTTTTTTACCATCGGCTATTTGTTCCTTGTTTTGCAAATCCCGGGCAGCGGCGCGCATACTCAACTGCAAGCGACCACGGTCGTCAATTGCTACTAATTTAACAGTGATATGATCGCCTTCATGGACAACGTCACTCGGTTTTTCGACTCTTTGTTCAGACATTTCACTAACATGCACAAGGCCTTCTTTTCCCGGTAATATTTCAACAAAGGCGCCGAAATCAAGTACGCTGACAACCCGGCAATCGTGGTAAATGTGTCCGACCTCTGGTTCGGCTGTTAAGCTACGAATAAATTGGATAGCACTTTCTATCGATTTTTTGTCTGGACTGGCCAGGAATATCGTACCGTCATCTTTAATGTCAATCTCAGCACCGGTCTCGGCGATTATTTTATTAATCATTTCTCCACCCTTACCGATGACTTCACGGATTTTTTCTGGATTAATACTAATTGATTCAACCCGTGGCGCATAAGGACTAAGTTCTTTGCGGGAGGCAGCCAGAGTTGACAGCATATGCTTCAATATGAAGGCTCGGCCCTCATGAGCTTGGAGCAAAGCTGATTTTAGAACGTCGACTGGCAAGCCATGAACTTTCATGTCCATTTGCAGGGCGGTTATACCCTTTTCTGTGCCAGCGACTTTAAAATCCATATCCCCGGCAAAGTCTTCGGCATCGGCTATATCGCTTAATATAAAGGTTTTATTGCCCTCCAGCATTAACCCCATAGCAATACCGCTGACTGGGCGCAAAAGCGGGACGCCGGCATCCATTAGTGCCAAGCAGCTTGAGCAGGTAGCAGCCATCGAAGTGCTGCCATGTTGGCTCATAATCTCTGATACCGACCGGATAGCATAAGGAAATTCCGTCTCCGTCGGCAGGACCGGTTGGAGAGCCCGTTCGGCTAGTGCAGAGTGCCCAATTTCACGCCGTCCAGGACCGCTTAACCGTCTGATGTCACCGGTTGTATAACCGGGCGCGTTGTAGTAATGGAAATAGCGTTTTTCGGTATTTTTTTCCATAGTATCAACCATTAACGAGTAACTTAATGGGGCTAAGGTAACGATGTTTAAGGCTTGGGTCATGCCGCGGGTGAATAGACTAGACCCATGGGCGCGGGGTAAAAATCCGACTTCTGAACTTAGTGGTCTTATTTCTGTTAAACTTCTCCCGTCAGGCCGGGCATTATCTTTTATAATGCCATCACGGACATCTTGATTAGCAGCGTGTGACCAGGCATCTTCATAGGCTTGGCTTAAACTCTTAAAGGTATCCTCGCCAAGTTCATTGCTAAAGTGCAGCATCATTTCATCGCGTAAAATACGCATTTTTTCATGTCTTTGCGGATACTGACCCCTGATATTTTTGCCTAATTTGCCTCCCAACCAGGCATCAACTTGTTTTTGGATATCTTCACTGGGTAGGCTTAGCCCATAGACTTGCGGTTCGACCCCAACTTCTTCAATCAGTTTTTTCTGGAGTTCGATAGCCGGTTGAATTATTTCATAAGCTAACTTGAGGGCTTTAATGACCTGCTCTTCTTCCACTTCATTGGCGCCAGCTTCTACCATCATGATCGCTGACTCGGTTCCGGCAACGAATAAATCCAGGGCGCCGTCAGCTAATTGCTGTGGCGTGGCAAATGGTATTAACTCATTATCGACTAAGCCTAGCCTGACTCCTGCTACCGGACCTTCAAAAGGAGCTCCGGTTAGCATAAAAGCTGCACTTATAGCGATCATTGCAATAGCATCAGGCCGGAAATTTGGATCCATACTTAATACTGTCGCGATACCTTGTACCTCATGACGGTACCCCTTAGGCCAGAGAGGACGAACCGGTCGGTCGATAAGCCGGCCTATTAGTACCGCATCATCACTAGGTCTAGTTTCACGCTTAACAAACCGGCTGCCGCTGATTTTTCCGGCTGCATACATTTTTTCTTCATAATCGATACTAAGAGGAAAGTAATCGAACCCGGCTATGGGCTTCTCACTAACCATAGCCGAAGCAAAGATAACTGTATCGCCGTAACGGGCGGTAACACCAGCTGTTGAACGGAATCCTACTCGTCCGACTTCTAAACTAAGTTCTTTGCCGCAAAAATCGGTTTTAACACTAATTATTTTCTTTCCAAACGGATTAATTGTTTGTCCCATATTTTTCTATTCCTTCCTTGGTACATCACGGCTCAGGGGTCAGGTATACGTTTTTGGCTCGTATAACTGTGCTCTGTTCCGTATGTAACCGATTAGTTATTAATTTATTAACAAACATGGAAATCTGGCGAATTTTATTTAAGTTGTGCGTCTTATCAGTCACCGGCAGTATATGTGAACAACTAAAGACTTCTTTAAGAATTGAAAGGACCTACTTTAACGACGAATACCTAAATTTTTTATCAGATCTAGATACGACTGGCTATCTTGCTTAGCAATATAACGCAATAAACGACGCCGTTTACCGACTAATTGAAGAAGGCCCCGTTGAGCAGCGAAATCCTTTTTATTGGTTTTCAAATGCCCGGCGAGACTATTAATTCGTGCCGTCATAATACCAACCTGAACAGGGCTACTGCCAGTGTCGATTTTTTGACTCTGTAGAACTTTAGTCACCACTTGTTTTTTGACCACGCTAACGGGGATTATAACAGATTTGCTTCTTAGATGCAACTATATTATTCCTATTCCTACCCTCTAAGTCGGCTGCATATATCTTCAATCGTCAATGTTTGTGGGTTTATAGCTTGCTTGACATTAAATTGGCCGATGCTAATTCTCCTAAGAGCAACTGTATAGGCACCTGTCTTCAGATAGTTACCGATATCTTCAGCTAACGAGCGGATATATGTACCACTGCTGACACTGGTTTCTAATTCAACCAACGGATAATGATATTTGATTAATTGGATTGCACTTATCTGCACCTTCCGGGATTGAATCTCAACCGGTTGGCCTTTGCGGGCCAGATTATAGGCTGGTTGGCCATTTATTTTAATAGCTGAATAGGCTGGCGGAATTTGATCAATCAGGCCCTTGAAATGTTTGAGCGCTTGCCTGATCTGAATTATTGGCGGCCGATGATCAGACTGGACTGTCTTCTCGCCTTCTTCATCTCCGGTTGTACTTGTCTGTCCGAGTTTCATCGTAAATTGATAGGTCTTATCAAATTTACCAATCTCGGCTGAGCGTTTTGTATATGATCCGACTAGAACAATTAACAGACCGGTTGCCAGCGGGTCAAGTGTGCCACTATGACCGACAGGATATCTTTTTTTAGTTCTTGGCGTTAACTCTGCCCGCTCAATAATAGTTCGGATTTTATTAACCACATCAAAACTTGTCCAGCCAATTGGTTTATCGATTAACAATATGCCGTCCATAGACTCATATCATAATCTCAGTTTGAAAGGAATACTAACTAGATTGGGAAATTGGACATTGTATCAGTAAAGTTACCCGGCTGAGGCATTACCGGTGGCATAAATGTCAAAGGCGGAGGTACAGGAGGGGCCGTCGATGCGAGTCCGATAGGATTATTGGTGTCGTTGCTGCTAGGCGAAGCTACCGACGGAGAAGGTAGTGGAAAATTCAGGGGGGGTTGAGGCATTTCCAAGTCTTGGACATTACTGGCGCTGCCTGGAATTACATTAGTTGCCGGGAAAGTGTTGGTAGCAACGGCAGCTGGTAAGGGATTATCGCTGGCTGGTGGAGTCGGCATTATTAGCGGCTGGTTACCTTGCAAATTATCAAAAGCTGTTTGAGCGTTTAGCGCTTGGATTGGCTCAAGCACTGGGTTTGGCTGACTGTTTACGGCGGCGTTAACAGCATTGCGGGCAGCATCAAGATCTGATGTAGATGGTGAAGCTGTTGGTGCTGGTAAGGCTGAATCGGGTAAAGTCTCATCTAGATTTAGATGAGGACTGTGTACTGCTTGTTCCAATTGTTCAAGGGTTTCGTCTGGCACTGCAGCTAATGGCGGATTATTGTTAAATCCGGCTGGCGGCATTGGGCTAAGCAGTGGCGAAGTTGTATCAATCGGCGGAAGACTAAGCTGCGGAGCGGGTTCTGCTGATGGAGGAGTATTGTCTGCAGATGTGGACATAGCATCCATTGAAGAAGAAGCAAATAAATTATCCATAGCCGACGTGTTCGATGCTGGTGACGGGGCGCCGCTGGCCGACATTAGTTGATTATTATTCCCTTCTAACGGGATCATAGTGTCAATCCTGCCGATGCTATCAGCAGGAGGACTGGCCGGTGACGTTTCGGCTGTTGACTCAAAAGTATGTAGCTGACCATCGTTATCAATATCAATCTGACCCTCAGTGGGTGGAGAAACCGGGGCCTGAGGGGTTGTCGGTTGAGGAGTATTTTCTGTCTGGGCATGATCAACTTCCAGTGTCCCGTCATCAACCGGTGGCGGTGGAACAGAGTCCGATGATTTAGGCATTGGCGGCGGCTGTTGACCAACTGAAGGAACGGGTGTGCTAACAGGTAGTGGCACGGGTTGTTCCTGTAGTTTTGTCGCCACCAACTGCTGATTAGCGCCAGCTTGCATGAGTTTTGCGCTGATACTCATCGTTTGCGGCGACGTTTTATTGTTGCTGAAACGGTCAGTGGCAGATACAATCCCGGTTAATAGCGCCGTAGCAATCTGGTTATCCAAAAGATTTTGGCCGAGTTCGTCTCCAAGTTGCACTACAAGTTCGCTTAAACTACTCGCCGTTGTATCCAACCAGTTGATATTGCCCAAGTCACCGTTGGGAGTATTGTTGATGCTTATAACCGTAGCGTCATGCAGTATTCGCCCATGAGAAGTGATCGCCTGGTCTAGCTCCGTTTGCTGATGGACCCCCAAACCAATGACAACATCAACGTTATAGTCACCTTGGCTGAATTCAAGATCTTTTTCACCTAGTGTCGTCCGATAAGGTGTAATAAATATTTTTACGACCCGGTCTTCGACTTTATATCTCAATTTGTCAGCTTTTGACTTATCAAGAGCGATGATAAAATCTCTCAAACTGTCAGTGTTTTTTTCAATTGTTTTTTCCGGCTGTAAGAATTCAATTGTAGAAGGCACCTGGCCGCTGAATACAGCCGTACCGTGCTTACCCATCTTGTTAAACATTAAAGCTAAACCAATACAGGCCGCCAACTGATCAACCGATGGGTTATTACTGACTGTGACCAATACGTTGCTGGCTTGTTTTAGACGATCAATTACCTGCTGTTTTGGATTATCCATGTTTTTATTTTATAGCCTAACGAACTAAATAATACCATTAAAGAATAAGCATGTCGACACTTTTCTACTGTTTTTTATCAACTTGATAAATCTATTATTTCTTTACAAACTGTCAGCGCCCCAGGTATAGTTGTGTTATAAAGCAATATAACTGAAGGGTTCTCTAAATGCCTATTATTAAATCAGCTAAAAAACGTGTCCGGACTGCTCAGCGAGCGGCTCTGCGCAATAGTCGTTCCAAACGATCGCTCAGTCGCGCCTTAAAAGCATTCCAACGATCTATAAGCAGCGGCAAAGCCATGCCTGCCGAAGTTCAGCGTCGCGCCCAAAGCGAGCTTGATAAAGCTTACAAGAAAAAATTGATGTCCAGGAATAAAGTTGCCCGTAAACAGCGCAAACTGGCTCAAGCTGCCAAGGCAAACGCTCACCCAGTCAAATCAGCTACGACTAAAAAACGCGTAGCAACGAAACCAATTATCAAGAAGCCTGCGACTAAAAAGTTAAGCGCTAAGAAGTAAATTTTGGTGAAGCGTTAACAAGTAATACTGCAAGGCCTCATCCGGATCAAATTTGTCGGTTTTAAGTTTTGTGTCAATTGCCAAGAGATCTTGAAGCATTTGTTTAAGATTACGCTGGTCAATTTTATCAGCTAAAGCCAAACTTTTACGGATAACAAAAGGATTTTGCCGTGATTCTTGGGCTATCTGTTCGGCTGTCATGTGCGGAGCGGTTTTTATCAGCGCTAAAATATGCAACTGCCAAGTTAACATAGCTATAATTTTCGGTGGTTCAATCTTGAGAGCCCGTTGTTCCTTGTATAAAGCCAGCGTCCGACGGTTATTGCCCGTGAGAGCGCTGTCCAACATTTCAAAGATTGAACTTTGCGGTGTTATTTCGACTAACAATTGGATACTTTGATCAGTAATCGCTGGGTTATAAAGCAATAATTTATCCAGCTCATTAGCAAGCCGTTGTTGGTTGATGCCCACTCTTTCTATGAGATTACGGGCAACTTGCGGGCTAACCTGGCCACCATTATCTTGAACGTATGAGATCAACCAGCTCACCAAGCTGCCGCCGACCGGTTCCTGCAATTCACGGAACTTGGTTTGCCCCTTCAACACCGCATAATAATGCAACCGCTTATCAATTTTTGATTCAACAATAATAACGTCAGTCGAGTCTGGTATGGCTGATAATAACTGATCTATATTGCTGACAAATTCTTTATTAGTACTCGGATTTTGCAGTACAACCAGTTTTCTATCAGACAAAAACGGTATGCTTTGTAGTGAGCTTCGAAGCTGATCAAGTGCTATATTCTCACCGTCAATATGCTCATAACCAATATCGCCATATTTTTTAATAAAATCGCTGACCAGTACTTTAACTGATTGCTGGCGGGCATAACTATTTGTGCCTATGATTGTTGTTACCATAGATTACCTTAAGCGTTGGCAAGCAGGGCAAATATGCGTACCCCGGCCGGCTACCCTTATTTTAATAATTGGCTTACCGCAGCGCAGGCATAATTGCCCTTCGCGTCGGAATACCTGAGCAAAATCTAAATAATTGCCTCTTTTACCTTCTGCGTTAACATAATTCCTGTCCGTCGAGCCGCCTTTGGCAATTGCCATTTTTAAGACTGCAACAATTTCGTCAAATAATCTACGGATTGCTTGGGGAGACAAATTTGCAACCCGTTGGCTGGGATGAATTTTAGCGGCCCATAAGCTCTCATCGGCATAAATATTACCAATACCGGCTATAACTGTCTGGTCGAGCAGAACAGCTTTGATAGCTGACTTTGGCCGGCGTTTTAGCCGGTCCCGGAAAAGTTGCCAGTTGAAATCAGCTGCTAACGGTTCCGGTCCAACTTTCTTAAAAAAATCTATATTGACAACTTCGCTGGACAGCAATAAGCGGATCCAGCCAAATTTACGCTGATCATTAAAGAATAAAGTGCTGCCGTCACTGAAACCGAAAACTACCCGTGTAGATTTATCGGGAAGTTGGCCGACCAGGCTGGGAGACGGATGACCAGCTCCAAAATGCTGATCGTGGCTTTTATAGACCAGCTGACCAGTCATTTTAAGGTGTAT
>Ga0182030_10020584_pt1 | contig 12431 bp, 14 predicted proteins | sample 812S3MmetaG_FD_121299 | JGI IMG/M metagenome (GOLD analysis project Ga0182030, IMG submission 121299) | Permafrost microbial communities from Stordalen Mire, Sweden - 812S3M metaG (Illumina Assembly) | ecosystem: Environmental > Terrestrial > Soil > Wetlands > Permafrost | place: Sweden... | reverse complement strand
TGGAGCGGAATTCATGCCCCTCACATTCTAATTCTCTTCTAAGCTCCATTGAATTAATTATATCCCCATTATGAGCTATAGCGATAGTGCCGGATTCAAATTCACTGACAAATGGTTGAGAATTTTCAATTAGTGATTTACCCGTAGTAGAGTATCTGACATGACCTATACCTACATTTCCCCGTAGTCCATTCAAATTATTATTATTAAAAACATCACATACTAAACCCATACCACGGTATGTGGACATTTCCACTCCATTATATGTGGATATACCTGCAGATTCCTGTCCTCTGTGTTGTAAAGAGTATAAGCCATAATATATTTGTCTGGAGACAGTTTCATCCTTGTTATTTGAGTAAAAACCTACAATACCACATTTATCCTGCAATTTAGAGTTCTCCCTGAATATTATAATCAAGATTCAAAGTAAATTTTAAGTATTTAAATTTAAAATTTAAAAAAGTTAGATTCAAATTAAAATCGTTCTTTAAAACTATTATATATTACCTAAAAAAATTTTGATTTTTTAAATGATAAAATTTTAATTTATTTTACTCTTTAAGTAAATTAGGACTGAATTTATCATTATTAATTTCTTCTTTTAAGTCATCAATTCGTGAATCATAAAAAATTAGAACCGTTTTAATTATTTTCAGCCACTCCACAACATCACTACGAGTAGGCGCGGCTATTAATCCTTGACCTATAATTATATTATCCGGTTTAAATTCAGAAGTTATAAAATAAACATGCTCTTCTTCATCTAAATCTTCATTAAATAATTCACTCCAAATTTCATTGAGTGAAAATGTTTCAAATAAATTTTTATTCTGCATAATCCCATATTCATTCTTTACATCAAGATATCTCTGTTTGAAAAGTTTTAATTCATCATCTAATTCCTGGATTTCATTGATGAATTCTTCCTTTTCCTCCGATGAATTCTGAAGCTGGGTAATTAATCTCTGTTTTTCAGAGGATACATCCTCTAATTCATTTTCAAGATTTTTAACTTCCCTTCGGGACTCCCATAATTCATCTTCCTTCTCCCGCAGTTCCTGAATATGAGTTATGGCTGTAAGACCTGCTCTAATTATAGCGTTTTTAATCTCATCCCTGATAATAGTGGGGTTAATATATTCCACATCATGTCCATAAGGGAATTTCATGCGTTCTATATGTCCCACTTCATCTTTAAGGGTTTTCTGAAATTTATCTGCAAGCTCCCTTCCTGGAGCGTCAACATCAGTGGCTATTAAAAGAATGTCAGCTCCTTTAACAACTTTTTTGGCTATCGTTGGATTAGTGGTGGGTATTATAGATGAAATGGTGATGTGATACTCTGCGCCTAATGCAATATTCTGCATGGCTCGGCTTACATTCTCCACATCAGAAGCACCTTCCACTATAATCCTTACATCTATGGGACTTCTAGCATCCATTTTATTTATTTCAACCTGTATCCATTAAGCTTCTTATTCTGCCAATTGTATCTTTTAATTTTTGTGGATCTACCAAATCCACAGGCAGCGCAGAATTTTTTCCTAGCATTGTAGGAGTTTTTCCCACATCTTCTACAACGGATGTGGGTTTTTTTATTACGCTTACCAAATGATGGTGTACCTTTCAATTTAATTATCCTCCTTAAATAAAATTGATTATTATTTTAAAAACAAGATTTAAATTTTTAACCTTAATTTAATTTCATTTAAAAAATTAGATTTAATTCTTTATTAACCTGGAGAAATGTATACTATATTATCTCCCCTTATAAGTACGACTCCTAATCTTCTAGCTGTTTCTCCGCCCACTAATTCTTCGGCGTCATTCAGTACTAAGTTCATATGCATGTCAAAACTTTTAAGGCTGCCTCTAAATTCTACTCCGCCTTTAAGTTTAATCAAAACTTGGGAATTCAATGATTTACCTAATACATCCAGCGGTCGTGATGTATTCACATTCTTCTGAGTATTCACATTTATCACCTTTCCTATAAATTCAAGTTGTTGTGATTTATATTTAAATGTATCCGTTGTAAAATAGTAATATATAAATGTTATAGAAACATTCTGGAAAGAATAATAACGTTCTAATGGTGTGAAACAAAGTGAAAATAAGGAAAAGATACCATTTCAAGAAGAAAAAACTTAAAGAAATGCATGAAATACTAGGAGAATACTCCAAGATAATACCAGCTAAAGCTACAGTGGAAATACTTGAAACGGATAATCAAGATATAATACTAATAAATGGTAATCCTTGGATAATGTTAATTGATGATATCCCATTCCTAACATTAAAAGGTGCATTAGAAGTTGAGATAACATCCCAATATGTCGTAGTGGACATGGGTGCAGTGAAATATATGACTAAAGGAGCAGACGTCATGTCACCAGGCATTGTCAAAGCTGATCCAAATATCAAAGAAGGAGACTTTGTAATAATAATAGATGAAACCCATCACAAACCACTAGCCATTGGACGCAGTTTAATATCTGGTGAGGAAATGACTCGAAATACTGAAGGAAAAGCTGTGAAAAACCTCCATTACATTGGCGATGAAATATGGAATCTAGAAATATAAAGAAAGGAGTTTTTTTAAATGGTGGAATTAAGATATTCCTCTGGTAAAATCGTATCACCAAAAGTGCATTCAGTAGGAGTATTAGCATTAGGATCCCACCTGGAAAATCATGGTGCAGCATTACCTATCGACACTGACTCTAAAATCGCCTCCTATTTAGCATTACAAGCAGCATTAAAAACCGGTGCAAAATATTTAGGAATCCTTTACACAGCCACTGAATATGATTACGTTCAACACGGTAAACATGTGACTATAGAAATCTTAGTTGAGAATAATCTTAAACCCACCCTCCAAGACGCGAAAAAATATCTTAAAATAGAAAAAATAGTATTAGTAAACGCTCACGGCGGAAACTACCCTTTAAAGAATTATTTAAAACAATTAGAAAGTGAATTAAATCTTGAAATAGTTTTCAATAATAAAATAGTAGAAATAGAAGGAGCACACGCTGGCACCGGGGAATTATCCATAGGAGCCATATTGGGGATAGTTGACGCTGACCGATTAAATGAACACTGTAATTTCGAAGAATATCCTGAAGTAGGTATGGTTGGTCTCAAAAAAGCACGTGAAGCATCAGAAGGAATTAACCGAGAAGCACAGAAAATGGAGATAAACGGCGCATGCGTGGATTTAGAACAGGGTGAATACTTGCTAGAAATAGCTATTGAAGACATCATTGGCGATATCGTAAGATTAATAGACTAAAAAAAAATGAATTCTAAAATTTTAAATCTTTATTCTATCGTTTATTTACCATGTTTCATTGAATAGCTGAATTATTAATCATAATTTTTCCAGAATTCTAACTACAAATATATAAAAAAACTGAATAAAAAAAAATTTTTTTTTAAATCATTTATAATTCCTTATTTTTTTTTAGGGCATAGTAATCGGCTACTGCATAAAATGATTTTTTAGGCTCCCATGACATATCAGGATAGGTTTCACCATGCTTGCCAGTATCGTCAATAAATTTAGCTAAAATCTCAGGAGCAATATCAACGCCTAAGAGTTCCTTTCCCTGTTTTGCTGTTTGTGATATTATCTGGTTGACAGTCTCTTTTTCAGGATAGCTCTTTACTAGGCTGTAACTAACTAGGTCACTGTCGTATCTTGGGTTTTTGTTGTAAGGCGAGTTGGGTGAAATGAAAGTAAATACAAATGTACCCTCTACACCCGCAGCGTCAAGTTCGGCTAGCTGTTCGGTAATCTCACTTGCTTGCAATCCCTCGTCCCGAATATAATGTCCATCGATTCGTGTTGGTATTTTAATCATCTCTGTAATTCCTTTAGGTAAGACTTTATCTGGATTGAGATAATCAGCCATCATACCAATTATTATGATGAAACCGTTACCCCCGAGCTTATCTGCTCCTTGGTACGTGCAGCAACCAAATTCTCCTATCATGACTGGTTTATTGTATACAAGGTATCCCCTGACCATTTTACAATACATATCTTTAATCCGCATATCTTGATAAAAATCAACCCCTACATAATCAAACGAGGCCCACTCGACTGTTTCAATTGGCACTGAGAAATATGTAAGTGGACCATGAAATACTTCTCTAACGCTCTTATTCGCTTTTGATAGGAAGTCATTAAGCGGTTTGTTGTGCTTCCCCGCCTTGATGTTTTCCCAGAACGTAGGATTGTTCATTCGCTCCATGAAATTATCTCCTTCAACTATGCCTTGCATGAATAATGTTAATTCAGAGCCTAAACTATATATAATATTCTTGTCGGGATGGTTTTCTCGCAGTTCTTCAGCTGCTTTAGCAGCTTTAATAATATATTCATGTGTTTCTTCTTGACTTTTATCCCACATCTCTGGGGAAAACCATACCTCTAATCCTTGTTTAAGCACATATTCCGAAGCGGTTACTAACCTATCAATGTCTAAACCGCAGATTCTTATGCTGTTGCAGTGTAAATCATTCTTAATGATCTCAATTTCTCTTTTTATAACATTCAAATCAAAGGTTGGTCGCCAATTATTTCCAAACATAACCCTTCCCACATCATAACAAACTCCTTTTCGTTTCATAATTCATATATCTCCTTAATTTGTAATTATTTTCCCTCTTTCTTCATTAATCATTTATTCAGGTACAAAAGATAGTACTATTTTTAACCTATGAAGAACTCTACCAGCACAGGAGCTAGAACAACTGGATCTACATCATGCGTCTGACCTTCCAATGTAAGATGCTGTGCATTGGGAATTATTTTCGCAAGCATCTTTGTAGTGTCATGTAAAAACGGAAAACTTGCACTGCCGTCCATTACAAGTGTTGGCACATTAACTTTGGATGCTAATTCTATTGGTAATGAACGGTCTTCACCAAGTACGGCGGCATCGTAGGCTAAGGTAGGCGCTATTGCTTTGATCATCGGCCAAAATGGGTGCTGGCGCATTCTCTCTAGCAGGGCGTTCATCCCTATTAGCTTCATGAACAGCTCTACCGCATCGTCCAAGCGACCTTCTGCAAGCAATTCCCGGGTCTGCTTTCGGTATTGCTTCCAAGCTTGGTGGGCAGCCTTATCATCGTTATAGGGAGGCTCGTAAATTGCCAGTTTCTTAATCTTCTCATCCAGCTTAATTGTTGCTTCCATTGCAAGTGCAGCACCAGAGGAGATGCCGAACAGGAATGCAGATCTACCAACTTTGTTGATGAGGGCCTCAATATCTTCAATTTCGCGTTCAACAGCATATGGCTGTGTGTCAGTGCTCTCACCTCGTCCCCGACGATCATAATTAAGCACAGTAAAGTGCTGCCCTAATAGTTCTGCCAATTGTACAATCTTCTGGTGAATAGCTCGGTATTGCAACGTTCCATCTACTATGATAATGACTTGTCCTTCACCAGATTTATCGAAAGCAATGATTGTACCATCTTTAGAAGTTACTTTATTTTGCAATTTTTTTACTCCTCCATTTTAACATTCCATATACTTTTCAAAGATTCATAATTACTCAAATTCGGTTTTTCACAAGCTGATAGATTCATTTAATTTTTTGAATCTTTCGCTAAGTATTCGTATCTGATCTTTATGTGGAGCAAGCTTTTCTTTCTTGAAATCCTCCAGACATGAGGCATAACCATTGATTTCTGTTAGTGCAGTTTCTATTGTAATTTTATTATGATCTACGTATTCACCCTGTGATTTAGGGTATTTTCCGAATAATTTATAATAAGTATCCTTTCCGTTTTCACTTAATTCATATCTTCCATCATCTTTTTTGTTAATCAGCTCTTCGACTACCATCTTTTTTAGCATTGGATATACTGAACCATTCGAAGGACGCCATGAAACTTGTTCTTCTAATTTTTGTTCATCAGTAAGATTTAACGGATCATCATATTGTTTACGTTGCACATGTGAAGCGAGAATTGTAAGTTTTTTGACCTTTTTAGCTTTACGATGTGCTTTGTTCCGGTCTAGGAAATGCATTTTATTTATAGTTTGATGTGTTTCTTGGATAGAGTCAATGGTTGTGACGCCATTTTTCGGGCCTTCACCGAGGACGTAGAGTATCCAGATTCTTAAGCCTCCCAGTTTTCCTAGTTCTTCCATTTTGTCGATTAATTTTTTCCTGTTTCCAAACATGTTCTAAAATAACTCCAATTTTTTTAAAGTATTATGTCGATAATTTGATGTTTTTTTATGCTTATTATCGTCTTATTCTTTCTATTTTTTGATTTATTCATAAATTTTTGTCGATTATTCGATGTCGATTATTCGACTATTAAGAATAAGTATTATATAAACTTAACGATGAATAATTAAAAAACAAAAAATAACTTAAAAGTAGTAAAGAATTATCAAAAATATTTTTTTAAAGTATTATTTTCTCCAAATATAATAGATACACACCACTAGGACATAACTCTTTTTTAAAGATTTTATAACCCATTTTTTGATAAAAATAAATATTTTTCCTACTCTTATAACCCGTTACAAGTTCAAAACGATTGAAACCAGGGTAACTAGCCTCTATCTTTTCAATTAATTTTGCTCCAATACCTTGATTTTGATAATCAGGATGTACAATCAACCGTCCAATATAAACAGACCTGGAATCTAGAACATTTCCCCTAATTGAACCAATAATCCTCCCATTATCTACCACTTTAAGATAAATATGATCCTCGAACTTATCCTCAACATCTTCTAAAGTCTGAATAAGGGGAGGAATCCTATAATTATTATAGATTACCGCCTCACTTAGATAAGCCAGTTTTTGAAGTTTAAGTAATTCTGATGCATCTGAAATATTAGCATTCCGTATAATCATTAAATCAACATTTATTAATATTTACATGTAATTCTTTATTCTTACATATTTTTTTTTAACTTCACTTTTTAATCTTACCTTTATTATAAACTATTTATTCCTATTTTTCCTTAACTTTTATATAATAGTTAGTTAGATTAAACTATGTATTAATGTTATTAATTTAACAGGAGATTTTTTAATATGAAACAGGCAAATAAAGACCGTTTTCACTCAAACACAATGGCCCGTTCTTATGATAAGATGTGTCAGTTACTAGTACCCGGTTACGACTTTATGCAGTATAATTTAATTGATATACTAAAATTTGAAAAATTAGAGAAAATAATTTTACTAGATTTAGGTGCTGGAAGCGGTATTCTAATTGAAAAAGTGTTAAAAGAGTTTCCAGATTCAACTTGCTATTACCTAGATTATTCAGATGAATTCACAACCCTCGCGAAAATGAAATTAAAAGAATTCGAAAACCGAGTAACTTATATAAAATCTGATTTTTGCGGTGATTGGGAATCCCAGATTAAAGAAAAACCTAACGTAATAACATCCATGTCTGCAATTCACCACTTATCAAATAAGAATAAAAAGAACCTCTATAAGAAATGTTATAATATATTAGAAGAAAATGGTTGGTTTTTCAATATCGATGAAATGAAAACCATTAACGAAGATGCTTACTTAAGAAGTCTTTATCATCGGATTTATCATGCTGAAAATCAAAAAAATATAGTTTCAGAGGATCTAAAAGGTGCATATAAAGGTTATATGGAAAAAATTGGAGACTGGAAAAAACGTAATGTAGACAATATTAATCTTCCTAAACAAGAAGGTGATGATATTCATGAATCATTTCTGATACAATTAAATTGGTTAAATGATGCAGGATTTAAGGAAACAGACTTATATTGTAAGCTTTTCTTATTATGCATGATTGGTGGTAAAAAAATTTGAGATACATTAGATTTGCGAACGAACTTTCATCTTTTTCAATAAAATATTATATGTTTTCATTTTTCAAAATATTTTTTTAAAAATAATTAGATAACATTATAATTACTATAAAAATCAATAAAATTAATTTAAAATTCAAATTACATAAACTTTTTTTTAAAATTATTGTATATAAATTCTAAAAATAATGATAGTTTTATTATAATTCGATTCATATTATGAAAACTAATAGAACAATTATATGTAAAAATATTTTTATAAAATGGATCTTTAAGAGGTAGATGTTTAAAAATGCAGAGAATTAACCATAAAATATTAACTTCATCATTTATAATAACCATCTTCCTTATCTTTACTTACTCCATACCTGCTTCTGAAGCTCATATATTAGTAATAGCTGATAATGACACGCCTTCATCTTATGATGTGGTTCTTAACACCGCCGCGGCTTTACAAGCTAATGGATATAATGTTTTAGAACTTTACGGTGCAAATGCTACTACCGAGAATATAGTAAAAGGCATGTATAATGCTGATGCTGTGATTTATGGTGGTCATGGTGGTTACCTAGAAGGAAACTATAATGGTAATGGAGGACCAGCAACACCCCCATTTGCACTTGTAGGAAATAATGGTTTTATTTGGGGTATTGGAAATGAAATGCGTGAAGGTGATTATGGTAATTTATTCCAAGCGCCTTTTAAAAAAAATATACCCGTAATATTATTTGGAGCCTGTTTCTCCAGTGGCTGGGTTGATACTAATCAAGTTTCAAATCCCATAGAAACCATATACGATTTTTCACAAATGTTTACAGGAGCCGGGGCGAATTATTACGCCACAAATTACGTAGATTATTATCAAGGCAAACCAGTAATAGATATTGTAGATAAATTTCTAAATGGAGCTAGTAATTTTGGAATTGCAAATCAAGAAAACTTAGGATTGACTATAACTCAGTCAACAATATATAATGGTCAAACTATATGGCATAATACTAACGCATCATCCTCTTTTGTAGGTAACTGGAGTGGAGTATTCCCTCAACCTAATCAAACAGCACCTTATAATGCTACAGCTGCTAATGCCTGGTATAATGGATTCTTACCAGCACCATCAACTAACCTCACTGATGATTCACCAACTTCAACAACATCATATCTAACTAACTTACTATTCATTTATATCTCAACAATAATCAGTTACTTTCAAAATATTGCTATTTCCAACAACATAACTTTTAATGGTACATTTAAATAATCAAAAAATTAAATTTTTTTGGTTAATTAAAAAAAAATTCAATTTGTTTTAATTAAAGGAATAAATAAATATTAAAATTTTAAATAAATTATTTTTACTCCTTTTTTCTATTAACTAATGCCGTGATTCTCTGAATATCATTTACTTCTAAGGGAAAAAGAGTTAAATCAATTTCTACAGACTCTTCAACAGAATTATCATTCTGATTTTGATCCTTTAATTCTATATGATATTCCTCAATCACTATTTGGAAAGTTACAAATTCATTAGGTAATTTAGTAGCATAATACTCAGCGATTTGGTCTAAATAATCCTCATATGATTTCCAGAATTTAGAATCCCTAGGCACTTTTTCAAGTACAAATCTTTTATCAGGATATGATAACTCTTCATCAAATATTGTTTTATCCTTAGATTCTTCAACTAATTTATCTTGCTCTTCTTTATACTTTTTAAGTTTCATTTCCGGGCTAACCATTATCAGAACCACTTTTTACAAAATTTTTAAAATTCACCTAATATTTAATTATATGACAGTTTAAGACAAATAAATTTTTAGTAATTTTTTAGTTTTTTTATATTTTCACAACTTCTAAATCTAAAATCTAAGTACTATTTATTAAAGGTTCAAAATAATTTTTTTAAAATTGCTTATAAAATTGTTAAAAAGTTTTGAAACCTTTATACAGATTTATCTTGCTCTGCAATGCAGAATCCACATACTGCATTGGGATTATCCTTCTGTTTATCCTTCACAGGACATATATAAGTATTATCTTCATATTTAACCTCAAATCCACCTGGAAAAGGTGTTCCTACAGGATGTATAGGTTCACCCATCACAAACGTGGTGTAAATGGATATAATTTTATATATCTTAAAGAACCGACTTTCAACTGATCGCTGCTTTAAAATCAATTTCTCTTGTTCATTTAAAAGTTTTAATGAATTCTTAAGCTCTTCAATATCCACAAATCCTTCATAGTGATTCTTATTTTCTCTTATTTCATTCACTCTTAAAATAAAACCTTTAATGTAAGATTCAAGATATTTCTCCCGATACCCCTTCTGAACAAATTTACCCTCATTAAAAAGGAAAACAGATGCATTCATAATATCTGAAATGTGAATATTAGAAGCTTCATCTTTCAATATAATTAGAAGATCCTTCTTGGACAATACATCTAAAAATTCAATATCTGTAAAATTCAATTATACCACACCTACATAATTTTTAGGATTTACGATTTCATTATCTTTTTTTTAACCCAAAAATAAACCTAAATAATTTATTTAAAAATTTCTTTTTAAATCAGTGATATAGTTCTATAACTAATGAAAAACATTATTTATAGTTTTAAATATCTTTAATGTTATATTAAATGCTGTGAGTTTTTATAAATGAATCTACCTAATATAAGGAAAATCCAGCCTATTTTTTTATGGTCTTTACCTGCAATTGTAGTATTTTTAGTAGCTTTAATCCCTACTTTAAAATATGGTTATCCCTTAAGTTTGGATATCTATTATCATATCCACATGGCCCATCTTTACATGACACAGGGATTTACTTACTGGGATCCATTAACCTACGCCCCTTATGGAAGACCAATTTATTATCCTCCATTATTTCATTATTTGTTAGCAGTTTTAGGTTTTTTATCCAATATAAATCTTTTAACTATAGCACGAGGATTACAACCTATTTTTGGCTTTTTAATCTTTTTATCTTTCACATATGTTACTTACAAGCTTTATGATATATATGTGGCTTTTTTCGCTGGATTTTTGGCAATGTCAACCTCTTTGATTAATCAATTCATACTGCCTATAGCCGAGAACATGGGACTCATAATATTTCCCTTTTCCATTTATTTTTACTATTTATCTGTTGAAACCAATAATTACCGTTATGCAGCTGTTTCTGGCGTTTTGGCCGGAATTATATTATTAGACCACACCCTTTCAATGTTAAATTTAATAATTATTATAACTATTTTCAGTGTAATACTTCTTATATCAAGAAGAAAAATTAATTTGAATCATTTTTGGATATTTTTAGGGTTTAGCCTACTCGTAGCATCAATATGGTGGCTTCCATTACTTTTGAAATATGGATATGTTTTCCGCAGCCCCAGTACCGTTGCAGTACCATTATGGAAATATATACCAATCTTTGGAGTTATATCATTAATTTTAACACCCATCGGTGGATTTTTAATTTTAAAAAGAAGGAATACCCAGGATATACTAATTTTAGCCTGGTTATTATCACTTTTGGCACTAGCTAATGTTTATTTATTAGGAATTTCTGTATTGAGTGAGAGAATTTTAACCTTTGCGGTTTTTCCCGTAGCAATCATAGCTGGCTTGGGTTTAAATTATGTTAGAATACATTTCAATAAAAAATTATTCTATGGTTTATTATTAATTACCATGGCGGGGGCTATTTTATCTGCAACGTTTTACATGTCAGAAACTAAACCCTTAGTTTCTTCATCAGAAGTTGACATTGGCAACTGGTTTAAAGTTCATGGGGATAAGCAAGGAGTTGTTGTATCTTCAAGTTACTTATTAGACCCCACCATCATTGCAATATCGGGACAGCCAGTAGCCACAGGAGGTTATGATAATGGTAGGATTAATGAACTGAATATAGGAAGTTATATTAATGGAAACTTCAATAAGTCAGATATAATCCGGGATAAAGTGGAATATATTGTTTTGAATAATCAAATTAAAACTCCACCTTATTTCACAGTGGTTTATCAAAATAGTAAATATAAGATATGTATGGTGGATAATGGTATTCTCTAAATCATTCTTCATATTAAAAATTAAATCAAACAAATTTGCTAATAATTAGAAAAAAATATTTACAATTAGTTAAAATTATGTTTCAAAAAAAAAAATTTAAAATTTATATCTTCTATCGAATTTTCTCCAAGCTTCAACTATTTCAGGTGAAGATGCTAACATTTCATTCAAAACAGCTTCACAGATTACATCTGATTTCACTTCTTTTTCTTCTTTTACTTTCTCAGTTACATGATCAGTGATTTCATTAATTAAATCTTCTTTTTCATTTAATGAATAACCAGCATCTATAGCAGCCTTTTGAATGGATTTCTTAATTTTATCCTGATCAAACGCTTCTTCAGTACCTCTTTTTTTTATTACAACCGTCATTTTTTATTACTCCTAAAAAAGAAAATTTCTATTTATAGAGAATTTCTATAAACCTTTATAATTTTTTGTTTTTTATTCTTTTGGGTGTTTTTATATTGTTTATATTTGGTTAGAATGGTAAATGGAATAAATTTATATAGT
>Ga0182030_10020583_pt1 | contig 12431 bp, 12 predicted proteins | sample 812S3MmetaG_FD_121299 | JGI IMG/M metagenome (GOLD analysis project Ga0182030, IMG submission 121299) | Permafrost microbial communities from Stordalen Mire, Sweden - 812S3M metaG (Illumina Assembly) | ecosystem: Environmental > Terrestrial > Soil > Wetlands > Permafrost | place: Sweden... | reverse complement strand
GGGTACAAGAACCTGCGGTACCTGCTGCTGAAGGCCAGCGCATGGCGGCGATCCGGACGGAAAATGACCATTTGGCGAAAGCGGCCTAAAATGCGGTTCCCCCCGAATTCCTGCTCAGAGCCGTAATTCTCTGCCGTTCACGTGATTATCTTCCTGAGGAAGTGTTTGGTGCCGGGTTCTTCTTGCGACCTATGGTAGAAGCAGGGTGCGAAGGTCACTCTGGGGCAGTTCGGTGGAGCACTATCCACCGTTTCAAGGGGATGGAAGCGCGAGCGGCCGTGGTCGTCGGAATCGACTCCTTGGACGACAATACACAACTCTGCCTTTTGTACGTGGGTGCCTCTAGAGCGACGACTTCTCTGACCCTTGTCTTTCCCGAGAGCATTCGGGCCTCGGTGACCGTTCGGATGCCGCAGGTGCTCCAACTCTTTGCGGATCAGAAACAGGAGCAGGAGTTTGATTTGCTTTTCACTCAATAGCTATGACCGGGCCTGGGGCCTTGAATGGTGTCTGACGTTGTGGTGCGTTTGGGTATGGTCGTGGTTTGCGCCACCTCCGGCTGCCCGTGACCATCATGTTGCGTGGAGCAGAGAAGGAGGCCGCTGATGTGTGTATAGTAAGAGAGGTACAAAACCTAGACTAGACCGCTGGTTCGTCATTTGGGCTGGCGCCACCAAGTCAGTCAATGAATTCGGTGCCAACTGGTGCCAACATATTTCAATTACAAAGGATCTAACGATGTCGGTGAACAGCTTTCGTCCTCGCAAATTTGAGGATTTCGAGATCGTCAACGAGCAGGAAAAAGTCGTTGGTCACATTCGCGTCAAGCCCAGCGGTGTTCTGTGGGCTCCCTCCAATGCCAAAGTCTGGTACGGAGTTTCACTCAAGGACTTCTCGGAGTACATGGAGAGCAACGGAAAGAAGCAGGACAAGTAGCCGCCGACCTGCCAAACGCTCCACCAGTCCACCAGCGCGGGTTCCGATGCGGATAGAGTGTTGTCTTCTGGCCCTGAGCCGTTGGCAGGGCTGAGGGTTCAGGACGGGCCCTGTCGTTCCGGTGCTTCTATTCTCCTACTGGTGATTACGTCGATGCTGGCACCGTGACTGCATTTGGCTGTCTCGGGTCACGCACACTGAACCTCAGCTGGAAGGGGAGAACGTTCTTTGGGAACAGAAGAGCGAAGCCGATGGTCAGCGACTCGGTGGCGTCCTGGCGAACCGGATAAAGGACGAGGATCGCCTTGCCAGTATCGCGCAGCGCCTGCATCGCGCTGTTCGGTTTGCGGATGGAGCGGTCGTGGTCAACGCCGGCCAAGTAATGGGCGATGGCTCGATGGTCGGGTTCGCTATAGACATTGAACCGAAGCGTCTTGGTGCGGCTGCGCTTTCGGCAGTTGAAGTCGTATCCTGCCGCGATGAATGCCGTGCCGACCGACTTTGCACTCTGGAAAGCCAGCACGCGCCATCCGGTGATCCCGGTCTGCCCGGCCTTGCCCTCAAGGTATTCAACTTGCCTGATCATGGAAGCCGGCACCTCGTCGCGCAGCCATCGATAGGTCTTAAGGAAGCCGATGACAGCGGCAGAGCCCGGTTCCGAAACGAGCACATCGAAGGCGGCACTAGATGCGGAGCCATCGCCTTCGACGATGTCGCAAGCCAGCCGCTGCCGGTTCACGCCGGCAGCGGCCAGAAGGTCGCGCATGCTCTGCTGGTTTTGCAGGACCGCCTTTGCTTCGGACGGGATTGGTGCAGTCGTGGATTCTGACCATTCGCCGCCGAAGTTCTGGGAAACGATCACTGCGTTGTACATCCGGTTTGTCGCCGTGGGCCGGATGCGCGTCATTGCAGGCACGAGGGGCGGCACCTGCGCCGGACGAATCCGCGGCTGCGTTTGCTCGCTGTATTTCTTGAGGTCCCTACGGAATTCCTCCTCCATCCGGTAGTTCTCTTTGTATTCGTCGTAGATATCCCGAAGCCCATTCTCGTTGCGGCCGATGAACAGGCGCACCAAATCGTGGTACCCTCGCCGGAATCCAAACCATCGGCCCATTTGCATCATGGTGTCGGCGGTGTTCACCAGGCGCCTGTAGTAGCTGATCGTCAAGCCCTCGACCGTGTAACCGCGCGAGAGCTTGTTGCCGCCCACGAGGATGGCCCACACCGGTTGCTTCTCGAAGTTCGGGGTATCGTCTTTGTAGCGGTCGTCACCGTTCACAACCAGGACGCTCTTCCGCTCGTCGACGCGCCGTATGCACTCCCCAATGTACGGCTCCAGATCGGAAAACGACTCAGGACGAATCAGATCAGCGCCCTTCCGGGTACAAACTGGCAGGATGTCCTCAGTCCATCGGCGCTTGAGACGCTGCAGGCCTACGGAAGAGTCGAAGCCGGAGTTCTCATAGACTCCACGGATTCTGTTCGCGATGTTCTCGTGCTCCAACTGGAGGTGGGAGATGTGCACCAGCATGGTGTGATGCTTGAACCGCAAACCGGGCATCTTCTCCTGACGGTATAGCTTCATGGCACCGGCGAGGATGAAGGAGTCGATCGCCCGTTGGAAATTGTCGGGTAACATATCATCGCCGTCAACATCCCGTATGTAGCAGCCCTCTTTCGAATCGAAGCGGTCTTGCCCATTGACCGGAGTAGTATCCACAAACTCCTGAAGCCCCATGTAGAATCGGGGCCGCGGAAGAGAGACGATGTAGTCCTTCGGGAAGAGGTCCTCGGCGTCATCGGGATTGATGAATACGTTGGCGAAGGGCGTGGCAGTGTATCCGACATACTGGCCTCTCGGGAAGAGTTTCATCAGGTCCGTGATCTTCTTGTTTATCGCCGTCCGGTCCTGCGAAGTCGGCGGCCGCGTGTTGATCGACGCCTGATCCGATTCGTCATCGATGACCAGCGTAGGGATGTCCGTCAGCTTCGTCCGGAGCTGCTTGAAATCGCGGATCAGCCGATCCAGGACGACCTTCTGTTTCTTGACGACAATGAGCCGTGCTTTGCTCCGGTGAAGGTTGATCGGGTCGAACAGCGGCCGAGACAGGTCGAACCGCTCGAATTCAAGAGAATCGATACCCCGGCGCAGGCTCTTGTACTCGTATTCGGGCCCAGTCAGGCGTTGCCAATCGAAGGCCCCCTTGTCGCTAGGGCGGCCGCCATGTGACAGAAACTCCTCGATCTCGAGGTCGCCTTGATAGTCGTCCCCAAGGAGTTCGCGTCCCACCAGTTCTTTGTCGAGCCTACGCTGGGTCTGGTCACGCAGAATGTTCATCGTGCCCCCCAGGACGATGATGAGCCGGTATCCAGCGTCGGCGGCCTTCGCGATTACACCGGTGAAGTTCGCTGTCTTGCCGCTTTGGACGTACCCTACCACCAAGCCTTTCGTCTGAAAGGCCTCGACGCGCTCTGGATCGCTCAGGCGGCCAACGATTGCGTCCGTAGCGTTGTCCAGCTCAGATACGCTCTCCACTGGCCATTTCTGCTTCGAAACGAGGTATTGTTTGAGCGCCGGCCAGTAGAACTGGCGCTTCTGCTTCCGCACCTCCGTGTACCATTCCTGATGGTCCAGCGCGATAATAGTGGGGGATTCGAGTTGATGGACCGGAATCAGATCTTCGACCTTTGCGATCAACTCAGTGCTGAGCCGAAGCTTGCGGTAGACTACTCGCCGCCGTTCGCATGTATTTCGCTCTGAGCCCTCACACCAGTCAGCGCTCTCGATGTTATCCCACTCATGCAGCGCCCGCTCGAACTTGAGCCTCGGCTCCGAATTCGGATCGTCGCCGATTAGGGTGCCGAGCAGTGATTCGAGATCGCCATCCCCGAGAACACAGTCTTCCAGATCGGCAGCGTTGGTCAAGGCCTTTTCAACAGATCGCGGGCCGTTGGATAGGCTGTTAACTGCCGTTCGAATAATCAGGTTAACTTGTTGCTCGGTCATTTAATCACCGCCTCGATGCCCATCGGGAATGACACGCGCGAACGCGGCGGCGCCATCCGGCGCACCGAGGCCGTCCACGTTGATGCCGTAACGGATGCCCCTCAGTCTCTGGTAACCGGCGTCTGTGAGAGCGCCCCGGAGAAGCTCCGCCGTGAGCCGAGGGCACTCCGCGACAACGTCGACGAGGACAGGATGGGATCGCATGTTGAACCGCCTTTGGTAACGCGGCTCGTCCTCTGGGCTGACTCCCAGTTGATCCAGCATACGGTTGAACTGCAGCACTGAGGGGCCATCAGTATCTAGTTTCGCCCGGCAACGGGCGAAGAGCTCGCATAGTGAGAAGCCAGTCTGCCCGCCCGCCATCTGGAGGTGAACCGACAGGAGGAACAGGTCGTGTCCCTGGCTGGCCTCGAGCTGGTGCACCCCGTTGATCAGATGAACCCTGTCGGCTTGAGATGTAGTCTTCACCTCGATCTCAAATGAGCCGAAGCGAAAGTCGTGATTCTCACCCGCTGGTCCAACCCAGGAGGCAATGGCTTCCGGCCCATGGCCCGCCAGCAGTCGCTCAAGCAACCACAGCTCGCCAATCAGGCCCAGTTCCTCTTCCTCGGAGAGCCCAGTTACCTTCTGGAGAAGCCGATTCCAACTGCGCACCGCGATCTCCAGAGCGTTGAGCGGAGGCGTATGGTTGACCTGAACCAAGTCGGCCAGGTTCGTCGTGAACAGGAAGAACTCCTTGAACAGGGATGGCGCCGCACAGCTGACTTCGAGCATGTGTTCGCCGTGTTGCAAGATCTTCCTGACGTCGATTTGCGAGAAGGAACTCGGCCTTGGTTCGTCGCCGGGGTTGATCGCGACGCGGATACCGATCCTCGTCCCGCCCGGGTCGACGAACAGGAACGCCGCAGGATCACCGGGTACTCGGTGGAGCGCCGGGCGACCAGGACCACGAAAGTGAGCCTCGAAGTTCTCCCATGTCAGGTGTCTATCGGTGTCACTCATCGCCCAAGCCCATCCATTCGACCGCTTCGCAAAGCGAGTCGTTGACGCTGTCAAGCCAGTCTTTCCTCTGTTGGCTGACGCGGTAGGTATCGAGTTCGTCGCGCAGTAAGAAATATAGGAGCAGTTTCAACAGCGGTGCATCGGCGCGCGATCCTGAGGACCCTTGGAGAATTATGTGACGAAACCGCTTGTTCAGCAGGATCCTGATATTCTCGCGGTCAACTTCGAAGAATCGATCCGGCTCCAGGTTCTGCCAAACGAAGTCCATTGTGCGGAATCGCCCGTTCTTTCCCGCCAGCTTCTTGGCTAGAAGGCGATGCAACGCTCGGGGTACGCCTTCAAGCGGCACCATCGGTAACGACTTGGGCTCTTCCGCCTCCTTTTTTCGATAGACCGCCTCTGCTTCGCGAAGGCAGGTCTCGAACTTCTTGTTGTCGGCCGACACGGCTTTCTGCACGCTGAGGAGGAACGCTGGCGGCGTGGTCACGCCCGACTTCTTGACATCCAGGCTGAACTCCGAGTCGGCTCCCGGAGGCAGCTCGATGAGAATCCTCGCCAATGAAAGATGGGCGTCCTGGGTTTCGCGAAGCCCATTCCAGCCCCCCGCCTGGATCAGTCGGTCATTCCGGTAGAAGTAGAAGCCCTGTCGCGCGCTCGCGCCATCGAGGCGGTACTCCGGCAGCTCGGAGTTGGCTGGCCAAATGTGATACTCTGCCGGCATCGGAGCCAGCCCCGGAACCTGGAACGTGAACTTCTGGGGATATCCGGTCTTGCCCGTAGATGAATAGCGGAAAGGGTCGAGCGGAGGAACCGGAGTCACTATGCCGTGCTGTTCACCGTCCGGATCCTGCCGGTCGTGGAACACCCGGATGCTTCCCGATGCCAGGAATCGGTGAAAGCACATACCCAGGTGCGTCTGGAGTTTGCGCCTCAAACGCTTCAGGATCAGCTCCAGATTGTCTTCCGTGATGCGGATGCGGTCGATCGCATCCCAGAAGATCACGGTTCCGTGTTCAGATGTTTTGATGGGCCCCCAGGCCGCGTCCATGACGTCCGTAGCCGAGGCTTCGGACATGTGCTCAGCGTATCCGCCGGCCTTCAGTCCCTCGACCGTAATGCGTCGGCCATTGCATGTCCCTCGGCAGCGTGAGACTACAGTCAGGTTCTTGGCATGGCTTAGAGTTGCCAGTTTAAGCCCCAACCCATACTTTCCAAGCCCCTTCGACGTTTGGTTCGTGTCGCTACCGATCCGCATGGCCTCGACCATGGTCGCGACGTCCATCCCGTTGCCGTCGTCCACGATGGCCAGCCGGAGTTCACCGCGGCTACCGACAATGAACCGGATGAGGGCTGAAGTGCATTGAGCGTCGATGCTGTTGTCGACGATGTCGGCGACCGCCTGCTCGAAGGAGTAGCCGATCGATCGGAGCGCTTCGACAGCCTTCGCGAAATTCGGAGGGATTGAGTCACGCTCTCCGGTAAACCGTGCAGCGGAACTCGTTCCCGGCAAAGGAATTGAATCTTCTGGTTTCAGAGGCGCACCCCTGCGTTCGACCGGTGCAGGCGGAAGCCCCCGCCGACTTGGCCGTTGCCAGGGCCAAAAGACATGCCATCATAAAGCATTGAACCTTAAATATTACATGACGGCGGGACATAGGTGGGTATTCGCACCCTAAACCCCACCTTGCGGCGCGTGCGACCGCTGCTGACACGGCTGTTGGGGCGGCCCCATTGCAGTCCGAGGCACCCGTGTGGCACAACTGATAGCGACGCGTCCAACTCGGCTGTCGTGGCCGAAGGATTGAGAGGGAGCATTGGATCGCCTGGATTCAAGACGGCGCAGCGAGAACATGCGGCGCATTGGGCCGAAGGACACGACGCCAGAGATGTGCGTCCGGCGCCTTGTTCACGGGCTTGGATTCCGGTATCGACTGCACTGCCGGGATCTCCCTGGCAAGCCCGATTTGGTGTTTCCTTCCAGAAAGAAGGTTATCTTTGTCAATGGCTGCTTCTGGCATCGCCACCCAGGGTGTCCGTACGCCTATACCCCGAAGACCCGCGTGGAGTTCTGGACAGCGAAATTGGACGGGAACCGTATGCGCGATTTGCGAAACCTGGAGATTCTGGAGAAGCAGGGTTGGAAGGCCCTTACAGTGTGGGAGTGCGAGACCATCGATGTGGAGCGGCTGACGCGGCTTCTGAGGCGGTTTCTGCGAGCAGGCCCCGATGCGGCTGCTGCGAAGCGGGATCGAATGAATGAATAATGTAGAGTTGATGGTCGGACCCATCGAGTGCAAGATCGCAAGGCTGGCTGCCGGCGTTTCGCCGCGCGTGCTGGACATGTTCGCCGGATGCGGCGGCCTTTCCCTCGGCTTCAGGGCAGCCGGATATCAAATTCAGGCCGCCATGGAAATCGATCCGTTGGCGGCACTTTCGCACGCTACCAATTTCTACCGGTGCACTGAGGCTGACCTGATCGCGCTGCACGCCAAGGCACGCGACATCACATTGATCGAGCCTGAGGAGTTTGTCGCCGAACTCCGCTTGGGCGATCCGCATCTGGCGTTCGACATTCTGATCGGTGGTCCGCCCTGTCAGGCGTATGCACGAGTTGGAAGAGCCAAGTTGCGAGAGATCGCAGAGCATCCCGAGGCATTCAAGATCGACCCGCGTGCTGACCTGTACCTGCGCTACCTCCGCTACGTTGATGCACTGAAACCCCTGGCGATCATGATGGAAAACGTGCCTGACATCATGAATTACGGTGGCCGCGTCATCCCGGAAGAGATGTGCGAGACGCTTGATGATCTGGGGTACGACAGCAAATACACGATCACGAACTCCGTTTTCTACGGCGTGCCGCAAATGCGCGAACGGGTGTTCCTCATCGCGTTCCATAAGTCGCTCAAGGCAGACATTCAATTCCCCCGTCCGTCGCGCTTTTTCGAGCTGCCGTCGGGATACAAGGGCACGCGTGACGTCGCGATGAAGAACATGAGTTCACATTTCGCTTCGGCCAGATTCGTCGAACTGTGTCCAGCCACCTCGAATCTGCCGCCTGCCGTCACCGCCAGAGAGGCATTGGAGGATCTTCCCGTCTGGACACGAACTCAACTCAAGAACCTGAAACGGGGGGCGCGCCGGTTTTCGGAGCTGTCACTGTATCGCACCCAGGAAACAATCTCCGAATATGCCCGCCTGATGCGGAGTTGGCCCGGCTTCGAGAATTCCGACGGCGTCTCTGACCACGTGATCAGGTACCTGCCGCGCGACGGCGAGATCTTTCGGCACATGAAGAATGGAGATGAGTATCCGGCTGCGCATGCTGTAGCAGTTCGACTATTCGAGAAGCGAGCGGCGCAACTCGGACTCAAGACCGGAAGTCGCGCATACGCGGAACTCCAGCGGGCAATGGTGCCTCCTTACAAGTTGGGTTCGTTCCCGAACCGCTGGTGGAAGCTCCGGTCAGACGGCCCGGCCCGTACGCTGATGGCGCACATCGGCAAGGACACCTATTCCCACATCCACTATGATTCGGATCAGGCGCGCTGCATATCGGTTCGCGAAGCGGCGCGGCTACAAAGCTTCCCTGACGGATTCATATTTCGAGGAACCATGAACCCGGCCTTTCGGCAGATTGGCAACGCGGTGCCACCACTGATGGCGAAGGCGATAGCTGAGGCGATGATAGCCTCGATGGACGCTGCTGTTGATGCGCGGATGGCAGAATCCCGCAACGCCGCCTACGTCGCCTCCTCGGCAGCAGAGAACTCGACTCTCGTCTCCGGATCGAACGGCAGTTCCTCCGGATCGACCGAAAGGGTGTCCGGATTGACCGAGTCCGGAAGGCGATCCAAACGGTCGAGGACCTCAGTGGCGAATGGCCGGAAGTCTCTATCGATCCTGAGATAAGCGCCATTCTCGTCGAGCCCGTAGATCCTGTATATGCAGTATGGCTCTTGCGAGTCTGCGGCCTCTCGAAACTCGCTTAAGGAGAGGTGCAAGGGGAGCCGGAAAGTGCCGCGCGTCGAGATCACCTTGATCCTCAACCGCTGTGAAGTAGGCAGGGCGATAACGAAATCATACGGAAGGATCGCGTTCTGCTTCGACGCCCAGTCTGCATCCGTGACGATGCCCGCCAAGATCTGGGTGCGAAGGTAACTTAAGACCAGTTCAGCGCCGAGATCTGCCGTTCTATCGGCGTCTTCTCTGGCCCGCACCAACTCGTGTCGTGTGAGCTTTGAGCCCGACGAGCGCTTCAACAGATCGCGAATTCCCCGGTAGCCGCCCAGCGCCGCGTCTTCAAGAGAAGTGTCGAGCAGCAATTCATTGAGGGGATGGTCTGACGCCAGGTTGGCAGAATCGATTGCGTCGCTCAATGCACGTTTGGACAAGGCTGCCATGCTGCGGTCGCCCAGAATCGCATTCAACCGGGAGAGGACACCAGCATCGCTGGGGAGATCATTTGCTAGAAGAAACATCCGCAGGGCGGTGGGCTGAGCCTCTCCTACAAACTCCATAACGGCGATGTCGCCCGGTAGAAGCAGATTGAAACGCTCTGGATCTCCCGCTGGGTTGAAGATGAACTCGCCATTGAGCCGCCAGTTTTTGTAGGCCGCGCCTTTGATGATCTTCCTCGCCAGGGGCAGTTCGGTCCTGACGCCAGGACCAAAGATTCCGACGGAGACCGGCATCTCGTTGCCGTTCGTCAACGCGACCGTGGGCACCGCCGGGTACAATTCATTGACGAACACGTCGGCGTTCAAGTTGATGGATTTCTGGTTGCCGGCATTCCTGTTTCTAAAATGCCATTCAAAGATGGTTAAATCCGACTTGGTGAGCCGCTTCAGTGCGAGCTTTTTGACCGTCACAGCTCCTATGCTTACACAATTCATCGGGTACGGGCTCCGTCATTGGGCACCTCGACTGTCGTGCGACGGGGCGCAAACCTGGAAAATGGAGCGCAGGCTGATAGGCGACCCGTAATAGGAGGGTTTAGAGAGGGACGCCGGTTTGTACGGGGCCGTCAACAAACGCTTCCTGTCAACCGGAGAAACGGGAGAATTGGTACGAGAAAACGTGGGGTTCGGCCTCAACCCTGGGGTTGAGCTTGCACCCCCGCGCCCTCTTCTCTCCAACTGGAGAGACCGCCCGGCGCGCAAGAACCTGCCGAATGTGGCGGATAGGGGCTACGGTGGCGGCTGGCGCTGCCGTCAAGATAACGGGCGTGGAATTTGGTGCGCAAACAGTGTGGCTCCCCGGCATGGATTCGAACCACGATAAAGACGGTTCCTGAAAAGTCAGTAACTTGCTGATTCTTAAAACTACACAATATCCAGAATCTCACGTAAAAGAGCGCACTCTTACAACACTTTTACACGGGACAGACTGCAATGCGGAGCGCATTGCTCTGTGGTAGACGTTTAAACCTTCCAAGCGGTCCCTGCACTCCTGGCACACGAGCAAATGTTCCTCCAGGGGGAGCGGCTTCATCCCCTTCGATCCTACCCAACGAGTAGCGCTCCAGCAACTCCTCATCGACGTGGTTGACGCTATCCATGGGCGTGTCCGTTTCGGATACTGCCATCCTCATTGTATAAAAGTTGCTGGGGGCCAGATAATCCAGGGCGGAATTCCAGACTCGCTGCCTATACTTTAATCGTGCCGGTGGCTCGACAACCGCGGCGCGCCGATCTGTCCATGTAATTCGAAGCAGATGGAGGCGGAAAAAGATCAATGAGACCGTTTACTGGAAGGAATTAAGCGCTGGTGGCACGGGACGCCCGTCCCGGTGAAGCCGGAGCGCGTGTATCGCATTGCCGGATGGGAACGCGCGGCGAACGGCGTTTACTGGAAAGGCAAAGACACTCTCTGCCAGTGCGGGCGGAAGTGGGTACGGGATGACGGGACGGAATACCCGACGCTCCACGCGGCAATCCATCAGACACCGGGGCCTGTGGAGACGGGACGGTTGATCCTCCCGCCGGCCGAGAACGTCGGCTACACGGACCTTCCCATCGGTACTTCCACACTGTACGGCTACGCATTCGTGATGGCCGCGTCGAAACCAGCACGGGCCAGAGCGTATCCGCGGAGTCGGTTCGCAGGGCGCTGCCGGTGGTGCTCTGCCGCCGGGACTCTTTCGGACCCGTTCGCAACCTGATGGTCGACGGTTATCCGGTGGTTGAGCAGTCTACTGCTGGCGTAAAGGTTGGCTGTACATGGGTTCCGTGGGACGAAGTGGAGCGGTTGCAGTCGCTCTTGGATATGGCAGCATGACCCGCTCCCTTCGCCCTGACGTTCGGAACCAGCCTGTCAATCTGCCGGCGGCAGAAGAGATACGCAATCTGCCGCCGGCGAAGCGGACGATGTACCGCATACCGGAGACCGTGGTGCAGCGCATCTTGCGGCGGCGCGCGAATCCGGCGGCGTAGGGGTTAGCTTATTTCTTTTTCCTCTCCAGCATTGCGCTGACTACCTATTTCGGTTGGAGGAACCGGGCCAACTTACGCACGGGCGCCAGTCGGCCGGCTGACTGTTCTTCAAAACGGCCTACAACTTCTCCCACTCCACTCGATCGATGCCGGAATCGCGGAGAATCCTGAGCAAAAGGCCGGTGCTGATGTCTCCTCTGTGTGGGTTCGGAACACGGACGGTTTGCAGGCACTTCTGCATGATCTGGTGTCTGCCTCCGGCGTAAGGCCCTTCAAATCCCATTCGCCGAAGATAGAATATGAAATCCTGACGCCGGATCGGCCCGATTCGCGGCATCAGGCAACTTCGCGCACCACGAGGTCCATCCCGTCGAGAATCGGCACTGGCAACTGGCGCGACAAGCGGAACAGCAGCCATTCCTCCATCACTTCTTCGAGTTCGTCCCGGCAGTCCTCCAAGGAAGCTGCATCTGCCCATACTCCTTCAAAACCCGGTATGAAACCGTAATACCCACCCTCTTCGAGCAGTTCGTACTTGGCCCCGCGCATCGCGGCGCGAAGGTACTTGGTGACCATGATCTTGTTGTACCAGATTTGCGCGGCCCGCGGGTGGTTTGGGGTTAATGGCCACGTATGAACACGAATGAACACGGATAAGAAAAAAATAAGAGTGAGAGGTTTGGGGTTGGGGCGGCACAGTTGGGTTTATGGGGAATGGGATCGATGACTTGATCGAGAGGGTGGTGGGAGCGGTTTATGAGGTTTCGAATACGCTGGGGGCGGGGTTTTTGGAGAAGGTCTATGAGCGGCGTAATTGATTAGCGGCAGCACGTTTCGGGGGCGCCAGGGGATCCCGCCGTGTGGTGATTTCGGATTATGGAAAGCCTGCCAGTCACGGTTGGACAGGGCCATCGCGCGGTTGCGAACGAAACAGACTGTGTAAGGTGTCGATGGTCGAAGAGACTCCGCGTTTGACTGCGGTCTGCACCACGCTGCTGAAGGCCGCGAAGGCTTCCGCGCCGCGGTCGTTCTTCGATCCATGAGAAAGTCCG
>Ga0182030_10020582_pt1 | contig 12431 bp, 10 predicted proteins | sample 812S3MmetaG_FD_121299 | JGI IMG/M metagenome (GOLD analysis project Ga0182030, IMG submission 121299) | Permafrost microbial communities from Stordalen Mire, Sweden - 812S3M metaG (Illumina Assembly) | ecosystem: Environmental > Terrestrial > Soil > Wetlands > Permafrost | place: Sweden... | reverse complement strand
CGCGGTGCTGGCCGGGGGGGCTGGTGGGATCTGTGGTGACGTTGAAGAGGGCCTGGCGGTCGGCGGAGGTGACGTCGAGGTCGGGGGCGGAAACTTTTGTGGGGAGACCGAGGAGGCGGATGTGTGCTTTGCCTTCGAAGGGGATGTTTTGATCGAGTTGGCAGGTGATGGTTACGGGCTGGCCCTGGACAGCGCTGGCGCGGGCGAGATGGGCGGAAATGTAGGGCTTTGAGACGGTGAGCGGGACGAGGGAGGAGGAGGTCCAGACGGGGCCCTGGCCGGCGTCGGCGGAGGCGATGACGGCGATTTGCCATGTTTTTGGCTTGGCGTCGCCGTTGGCGTTGAGGGGGAGATCGACGGAGTCCTGTTTGTCGGGGATTGTGACTACGGCCTGGGAGTTGAGGCCGGGGGGATTGTAGAGCATCGAGACGTTGATGGGGGCGGTGAAGCCGGGCTTGCGGACGGGGGTGATATGGAGGGTCGATTGGCCGTCTTGAAGGATGGGGACGGTGGGAGGGACGAGGTCGATGGTGAAGGGGGCTTCCTCGGCTACGGAGAGGGCGAGGCGGTGGATGTCGGTCTTGAGATAGGCGTATTGGTTGGGGTCGCCGTGGATGAGTTCGACCGTCTGGGAGTAATCGCTGGCGACCTGTTTCGTGGAATCGGCGGGCTGGGCGATGACGTCGGAAAGGGTGGCGCTGACCAGGGCATCGGGGGCGGCCTGGAAGACGACGGGCATCAAGTCGCCGGCGGCGCTGCCGGACTGGAGGGTGACGCCGGGAAGGAGCGAGGGAAGAACGAGATGGAAGTCGCTGTCGAAGCTCTCGCGTTTCATGCGGAGCATGGTGGCGAAGCGATTGCCGCGAGGGATGACGATGGTCTCGCGCTCCTGGGTGTTTTTTACGACCTCGGGGAGGGTGAAGGAGATCGATGGGGTGACGGGAGCTACTTCGACGCGATAGACGAAGGTGGGGCCGCCGCGGTTGAGATGGTCGCGGATGGAAATGCAGTAGTCGCCATCGGACGGGACGTTGAAGCGGAGATAGCTGTCGGGGCCGATGGAGTCGTCATTGCCGGCGAGGTGGCGGCCTGTGGAGTCCCAGAGATCGAGGACGGAATCGAGGGGGCTGCGGAGTTGGCGGGCGTAGACAGTGAGGTCGAGGGTGGAGCCGTGGGAGGCGTGGAAGCGGAAGTAATCGTGGTCGCCGGGCTGGCGGATGATGCCATTGAAGGCGATGGGCGGGGGCTGGGAGGCGGGTGTGGCGTGGGCGAGGTCGTGATTGGGCTCCTGCTGAAGGACGTTGGGGAAGGGGGAGAGGCGCATGGGGAGCGGCGTGGGAGCGAAGAGGCCGGCGTCGGAGACGGGAGCGGAGAATGGGCCTGAGGGGATTGACGGGAGTTGGAGGGTGGCGGGGATGGGGCCTTTTGCGTCGCCGAGGAAGGTGACGGGGAGAGTTTGGCCGGATGTGCCGGACTGGCCGCCGGAGGGGTAGACGGCGACGGGCTGGGGATAGGCGCCGATATGGAGGCGGAAGAAGCTGTGATCGCTACCGCCCCAGGCGGTTTCGCGGACGGCGACGAGGTACGTGCCATCGGCTGGGGCGATGATGGAGACGAGAGGGTCCTGGACGAGGAGGGCGTTGTCGTCATTGGCGGCGAGCTGGCGGCCATGGGCATCGAGGATGGCGGCCCAGGGATCGAACATTTCGCGGCCGAGGCGCATGCCTTCGACCTGGGCGGTGATGCGGTCGCCTTTTTTTACCTGGACGGAGAAGTAGGCGATCTCTTCATCGTGGATGATGCCGTTGACGGTGATGTTGAGGGGGACGGGCTGGGCCTGGGCGACGGTGCGATTGGTGCCGGAGGAGGCGATGTTCGGGAAGGGGCTGACGTAGAGGGGGAGAAGCTCGGAGATGCCGGTGGCGGTCCAGATGCGGAGATCGTGTTCGCCCAGAGGGCAGTCGGGGGCGGTGCGGAGGCGGGCGTGGATGGGAGTCGATTGCGGATTGCGGATTGCGGATTGCGGATTGAGGGAGAGGAGTTGGATGCCGGGGGTGTAGAATAGGAGGCCGCGGAAATCCTGGAGGTGATCGCCGGTGATGGTGACATCCGTATCGGCACCGCGCTGGATGCCGGCGGGATCGATGCCGGCGAGGTGCGGGGAAGCGGCTCGGGCCGCGCCGGCAAGGATGAGGAGAATCGCGGCGATGCGCGGGGGCATGGGCGAATTAGGCGATGAGGTCCTGGATGACCTGGCCGCCTCTTACGATGTCGACGGGGCGATTGCCGGCGGACATGAGTTTTTTTGAGCCATCGATGCCTAGCTGGTGATAGATGGTCATAGCAAAGTCTTCGACGGAGAGGGGGTTCTCGTCGGGCTCGGCGCCGGTGGCGTCGGAGGAGCCGTAAACGGAGCCGCGCTTGAGGCCGCCGCCGGCGAGGAGGACGGTGAAGACGCGGGGCCAATGGTCGCGGCCGGCGTCTTTGTTGATCTTGGGGGAGCGGCCGAACTCCGAGGTGACCATGACGAGGGTGGAATCGAGGAGACCGCGGCGGTCGAGGTCGCGGATGAGGGCGGCGTAGCCTTTGTCGAAGGCGGGGAGCTGGCGCTCGATGCCGGCGCGGACGTTGACATGGTGATCCCATCCGCCATAGACGAGGGAGACGAAGCGGACGCCGCCTTCGACGAGGCGGCGTGCCATGAGCATGCGCATGCCGGCGTCGTTGCGGCCATATTCGTCCTTGATAGCGTCGGGCTCGGCCTGGAGGTTGAAGGATTCGCGGGCCTTCTGGGAGCTGATCAGGCTGTAGGCGTGCTGGTAGAAGGCGTCCATGGCGTCGAGGGAGTCGGATTTTTCCAGGGAACGGAAGTGGGCATCGACGGCGGCGAGGATGTTCTGGCGCTCCTGGAAGCGCTGGTGATCGACCTCGGGGGAAAGGGAGAGATCGCGGACGCTGAATTTTACGTTGGCGGGATCGCCGCCAAGGCTGAAGGGGCCGAAGGCGTTGCTGAGGTAGCCGCTGCCGGCGTAGGGATTGGGCTCGGTGGGGATGCAGACGTAGGGAGGGAGGTCGTTGGAGCCGCCAAGCTCGTGGGAGACGACGCTGCCCATGGCGGGGTACTGGATGGCGGGGCTGGGCTTGTAGCCGGTGAACATCTCGCTGGTGCCGCGCTCGTGGGCGGCCTCGCCGTGGGTGATGGAGCGGATGATGGTGAGTTTATCGGCGATCTGAGCGGTCTGGGGGAGGAGTTCGTTAAAAAGGACGCCGTCGAGCTTGGTGGGGATGGCGTTGAAGGGGCCGCGGATTTCGATGGGAGCGAGGGGCTTGGGGTCGAAGGATTCGCGGGCGGAGATGCCGCCGGGAAGGAAGATGTGGATGACGGCTTTGGCTTTGGCCTGCTGGGCGGCTTCGGCGGCCTGGAGACGGAAGAAGTCGGTAAGGGTAAGACCGAGGCCGCCGACGAGGCCGACGTAGAGGAATTCGCGCCGAGTGACACGGCGGAAATGGGAGGGGTCATCGTACCAGGTGACGGGTTCGAATTCGCTCATAATAATGGGAATGGTGGAGGCGACGGTGTGAAAATCGTTGCCATTATAACCCAGGGAGGAACCGCACAGGACTGAAAAAGTTGCGAAAAGAGCAAAAGAATGTTGCCGGCGAGAGGAGGAGGAACCGGGCCTAAGCTGTATCCATGCAATAGCGGAGAGATTCAATTAACCGCAGAGAACGCAGAGAGCACAAAGATTTGGGAAGGGTTCATGTGTATGTTAAGGGGCGAAGTGCAAGTGGGGGAGAGGACCTCGGGGGCGCTACAACGGCGGGATGGGGCGGGCTTGCAATTTGGGGGGGGAAAAGCCAATAGGAGGGGGCAGATGACGAAAAAAGCGGGCGTGTGCCACATTAAGTTTTGGGGAGTGCGCGGGTCCGTGCCTACGCCGGGAGCGGCGACGGTGAGGTATGGGGGGAATACGTCGTGCGTGGAGGTGAGGGCGGACGGGGAAATAATCGTGCTGGATGCGGGGACGGGGATACGGCCGCTGGGGCTGGAGCTGGCGCGGGAATTCGATGGGGCGGCGATCAATATGACGCTGCTGATCACGCATACGCATTGGGACCACATTCAGGGGTTTCCGTTTTTCCTGCCGGCGTATGAGAGGAAGAATACGATCCGGGTGCTGGGATTTGAAGGGGCGCGGCAGGGGCTGGCGAGCACGCTGGCGGGACAGATGGAGAGCCCGTACTTCCCGATTGCGCTACAGCAGATGCCGGGGAATGTCGTGATCGAGGAGTTGCAGAGTTTTGACTTTAAGATCGGCGCGGTGCACGCGACGGCGGCGACGGTGAACCACCCGGGGATCGCGGTGGGCTACCGGCTGGCGACGAGCGCGGGAACGGTGGTGTATATGCCGGATAATGAGCCGTTCCACGAGGACCAGAACGGATACGACCGGGAACGGATCGATTTGCAGAACCGGAAGGTGATCGAGTTCATAAAGGGGGCGGATGTGCTGATCATTGATTCGCAGTACGACTCAGACGAATACAGCACGCACATCGGATGGGGACACGGATGCGTGGATGAGGTGGTGAGGCTGGGAATGCTGGGGGAGGTGAAGCGGCTGTATCTATTCCATCACGACCCGGGACATGACGATGCGCGGATCGACGCGATGGTGGAGCATGCGCGGAAGCTGGCGAAGGGGAGCGGGATGGAGGTGTATGCGGCGAAGGAGGGGGAAGAGGTGGGGATTGCTGATTGCTAATCCTCGGCGAAGTATTCCGGCGTGACGTCTCGGGCGCCATGCAGGACGCGAATCAACTGGATACCGTCTTCGATGGGGCGACAGAAAATGAGATAGCTACCTATCGGAAAACTGCGGAGATTTGGAGCAAGTTCTTCAGTTTTGCGGCCCATCCCAGGGGATGATGCGAGGACGTTCAAGGTCGCATCAAAATGGTCAACAAGCCGATCGGCGGCGACCGGATCGTGCGCGGCGACATAGTCCCAGATTTCGTCGTAATCGAGCCGCGATTCGCGCGTGCGTAAAATGCGCGGCATTACTCGTCAATGCGGGGCTTGTCGTGAGGATATCCGCTTGCGGCCGTCAGCTTTTACATCCTCGGCTGTGAAGTCCACGAATTCGCCCCGGTCTGCTTGATCGATGCCGGTTTTCACCCTGGCGCGCAAGTCGTCGATTTTGCGGCTGCGAATTGATTCGCGTACTTTTAGTTCGGAGAGAGCATCGGCAACTACTTCGCTCTCCGATAAATAGCGGCCGGATTTCACCGCTTCCTCGATGAATTTCTGGTCCTCCTCTTTGAGCGCGATGGCGACTGTTGTCATCATCCGGATTTTACCGGAGGGAAGCGCGTCAATCAAGCTATGTCGCCAGAGGCTTGCGGGCGATGTAGATGGTGCTGGCGGAGTCGCGGGATAGGAGGGGGTTGGGGAAATGGACGATTTGGGAATTGGTTTCCGGGAAGACGGTTTTGAGGGTGGTTGTGAAGTCGGGGTCGGGGGGGTCGTCGGACCAGAGGGCGAAGATGCCGCCGGGATGAAGCTGGGCGGCGAGGGCGCGGAGGCCGGGGGGCTGGTAGAATGCGGCGTTGGTGGGATCGAGGAGGTTGCGGGGGGAGTGATCGATGTCGAGCAGGACGGCATGGAAGAGGCGGGCGGGATCGAGCGGGTCGAAGCCCTGGCCGGATGCGAGGGCGAAGAAATCGGCGTGAATGAGGCGGCAACGAGGGTCCGAAGTGAGTTGAGGGCCGAGGGGGACCAGGGCACGCTGGTGCCAGTCGATGACGGGGGCGAGGGCCTCGATGACGAGGAGGGAGCGAACGTGGGGATGGTTGAGGGCGGCGACGGCGGTGTAGCCGAGGCCGAGGCCACCTACGACTACGTCGAGAGGGGTGGGGTCGAGGGCAGCGAGGCCGAGGTTGGCGAGGGCTACCTCTACGTCGTGGAAGAGGCTGGACATGAGGAAGGAGTCGCCGAGCTTTACTTCGAAGACTTCCAGGCCATCGAGGGAGAGGAGGCGACGGCGACGGAGGATGAGATCGCCAAGGGGGGTCTTGCGGTAGTCGAGTTCGGCGAAGTCGGAGGGCATTTGGGGAAGAATTGCGGATTGCGGATTGCGGATTGCGGATTGCGGATTGCGGATTGCGGATTGCGGATTGCGGATTGCGGATTGCGGAATGAGGATATTTGCCGCCTTCGGCGGATCGCTGAGAATTTACGCAGGGCGCGGAAACTTCCAGCGTTTGTAGTGCAGATGGGCGCAGATTTTGACAGAGAAGCTCAGATGGATGGGAACAAGAAGCGGGTTGTGCCGGTCAACCAAGGTGGAGTGGGTTTGCTTGATCGGGCGGATGCTGGAGTCTTGATGAGTTTGGAAGCCGCATGCCGTGCCTACCCGTTTCCCACGCTATTCGCTAAGCAGCCGCCGGTGCCGCCGGTGATGACGAGCGGACGATCACGCTTTCTCAATGCCTGCCGGTGCAAAATCGTTGACCGGCCTCCGGTATGGCTGATGCGCCAGGCGGGACGGGCGCTGCCGGAGTATCGGGCGCTGAAGGAGGGGCGGACATTCGTGGAATTGGTGCGGACGCCGGAGCTGGCGGCGGAGGTGACGTTGCAACCGATCGAGCGGTTCGGATTCGATGCGGCGATTCTATTCAGTGACATCTTGATCGTGCCGGAGGCGATGGGGCAGGCATACCGTTTTCGCGAAGGCGGGGGGGTGGAGATGGAATACCCGGTGCGATGCGCATCGGATGTGGCGCGTCTGGACGCGAGCTGCGTGGCGGAAAGGTTGGGGTATGCGTCGGAGGCGGTGGCGCTGGTGAAACCGCGGCTGGGAGGGAAGGCGGCGCTGCTGGGGTTTGCGGGGTCGCCGTGGACGCTGGCGAATTACATGATCGAGGGAACGAGCGCGCGGGAATCGATACGGGCGCGGGCGCTGCTGCACGAGGAGCCGAAGCTTTTTGGGGCGCTGATGGAGAAGATTACGCAGGCGGTGATTGAGACGCTGAAGGTGCAGATCGCGGCGGGGGTGGACGCGGTGCAGATATTTGATAGCTGCGGCGGGCTGCTGGCGGCCTCGCACTTCGAGCAAGGGAGCGGACGCTGGCTACGGAGGGTGGTGGAAGCGGTGCATGGGCTGGATCGGGAGGTGCCTGTGATCATATTCTCAAAGGGGACGCACGGGAACTGGTCGACGCTGGCCAATACTGGGGCAAACGCGATAGGGCTGGACTGGACGGTGGATATGCCACGGGTGGCGTCGATCCTGCCAAGGCACATAGCCGTGCAGGGAAACCTGGAACCCATTTTACTGACGACCCGGCCGGAAATAGTGGCGGCGGAGACGCTGCGGCTGCTGCGCGCGATGGGGAACCGACCCGGTTACATTTTCAATCTAGGCCACGGCGTGCCGCCCTCCGCAAAGACGGAGTGCATCCAGGCGCTCGTGGACACAGTCAAAGCGTTCGTATGAAAACACAAAGTATCGACCTCGCAACCATCCGCAAATATGACGTGTCCGCCCCGCGGTACACGTCCTACCCACCCGCGACCCAATTCACCAATAGCGTAAACTCGGAAACCGTTCTTTCCCGGGTGGCCGCGCACCAGCGGGACGCGGGAGAAATCTCGCTTTATCTGCACCTGCCGTTTTGCAGCTCGCTGTGCTGGTACTGCGGCTGCGCGAATGTGATTACGTCCGATCACACAGCGGCGAAGAAGTATATTTCGTATCTGGACCGGGAGATCAAGCTGCTGAAGCCGACGCTGGATCCGCGGCGGCAGGTGGTGCAGATGCATCTGGGGGGCGGGACGCCGACGTACTTCCAGCCGGAGGAAATCCGGGCACTGGGACAGCTCATCCGGCATCACTTCCAGGTGTCGCCCAAAGTGGAGGCGAGCGTGGAGATCGATCCGCGGACGCTGAGCCTGGGACATGTCTCGGCGTTGAAGGACGGGGGATTCAAGCGGGTGTCGCTGGGGGTGCAGGATTTTGATCCAGAGGTGCAATCGGCCATCCATCGGGTACAGCCGAAGGAGTTCACGGAGCACGCGGTGACGCTGTTCCGGAACGCGGGATTCACGTCGGTGAACTTTGATCTTATCTATGGACTGCCGCGGCAGACGCCGGCGACATTCGGAAAGACGCTGGATGCGGTGATCAAGATGGACCCGGACCGGCTGGCGATCTTCGGGTACGCGCACGTGCCGTGGTTGAAGCCGGCGCAGCGGCTGCTGACGGAGCTTCCGACGCCAAAGGTGCGGCTGACGCTGCTGAAGCTGGCGGTCGAGAAGCTGACGGAGGCGGGGTATATCTGCATCGGGATGGATCACTTTGCAAAGCCGCATGATCCGCTGGCGAAGGCGCAGGCGGCAGGGGTGCTGCATCGGAACTTTCAGGGATACACGACCTATCCCGAGGCGGATATCCACGGGTTCGGGATGTCGTCCATCTCGCAGGCGGACGGGACTTACTGGCAAAACGAGAAGGACCTGGAGAAGTATTACCAGGCGCTGGATGCGGGACGCCTGCCGGTGGCGAAGGGTTACCTCCCAAGCCCGGAGGACAAAGTGCGGCGGACGACGATCGTGCGGCTGATGTGCGATATGAAGCTGGATTTTGGAGCGATGTCCGAGTTGCTGGGGATTTGTTTCGCGGACCATTTTGCGAAGGAGATCCGGGGGCTGCACGACCTGGCCGAGGATGGGTTGCTGACGCTGACGGGGGATGGAATCGAGGTGACGCCAGTGGGGCGGGTGCTGGTGCGGAATATCGCGATGCGGTTTGACGCGACGCGTCCGGCGCCGAGCAAAGCGCCGCGGGCGCAGCAGTTCTCGAAGAGTATATGAGGCCTGTCGCCATCATAGGCGCGGGCATTACCGGACTGACGGCGGCTTTCCGGCTCCAGGAGCAGAACATCCCGTGCGTGGTGTACGAGGCATCGGGCCGCGCGGGCGGGATGATCCGGACTATTCGCGAAAATGGATATGTGGCGGAGGGCGGCCCGAATGTGCTCACGGAGATGTCGCGCAATATCTCCGCGCTGGTGAAAGACGCGGGGCTTGTGCGGAAGCGGATTTATGCGAATGCGGCGGCGCACGGGAGCTACCTGCTGCACCAGGGACGGCTTGTGCCGGCGCCGATGTCGCCGCTGAAATTCATCACGACGCCGCTTTTCTCGGCGCGCGGAAAACTGCGGGTGTGCATGGAGCCGTTCGTAGGGGTGAACCGGTCGCGAGGGGAGGAGAGCCTGGCGAGTTTTGTATCGCGGCGGCTGGGGCCGGAGTTTCTGGAAGCGGTGATCAATCCGTTTGTGGCGGGAGTGCATGCGGGTGATCCGGCGCTGCTGTCGGTACGGCATGGTTTTCCGAAGCTGCATGCGGCGGAGCAGCTCCATGGGTCGCTGTTTCGCGCACAGGTCTTTGGGGCGCGGGGGCGGGAGAGGTCGGGTGAGATTTCGAAAACGGAGGCGAAGAAGTTTTCCTTTGAAGACGGGCTACAGGCGTTGCCGGACCGGCTGAAGGAGAAGCTGGGCGGGGCAGTGGAGTTGAGGACAGCCGTGGCGGCGATCCATGACCTGGGAGAGGAATGGAGCGTGGAATTTGAAGAAGCGATGGGCCGCCCGGCGTGCGTTCATAGCGCGGTGCTGCTGGCGGTGCCGGGGCACAAGATGGGGCGGATCGAGTTCCACGGTTCCAACGTGCGCGGCAATGGGCTTGCACCGATGGGCGAGATCATCCATCCACCGGTGGCGAGCGTCGTGCTCGGCTTCCGCCGGGCGGATGTGAGCCATCCGCTGGCGGGGTTTGGGTTTCTGGCGCCGACTTCGGAAAAGCGGCGCATCCTGGGGGCGATTTTTTCTTCATCGGTGTTTGCGGGACGGGCGCCGTCGGGACATGTCACGATTACGACGTACATCGGCGGGTGCCGGAATCCGGAGCTGGCACTGCAATCGCCGGAAGCGATCATAGGGACGGCGCTGTCCGAGCTTCGAGAGATCCTGGGGATCAGCGGGACACCGACGTTCCAGCATTGCACGGCGGTGCCGCACGCGATCCCGCAATACAACGTGGGATACGCCAGGTACAAGCAGACGATGGAGAGGCTGGAGAGCAAGCATCCCGGGCTGTTCTTCGGCGGGACGTGCAAGGACGGGATCTCGCTTGGGAATTCCATCCTCTCCGGGCACGACGTTGCGCGGCGGATACGGGCGTATGTCTCGCGAGTGCGAGAACTCTCTCCCATGGCGGCATAACTAAAAACAATCATGTCCAGGCAAGGCGTTCTTCTGATCAACCTCGGCTCGCCCGACGAGGCGAACGAGCACGACGTACGCCAGTACCTGCGGGAGGTCCTCATGGATGGGAGGGTGATCGACGTGCCACCGGTGGTGCGGTGGTTGCTGGTGAATTGCAGTCTCATCCTGCGGCGGGCGGATGAAGCGACGCATGCGTACCAGTCGATCTGGTCGCCGAAAGGCTCGCCATTGATTGTGAGCGGGCGGTCGGTGGCGGAAAAACTGGAGGGGGCGCTGGGAGTGCCGGTGGCGGTGGCGATGCGGTACGGGCGGCCGACCGTGAGCCTAGCGTTGAGGCGGCTTTACAGCGCCGGGGTGAGGGAGTTGACGGTGCTGCCGCTGTGTCCGCAGTATGCGATGTCGAGTTATGAGACGGCGGTGAGCCATGTGGAGGCGGAAATCCAGACGCTGGTGCCCGGGATGGCGCATCGGTTCGTGCCGCCGATCTTCGAGGAGCCGGAGTATCTGGAGGCGCTGGAGGCAACGGCGGCTCCGATGCTGGCGCACGGATTCGATCATGTGCTGTTCAGTTTCCAAGGGATACCGGAGAGGCACCTGCGCAAGAGCGATCCGACGGGGAGCCATTGCCTGGGGTCGGAGCATTGCTGCAATCTCTTTTCCCCTGCCCGGCGGACATGTTACCGGGCTCAATGCCTCGCGACGGCCCGGGGAGTGGCGGAGCGGCTGGATATCCCGGAGGGGCAATGGAGCGTCTCCTTCCAAAGCGGCCCAGGGCGGGAGCCGTGGACGCGGCCGCAAACGGAAACAACGCTGAAGAGCCTCGGCGCACGAAGAGTGGAGAGGCTGTTTGTCATGTGTCCATCCTTTGTCGCGGATGGCCCGGAGACGCTCGAAGAGATCGCGGTGCGGGGGCGGGAAACCTTCCATTCCGCAGGAGGCGGGGAGCTGACGCTGATCCCGTGCCTGAACGATCATCCGGCGTGGATCGAAGCGCTCTGCTCGATCCTCTCGCGTCAGATGGCGGCGGCGGAGTGTGCTTACGCGAATTGAACCGCGCCCACGCTGGGCTTTAAATTGTGACTCTGTGAAACTGTAGTACGGTGAATCCGTGAAAAACATCACCGTCGCATTGGACGATGAAACCTATCGCCGGGCGCGAATCGTTGCCGCCCAGCGAGATGTTTCTGTATCCGCCCTTGTGAAAAGATTTCTGGTGAGCGTTGCCAAGGAAACGGCTGCGCCTCGGAACCTTAGGGAAGAGCAGGAATCGCTGCTGAATTCCATCTGGGCTCGCCATGCAGGATTCTCCGCTTCGGAGAATTTCTTGCGTGATGCACTTCACGAGCACCGTTCACTTCGCTAATACGGATGTCGATGCGTGTTCTACCGCTGATCATCCTGGGGATTCTGCCGCTGCTTTCGGCTTGCAGCACGGTGGAATCGGAAAGGCCGTTGTCCCCTCCCCGGCTGGCGGTGCGCGATCCGCGGCTGGAAGGGTTGTGGCGGGCTAGGGGCAAGGATTTGACGATGTATACCTATATTGCCTATGGACCCAAGGGGGAGGGTTCGATGGTGGATTTCGGCAAGGACGATACGGGCGCGATGTCGATGTCGGCTGACTTTTTTGTTACCCGGACGGGAAAGCACGAATATTTAAATCTAAGCAACCGGCTTGGAAGCGCGCATGGCCATGCTCATACGGATCACCCCGGGACTTATACGTTCACGGAGGTTCGGTTCACGTGGCTCGGACGGTTGGTGATAACCTCTGTCGATGGAGCCGGTTTTGCGAAGGCGGTGAAGGAGGGGAGGCTGAGAGGCAGGGTGATTGAGGATAAGAAGGGTAATGCAACCGATACGCTGCTGAAGGATTCGGGGGAGCGGATTCTTGGGTTTATCGAGGGGGCGAAGCCTGAGGATGTGCTTGGAACGCCGGTGAAGTTTAGCAGGATTGGGAATTGAGGGGCGGGGGAAAGATTGAACCGCGGATGGACATGGATTTGCAGGCAAAATGGGGGGGAAGAGGTTGTAGAGTAGGCAGGAAGCGCGACGGATTGAAAGGCCCGAGGGCCAATGACCGGCTGCTTCCCACCCCTCATCAAACCGGACGGGCGGTTTTCCCGCATCCGGCTTTCCGGGTTCCATTT
>Ga0182030_10020581_pt1 | contig 12431 bp, 5 predicted proteins | sample 812S3MmetaG_FD_121299 | JGI IMG/M metagenome (GOLD analysis project Ga0182030, IMG submission 121299) | Permafrost microbial communities from Stordalen Mire, Sweden - 812S3M metaG (Illumina Assembly) | ecosystem: Environmental > Terrestrial > Soil > Wetlands > Permafrost | place: Sweden... | reverse complement strand
CGGCGGCCGCATCCACGGCGGCTACCACTTCGCTCCCGGCGGACGGAGAAGGTAAATTATACCGACGCGACAATGTCTCATTTGCGGTGTTTAGTCCTGAATGAAAGTTATAAAAATCATTCTTGGTCTTCTGTTCGTTTCTTTCGCGTCATTTGTTGCGTGGCTCTTCTTCCTTTCTTTAAAGGATAGAAGTTGCCCGTTCTGGGGGCATTTCATTTTGGTTGTTTTCTGTCTTTGGCCACTTACTTCTGGTCTTTACTTGCTGATATGCGGTCGTTTTCCAATGTCTAGAATAGGAAGAATATTTTTCGATTTAAATATCATCATTTTGTGCTTCCTTGTTTTGGCCGCTATTGCGATTCCACATTTCGTTAAGGCTCGTGCAGTTTCGGCTGCAAACACTTGTCCCAACAATCTGCGCCAGATTGATGCCGCAGCGCAACAGTTCGCTTTGGAACATCACTTGTCAAACGGTGCACCGATTCATTTTCCAGACGACCTGACGCCTTACATCAAGCTCAACGCGGCGGGCCAGATTCCCGGATGTCCTGCGGGCGGCATCTATACCATCAAGAAAGTTGGCGACCGTCCAACCTGTTCCCTCGGCAGCACGGTTACGCCGGCCCATTCTTTGCCCTGAGGCGCCGGACGGCGCAAAATCTTTACCGGCAACCGGTCCGGTAGAACCAAGCCTTAAACGGCTTGAGGAACGCTTCAGCCTTCAAACCGCACTGGTGTAATTGCCAATCGGCTCCGCGCCCAGCGTGCCGGCCAGTTGCTGCGGATAAGCCGGCGACTCGACGGCCTCCAAAGTTTTCCGCGCGGCGGTCAGGCGTGCGGCGATGTCCAGTTTTTCCGCGACGTCGGCATAATTTGGGCGGCGCAAAAACTGGTTCAAACATTCAACGTGGCGCTTCCACAAATTGCGGTCCACTTTCTGTTTCGCCGCGAGCCGCGCGGCATACCAGTCGCTCGCCAAAAGATTTTCCCGCGTGAATAATTTCCGCACGTCGGAATGCTCCAGCCCTTTGCCTTCCCACTCGTCGTTGAGCATGATGTGCAACAGCGCTTTCAGCGGCGGGCACGCCTGCTGGATGCTGCCGTCGTCAAAATACATTTTCGCCACGCGCTTTTGAGTGGCCACGATGTTATCCATGCCGTCCGCAAAAATATCCTTGTCCTGCAATTCCGGCTTGAGCATCGCCTCGGTGAAGACGGCGTGCGGATGGTTGAACACACGGCCGAAAAACGCGTGGACGAACCGCGCGTTGATGCGCCAGCCGAGCCGGCTCGCCAGCACTTTTTTGCCGGCGTGCTCGAAGTCCTGGCACTTTTCCAGAAACCGGTGTTCGATGAGAAATTTCGGGTCGCGCTCCTCGGCGGTGAGGCGGCACCAGACTTCCGGCACGATCAAACTCACGTCGTGATCCACGCGCAGCTTCGGCCCGACGTAGCCGGCGGCGGTGACGAAGGCGTGGTGGCCGCAAAGAATGAACGACACCAGCGCGTTGTTCAAATCAATGATCGGCGGCAGCGCATTGAACGGCCCTTTGGTCAGCGCGCCTTCGGAACCCGCGCCGGTGGTGGACGGCGATTTGCCGGTCATGCTGCAAATCACTTCCATGAACAATTCCGGCAGCTCGAAATAATGAATCGGGTTGTAGCACGCGAGCGGACGGACGCCCACGTCCGGCGGATTGTTCCGGCGGCCCGGCAACACGGCGGTGACCGGCGTGTGCAGCGGTTTGCCCGGCGGCACGCGGCGGCGCAGGCGCGCGGAAATTTCCGCCAGATACGTTTCGCTGGCGCGGACGAGGTCGGGACGTTTTTGCAGGTAGCGCGGATTTTTCGTGGGCTTGCCGTCCACCAGACGCGGATTGGCGGTGCAGACGAAATAAGCCGGCGCGCCCGTCTCGGCGACTTCGCGCACAAAATTTTGCATCGGCTCGGTGAACTGGTTGAAACCCAGCGCATCTTCGACCATTTCTTTCGCGTTGGCCGGCGTGAGCGGTTCGTAGTTGGAAAAGAAATTGTCCGGCTGGACAAAATCCAGTTCCGCCTGCTTGTCGTAGCCGCGATGAATCGCGTCGTCCGGCCGCTGGAACAAGCGCTGTTCGCAGTTCTGCACGAATTTCAGCGACAGATTTTTGCCCGTGCCTTCCGGCAGATTTTCCAAAGTTGCAGCGGGAACCACCGTGGATGCCGTGATGTCGTCTTCCATCTGCACTTTCACCGCCGGATGAAAATCTTTGCGCAGGCCGAATGTCCGCCACGCGCCGTCGTCGTCGAAGCCGACGCGCAAGTAAGTCGTGACGAGCTTGCGGTTTTCGCATTTTAATTCGTTACCCGGCGTGCCGTTGATGATGTCCACGCTGAAATGGTCGCGCCAGTTGCCGTCCCATTCCGGCTTGTAATAGCGCTTCACGACAAAGACGAGTTCTTTGACGTGCTGCGGGACGGACACGAGCCATGAATTATATTCCGGCGTGTAATCGTGTTCGTCCGGCGTCAGCAGCTTGATGACCGAGCCGAGCGAACGGTCAGGGTCCAGCACGTCGCGTTTGTCCGTGCGCGACTTGTCGGCGAAACGATTTGAGTAATCGCGGTCAATCAGTTCGGCCACGCGGTCGAAATCATTTTTCAAATCGGAAACAAAAACCGGGCCGGTCAAAATCGCGTCGGTGATGGGCTTAGAAATTTCCGATTTGCCACCGCCGGAAACCGTGCAGGGCTTGTGGCAAAAAGTTCCCTCGACCACCGTGCCGACGAGCCGCCATTGCCGGCCGTGGCCGGGTGGTTTTTCCATTTTGATTTTGTAGCCGGACGGGCGGACGTAGGTTTTTTCCGGAGAAAGCTTGATGCTTTGCTCGCCGGTGGCCGGGTTCGTCCAGAAAATTTTCTGGCGCTGCAAATCGAAGCGCGCGGACGCGGGGACATAGACGATTTCCGGAAATTTTTTGTCAACCGCGTAGCCTTCCGGCTTTACGTCCATGATGGCGCCGAACATGGACGTCATCTCCAAAAACGAATGCGGCAGCCGCCGCGCGAGCACGTCGCCGTTGAACTCCTCGCCGAGATCGTAGCTCGCGAAAACCAATGCGCCGCCGGCGTGTTCTTCTTCCGTGAGGCCGAAAAGATTGGCGGCGAAGCTCAACTGCGTCTTCACCTCTTTTTTGCAATAGCCAAAATAATTGTCGGCAATAATCGTAATGATGACGCCGGTTTCGTCGCGCGCGGTGAGCTTGAAGGCGTTGCCGCCGTTGTAAAGTTCGTCTTCTTTTTTCCAGCACATGCCGTCGCGGCGCTGGCGTTCCGTGGCCTGATCAAAGTGCGGCAGGCCGACGGATTTTTTCGTCACTTTTGCCAGGTGCGGCGCGAGGATGATGCAGCCGGTGTGGCCGGTCCAATGCTCGCTGTCGAGCGCGGCGTCATTTTCCGGCAGCAGCGGATCGCCGGCATTTTCAAAAATGGCCTCGACGAAATCGAGGTTGCTCACGAGGTTGCCCGGCACAAAAAGCCGGACCTCCATGCTTTTTTCCACCGTGAAACCGGGCACCGCCGGGCTGACAATCGGCCGGACGAGCAGCGAGACGAAACATTCCGCCGGCTCCGGCTGCGTGGCGGTGAACGGCAGTTTCAGCAGTTCCGGCGGCGGCGTGAGCGCGAACTGGAGAATTTTGGCGAACGTCAGTTTCGGCACGCCGAGCTTGTCATCGGGAATCGGCAAGCCGCCTTCGGCGACATGAAAAATTCCCGCCGTCGTGCGCCGGTCGCTTTTCGGATTGTGCAAGACGCCTTGCTTGACGCGGTAGGAATTGATGATGTCCGATGAAAAATCCTCGCGGTCCACCGGCAGCGACAGCACGCGCGCCAGACCGGCGCGGTCGAGCGCGAAGGTGCGCGCCGGCAGTTTCGGCACCGGCACATCCTGCAAATAATCGTAGAGAAAAGTCTGGATGCGCGCGTCGGCGGGACACAGATGCTGGCCGAGCAGCCGGTCCTTTTCGCGCGACTGCGCGGCCATGGCGGCGGCGATTTCGACGAACTCGCGGTCGCCGGCGAGCGGCACCGGCGCGCAGCCGATGAGCGCGAGCTTGACGTTGATGTGCGCGATAAGATGCGCCGCCAGGGGCGTAGAATTGGATCGTTGGGCAGTCGGTTTCATTTCATTGGGAAACACTAATTCCTTTCGCCTAAAGATGCCGACTTTGGCGCGGCTGGCAAACCTTTTTTGCCGGCAACCGGCAATATTTTGCGGCCGGCCGGCCCGTTGAAATTCACTTGAAAAAACAAGTTTATGGTGAATAATGGAACGGTTCTTGTTTGAAATTTCAAACCACTCATAAAGCTGTCGCTGTGTTGCCATCAAATGCCCAAAGGGCGAACCCGGTTTTTGTCGTCGGCGTTTTTCGCTCCGGCACTTCGCTGCTGTATTCGCTGCTCAACCAGCATCCGCAGATCGCGCTGATGTATGAATGTGACGTCTGGGATTTTCCGGGCGCGTTCGCCCGGCGGCGGTTTCAGGGCGAATGGCTGGAACGCCAGGAATTCTACAACCAGGTTCTTTCCCGGCACCGGCTCATCTGGGGCGGCCGCCTGCGCGGACTGGAAAACGTCCGCACGCCGGACGACCTCTACCGCTGCCACAGCGGCATGAAAGACGCGCCGGTGTGGGGCGAAAAATCGCCGCTTTACAGCACCCGGATCGCCCAGCTCGCCCGCCAGTATCCCAACGCCTCCTTCCTGTTCCTCTGGCGCGACCCGGTGGAGATTTACCGCAGCATCCGCCTCGCGGGCGGCAAGTCGCCGTTTTTCCGCCGGCCGGGAATGTTGCACCGCCTGATTTATCAGCAGGAAAAAATGATCCGCGAAGCCGCGCAACTGCCGCTCGCCGGCGGGCGCGTCCAGCACGTCTGCTACGACGACTTGGTGGACCGCACCGAGCCGACCTGCCGGGAAATCTGCAAGTTTCTGGAAGTCCCTTTTGACGCCAGCATGATGGCGCTCCAGCGCGCCGATTTTTCGGCGATCTATGACGCGCCGCATCATGATTTTTTGCGGCGCGGGGTCATTGAGCGGCGGAAATTTTCCGACGCCGCCCTGACGCCGGAAGTCACCGCCAAGCTGCGGCGTTTCCGCAACCGGTGGGAACGCTTGAGCGGCCAGCGTCTGGGCGCGGCCCGCCAGCCGGACGGCGTGACCGAGCCGGCCTGGCTTGAACGCCTGCCCCACCGCGTCATCGGCGCGGCGTTGTTTGCGGGCGAAAACACCAAACGGCTGGCGTTTGAAGTTTTGCCGCTGGCGTGGCTGCGCACCTACCGGCTGTTCAAGAACTGGATCTTCGCGCGCAACCCGGCGGTCAAACCTTTGACATTGGGCGAACAATTTCGGCAGCATGGCGTCACGATTTTTGCCAGTCTGGTGATGTTCGCGGCGGTGATCACGCTGGATTACCTGACCGGCCCCGAAGTTTCGATGGGGCCGTTTTATCTGGTTCCCTGCGGCGCGCTGGCGCTGGTAGTCGGGCGGACGTGGGGAACGCTCGCCGCGCTGGCCTGCGCGGTTTCCATCACGTTTTTTCGCGAGGGCATGGCGCACGATTTTCATTCGCTGCTGTCGGCCGTCGTCATCTGGAACCTGGCCATGCGGTTCATTTTTTTCGAGACGTTTGTCCTGCTGTTGAGCCGCATCCGCGCCGAGCTGCAACCGGCCAGCACCGCCGAGGGCGCCCAATCCTGATTTTTCAACGGCGCGGCGGCGGGCGCAAAACTTACCGCTAGGCGGCCCGCGAAAAATCTGATAAAAGACCGCCGTGTCCCCGCAAGACAAAACCCGCCTGGCCACAATCACCCGCGTCATTGTGCTGACGGCGGCTTATTTTCTGGGCGGACTGCTGGGCAAAAAAACCTCGTTTATTTCCGGCAGCACCGCCTTGGTGTGGCCGCCGTCCGGCATCGCGCTGGCGGCGATTCTGCTGTTCGGCTACCGCTTCTGGCCGGGCATCGCGCTGGGCGCGGTTTTGTTTTCCTTCATTGACGGCGTGCCGTTCGGCTTTTTCACGCTGGGGACGGCGGTGGGAAACACCATCGGCGCGGTGACGTGCGTGTTCCTGCTGAAACGGTTTGTGAATTTCGACAACGCGCTGGAACGGACGCGCGACGCGGCGGGCTTTCTGCTGCTGGCGTGCGGGCTGGGCACCACGGTCAACGCCATGTTCAACATCGTCAGCCTGGTCTATGACGGAAAAATTTCCCGCGAGGCGATGTTTCCGAATCTGGTGACGTGGTGGGTGCCCAACGCGCTGGCGGCGCTGGTGGTGACGCCGGTCATCATTACTTGGGCCGCGCCGTGGTCATCGCGCTGGAATATCCGGCGCGTGGCGGAGGCGTTTCTGTGCGCGGCGGGACTGGTGATCGGCACTTGGATTTCTTTCAACTCCTGGTTCGTCTATGGCATCCAAAATTATCCGCTGGCGTATCTGCCGTTTCCGTTTCTGCTGTGGGGCGCGTTCCGGTTCGGCCCGCGCGGCGCAGCCACCGGCACGCTGCTGGTGACGACACTGGCGATTTATTCGCTGTTGCAAAAGCGCGGGCCGTTCGTGACCGGCAACGAGGCGGACAGCCTGCGGCTCGTCGGCTGCTACATCGGCATCGTGGGCGTGACGAATCTGCTGCTGGCCGCCGCCGCCGCCGAGCGCCGCCAGGCCGAGGCCGAGGCGGCGGAAAATGAAAAACGCATCCGCGCAGTGGTGGCCGCGCAGACGGATTTGCTCTGCCGGTTTCAAACGGATGGCGCAATCACCTTTGTGAATCCGGCCTATTGTCATTTTCTCGGCCAGCCGGAAGCGGAACTGCTGGGCACGGATTTTTTCAAGTCTCTCGGCGAGACGGAGGCGGATACGCTGCGGCAAAACCTGGCCGCGCTGCCGTCCGACGAGCCGGTTTGGAATTTTGACCGTCGCGCCGTGGCCACCGACGGCCGCGTGGAATGGCAGCAATACAGCCTCCGCCGCCTGGATCGCGCGGACAAAAAAGCCGTTGAATTTCAGGTCGTCATCCAGGACATCACCGCCCGCAAAAAAGCGGAAATCGCATTGCAGGACGCCAAGGCCGCGCTGGAAAAAGTGAACCAGCAGTTGCGCGTCGCCGCCCTCGAAGCGCGCAACATGGCCGAGCAGGCCAACCGCGCCAGTTCCGCCAAGAGCGAATTTCTGGCCAACATGAGCCACGAGATCCGCACGCCGCTGACCGGCATTCTCGGCATGGTCGAGTTGCTCGCGCAGAGCAATCTGGACCGCCGACAGCACGAGTTCGCCGCCGCCGCCGTCGAGAACGCCAACGCGCTGCTTCATGTCATCAACGACGTGCTGGATTTTTCCAAGATCGAGGCCGGCAAGATGTCCATCGCGCAGGAGGATTTTTCCCTGCGTGCCATCGTGGACGGCGTGATGGAAAACGCCGCCACGCGCGAACCCGCCAAACGCCTCGCCCTCGCCGCCATCGTCCGCCGCGAAGTGCCGCACCGGCTCACGGGCGATCCCATCCGGCTCCGGCAGGTGCTGCTCAACCTCGTCGGCAACGGCATCAAATTCACCGAGCGCGGCGAAGTTGTTCTCCGCGTCCAGCCGCAATTTCACGCGCGGAAAAAAATCACGCTGCGTTTTGAAATCACCGACACCGGCATCGGCATGAACGACGAGCAGACTAAAAAACTGTTCCAGCCGTTTGAGCAGGCGGACACGTCGTCCTCGCGCCGGTTTGGTGGCACCGGCCTGGGCCTCGCCATTTCCCGGAAAATCATTGATCTGATGGGCGGCAAAATCGGCGTTCACAGCGCGCCCGGCGTCGGCTCGACTTTTTGGTTTGAACTCAGTTTTGACGTGCCCGAACAGCCGGTGATCGAGCGGAGTTTTCCCGGGCTGGTGTTCATGCAGACCGTCATCGCCGCGCCGAACGCCAGCCTGCGCGAATCGCTGGTCGAGCAGTTGCACGGCTGGGGCGTGGACTGCCGCGCCGTGGCCACCGCGCCGGAACTGGCCCGCGCGCTGCGGCACGATTTGCGCGGCGCGGTCATTCCGCTGGTGATTTGCGACGACGAAATGCTCGTGATCGGCGGCGAGGAATTGCGGCGGCAGCTCGCGGACAGCCGGGATCAAGTCCAGTGCCTGCTGCTGACCGGACCGGCGGCCAATCTCAACACCACTGAAGCCGACTTCTCCCGCTTTGCCGCCGTGCTGCTCAAACCGGTCAAGACGCAGGCGTTGTTCGACGCGCTGGTCGGTTTGGTCGCCGGCAAAAAACCGGAGGCCATCAAGCCGCTGGTGCTGCCCGGCGACACGGAATTCATCCGCCGGGAAACCGCGCGCCGGCAAACGCCGGTTTCCAAGCTGCGCATCCTGGCCGCCGAGGACAATCCGTTCAACCGCAAACTCGTGCAGTTGATGCTGGAGACTTTCGGCGCGCGCGCCGACTGGGCGATGAACGGCCGCGAAGCCGTGGAAAAATTTTCCGCCGCCGCTTACGACGCCATTTTGATGGACTGCAACATGCCCGAACTCGACGGCCAGGAAGCCACCGCCGCCATCCGCCATCTCGAAGCGGAAAAAAAATCCGGCCGCATCCGCATCATCGCGCTCACCGCCAACGCGCTGGTTGGCGAACGCGAACGCTGCCTCGCCGCCGGCATGGACGATTACCTCGCCAAGCCTTTCACCGCGCAGCAGCTTTACCAATCGCTCCTGACCGCCGTTCCGCCCGTTGGCGAGGACGGGGAGAAATACGATTTTTCCCGGCTCGAACAACTGGGCAAAGAACTCGATCCCACCGCCGTGGCGGACATGGCCGGCGATTTTCTCGGCGAACTGCCCGAACGCCTCAACGACATCCGGCGCTACCACGCCGCCAGCCATTGGCCCGAACTCAAACGCGCCGCCCATTCGCTCAAGGGCTTGTGCCTGATGTTCGGCCTGCAATCGCTTTCGGCCACGTTCCTCGCCATCGAGGATGCCGCCGAGGCGCAGAATGGCCAGCAGGTTCAGCCTTTGCTGGCCGGCCTCTCCGCGCAGACCGATGCCGCGACGCGCCGATTGCGCGACTGGCTCGACAACCGGCCGTCCCGCTCGGCGGAGTAAAACCGGCGGCGCTAAATCTCTCGCGCCAGGCCGAATTTTCTGCCAGCCTGCCGGCGTGACGAGCACGGAAAAACTTCTCGCCGAACTCATCGCGCTGCCCAGCGTGAATCCCGCTTTTTTGCCGCCACGCCATCCGCAGGCCGGGGAAAAAGCCGTCGCGGACTTTCTCGCCGTCACCGCCGCGCGGGCCGGGCTGGAAGTGGAATTTCAAAAAGTTTTGCCCGGCCGTGCCAACGTCATTGCGCGGCTCCGGCCAAAAAATAAGACCAAACAAACGCTTTTGCTCGCGCCGCATTTGGACACCGTCGGCGCGGACGGCACGCAGTTCATTCCGCAGCGCAAGAACGGCCGGCTGCACGGTCGCGGCGCGTGCGACACGAAAGGTTCCGTCGCCGCCATGCTCGCCGCCGTCTGCGAATTGGCCGGGGCCAAATCCCGCCCGTTGGAAACGGAAATTATTTTCGCCGGCCTCGTGGATGAGGAAAATGCGCAGGCCGGCTCCCGCGCGCTCGCCGCCAGCGGACTCCAGGCCGATCTCGCCATCGTCGGCGAGCCGACCAAACTGCAAATCGTCACCGCGCACAAGGGCAGTTTGTGGTTGCAGCTTGAAACGCGCGGCCGGGCGGCGCATGGGGCCACGCCGCAGCTTGGCAAAAATGCCGTTCACGAAATGGCGCGCGTCGTGGAACTTTTGGAGACAAATTACGCGGCGGAGTTGCGGCGGCGCAAACATCCGCTGCTCGGCACCGGCACGGTGAACGTCGGCATGATTGCCGGCGGTGCGCAGCCGAACATTGTGCCCGACCGCTGCACGATCACGATTGACCGGCGCACGTTGCCGGGGGAAACCGAGGCGGGCGTCCGCCGCGAAATCCGGTCGCTGCTCGCGGCGAAAAAATTGTCCGCCAAAATTTCCAGCACCAAGCTCGCGCCGTGTCTGCCGCTGGAAACGGATGCGGCCGCGCCGCTGGTCCGGCAGTTTCTGCGCTGCGCCGGGCAGATGCGGCCCGTGGGCGTGGATTACTTTTGCGACGCGGCGGTGCTGGCGGCGGCGGGGATTCCGAGCGTGGTGTTCGGGCCGGGCGACATCGCGCAGGCGCACACGGCGGACGAGTGGATTTCGCTGGCGCAACTGGAACGGGCCAAGGCTTTGCTCATCCGGTTTTTCCGGTCGCAACCGTGAGTTTTCCCATCCTTCAGGGAAATGATGCCGTTGCCGGAAGTTTGAATGGGTAGGGACGGCGCAGCGCGCCGTCCCTACCAGCCACTTCCGTCAACGGCCGGTTCCGGCCAACTGTCTCTTTTTGACCGGCACCCCCCGTTATTGCCAAAAAATGCCGTTTTTTGAGTTTTTCTGGCTAACCAGCTCGTTTTCAGCCTCTTCCGCCTGGATTAGCGTCCCGGTCCGTTCCGGCAGCCCTCAAAAAACCCGGTTTTTTGCCGTTTTTGGCCAAAAATCCGTCTCATAAAATCATTTCAGGAGTTCCTGAAACCGTTTCAGGAGTTCCTGATTTCAGTTCAGGAAGCACTTTTTTCAATGGAGGAGTTCCTGAAGTCATTTCAGGAATCGCTGATTTGGTTTCAGGAGTTCCTGGAGGCAATTCAGGAGTTCCTGATTCCGGTTCAGGAATCGCTGATTTCATTTTAGGAATTCCTGAATGCGGTCAGGCGTTCCTGAATTCATTTAAGGAGTCGCTGAAACGGTTCAGGGAACGCTGATTTCAGTGCAGCCCAGGCCGGTCGGCGCGAGCCGGCGGGGGCGGGCGCTGGCTTTGCTCGTCCGGTTTTCCAGTCGCAACCGTGATTTTTTCCGCTCTTCAGGGAAATGATGCCGTTGCCGGAAGCTTGAATGGGTGAAGGTTGCCGCGCAGCGGCATTTGACAATAGCCCGCCGTTTCAACGGCGGGTATCGGCAGCAGCCAGAATCAGAGTCCCGGCGGGACGACCGGAACGGGCGTGCATTTTCGGCCGCCCCGCCGGGGCGGGAAATGATTTTCGCCGGCCAACCCGCAGTTGAAACTGCGGGCTATTGTCAGATGCGCCTCCGGCGCGGGGAACTGCGCCGGCTGGGCGTGCCGCCGGCGGGCGCTGGGCAGGCTCAAAAAAAGGTGGACGGGAACGGACCGGCCCAATAGAGTCAAACCATGAAACCTGATAGGCCACAAATATTGAGGTCTAATTATTGTTAGGTGTCGTCCATCACATCTTATGAAAACCGTCGTCATCATCGGAAGTGTCGTGCTGCTTGTTTGTGGGCTGCTCGGTTGTCAGAGCCGACCAGAGCCAGCCCAGCCCAAGTTGAGTGTATTAGATACCGTTCATTCAAATGCGCCGGCAAAAGTTGACCTGCATCCCCCGAAGCCGCTCCCTGCGAGGCAGACTCTCGACGCCATTGCTAGTCTGCCACCCAATGCCACGCTGGACGATGTATTGAAGATCACAGGCAAGCCAGGATTGAACTTTGGCTCGGCTATTTACGAGTATTTCTTCAGACTTGATGACCCATCAAATATTCGAGTTCGTGCACGCCCCGATGGAAGAATTATTTCGATTGAGCATATGAAGTATGTTGTTACTGAGCTTTGGCATAAACCATGACACACCCGACACCTAATATCAGAATAGGCTGCAACGGTAGAAGCCAAACCAAGTTCCCGGCGGCAAATTAAATTCTTTCCAGCCTGCGCCGGTTCCGCCAATCTTCGCGGCCAATGACCAGCGCCGAAAAGCTTCCCACCATTGACCACAAACCGCACGCGGCGTTTTTCCGCCAGAGCGGCTGGCTGATGATCGCCAACATCGCCGGCGGCGCGCTGACGTGGGGCGTGCATTTCCTCTCCAAGTCCATCCCCGACGCGCACTACGCGGTGTTCGGCACGCTGCTGATGGTGGTGGCGTGCCTGCCGACGATGCCGTTGCAGATGGTCTTCGCGCAGCAGTCGGCGCTGGCGCTGGCCACGGGCCGCGAACGGCAGCTCGCGGGCATGATCCGGCTGGCGTGGCTGTGGACGTTCATCGTCTGGGCGCTGGGCGCGGTGGCGGTTTTCATCTTCCAGAAAAACATCGTCGCGGGCTGGCATCTGCCGGACGCGACGGGCCTGTGGGTGACGGTGTTGACGGTGCTGGTGTCGCTGTGGCTGCCGATGTTCACGGGCGTGCTGCAGGGGCGGCAGGATTTTTTCTGGATGGGCTGGGCGGCGATTTTGTCGGGTGCCGGCCGGTTTGTGGCGGCGGCAATTTTGGTTCTGGCGCTGGCGCTGGGCGCGGCGGGGATGATGGCGGGCGCGTTTCTCGGCATCGG
>Ga0182030_10020580_pt1 | contig 12432 bp, 12 predicted proteins | sample 812S3MmetaG_FD_121299 | JGI IMG/M metagenome (GOLD analysis project Ga0182030, IMG submission 121299) | Permafrost microbial communities from Stordalen Mire, Sweden - 812S3M metaG (Illumina Assembly) | ecosystem: Environmental > Terrestrial > Soil > Wetlands > Permafrost | place: Sweden... | reverse complement strand
GCAAGATCCAATCCCTGGCAGAACTCACTCCCGCAGCCTACGCCGCCAAACAAGCAGCATAGATTATCGGCGACCGTGCGGGCCAGTCAACTATGTAGTTGCCGGAACGCCTACAATTTACCTACTGCATGTTGTTCCGGTCTTGACGATGATTCCGGGCACAGGGTATCCGACCGACTATTTCCCAGAGGGAGATTTTCTGAAAGACGCAAGAGAACATGCCGGGACACGGTTGACCAAGACTGCAGCCGGATTGGTAGCACGCGGAGTTAGTGCCCAATCTGGGGTTGAAAGCGGAAACGATGTCGTTGGAAACATCATGTTAGTGATTGAACGCGAAAAGTCAGACTTCGTCGTGCTCTCGACACATGGCGTTTCTGGATGGCGTGCAATGGTGTTCGGATCTATCGCAGAGAAATTGGTTAAGCTGGTTCAGTGTCCTTTACTCCTCCTCAGATCTGTCAAGGATGCAGCGGTACCCGTGGCCGACTAACGCACCCTTGGCTCAATCGGTTACCGCTATCAGTCACGAAGGTGCTTTTTGGCAATCACCTCAATCTCTGCCTGCGTAAGGGCAGAAAGATCCGCGATTTCGGTAGCTTTAACTTGCTTGAGTAGATCGGGATGATGAGTAGTCAAGAAGTCAATCAGGTAGTCCATGGCGCTGCTCTTGCCTTTGGCGTGTCCGATCAGGATGATCTCTTCCGAATCCGCCATGTCTTTAGCGATCTCCTCGTAGTAGGAGTTCTCCTCAGGAACCCGATCCCCGCTGTAGTGGGCTTCTTTGCGGTGAATCAAATGATGGTGAAAGCCAAAAGGATCATATGGCGTGACTACCTTTTCATCCGCAACTGCACTCTCAACACTCTGGTAGATATGGGCTACATGATGATCAATCACTACGATCGTTCGCTTGGCTTGGTGCGGCTCATTTGGGCTTCCTGCGAGCGTCGCCTCTTTGAGGAACTTGCGGAGTCTTGAGGTTTCTTCCACTTCAAATTCGTCGTGATGTGGGCGCTTGAAGTGCGCTCGCTGATTTCCGACGACGAAGGTGAAATCGTCACCATCGTGGGGCAGCACTTCTCCAATTTGCGAAATGAGTCCGATCGCCTCATCCCAATGCAGATTGCGGGGCAGTTTGCCACCTAACATACTCTCAAGTAGCAACTCATGGTCGTGACGAACGTGTGTAGTCATTCGGCCAGTATCGATCTTGTTCAGAAGAACAACTGGTCTTGTTTGCTCAGAGTGGATTGGGGGTGGGCATGCAAGTGGATCCCGAAGAGGCGGACGATAGAATTTCACAACGCTTTTAATTAAGGCTTTCTGCGCCTTCCAGGTCCCGAACCTTGTTCACGCGGCGAAGGTGACGTTCTTCGCCGCTGAAATGAGATTTCAGGAAAGTGAATATTAATTCCTCGGCAAGCGCGGCTCCAATCACATTGCCACCGAGGCAAAATACATTCATGTCATCGTCTTCCACACCTTGATGAGCAGAGAAGACATCATGGATGAGGCCAGCCCTCACACCGTAAATCTTGTTCGCAGCAATGGAAGCGCCCACTCCACTGCCGCAGAGTGCAATTCCGCGATCTACCTCTCCAGCTGCAACCGCTCGAACCATGGGGACAATGTAGTCGGGGTAGTCGTCGGCCGGGTCGAGTTGGTGAGCGCCGTAGTCAACCACATCAAAGCCTGCCTGCTTGAGCGAAGATGCAATTTTGCGCTTCAGATCAAACCCGCCGTGATCCGAGGCAATTCCTATACGCATTGGGGTTCTCCTTGGAGGCATTTGCACTCGCGGGAAGCAAAAAACAGGCAGAATAGTGCGATCACGCGGCGCTCAGCTACCAATAGCATCACACTGATCGAGACAAAGAATCAGGTTCCAATTGCTCTATGCGTGAGAGCGCCGCTCCGTTCTGATTTGGGCGGACAATGCATGTGTCGAACTGCTCAGATTGTTCAGATACCCAATAACCATACTGACGGTAGGGTAGTTAACCGCCTGAAAGCCGTCGCGATTGGGTAGGCTCCATGAGGTCTTTGACTCAGATTACCCATGCGGAGCGTGCATGATCCACGATGACCACCGATGAGCATTCCAAACAGCGCCAAGAGCTGCGGGACAGTTGTGTCCGTGCGCGGGAGTGTAGTGGATGTGAGCTTTAACCAAAGATTGCCCGCGATTTTCTCAGTCCTGCGCGCCGGTGAGCATCGAGAAATCATCGCTGAAGTATTGGAGCAGTTGGACGAGCACAGGGTTCGGGCAATCGCTTTGACACCTACTCAAGGCCTGGCGCGTGGATCGCAGGTTGAGGATACGGGTGTTCCTCTTCAGGCTCCCGTTGGCAAAACGATTGTATCGAGAATGTTCGACGTATTCGGCAATGCAATCGATCGAGGGCCAGCACCAACGGAAGTTGCATGGCGCAACATACATCAAGCCCCACCACTTTTGTCTCAGCGGTCGACCAGATCTGAGATATTCGAAACCGGGATCAAAGCTATCGATGTCCTGGTTCCATTGGAGCGTGGAGGCAAAGCGGGCCTGTTTGGCGGTGCTGGCGTAGGCAAGACTGTGTTGCTTACAGAGATGATTCACAACATGATCGGTCATCAGAAGGGCGTGAGTATCTTCTGCGGAATCGGTGAGCGTTGCCGTGAGGGCGCGGAGCTCTATAGCGCCATGAAGGAAGCGGGCGTGCTTGAGGGCATGGTCATGGTGTACGGCCAGATGAATGAACCACCTGGCAGTCGTTCGCGGGTGGGTGCCACCGCCCTTACGATGGCTGAGTATTTTCGCGACGATGAGCATCGTGATGTTCTGCTGCTTATAGACAACATCTTTCGGTTTATCCAGGCAGGTATGGAGGTATCGGGATTGATGGGAGAGATGCCTTCCCGTCTAGGCTATCAATCGACGATGAGTACCGAACTTGCTGGACTTGAGGAGCGCATCGCCAATACGCAGGCAGGCGCCATTACGTCGATCCAGGCTGTGTATGTGCCAGCGGACGATCTGACTGACCCGGCAGCCGTGCATGTTTTCTCCCATCTCTCCGCGTCGATCGTTCTCTCACGAAAGCGAGCCAGTGAAGGACTCTATCCTGCAATCGACCTTCTTCAATCAAATTCCAATATGGCTACTCCCGGCATCGTAGGCGCGCGGCACTACAAAGTGGCGCAAGACATTCGAAGTACGCTTGCACAATACGAGGCCCTCAAGGATATCGTCGCGATGCTAGGCCTTGAACAGCTTTCTCCAGAAGATCGCAATGCAGTTGCGCGTGCGCGCAGGCTGGAACGGTTTCTGACGCAACCGTTTTTCACCACCGAGCAATTCAGTGGGATTGGTGGAAAGCTTGTGAGCCTTGAAGACTCCCTGGATGGCTGCGAGCGAATTCTCAAGGATGAATTCAAGGACTATCCCGAAAGCGCGCTTTACATGATTGGAGCCATTGGTGAGGCGAAGAAGCCAGACTCGCAAACTGCTTCTGAGCCAGGCGCTTCACCGGTCCCGGCGACGCAGAGCAAGCCGCAACTCGTAGGCGTGGAGCATGGCAAATGAACATGAGAATTCTATTGCCCTTCCGCGTCTTTGGAGAGCTGACTGACGTGTTGCGTATCGTTGCCGAAACGAAGGAAGGCTCCTTTGGGTTACTACCAAATCGCCTGGACTGCGTGGCTGCGTTATCGCCTGGGATTTTGACATATGAAACGCACAAAGAGGGAACGGTCTATCTTGCGGTCGATGAAGGCGTACTCGTCAAGGCCGGCCCCAACGTACTAGTTTCGGTGCGCCATGCGATCGGGGGCGCCGATTTAGGCCAGCTGCATAAGACGGTGAAGCGGCAATTTCTGACGATCAATCAACAGGAGCGCGACGTACGGCAGGTCATCGCAAAAGTGGAAAGCAGCCTTCTTGCTCGCCTTGCGGAGTTTCAACATGAGCGATGAGCGCTCCCTCGCCAAATCAGAGAACACCGAAGCGGAGTTTCTTCGCCGGGTGGAATCGAAAGCCTCGCGCAAACTCCGAACGCAACGGGATGCGACTCAAGGCGTGTGGTTTGGGCTGGGGATGTCGGGGTTGATTGGATGGTCAGTGGCCGCTCCTACACTTCTGGGAGCGATGCTCGGTCTCTGGTGGGACCGTCATCATCCGGGAGTTCACTCATGGACACTGATGCTCATGGTGATTGGGTTAGTGATTGGCTGTGTCAACTCGTGGCACTGGCTTTCGCAGCAGAGGTCGGCGATGAATGAAGACGATAAGGAGAAGACGGATGCATAATGCATGGGCGCTGATCGCAGCTTTGCTTGAAGGAATCCTGATTGGGCTTGTCTTCTTCGGCGGCCTCTGGTGGACGGTAAGGAAGGGCGTGATGTCCGCACACCCAGCCTCGCTGTTCTTAGGAAGTCTTGTCCTTCGCACTACGATCACCGTGGGTGCCTTCTACTTTATCTCCATGGGAGGATGGCGACCTTTGATTATCTGTCTGATCGGTTTCGTCATGGGACGGATGCTGGTTGTAAGGCTCACCCACAATTGGGCCGCTTCTTCGAAGCCGATTGCAGATGGAGCTGGGCTATGAACCTCTCTTCCGATCAGTGGATTCTATGGCAGTATGGATTCCTTAGACTCAACGGAACGATCGTTACAACATGGGCGATGATGTTCGCGATGACGCTGGGAGCCGTGCTGATTACTCGACGCCTTGCGACGGAGGGAGCAATTTCAGGTTGGCAGAGTGCTCTCGAAATTATCGTGACCACTCTGGAGCAGCAGATTAAAGAGGTGGGCCTTGGGGAGCCTCGCAGGTACTTGCCGTTCCTTGGGACCCTTTTCCTTTTCGTGGCGACATGCAGTCTCTGCACGGTAATTCCAGGGTACACATCGCCAACTGGATCCCTGTCAACTACGGCAGCCTTGGCGCTCAGTGTATTTGTTGCGGTGCCTGTCTTTGGGATTGGGAAGCAGGGCTGGCTTGGATACATCAAGACCTACACGCAGCCTACACCAATCATGCTGCCGTTCAATATCATCAGTGAACTCTCTCGCACTCTAGCTCTGGCTGTACGTCTCTTCGGCAACATGATGAGCGGGGCAATGATTGTCGGCATTCTCCTGACGATCGTGCCGCTGGTGTTTCCTATCGTGATGACAGCGCTCGGACTGCTCACTGGAATGGTTCAGGCATACATTTTCACCGTGCTGGCTGGAGTCTATATCGCAGCAGCGACGCTTGTAACCAAGCCTAAGGAATCTCCTCAATCGCCGACGGTAGATTCTAAGACAACGCACTAGCCAAGAAGGAGAAACTATGGATAGCAACACATTGATCGCGGTAGCATCGATCGTCACAGCGGGTTTAACTATTGGAATCGGTTGCATGTGTCCGGCACTCGGGGAGGGTCGAGCAGTGGCTACCGCTCTGACGTCGCTGGCACAGCAGCCGGACGCCTCGCCAACCATCACTCGCACGTTGTTTGTTGGATTGGCAATGATCGAATCGCTGGCTATCTACTGCTTCGTCGTTTCCATGATTCTGATCTTTGCAAACCCCTTCTGGACTCATGCGATCGCAGCCGCCGGGGGGAAGTGAACGATGCTTATCGATTGGTTCACTGTCGGAGCACAAGCGGTCAACTTTCTCATCCTCGTTTGGCTGCTGAAGCGTTTTTTGTACAAGCCAATCCTCGATGCTATCGACTCTCGCGAAAAGCGCATTGCGGGTGCTATCGCAGACGCCGAGTCGAAGAAAACTGAGGCAAAGCAAGAGCAGGACGACTTCAGCAATAAAAACAAGGCTTTCGATGAACAACGCAGCGCACTCTTCAGTAAGGTTGAAGGTGAAGTAAAGACCGAGCGCGATGGCTTGTTGACTGCCGCCAGAAAAGATGCCGAGAACTTACGCGCGGCGCAGGCGACGGCGCTGCGCGACGATCAAACGCGATTGAGCGTGGAAATCACTCGACTGGCGACAGCGGAAGTGATGGAGATTGCTCGTAAAGCCCTCGCAGATTTGGCAACGACCTCGCTGGAAGAGCAAGTAGAAGGGGTGTTCGTCCGACGTTTGCGCGATATGCAGGGAGACTCGAAGCAGTTGATGGGGGATGCACTCAAGTCGGCTGCAGAACCTGGAGTTGTACGCAGCGCATTCGATCTTTCCGATGAACAGAAGACTTCGATACAGAAGGCTCTGAATGAGAGTTTTTCGGCAGACATTCACCTTGGCTTCGAGGTCGACACGAAACTGGTCTGTGGCATTGAACTGACGGGCAACGGGCAAAAGCTTGATTGGAACATATCGGCCTACCTGGGCGCGCTTGACCGCAGCTTGAGTACACTAGTCGATTCCCAGGCGAAGGCCGGCGTCCCATCCGTTCCAGCGACAGAATCCATTCCGAAGTCCGGACAAGATGCGACTGCTGCTCACGCCGGAGCCAATTGAGCGCGCCGCCGAATGTGTTCGAAGGAGCCTTGCAGCGCGCATTTGCCGACCTGCGCCAGGGCCGGGAAGCCTTCGAACCGCAGTTGCTCCCTCGCGAAGTCGGTACGGTCAAGAGTGTTTCTACTGGAATCGCTAAGGTCTCTGGCCTTCCTGGTGTCGGCTACGAAGAATTGGTGAGATTCTCCGGGGGGATGCTCGGCATGGCTTTCAATCTTGACGAGGACGAAGTCGGTGTCATTCTTTTGGGAGACTATCAGCAATTGCACGCAGGCGATGAGGTCGAACGCACTGGCCGTGTCATGGATGTCCCGGTCGGGGTGGGCCTATTGGGGCGCGTGATGGATCCCTTGGGAAATGCGCTGGACAACCAGGGAGCAATCGCATCCGACATACGTCTTCCCGTTGAGCGTCCTGCTCCATCGATTATGGACAGGGCACCCGTCTCTGTGCCGTTGCAGACAGGTCTCAAAGTCATTGACGCCCTTGTGCCTATCGGGCGAGGACAGCGTGAATTGATACTGGGAGATCGCCAGACAGGCAAGACGTCCATTGCCATTGATGCGATTCTGAATCAACGCGGACAGAATGTCGTTTGCGTCTATTGTGCGATTGGCCAGCGAGCGTCCGCAGTGGCAAAGGCCGTGGCCACCCTTCGCAAAGAAGGTGCGCTGGAATATACCGTTGTCGTCGTTGCGGAAGGCAACGATGCTCCTGGCCTCGTCTACATCACTCCGTATGCTGCGACCAGCATTGCGGAGCACTTCATGGAGTCCGGACGCGATGTGCTCATCGTCTACGATGACCTCACCAACCATGCCCGCGCCTATCGAGAGCTTTCTCTCTTGCTGCGGCGTCCTCCTGGTCGCGAAGCTTTTCCTGGCGACATTTTCTATATTCATTCACGCATGCTTGAACGATCTACGCATCTCAGCCAGGACTTGGGAGGAGGCTCGCTGACGGCGCTGCCGATCATTGAAACGGACGGGCAAGATATATCCGCGTATATCCCAACCAATCTCATTTCAATCACGGATGGGCAAGTGTATCTTTCGCCAACTCTCTTTCAACTGGGCATTCTTCCCGCAGTGGATGTTGGCAAGTCTGTGTCTCGCGTTGGAGGTGCAGCTCAACTTGCCGCTTACCGGGCGGTGGCCGGTAACCTGAAGCTGGCCTACTCGCAGTTCGAGGAGTTGGAATCCTTCGCCAAATTCGGAACACACCTCGATGAGTCCACACGCAAGATCATTGACCATGGTCAGCGGATCCGATCGTGTCTCAAGCAAGGCAATTCGCAGCCGGTCCCGACGATCCATCAGATCATCATTCTTTTTGCATTGGCCGAGGGACTCTTCGACTCTGTACCCCTTGAGAAGATGTCTGATGCTGAGCAAAGCCTTGAGAAAGCGGTGTCCAAAGTGTCGTCGGATGTGGCAGGTCGCCTGACTTCCAACACCAAGTTAAGCGACGATGATCGAAAAGCAATTCTTCAAGTCGCGGTTGAGGCTCTCAAGCCCTACCAGCCGGATGTTCAAGCGAACGAAACGACTGGTTCCACCTCATGAGTGGAACGACGGAGGGTCTCAGTCGGAAAATTGCAGGGGCGGAAGACCTACAGTCTGTGGTTCGTTCGATGAAGGCGTTGGCAGCCTCCAGTATCGGGCAGTATGAGCGGGCGGTCGTTTCCCTGGATGACTATTACAGGACTGTGAAACTGGGATTGTCCGCTTGCATTCGAGAAAGCGGCCAAGAGCCGATCGCAGACCTCACAATAGCTACTAAGCCGGGAGGGTATGGAGCGGTGGTCTTTGGATCGGATCAGGGGCTTGTTGGCGGCTTCAACGAGGTCATCGTCGATTCCTTTCGAGACACGGCTAAGAACTTGTCAGGTAGCATAAGGAAGATTTGGGCAATTGGTGAGAGGGCGCATGGGCTCTTACTGGAAACGGCTTCATGCCCCGTCATATCGCTCTCGATTCCAACATCAGTCGATTCGATTACTTCAATTGTCGGACAGATTCTCATTGAAATAGAAACAACTCGAGAAAAAGAGGAGTTGTGGGAAGTGTATGTCTTTCATAACAAGCCAAAGTCTGGTGCCTTGTATGATCCCGTCTGCAAGAGACTCCTGCCGCTGGACCTGACGTGGCAGGAAAAGCTGCTCGCTTCGCCTTGGCCAACTCACATGTTACCGGAGGTGATTGATGGCGTAGCCGCCGTACTGCCTGCCTTCCTACGCGGATACCTGTTTGTGGTTCTGTTTCAAGCGTGTGCTGAATCGCTGGCAAGCGAGAACGCAAGCCGACTGGCTGCTATGCAGCGTGCAGAGAAGAATATTGAAGATATCCTTGAGGACCTGAATCGCACGCTGCGCCGCATTCGTCAGGAATCGATCGACGAAGAACTCTTTGATGTGATTTCAGGCTTCAACGCACTCACAAGTCATCAAGGGAGCTAGAGCGGTGGTACCCAAAATCCATTATCCGAGCCGGTCACCGAGACACGCCGAAGGAACTCGACCACCAGCGCCATGAGCTACAGAGCACAGATTCTTCAGTCCACCGGCAACATACTCACAGATGAGCGATTTTGATGGGCGCAGCCGTCTCGTTCACAGGTGCTCATTACCGGGTACGGCCTCTTTCGGCGATGGTCGCAAGTTCAAGTAAACCGTCATAAAACCAGATCAGGAGTGTTGAACAGTGGAGCTGATGACCCGAATTGAAGGCAAGCTGTGACAGTTGAACTGGATACCAGTCCAGTCTCCGAAAGTCAATGCTTCGAAAATACATTGGACAATAAGAAATTCATTTTTGATGTAACGCTCTCGACTGCCATCGCAGCGAACGGCTATGTTGAAACGAATGTCCCCGTGCCGGACGGACCTCTGGCACCCGATCTGCTCGGCAAGATGAATCGCTATTGGCAGGCTGCGAATTATCTCTGCATAGGACAGATTTATCTCTTTGAAAATCCTCTTCTTCGCGAGCCGCTTAAGGCGGAACAGATCAAGCCAAGGCTTCTTGGACATTGGGGAACTTCACCCGGCCAGAACTTGATCTATATCCATCTCAACAGACTGATCAAACAACACAACGCAGAGATCATCTATATTGCCGGTCCTGGGCATGGCGGCCCTTCGCTCAATGCAAGCTCTTATCTCGAAGGTTCTTATACGGAAGTCCATCCAGAGATCACTCCAGACGAAAACGGTCTGCGCCTCCTGTTCAGGAAATTCTCCACGCCTGGTGGAGTACCTAGTCATTGCGGACCACATGTCCCCAATTCCTTGCACGAGGGAGGGGAGCTCGGATATTCGCTGGTTCACGCTTTTGGCGCGGCTTTCGACAATCCAGATCTGATCGTGGCCTGCGTTATTGGAGACGGAGAGTCGGAGACCTGTCCTCTGGAAGGGAGTTGGAAGTCAGTCAATTTTCTCAATCCTGTGCGGGATGGCGCTGTGCTTCCAATCTTGCACTTGAACGGCTACAAGATATCCGGACCAACTGTTCAGGCGCGTACCAGCGATGAAGATCTAGAAGCCCTGTATGTTGGCCGTGGATATAAGCCATATTTTGTTGAAGGCGATGTTCCGGAGGTTGTACATCAACTCCTTGCGGCGGCTCTTGACGCCTGCTACGGCGATATACGCGCAATCCAGACTGAGGCGCGCTCGAATGGATTCAAGAAGCAGCCTGTCTGGCCTATGATTGTCCTTCGGACGCCCAAGGGATGGACGTGTCCAAAGGAAGTGGATGGAATCCCGATTGAAGGCACATTTCGTGCTCATCAAGTACCTCTAGCTACGGTGCGCGAAAACCCGGAGCACTTGAAGATACTAGAAGCCTGGATGCGTAGCTACGAGCCGCAAGAGTTGTTCGATCAGAACGGGAAGTTTATCCAGGAATTGGCTGAACTCGCACCACTTGGGAACTTCCGTATGGGAGGCAATCCGCATGTGAATGGAGGACGAGTGCTGACTGCACTCGACCTGCCGGACTTCACCGATTATGCGCTGGAAATACCGGGTCCTGGACAGGTGATTGCCGAGGCACCGCGAAAGCTCGGAGACTTCTTCCGAGACATAATCCGGATGAACCCAACAAATTTTCGGATGTTTTGTCCGGACGAGACGAACTCCAACAGGTTGGACTCCGTGTTTGAGGCAACCGATAGGTGCTTCATCGGGGAGACCGTATCGATTGACGATCAACTCAGTCCGGATGGCCGTGTGATGGAAGTGCTGAGCGAACACTGCTGCGAGGGCTGGCTGGAGGGCTATTTGCTAACCGGTCGGCATGGCATGTGGTCTTCGTATGAGGCGTTTGCGCAAGTCGTCGATTCCATGTTGACGCAACATGCCAAATGGCTGGAGCAGTGCCGTGAGTACACGTGGCGCCGGCAGCTTGCATCTCTGAATGTATTGCTGACAAGCCATGTCTGGCGAAACGATCACAACGGCTTCAGCCATCAAGCTACGGGCTTTGTAGACAATGCGCTGGGGCGCCGCAAGGAAACGATCCGCGTGTACTACCCGCCGGATGGCAACTGCCTCTTGAGTGTTTTCGATCACTGCCTGCGCAGCCGGAACTACGTCAATATCGTCACCTGCGGCAAGCAGCCGCAACTGCAGTGGCTCAGTATGGATGAAGCACGGGAGCACTGTTCGCGAGGTGCTTCAACCTGGAACTTTGCGACGAACGATGAGGGCCAAGAGCCGGACGTAGTCCTAGCTTGCGCTGGAGATGTGCCTACCATCGAAGTATGCGCTGCTTCATGGCTCCTCCAGAAGCATCTCCCAGGAATCAAGGTTCGTGTGGTGAATGTTGTTGATCTGACGGCTCTGATGATGCCAGACCAGCATCCACACGGCATGGATAATATGTCCTTCAACGCGCTTTTTAGCGAAGATGCTCATGTCATCTTCGCCTTCCATAACAATCGGTGGCTGATTCACTCGATGGTGCATGGACGCTCCAACGAAGGCCGCTTTCATGTTCGTGGATACATGGACAAAGGCACGACAACTACTCCCTTCGACATGGTGGTACTGAACGAGATGAGCCGCTTTCATCTTGCGATTGAAGCGCTGAAGCATGTTCCTCGCCTACGCTCGGAAGCCTCAGATGTCATTGAACTGTTCAACGGCAAATTGACCGAGCATCATGACTATATACGGCAACACCTGGAAGACATGCCCGAGATCAGGAACTGGCATTGGACTGCGGACTTTAGTGATCCAACGGAGCCTGCTCCGCTGGCGAAGGGACACCTGCGAGGAAGCGTGTTCACGGATGCCTAGGCAATATGCAATCAACTTGATGTGCGACCTGTTCTTAGGCGCTGCCCAGCGGTATGGCGCATGAATGTGAACCCGAGGGCGGGACAGCTTGCGGCGGAATCAGATTTGGTCGATGTACCGAAACTGATTGCGTCCTACTACGAGGATCGTCCTGACCCCGGTGTTGCCGAGCAGCGTGTCGTGTTCGGTACATCGGGCCATCGCGGTTCTTCCTTTGATCGATCCTTCAATGAATGGCACATTCTGGCCATCACGCAAGCGATTTGTCTGTACCGGTTGCAGCACCAGATCGACGGACCTTTGTTCCTCGGTATTGACACCCATGCCTTGTCACGCCCAGCTTTCGAAAGTGCGCTTGAAGTACTCGCGGGCAATGGAGTAAGTGTCATGATTTCGCAGGACGACGAGTACACTCCAACGCCTGTCGTATCACATGCCATTCTCAAGTACAACCAGGATCGCAAGACTGGTTATAGCGATGGCATCGTCATTACGCCATCACACAATCCTCCTGATACAGGCGGTTTCAAGTACGATCCGCCGCACGGTGGCCCCGCGGAAGGAGAGGCCACTCGCTGGATTGAAACGAAAGCAAATGAGTTGCTAACAGCGAGTCTCAAAGGCGTTCTGCGTCTTGACTTTCATAAGGCGATGATCGCCAGTACCACCAATGAGCAT
>Ga0182030_10020579_pt1 | contig 12432 bp, 11 predicted proteins | sample 812S3MmetaG_FD_121299 | JGI IMG/M metagenome (GOLD analysis project Ga0182030, IMG submission 121299) | Permafrost microbial communities from Stordalen Mire, Sweden - 812S3M metaG (Illumina Assembly) | ecosystem: Environmental > Terrestrial > Soil > Wetlands > Permafrost | place: Sweden... | reverse complement strand
GGTCTTCGCAGGGTCGCACCAGCGCTTATCGAAGTCGAAATCGAGACCAGACAAAATCACGATTTATCCTAGATGAATCAATCTTTTACGGGCAGCAAGTCCACTAACGTCCGGACACTACTGGTAATTTATATAAAGTCAGCGAATGCTCAGCACAGTGGTGTGCGCAACGAGATAGTGGCTTTCACTGCGACCAACGATTTCCATAGCGTTGGCGTGCCTAAATCTCCGAATCTTGAGCGGACCTCATATCGCGTGTACGCGCCTGCGCTCGCAGGCACTTTGAGCCCTCGCAATAATAGGAGGCACGACGGGAGCTATCTGAATATGGATATGCTTTGAGTACGGCGCGCTCAAGCGATGCGGTAACGGGCGGCGGATTTGCCCCACCGCCTCGCGCCGAGGGCTCAGTCACGATATCTTTGCCACGGCGCGACAAAATCCTCAACGCATCGTAGCGCGGGAGTCTCCCACGGCCGCAGGGCCACCCGCCGATTCGGCATTCCTGCCGCGCTTATCGGACACGTCTGACAGTTCGCAGCGTGTTGGATCGTTACCGTGGATCAACGCGCGCTGTCGCGCCCAGTCGAGTGATCTCATGTCTGCAGAGCGAATTCCGAGGCCGCTGCTATGGATTGGCGGCATCATCGCTTTCCTGTTGCTGGTGGTGCTCTTCCTGTCGCTGTTGGACGGGAATGAGCTGCGCGGCCCTTGAGCCGCATGATATCGCGCGACATCGAGCGCTCGGTCTCCATCAACGGCAATCTGCGCGTACACCTGCTGTCCTGGACTCCCAGCGCGGAGGTCGACGGCCTCACCATCGGCATTCCGGACTGGGCCGGCAAGGACAACATGATCGAACTGCCGCGGCTGTACGTCGCCGTGGTACTCAAGGACGTGTTCATTGGCCATCTGGTGTTGGCAACCCTCGAGCTCGACAATCCAAAGGTCGAACTTATTCAGGATGAACGTGGGCGCGCCAATTGGGATGTCGGCACCACCAAGCCCAAATTCAAACGACCCGAAAAGCCCGCCAAGCTGGCACCGCTGCACCATTTCGCGCTCAAGGGCGGCGCAATCGAGAGCGACGATGCCATCCGCAAACTGACGTTCAAGGGCAAAGTGGGTGCACAGGAGAACGGTGCCGGTCATGAGGCTGAGCCCTTCAGCCTGAAGGGCGAAGGCACGCTCAATAAAGAGCCCTTTAAGCTCGAGTACACGGGCGGCGCGCTGCTCGATATCAAGCTCGATCATCCGTATGAGTTCCAGACCGCGATCGATGCCGGGGCCTCGAGCGTCAAGGTGCGCGGCACCATCGCCAAGCCGTTCGACTTCGGTGGCATCGACACTGACGTGGAACCGCAGGGCCAGAACCTTGCCAATCTCTACTACCTGACCAACCTTGCACTGCCGCTGACGCCGCCCTATCAGCTTGCCGTTCACATTCATCGAGCCGGCAATCACTTCGCGCTCGACAATCTGGTCGGCAAGATCGGCAGCAGCGACGTGCGTGGCAAAGGCACGGTCGATCTGGCACAAGAGGACGGGCGTCCGCGGCTGACCGCCGACATCACCTCGAAGTCGTTGAATCTGGCGGATCTCGGAGTCGCCTTTGGTGCCGGTGTCGAGCAGCCGGGCGAGCAGAAAGGCACGTGGAGCGAAGTCTATCCCAACGTCACCCAGGACGATGGACAGCTGGCGCACGACATTTCTCGGTCTGCGGTACTCATCCCGTCAGATCGATGAGATCATCCCCAATGACAGGAGGCCCATTTTACCCGCCATTAGCCGGACCTTGTGAATGGGAGCCTGCAGGATTTGGTTTGCCTGCCGTGCCGCTACAGCAGCACCATGACAAGCAGCGCTGCCCCGGCCAGCGACAGATCCTTCATCAGGTGGGCGAATTCACTCAGGCGCATGTAGGAGTCGGTCTCATTCCAGAACCGATGCAGGAGGAAGGGTGCGGGGAAAATGATGCAAAACAGCAGCGCCGCACCTATGCGCGTGTACCACTCGAACAGCACCAGTATGCCGCCGGTGACCATCATGACGACCGTAAGCAGCGTCGCGGCGCGTGGCAGGGGCACTTTCTTCCGCTTCAGCACCAGTGAATGCTCATGAAAGTTGAGCAGGTGGCTCATTCCCATCGCTATGAAATACGAGACGAACAGCACCCGTCCCGGCAACAACAGCCAGACCAGAGACTGATGCGACATGGGTTCAGAAGACAATTCTGGTCTTCAATTCAGGCGCGACGCGATCGATGCGGCGCGACAGCTCATTCAGGTGACAGGTGGGAACGAGCGGGAACAGGTGGTGCTCGATGTGCAGGAACATGTTGAATGTCACTGCGTTCATGATCCTGTTACGCAGCGTCCTGGCAATGTAGTGGCTTCGATCGCAGTGATGGTGCACGGTCCATACCGCGAAGAATGCAGTCAGGCAGTGGCCGACACCCATGGCAATTACGTGATACCTGAGCGCATCCCAGGGGCTGAACCGGAAAACCAGGGTAATGCAGATCGCGTTCACGAACAGTTGCGCCGCTACGGTGGCGCCAAGTCGCCGGCCGCCATGCCAGAACGCGGTGATGTGCATTAGCAGCGTAAAGTAGGGACCGTTCAACAGCGCGCGCCATCCCGGCATCTGTGCGTGCCGGCCTTCGACGTCCTCTTTGGTCAGGTTCAGCCTGTGGTGCGTCAGGTGGGTAAAGCGCACGGCGTGCATCGATCCCAGGATCACCATGCTCATGACCCACAGAACGATTTCGGTACCTCGGCGGGATAGTCCCAGTGCGCCATGAAACGCGTTGTGGATGAGTCTCAGCCCGGTCAGAAAGAACATGAACGACAGGCCGAGCGCGACCAGGTAATGCCCGTGCGCCGCGGTGACGAGGGATGCCGCGAGCCAGGCGGCCGGCAACAGCGGCTCCACGACGACTTGCAGCGAGGTCACGCCGACCAGGTCGCGCCACGGCATCGTTCGCAGCCGCGGATCGTGCGGGGTGTTCAAGCCTTCGTCCGATGCCGGCGCAGCACCCAAGATTGTTCGCATGCTCACCGGTACGCCCCTTCAGTAAGCTGTCGGTAGCACGTGCGCGACGCCCTTGTGGCAATCGATGCAGGTATAGCTGCTCGAAAATGATCGGTGCATGGTTGCCGGAGAGATGGCGACGCGCTGGTCCGCCCTGGAAGGTGTCGCGGCCATGGCCATGGCCATGGCGTCTGGCGTGTGACAGTGCTGGCATTCGGCGGAATCATTCGCCTTGAGTTCCTTCCAGACCTGCTGGGCGAGTTTCATGCGGTGCGCTTCGTATTTCGCCGGGGTGTCGAGTTCTCCGGTCATGTGCCCCCACAGTTCCACCGAGGCCGCAACGTGCCGTAGCAGGCCGGGCACGAATGCGGGCGGCACATGGCAGTCGGCGCAGCTGGCACTAATGCCGAGTTGATTGGAGTAATGCACGCTCCGGGTCAGTTCCTGGAATGGCGTGCCCATTTCGTGGCAGGACGTGCAGAACGTGACGGTGGAAGCGTACTTCAGGGCACCGAGAAACCCGCCGGTGAATCCGACGCCCACGATGAACGCCAGCAGTCCTCCGGCCGGTATGCCGAGGAGGAACCAACGTTGCGGACGTCGCCATAACCATGCTGCGAAGCTCCGGCGTGGCGGTTCAGGCTGCGGAGCGCTTACCTGTGGCACTGCTCGCTACCTGTGGCACTGGTCGCACGTGGAGAAGGCGGCCCTGCCGTTGTGGCAGGCGAAGCATTGCCCGTTACCGCTGTGGTCCGCGACGGATATGAGTCCTTGTTTCCGGGTCTGAAACAGCTGCGTTCCAGTCGCTGCCAGCCTGGTATGGCAATCCGCACAGACGTAGCCCTGGGAGGCATGCGTGCTGTGGTCAAAGGTAACCGTCCCCTGGCCGCCACCGCGATAGTTGAATGTCCCGACCTGTTGAGCGAGCGCAGTCAGGCACAGGAGGCCAGGCGCCAGCATACCCAGCGCCCATCGCAGAGGTGTTCGAACGTGCATCCTAGGCCAGAATGTTTCGGCTGATGCCGGCAACATTGGGAACAGCGGTCAGCACCATGGCGGCCGTCAGTTCATCGCGCATGGTCTTCATGAACAGCGCTACCGCTGGGCGACCACCACCGTGGGCAGCACGCCACAAGTGCCGGCCCACGAGCACGGCGTCGGCGCCCAGCGCCACGTACTTGAGCACATCGGTGCCATAGTGGACGCAGCCGTCCACCAGAAGCACCATCTTGCCCTTGACCTTGTCGGCGATCGCAGGCAGCACTTCGGCCGTCGCGGGCGTGTGATCCAGCACCCGGCCGCCGTGATTGGAGACGCAGATACCCGCCGCTCCGGCTTCGCCTGCCAGCAGTGCATCGTCCGGTGTCATGATGCCCTTGACCAGAATGGGAATTTTGGTCGAGCGCACCAGCTCGCGCAGCTGCGCGACGGTCTTGGGCTCGACCGCAGTGTCCTTCGAGGCATCCATCCAGCCCCGACCCGCCGAGTCGATGTCGACGGTGATGCAGAATGCCTTGGCGGCCTCCGCCAGCCGGATGACGCGAATCAGGTTGTCGTTGGGGCGCGGCTTGATGCCGGCGACCACTTTGCCGGGATAACGCCCGACGACGTCATACCGGGCCTTGGTGACGTCCCACGGATCCGATTGAATGTCGCCAACCGATCCCATCGTGCCCGCATCGACACAGCCGCCGATGATCGCGTCGAAGTACTCGGCCTCTGACATGTCATTGAGATGCGGGAAGTTCACCGCCAGCCCGCCGATCGGTGCCGCCATCGCCGGAAACGACAGCTTCTGCCCGAAGATCACCGTGGAGCAGTCAGGTTTCTTGTTACCGCTCAAGGGCCGGCATTTGAGTTGAATGCGCTGCAGGCCGGTGAAGTTATTCTGGAACGACATTCCGGAATCCAGTCCGCCGATGCCCGGGAATTCCCCGGCGCAGGCAACCCCGTCGCACTGGGGGCATACACGGCATATGGGATAGAGCGCCTGGCGAGCACTTTGATAGACCGCCGCGACGCTGCCGGTTGCACTGGCCGGTCCGTAATGAGTCGCCGGGGATGGCGGGCCGCTGGCTGGCGCCTTCGCCGGCTCCGCCGCCGCAGCTGCCGGGATCAGGGCGCTACTTGCAAGTGCACTGGCGCCGAAAAGGATCGAAGCTTTCAATGCCGCTCTTCTGTCTACGGTATCCATAGCACTCCCCAGTCCGATGGAAATCGGCGGAATGTGCGAGTCAACCGTAGGGCGGGATTTGCGTCTGTACGCTAGCTAACATACTCGCCGGGCTACGGCGCGGCCTGTGTGCGGTTTTGCTCGGCGTCCATCTTGAACACCGTGGAGACGGCTTGAAGGTCCACAACCGAGATCGCCAGGCCACGCATAGGCGCTGGATTCGGCTTCGGCGTTGAGCATTTTGCCCACCCGCTGAACGATCCTCGCGACCTCCTGGGGAGCGATGGCGGTCTGGCGCACTGTCCCGCGTGGGGTGAATCATCGAAACACCGCTCCATCCTTTATGTTGGCGCTGTGTCCAGCCAGGATTTGAGCCGACCGACGACCTCGGCGGATGGAGTGTCCTTATCGTGCGCACTGCATCACCGCTTCGCCGTGGGGACCTCCGGCATTGCCGAGGTCCAGCCACCGCCGAGAGCTTTGTATAGTTGCACGAGATTGGACTCGACGGTGGTGCGGCTCTGTGTCGCCTCGAGCTGATACTGCAGCAACGTGCGCTGTGCGGTCAGGACGTTCAGGTAAGGATCGACGCCGCTGCGGTAGCGTTCCAGGGCGATGCGCAGCACTTCGTCACTGTCGTGTGCGGCTTGTATCAGGCGCTGCAGGCGCACCTGCTCTGCGTCGTAGGCGATCAGCGCATCGGCGACATCATGCCAGGCCTGAAGAACAGTCTTCTGGTAATTGATCGCCGCTTCCTGTTGCTCAACCTTACGCAGCTGCACTGTCCCGCGCAGCCGGCCCCCTTCAAACAGAGGCAATGTCAGGCTGGGACCCAGGGCATATTGACGCGCGCTCCAGCTACCGAGGTTGCCGAATTGCAACGCCTGCAGGCCAAAACTGCCGGTGAGGGTGATGGACGGATAGAGTTCGGCGGCGGCCACGCCGACCTGCGCGGTCGCAGCCTGGAGTTTGGCCTCGGCGCTGCGAATGTCCGGGCGCCGACGCGCGAGTTCAGACGGGACGCCGAGCGGTACCGTCGGCAAGGCGGGTGCGGACTGCCGTGGTGTGGCGAGTTCCCCGCGCAGCGCGTCGGGCGGTGCACCGAGCAACAGCGATAGGGCATTGAGCAGTTGCGCTTCCTGCTGACCAAGCGTCGGCAGTTGAGAGGACACACTTTCGACTTCGGCCTCGGCGCTGACCAGATCCTGATGAGGGGCGACACCGGCCGCGGCGCGTTGGCCGGTGATCGATGCGGTGTCGCGATCGGCCGCCAGGGTGGCTTCAACGATGCTGCGCTGCGCCTGCACCCCGCGCAGCGTCATGTAATCGCGCGCCACCTCGGCCAGTTCCTGGAGCAGGGCGGTGCGCAGATCCTCCTGCGAGGCCTGTGCGCTCGCGTTGGCTGCTTCCAACGCGCGGCGCGCACCACCCCACAGATCCAGTTCCCAGGAGGCATCAAAGCCGTACTGCCACAGGTTCAGCGGTGCGGAAAGAGTACTGGAGATCGAGCCCGGGGCCCCTCCCGCACCGCTGCCGAAAGTGCCCGACGCTTCACTGCCCGGTGTCCCACTGCTGAAGAGACTGAGCAGGCCCTGCTGACTGGCCTTTTCACGTTCGTAGGAAGCATTCGCGTTCAACGTGGGCCACAGACCGCCGCCGATGATGCGCGCCTGCAATCGACTCTCCCTCAGCCGAACCGTCGCGCTCTGAACATCGAGATTCTGCATCGCCACGCACTGTTCCAACTGCTCAAGGGTGGGATCCTGGAAGACCTTCCACCATCGGTCATCGACCGGGGCGCCAGAGGCCCCGAGATCGCCGCCGCCTGAGGCCGCTGCCGCGGCCTGCGTGGCACCCTCCCAGGACGACGGCAGTTGCGGGCTGGGCGGCCGAAACGATGGGCCGACCTCACAACCGGCCGCCAGCGTGAGGACTGCGAGATTCGCCAGAGTATTGATGGCGCGCGGCTTCACGCGGCCTCGGCGGCCGGAACCGCGCTGCGTTTAGTGGCCGAGAATAGAAATGCGAGTGGCACCGCGGCGAAGGCCAGTAGCGCGCACAGCATGAACACATCGACGTACGCAGACACCGAGGCCTGCGTGCGCAGCACCTGGTACAGCCGCCCGACAGCCACTCGATGCGCGGCGCCTGAGCTCTGGCCGAGCGCCTCAATCGCACGGATGTACTGCGCCTGCAGGACGCGAAACGGTGCGTGCAGCGGGGTATCGAATCGGGACAGGTAGCCGCTATGGATTTGCGTGCGCGCGGTCACGAGTGCGGTGCTGATCGAAATGCCGATCGAGCCGAACAGGTTTCGAAACAGCGTAAACAGTGCCGTAGCATCGGCCTGCGCTTCTCGCGGCATCGTGGCATAGGCCGCGGTGCTGATCGGCACGAACAAAAACGCCAGTCCCGCGGCCTGGGCAGCGCGCATCATCACGAGGGTGCCGAAGGACACATCGGGCGATACGCGCGAGGAATAGACGAAGGCAAAGCCCATGATGGTAAATCCGGTCGCAACGAGAACGCGGGTTTGCGCCGCCTTCATCAGCCGTCCGACGAGCGGGATGAGTAGCACCACCGCGAAACCGCCCGGGGAGAGAATCAGTCCGGCATGGGTCGCATCGTAGCCCAGAACGGTTTGCGAGATTTGCGGAATCAAGACGGCGCTCGAGTAAAGAACGATAGCCATGACAGAGATCATCAAAGAGCCGACGGCAAAGTCGCGGTTGCCAAGCACAAACAGGTTGACCACCGGCCGTCGCGCCGAGAGCAGCCAAGTCACCGCGCCCAGCAACCCGACCGCTGCCGCCAGGGCCATCCCACGGATGAGCGGTGAGGAAAACCAATCCACATCCTCGCCGCGATCCAACACGATCTGCAGACTGCCGAGCCCCAGGGTAATGAGCGAGAAGCCGATGAAGTCGACAGTGCGCCGGCGCGCCCTGGCCCAGGGCGGATCCTCCACCAGGGCGGCGATCGCGAAGGCGGCGATGATGCCCACCGGCACATTCAGGAAGAAGACCCAACGCCAGCTCAGATCGTCCGTGATGATGCCGCCCACCGTGGGCCCGAGGATCGGCGCCACCACGGTTGCTATGGCGGTGATGCCGAAGGCCGCACCGCGCCGTGCGGGCGGAAAGGTGTCGAGAATGATCGATTGTTGATTGGGTTGCAGGCCCCCGCCAAACAAGCCCTGCAGTAGCCGAAACACAATCAACTGCGGCAGGTTTTGCGACAATCCACACAGCAGCGAGGTCACCGTGAACATGATGACGCAGATCAGAAAATAGCGCTTGCGTCCGATCCTGCTCGCAAGCCAGCCGGACACGGTCAGCACGATGCCATTGGCGATCAGATAGGAGGTCAGCGCCCAGGTGGCGTTGTCGTAGCTCGACGATAGGCTGCCGGCAATGTGAGGCAGCGAGACATTGACGATCGTTGTGTCGAGTACTTCCATGAACGCCGCCAGCGTCACGACCAGGGCGATCAGCCACGGATTATGCCGTGGTCGCCACGCGGTCTCAGTAGCGCTCACCGCAGATCCACCGTCGGCTCCGCCGAAGCGCCCAGGGGAAGCGGGAAATGCGGGTCGAGGCCGGAATCGATGTCGATTTTGACCGGGATACGCTGCACTATTTTGATGAAATTGCCAGTGGCGTTTTCCGCCGGGAAGGTACTGAATTTGGTGCCCGTTCCGAGCTGCATGCTATCGATGTGCCCGCGCAGCTGGAGTGCGGGATACATATCGATGCCGATGCGCACGCGTTGACCGGGACGCACGCGCGCCAACTGATTCTCCTTGAAGTTGGCGGTGATCCAGATCTGCGGCGACACCAGCGCCATGATCTGCTGGCCCACATCGATGTAGTCCCCGACTTCAACACTGCGCTTGGTAACCCAGCCATCCTCGGCAGCCCGCACCACCGTCCATTCGAGGTTGAGTTGCGCTTGTGCAACCTTGGCCTCCGCATCCCGCTCGGCACCCTGCTGTTGGTTGACCTGCGCCTCGACCTGGGAAAGGCGCGCGGGCACCGCTCCGGCCTCGTGCACCTGGGCTTCCGCCGCCGCGACCTGCGCCTGCGCCTGCTGCAGGGCCACCCGGGTGGCGTCAGCTTCCTGCGCGGTGGTTGCAGTGCCGCTCAGCGTGTGCTCTCGTCGCTCATCGTTCTGCGCCTTTTCCAACGCGGCGCGGGCACTGAGCAACTGTGCCTGGGCCTGCGCCAGTTGGGCCGGAAAATTGCGCTTGGATACCAGCTGCCCATGGCGTTGCGCCGCCAATTGCGCGCGCGCGGTCTCCGCTTCAGCCTCTGCCTGATCGAGTGCCAGCTTGAAGGGGCGAGGATCCAGGTGAACCAGAGGATCCCCGGCATGCACGAACTGATTGTCGTTGATATCAAGCGAAATGACCGCGCCCGCCACGCGCGCGGCGACCGACGCGGCCCGTCCGTCGACAAAGGCATCATCGGTATTTATTTCGTTGCGGGTGGCAAGCCAGTAGACCAGAACCCCGACGAGCAGCAGGATGGCGGCACCGATGAGGATGCCTTTGACCCAGGGGCGAGCACGCTTTCGCTGCTGGGCACGCTGGGGATCCTCGGCGGGCTCGCCGGCGCCTGAGGCGTCCTGTTCTTTCGATTCGGCCATCGACGCTCACTCTACTTCGCTGTGGCGGTCCCTGCCCAGCATCGCGCTGCGCTTGAGGCTGGTGGCGGAGGGCGGAAGGCAAAAGCTAGCGCAGATCAGGGGCTCCCGTCTTGCAATCGCGTTCGCTCCTCGGTTGGGAAATGCATAAAGCAAGTATGCTCATGACTAGTGCGGGCACGAGTCAGCTTTTCGCAGCAGCACGCAATATTGCTCCATATCTCTCAAACATATTCTTGATAATCTTCAATTTAATCCCGAAACCACCACTCCGGCGCTGGTGAGCTCGCGCTCGACCTGCGTGAAGCCATAAGCCGGCACAATCTCCCCTGTCCGATCAGATATCTCTTCCCAGCGTCCGATGACCTGCTCGCCTGCATCGGCACCGGCGCCCACAAGGCGGCCTTGCGACAGCGTGACGTTTGCGCGCGCGAAGTGACCCGCGCCGGCGCATAGGATCGCGCGAGTCGGGGCGTCCTCGCCGACTAGCGCGAGCAGACCAGGGCTCACCAGCGCCGGATCCAGATGAGCAAGACTGTCATTGGACAGAACACCCAGCGTCATGCTGGTACCGGCCGCGCTTTCGACCAGCTCTACTACGGAACTGTTGGTGCCCCCATGCTGTGGGGAGTGAATGTAAGCCATCGCTTTTGATGCTCCGGCCGAGTTCGCAACGGACAATGAGAGCATGGCGGGGGCAACGTCCTTCAGCTTTCAGTAACACCCAGCACCGCATGCGCCCAATGCGTGCTGGATCCTGAACCAGTGAGTCGTGCCGGCGCCGTCGGCAGTTCCTACCGCGATGGAGCGGTTGCCTCAGTCGTCAATCTGGCGATCGGGAGGGCGCAGGAACGCATGACGCCGAAGCCGTCACCTCACGGCAGACACTTGACGTTAGAATGATTATGCAACGCATCAGCCACGATACGTAGTGGATCAGGTTCCGCAGAACGTCTGCAGCACGCGCTCGCCGGCCTGCGGTGAAGCGGCGTAGGCTTCGAAGCCTTCCTGGCCCTCGTATGGTCGCGACAGGACCCTCAGCAGATCGGCGAACAACGCGAAGTCTTCATGCTCGACGGCGGCATGGATGGCTTGCTCTAATCGATGATTGCGCGGGATGAATGCCGGGTTCGCGCGCCGCATCGATTCGCCACGGACACGGGCTGGCAGTGACTCGCGAGCCAAGCGCGACCGCCACATCGTCGCCCACTCGTCATACGCCGCGGCATTCGCAAACAAAGCCCGCACGCCGGCATCGCACTGCTGGCTTCCCGCGGCATCACACAACTTGCGGAACGTCAGCGTGAAATCCGCCTGCTGACGATGCATGGCCCCCAGCAAGCCCCGAACTAACTGGGCGTCCTCAGCCTCGGCAGTAAACAGACCGAGCTTGCGACGCATACCTGATAACCAGTGCTGCTCGAATTCTGGCAAGAATGTCAGGAGTTCCTCGTTGGCAAGCTCTATGGCTCGCTCAAGGATCGGATTCAGCAGTGGCAGGAGCGTCTCAGCGAATCGGGCCAAGTTCCAGTGGGCGATGTGCGGCTGATTGGCATAGGCATAGCGACCAGCCGTATCGATAGAACTGAAAACCGCTGCGGGATCGTACGCGTCCATGAAGGCGCAGGGTCCGAAGTCAATGGTTTCGCCCGAAATCGCCGTGTTGTCAGTATTCATCACGCCGTGGATGAAGCCAACATGCATCCAGTGCGCGATCAGCCGAGCTTGACGTTGGGCCACGGCTCGAAACAGCGCAAGATACGGCGCCCCCGCCTCTCTGATAGCAGGGTAATGGCGGTCGATCACAAAGTCCGCCAGCTGCTTGATGGCTTCGACGTCCCCGCGCGCGGCGAAGAACTGAAAGGTACCCACGCGCACGTGGCTGGCTGCAACTCGGGTCAGGATGGCACCGGGCAGCCTGCGTTCGCGGTAAACCGATTCTCCGGTCGCCACGATGGCGAGCGAGCGCGTGGTCGGCACGCCCAGCGCATGCATTGCCTCGCTGACTACGTACTCGCGCAGCACCGGTCCCAGCGCCGCTCGCCCGTCGCCGTCGCGCGAATACGGTGTCCGCCCGGAGCCCTTCAGTTGAATATCGCGACGCACGCCAGCGACGTCACGCACCTCACCCAGAAGGATCGCGCGGCCATCGCCCAGCTTGGGTACGAAGTGACCAAATTGGTGTCCGGCGTAGGCCATCGCCAAGGGCTCAGCGCCCTGTAGCCTCAGATTGCCGGAAAACAGCTGCGCCAAGGTATCGGCGCTGACACCGCTGACCTCCAGACCGAGCTCCGCGGCGAGCGCCGAATTGAATTTAATCAGGCGAGGCTGAGCGGTGGGGGCCGGATCGAGCCGGGCGTAGAAGCGCTCCGGCAGGTGGGCGTAGCTGTTGTCAAAGGACACTGCCAGAGCGCGGGAGGTTTCGTCTATTGTCTGCATGGTCAGGGCAAGTGATTGGCTCCTTCGCGCCCATTAAATTAACCATCAATTTCCATCAATTATCGTCGAATTCGTCTCGCGCTTGCTACCGGTGCGGCCAAGTTGCTCATTGGACTCAGGTAATCCTTCGAGCGGCTCCTGGG
>Ga0182030_10020578_pt1 | contig 12432 bp, 12 predicted proteins | sample 812S3MmetaG_FD_121299 | JGI IMG/M metagenome (GOLD analysis project Ga0182030, IMG submission 121299) | Permafrost microbial communities from Stordalen Mire, Sweden - 812S3M metaG (Illumina Assembly) | ecosystem: Environmental > Terrestrial > Soil > Wetlands > Permafrost | place: Sweden... | reverse complement strand
ATGAGCGGGGTGTCGTAATCAATGTTGACGAAGCGTGCAGCCATACATGACTGACACGGCGTCGCCCTTCCGCGTTCAGATTTTCAGAAAAAATCTTCGCCCTAAGTCCGACAGGCTGCTAGGGCGGACAAGACGGCGGACAGGGTGATGGGAAGACCGAGCCGCGCCCAAGCGCCGTAGGCGCGCCCCATCTGTAAAACCCCAAAATCAAACTCCTCAAGTCCCGCAGGGGCGATCTCTTTGCAGCATGCGAACCGAACGTCGTTCCAAGGTCTGCCAGGAACCGACCTACTCCGAACTCAACTCAGATGTCCTTCTCATAACCTGTTCTAAACACGCATGTTAAACTCGCGATTCCTTAACTGAGGGCCATTCAGGACTGACTTGCATCAGCCGAGCCGCCACTTCCCGCTTGTCGGAAGGCGTCAGCATTCATAGTATCTGGTGCGTAGTCATGGCATACAAAGCAACGATTCGAGCTTTCGAGGCCGCGCAGCGCCGCGTGCAACGGGACGCGCAAAAGCGGTTTCGCGAATTGGAGCGTCAGGCGAAGGAGCACGAAAAGCTCACGGCCATTGCACGCGCTCACTTGGAAGTCAAGACCTTCGAAAATCAGGTTGAAGTTCTCTTATCCGTCCACAAGGAGCAAGGTCGACTCTGGGATTGGACAGGTATAGCGGCTTCTTTGCCGGGGCCGTGTCCGCAACGCCATTCGTATCATGAACAGAAAGCAAGGCAATGTGCTGCAGTCATGAGGGCAGAAGTCAGAGAACCGTCCAAGCTCTTGCTTGAACAAGCCCGATCGCAAGACGATCAGGAGTTTCAAAATGCCATCCGGGTTCATTCCGAACAGATTGCGCAGCTGGAAAACCGTAAAAGCCTGGCTCAGCGGATTCGCGCGGGAGACCACAAGGCATACACAGAGGCGTTGGTTGAACTTAATCCGTTTGCTGAAATCTCCGACCTTGGTTCGTCAATCCGTTTCATCGTGCATACAGCGAAGCTTGCCGAGTGCGTGTTGAAGGTCAACGGGCGACAGGCGATTCCAGCAGAAGTCAAGACCCTCACGTCGAGCGGGAAGCTTTCGGTCAAGCCTATACCAAAAGGGCGCTTTCACGAAATCTATCAGGACTATATATGCGGGTGCGTTTTGCGTGTGGCGCGCGAGATATTCGCCCTGCTGCCTCTGGACTCATTGCTGGTCACAGCAGCGGCAGATTCATTTGATCCTCTTTCCGGTGAAACTACCGAGCAGCCAGTTCTCTCAGTCTTCATGCCGAGGGCTGTTGTGGATCAACTCGACTTCGACCGCCTGGACCCATCAGACGCCATAGAGAGTTTCCGGCACCGGGGTGATTTCAAAGCCTCACGCAAAGCCGAGATGTTTCAGCAAATCACGCCCCTGACTCCAGAAGACCTTGTTCAAGTCTCAATCGAAGACATGGGTTTTCGGGATTTGCTCGCCAACATTCGGAAGCTGCGCGAGGATTTGAAAATTAGATCTCCTCAAGTCACCCTCCATGCCGCTGATCGCACTCCACCAAGCACCGCATCATTATGACCACCGTCTTCGCAATTTTATTTCTCCTCGCCTTGGGACTCACGATATTTTTTGCGTTTAGAAGCAAACGTTTGGAAGACGATGTGCTGCGTGTCCAAAACGAAGCGCAAGCATCGCTCAAGCGCAGAAAGATGCAGAGGAAAGAATTTCAGCAATGCAGAAAGAATCGGAAATATCCTTGGCTGAGGCTCAGAAGATCATTGACGAGCAGCTTGCCGAAATGCACCAGGAATCGGAGCGTGTTAGGCAACATTTCGAGACCGAGTCACGGAAAATCCAGGAAGCGGCCGACGCTCTTATTGACAAAACCCTAAAAGATTTTGAGCCGCTTCGGAAATATGAAAAACTTCGAGACGCCGAAGTCGAAGTCAAACGCCAGCTTTCCGAAGCGTTAAAAGAGGCAACGAGTTTGCGAGTGGAGGCTCAAGTTTGGTTGGAACAAGCAAAGAATTTCGCCGCCAGTGAACGCGCCCTGGCAGTTCAAAGAGCCAAGGAAATGCGCGACGAAGCGAACGCCCTCCTCAATCAGGCCACGCGCGATGCCGGTCGCATCCTCGCAGACGCAGAGAGACGCGCCGAGCAAATCGGTGGCGATGCGTATGTTGCTTTACGTGACAAAGAAACACTTGAGAAGGCTTTGCCGGCTCTTTGGAATGCGACGGAAGGCTATGGCGACAGGTATGTTGTTCCTACGCACAGCTTGCTGGATGATTTGGCGGTCGATTTCGGGTATACCGAGGCAGGGCAATCCCTTCGATTTGCACGCGAACAATCGCGGCGCATGGTCGAGGAAAAGCAGGCCGCATCTTGCAATTATGAGGAACCCGACCGTCGCGACCGAGCGAATCGGTTTGTGGTAGATGCGTTTAATGGCCGCGTGGACGCAATTCTCACGCGCGCGAAATATGACAACTACGGAACGCTCGAACAAGAGATCCGTGACGCTTTCAGCCTTGTAAATCTGAACGGCCTGGTTTTCAGGGATGCGCGGATTCTAAAGCCCTATCTTGATGTGCGCCTGGCTGAACTAAAGTGGGCTGTGGTGGTTCATGGGTTGGCACGAAAGCAGCGTGAGGAACAACACTATTTGAAAGAACGTCTGCGTGACGAGGAAAAGGCAAGAAAGGAGTATGAGGAGAAGATGCGCCAAGCAGCGAGGGAAGAGGAGTTAAAAAGAAGAGCGGTGGAGGAGGCGGAGAAGAGGTTCGCGGGTGCGGCTGCAGACGAGAAGGCGCGTTACGAAGCGGAACTCCAGAAACTGCGCCAAGACCTCACCGAGGCCACGCAGCGGGCACTTACGATTGCCCAGCAGACCAAAAAGGGACACGTGTACATCATTTCCAACATAGGCTCATTTGGTGAAGGCGTTTACAAAATTGGGCAGACCAGGCGGCTAGAACCACAAGATCGTGTGTATGAACTTAGCGGTGCAAGCGTGCCCTTTGAATTCGACATCCATGCATTGATTGAAACTGACAACGCTCCCGCCCTGGAACACAAAATTCACAAGAGGTTTTTAGGGATGCAAGTCAATAGAATGAATGTGCGAAAGGAGTTTTTTCGCGTGCCCCTGATGGACATCCGCAAGGAAATCGAAAAGTTGAGCAAAGGTGAGGATTTTACTATCACCAAATGGACGGACAGGGCGGCCGCCACGGAATACAAGGAGAGTCTCGACATCGAAAACGATCCCGATAAGAAGGAGAAATGGCTTGCGCACCAAAAGTCTAGGGCAGATCGCCAGCTAAAAATGGATTTGTTGGTTTTCCCTGTCTCGCCAGAGATAGAGCCAGACGAGGACAACCAAGAGGATTGATCCGCCGGGAGTGGTAATGCAGGAGAATGGTTCAGGCCTCTCGCAAAATATGGGGCCTCTTGCGAACCAGATCCAACAACCGCAACGCGGCGCCGGTGGGTTTGCGCCGGCCCTTCTCCCAACTGATCTCGGTTACTTTGGGGACGTTCAGCAGCCGGGCAAACACGCCCTGGCTGACGGCCAATTGTTCGCGGATCGCCACGATTTCTCCTGCCTCAAAGGGCTTGATGCGGGGTGGCAGCGTAAGGCTGATGGACCTGAGGGTGAGCTTTTCCTTGCCCTTGGCATGACCCGCCAAATCTTCCACACTCTTGACCAAATCCTCGGCGTTAAACTCTATTTCCTTCCGTTTCATTACCACACAACTATATTACGGAGTAATATAATTGCAAGCGCAAAATGAGCTTCTTTTCCACACCAAATTCCACGAACAAGAGATGCTTGCCCGATCCCCAACCTCTCTCCAATCCAGCGAAATTTCGCAACCTGCCCGGAGCTTATACCATCACCCGCCCCTGTCGAGCAGGGCTGCGGCAAAATCAACCCTCCGTCCTCAGTCCTCCGTCCTCAGTCCTCCGTCCTCAGTCCTCAAGCCTCAGCCCTCAGTCCTCAAGTCTCAGCCCTCGGCCTTTCAGGGCTCGTCATTTGGCAGGAAAACCGGCCTTCGCGCCAAACTATTTTCATTTCTGTACATGTGTAAAATCTGTACCCACCCCACCTAACCCACGTATTCACAATGGTTTAGCCGGGGTCCGAACCCCGTTTTTTGACCAAAAAATCGTCCGTACCGTACGGAGACGTCTTTTCCAATACCGTGCTACAATCGCGCCATGATGAATAGTGAAGTTAGGATAGCCCCTGTAGCGGCGGTCTGCGACCGTCGCCGAACAGACCCAAAGAACCCAACCGGGTGCTGGAGTGTAGCGGCATTCGTCAGAAAGCCGCAAACAGAACCCGCCACCCCAACCCTTCATTCGCCCCGTCAATCAAGCCTAATCAAGCCTAATCAAGCCATTTTCCATGACTCCACCCTCCAAGACCCTCCATCTGCGTCAATCTGCGTCAATCTGCGGGCAGATGCCTTTTCCTATTTCAGCTTTCTGCTTTCCCAATTTCTAATTTCCCACGATATGCCTAATCAAGCCCATTCAAGCCTAATCAAGCCTAATCAACCTATTTCATGCCTCGACGCGATCCAATCCCAGCCTCCCCCCTGCTCAAAAATCGCCACTTCGCCAATCCTCCTCCGTCAAACCTCGTCAAAGCCAGTCAAAGCCAGTCAAAGCGTTTCCCAATCGTTACCTTCGAGCCACGGTTCCAGCCGCCACCACAATATATTGTGGTCCCATTTTAAAAATGCACAACCAATTGTGCTTTTCCGCGGCAGCATGGGCCAAGACAGCCGTGCAATCCGCAATGTCCGTCAAACCCAGCTTGCCGCGCCGAAGCGAAGCGAAGGCGTCTCAAAGCCAGCCAACCCCCTTCTAGCCTTTTGCCTTCCTCCTTTAGCCTTTCCACTTAGTTCCACTTGGTTCCACCTAATTCCAGTTGCGGGTTCTACAGGGGTCGCGCCTACGGCTCTTGGGAGCTGTTCGTCAGGCGTTGTATTGTTCGTCGCTGACGTGTTCCAGCCAGTCCACGACTTTGCCGTCGAGGGCCTCGGCGATGGCGATGTGGGTCATCGCGGTGGTTGGCGACGCGCCATGCCAGTGTTTTTCGCCGGGAGGAAACCAGACGATGTCACCGGGCCGGATTTCCTCGATGGGGCCGCCCCATCGCTGCGCCCGGCCGCAGCCGGCTGTAATGATGATGGTCTGACCCAGCGGGTGCGTGTGCCAGGCGGTGCGGGCACCCGGCTCGAAGGTGACAATCGCGCCGCCGATATGGGCGGGAGCGGTCCCCTTGAACGGTGAGTCAATTCGGACTGTGCCGGTGAACCAGTCAGCCGGGCCTTTGTTGGATGGTTGTGAGCCAATTCGTTGGATTTGCATATTGTTATTGTAGTTGGAGGGTGTAGCGGCGGCGGCGGTGTTGGAGGCGGATGGGGGCGCAGAAGGCACGGGAGAGCGTGGCGGAGGTGAGGACGTCTTTGATGGGGCCACAGGCAAGGACGCGGCCTTCCGAGAGGATCAAAAGATGGGTGAAGATGGGGGTGATTTCTTCGACGTGGTGTGTGACCAGGACGAGGGTGGGCGGCTTTTTGCCGGCGCCGAGACGTTGGAGGAATTGGAGGAAGTGTTCGCGGGCCGCCGGGTCGAGGCCGGCACAAGGCTCGTCGAGGATGAGCAGCGGCGGGCGGGCTATCAGGGCGCGGCCAATCAACAAGCGCTGGCGTTCGCCCTGGGACAGGAAAAGCCAGGGACGGTCCGCCAGGGCGCGGCACTCTATCTGGCGCAGGAGGCTCATGCCGCGACGGCGGTCGCCGGCGGTCATGCGACCCCAGAAATTGATCATGGCGTATTTGCCACTCACAACGGTTTCCAGGGCCGGTTCGTCGTCGGGAATGCGCTGGCGCACGGCGGAACTGACCAAGCCGACGCGCCGTCGCAAGTCGCGCCAGTCGGCGGCGCCGTAGGTTTTGGAGAGAAGCTCGATGCGGCCGGCGGAGGGAGTGAGATAGCCGGTGAGGGCGCTGAGGAGGGAGGTTTTGCCGGAGCCGTTGGCGCCGAGGATGACCCAATGTTCTCCCGGCGCGACTTTCCAGGAAATATTGTCGAGGATCAGCGTGTTGCCCCGCCGCACAGTCAGGCCCGAGACGGCGAGGATTGGCTTGGCTGGGATTGTCACTAGCTGTCGGAACGGGTAAAGAACCAAAACATCGCCGCAGAAAGGAGCAGACCGACAAAGACGGCGAGGATGATGTTCCTCCAAAATCGTTTGCGCCCTCCGCGCCCCATGCCCGGCATGAGGTAGTAGAGGTTGTTTTTGTGTTTCCCGTGTTTATGCACTTGCGCAGTCTTGCAGATTCCGGCAGCGCTTGGCCAGCCTTTTTTGACGGTTGTGTGACGACATGGGAGGGAGCGCGGTTTTTATGAGCCGCGGGAGGGGATCAACCGGCGTTGGCAAGGGGCTGTGAGGAGATTTCCAGCATGCGTTCGATGGGCTGGCGGGCGCGCTCGATGATCTCGCGGCTTAATTCGACGCGGGGAGCCAGGCGCGTCATGCAGTCGTGGAGTTTTTCGAGAGTGTTCATTTTCATAAATTTGCATTCGTTGCAGCGGCAGTGTTCGATCGGAACGGGTATGAAGCGCTTGCCGGGACATTCCTTGCGCAGGCGGTGGATCATGCCCGCCTCGGTCGCGATGAGGATGGCGGGGGAGGGACTTTTCTTGCAGTAATCCACCATTTTTTCCGTGGAGCAAACCTCGTCTGCCAACAGGCGCACGGCGCGGGTGCATTCGGGATGGGCGACGAGAGGGGCGGCGGGGAATTCGCGGCGGACGCGCATGACGCCGGCATGGGTGAATTCGACGTGGGCGTAACAACTGCCCTGCCAGAGGGTCATTTTTCGGCCGGTCTGCTCCATGACCCAGGCGCCGAGGTTTTCGTCAGGCACAAAGAGAATGTCGCGCTCCGGCGGGCTGGCGCGGACGACTTTAACAGCGTTGCCGCTGGTGCAGATGACGTCGCTGAGGGACTTGACCTCGGCGCTGCAATTGATATAGGTGACCGTAAAGAAATTGGGGTTGGTCTGCTGCAAGGCCCTGAGTTTTGGGGCCGGGCAGCTTTCCTCCAGCGAGCAGCCGGCGTCCGCATCCGGCAGGATGACGATTTTGCCGGGGTTGAGGATTTTGGCGGTTTCGGCCATGAAATGGACGCCGCAGAAGACGATGACATCGGCCTGGGTTTTGGCGGCCTGCTGGGAGAGGCCGAGCGAGTCGCCAACGAAGTCGGCCACGTCCTGAATTTCGGGGACCTGATAATTGTGGGCGAGGACAAGGGCGTTAAGCTTCCGTTTCAAGCTGAGAATATCGCGCGAGAGGGCGTCCCGCCGCGGTGGCGGGAGGGGGACGCGGGTGACAAAATCCCTTTCTACGCCAGTCTGTGCCGTATCAATCATGCCCTTAAAGTAAGTTCAAAGCGCGCGGTTCAAAGACTATTTTTTATCCGCGAGGGCCTCATCTTCCGCAGCGAGGAGGGAAGCGTGCATGGAGGGAGTATCGGGGGACAGGCGGAGTTGGTCGAGGATGGCGGTTTTGCGGGCCATGAGACAAATTCGGGCCAGGGTGTGAAGATGCAACCGGTCGTCCTGGCAGCAAACCAGGAAGAACAGGCTGGTGGGCTGGCCGTCGGGGGAGCCGAAGAAGATTTCCTGGACGGTGCGACCGAGGACGATGAAGGAGGATTCAAAGAGGTAAGGGTCCGGCACGCGGGGATGCGGAAGGGCAAAACCGCCGGGCATGCCGGTGGAACAGAGGGCTTCGCGGGCTTCCAGGCTGGCGAGCAAATCGGCGGGGTTGTTCAAGCGTCCGGTGGCGCCGGCCAACGCCACCAACTCGTGAAGAACGGAGGACTTGGTTTTTGCCCGCAGGGCCGGGGCGATGAAGGCCGGTTCCATCATTTCCGGCAGGAGGGTTTGGCGCGGCAGGATTTCGCTGGTGCCGCGGGTGGTTTTTTTGTGGTACTCGGTCAACCGCCCGCCGGGGAGACTGAGGAGGCGTTGGGAGGCCCAAAGGTCAATTTGGTCCTTGTCAAAGACGATCCTGCTCCCGCGCTTTTCGTGCGGAATCTCGTTGCATTTGACGCGATGTGCGACGTCCTCGGGCGCGAGATGCAAGTACGCCGCGACAGCGTCAAGACTAAGTACTTGGTATGACATATCCAGGCTCCTGGCCGACATCCCGGCCGGCCCGCATTATCTCCCCGCGGCGATGGAAGATCAAGAACGGTTGGAGAACGCATGAGCATGGAATGAAGAAGCAACGGCCGGCGAGGGCGCCGGCCATCACATGCGGGGGCGCATATGCTCCCCGGAATCACTCCCGCGCGCCGTGGGCGGGGATTTTTGGGGATCAATTGCGCCGTGCGGCGAGGGTCAGATAGACTTGCTCAGGCGGGGCGGCAGGGACGGAGCGCCAGGCGACGGCGCTATCCACCACCCGCCGCATCTGTGTGAACCACCATTGGGCGCGTTGGGCACGGCGATGGCGGGCGATGAGGCGGCCCCGCCTTCCGGCAAAGCCGAGTTCCAGTTGGCTAATTTGACTGTCTTCGAACTCATTTGTATTTCGCATAACTTTTTTCCTTTCGTTAAGCGCACCACTTTACGGGAGGGGGTTGGACAAAGGCTGTCCACCCAAAATATTTTTCAAAGAATTTTTTTCCTCCGCGGGCCGGATTTTTGCTAAGGTGGCTGCTGTAACATGCTTATCGCGTTCCACAAACCGTACGGGGTTTTGTCCCAATTCACCGGGGACGGCTCGGCGAACCGGACGCTGGCGGAATTTGGCCTGCCGGCGGGGGTTTATCCGATTGGCCGGCTGGACGCGGATTCGGAGGGGCTGCTACTATTGAGCGATGAGGCGGCGCTGAATGCGCGGCTTCTGCCGCCTTCGCGGGCGCATCCGCGCGTTTATTGGGCGCAGGTGGAAGGGGTTCCCTCGGAGGAGGCGCTGAAGAGGCTGTCGCGGGGTATGCTGGTGGGAGGCCGGAGGACGCTGCCCTGCCGGGCGTGGTTGCTGGAACCGCCGCCGGAACTGCCGCCGCGGGTTCCGCCGATCCGGTTGCGCAAGACGGTTCCCGACCGCTGGATTGCCATGGAGTTGGTGGAGGGAAAGAACCGGCAGGTGCGCCGGATGACGGCGGCGGCGGGCCATCCGACGCTTCGGCTGTTCCGGGCGCAAATCGGCGGATTTGAGGCTCGCGGCCTGGCACAGGGGCATTGGCGGCTGCTCAATGACAAGGAGCGTGCCATGGCGCTGGGCCGTCCCTGACCCGACCTGTTAATTATATTATCCAGCCGGCCCGGTCCGCGGGGGGTTCGGCGTGGTGTTGAAACACCTCGATCACCAATGCCCGCGCCTTGCGGGTGGAGATGCGGATGCGCAGGAATTTCCGCGCAAAGCCACCCCGGGCGTTGGTGGTTTCCACGTAGCCTGCCAGTTCATTGTTTGCGTTGCGGCGACTCCGGCACTTTGCCAGGTAACGGATCAACTCGAAATCGGGATCGAAATAGCGGGGCAGGATTGAGCGGATGAGGGGCGCCACAATTCGGGCGTGCGGGTAGAGGCACGCGCTGAACGCCTGCTCCTCGTATTCCGAAACCGGGCATTGGAGCTGTTCGCAGAAGAGTGACATGAAATCCACCTCGGCCGGCTTTGGGTTGGTTTCTCCTGACGGGGACGGAAGGGATGTGTTCATGGCATAAGCGGGGATCATTTGGCAACCGGCAAGTGTTGGCAGGTATGGCAATGATTGCGCGCCAGGGTTTGGCGGCGCGGCAAGATGCCAAGAAGTTGCGGTTTCATTTCTGTATGATTCAGAGCATACATCCCCGTCTTTCGTTCAACATCCGGTTTGCTCCAAGACCGGCAAACTCCGGCAGCCCGCCATGCGCGCCTTAGCGCCAACTCTCCCGCTGCATCACTTCAGCGGTGAAACTCATGAATGGTATAAGCGGCCGGGCTGATTGTCCATAGGCCAACCCCTATTATTTTGTAGGCAGACGCCTTACAAACCTTAATCTTAATCTCCTTCCCGTTCTCCGGGATTCTTGGGCGGCGCGGCAGCACCGCCCTGCCATAATTTCAAATGTCTTTGGTTGGGATTAGGATTAGGATTAGGATTAAGAAGCTTGATGATGCATTGGAGCGTTATTTATCTGATCAGCGAGTGGGTGATAAGGCTCACGATGCTGGTGTATGTACCGCGCCAACGGACGGCGGCGGCGGCGCGCGCGTGGCTGTTGCTGATTTTTTTGCTGCCGTGGCCGGGGATCGTGTTCTATGCGCTGGTGGGACGGATTTATTTGCCGAAGGACCGGCTGGCGCGGCAGGAGCGGGCGTCGAAGAAGATCCGCATTGTGCAGGAGCAGATGCTGGCGCGGCAGGCACCGGAGCCGGGGCTGCCGCCCAATGTGTCGCCGCTTGCAGCACTGGCGGCGCGGCTGGGGGATTTTGAACCGCTGCACGGGAACCGGGTGGAGTTGCTGACGGATTATCAAGGTTCGATTGAGCGGCTGGTTGCGGACATTGACGGGGCGCGGCGGCATGTGCATTTGTTGTATTATATTTTTGAGGATGATGTGACGGGGCGGCGCGTGGCGGAGGCGCTGGCGCGGGCGGCGGCGCGGGGTGTGCCGTGCCGGGTGTTGCTGGACGCGGTGGGATCGAAATGGGGATTGCGCCGACTGTCGCGGAAGCTGCGTCGGGAGGGGATCGGGGTGACGGCGCTTTTGCCGGCGGGGATTTTCAGGCGGAACGCGGCGCGGTTTGATTTGAGGAATCACCGGAAGATCGCGGTGATTGACGGTGTGATCGGTTACAGCGGGTCGCAGAATATGTGCGACGGGAGGTTTGTGAAGGGGTTTCCGAATCAGGAGTTGGTGGCGCGGCTGGAGGGGCCGGCGGTGTGGCAGTTGCAGGCGGTCTTTTTGGGGGATTATTATTTGGAAACCAACCAGGTGCTGGATGACATGGAGATTTTTCCCAAGCCGGCGCAGAGCGGGGAGTCCATCGCGCAGGCGCTGCCGAGCGGGCCGGGATACGGGCGGGAGAATGCGCAGGAGTTGCTGATCGCGCTGCTGTACGCGGCGCGGGAGTGCGCGGTGCTGACGACGCCGTACTTCGTGCCGGATGAGCCGTTCTTGGAGGCGATGCGGGCGGCGGCGCGGCGCGGGGTGGCGGTGCATCTGGTGGTTTCCCAACACGCGAACCAGCGGCTGACGCAACTGGCGCAACGGTCGTTTTACGGAGAGCTGCTGGCGGCGGGGGTGAGGATTCATCTTTACAGGCCGGGTTTTCTGCACGCGAAGAATCTGACCATTGACGATGACGTGGCGCTGGTCGGCTCGGCGAACATTGACATCCGGTCGTTCGCGCTGAACGAGGAGATCAGCCTGTTGTTTTATGACCGCGGGGTGGTTTCGGATTTGCAGCGGATTCAGGAGGGTTACCTGGCGCAGAGCGAGTTGCTGGACGCCGGGGAATGGGGGCGGCGCTCGTTGGCGGCGCGGACGTTGCAAGGCATCGCGCGGCTGGCGGATTCGTTTCTTTGAAAAGGCTAACCCGCATATTTCACACTTCGGCAGGGCGATCCCGAAGCGGCATCGGGAGAGCCTCCTGCTTGCAAACGGCTTGGCAGGAGACACCAACCACAACATATTGTGGTTCATAGTGCTGCTGCCGGCGTTGCGCAGGGGGGAAACCGGCGGCACACCCGTTACACCGTTAAATTACCTATAAGAAACGGGGCTTTTCAACCCGTTACACACCCGCTACATGCCCGTTACACGGGATTACGGATCACGGGACTACGGATCACGGGACTACTGCGGCCGGTTGAGCCTTGGGGAAACCGCTTGCACCCCCATTACGGCGTTACACCCATTGATTACCAACGACTTACAACTTTTCTCCCCGTTCCATTGTCACGCTGCCTGCCGTTACAATTTGAGACCTGCCATGAGAGCGGGTGAGATAACCGTGCAGCCTATAGGACTGGCAAAAGTGAGACACCGCAGGAGACCCCAACCACAACATATTGTGGTTCATGGTGCCAATGAAGCCCAAAAACCGAGATCGACTGGAAGCCCCTCCCCGCCAAGTAAAGCTGTAGCGGAGGCCCCCTGTCTCAGCCGGCCGCCAGAACTCGGAATATTGCGGCCCCTCGCCTCAACCAGGGGTTTTGGGTCATTTCGCTACGCTCAATTACGGGCAAACCGCGTGTTCCGCGCCCGAAAACCCATCGCGCCACAGCCGACATGCCAGCGAACGGCCAGGGCGGTTCTAACCATTCCACAGGGGCCTTGCAGGTGAGGGAGTTAAACAAGGTGCTGAACATGGCCGGTTTCATTTGTTTTGCTTGCGGACATGCGAAAGAAGCAAATGAGTTTGTT
>Ga0182030_10020576_pt1 | contig 12434 bp, 16 predicted proteins | sample 812S3MmetaG_FD_121299 | JGI IMG/M metagenome (GOLD analysis project Ga0182030, IMG submission 121299) | Permafrost microbial communities from Stordalen Mire, Sweden - 812S3M metaG (Illumina Assembly) | ecosystem: Environmental > Terrestrial > Soil > Wetlands > Permafrost | place: Sweden... | reverse complement strand
GCTGGCTGGGCATCCGGCGCGGCTGAGCGGGCACTGGCCGATTCCCGGCGGGAAGAAGAGGACGCAACCGCGGCTTCGGGTGAAATAGCGGAAGCGGCCGAGGAGGCGGCGCCTTCGGTCCCGAGGTTGGCAAGTGAATTTCGTTCGGGAGGGGCTGGCTGAGCATCCGGCGCGGCTGAGCGGGCACTGGCCGATTCCCGGCGGGAAGAAGAGGGCGCAACCGCGACTTCGGAGGGAAGCGCCGGAGCTGTCGAGGCTTGCGTCGCTACCGCAAGAACGGGTTCGAGTGCGCTCGAGCGGCTTCGTGGCGACGGTACCACAGCCGGCCCAGGCGTGCTCCTCCCCGTTGCCGGGACCGTTTCGAGCGATCCGTCGGTGGGCTCGGATGGGGCGTCAAGAAGGAGTTGAAAGGTACTGCCCCTTGCTACCGGCGCCGTGCCGTCCCCCGCTGTGCCGGCTGGAGAGACGGTCCTCTTTCCGGCGTTGCCCGCGACGGCCAGCGCCGGATCGAACAAGCCCAGAAGAGCCGATAGCGGGATGGACGGAACGGCGATGGTCACGCTGAGTCGTATGCAGCGGGCGTGCCAGTCGAGGCAGATCCTCTTTTCAACCGGTTACGGCGAGTCGCGCGCCAGGAATTTGCCGCGCCAGAAAGGGCCGCGGCAAGATTCTGCCGCGATGGGCGGACTGGCGCCGGCCAACGCGGCGCTTTTGCAAGGCTTCCGCAGCCTCGCCATTTGGTCTTCGGGTTGCATTGCCTATGCCGGCATGGATTCTCTTACAGCTATCGCGGCCAGCGGCCTTCGCTCTCGGATGGAGTCGCTCGATCTGGTGGCGAACAACGTGGCGAACGCGTCCACCGGCGGGTACAAGGCTGACCGCGAGTTCTATAGCCTTTATCTGGCTCCGGAGGCCGAAGGGGGCGATCCGGATTCCACCATGCCCGTGATCGAGCGTCCCTGGGTCGATCTCAGCCAGGGCACGCTCCAAACCACCGGCAACGCTCTCGATGTGGCACTTTCGGGAAGCGGCTTCTTTGCGGTCCAGGGGCCGGGAGGCTCCTTATACACGCGCAACGGCAGCTTTCGCCTGGCAGCCGATGGCAAGCTCAGCACTACGGAAGGCTACCCGTTGGCTGGCGCCGACGGGAAGGCGCTCACGCTCACCGGTTCCCTGCCGATCGACATCTCCGCGGACGGCACCGTGCGCCAGAACGGAAATATCGTCGGCCAATTGCAGGTGGTCGACTTTCCGGGAGCGCGCGGGCTGCGCAAGCAGGGGACCAATTACTTTCGGCTCAGCGATCCGGCGACGACACCGCCGGCGCCCGCCGCGGCTTCGGTGGAGCAAGGAAAGCTGGAAGGCTCCAACACCGGCACGGCCGAATCGGCCATCCGGCTGGTCAGTATTATGAGGCAGTTCGAAATGCTTCAAAAGGCCGTCTCGATGGCTAACGACATGAACAAAGAAGCCATCGAGCAGGTAGCCAAAGTCTGAGGCGCCGGGACGACGATGACGCCGAGGACATCGAATACAAGGACGCCGGCCAGCCCACCGGCACCGCTTGCCGAGGAGAGGTAGCACATGATACGAGCACTTTACAGCGCCGCCAGCGGAATGCAGGCGCAGGAAATGAACGTCGATAACATCGCCAACAACCTGGCCAACGCCAATACGGTGGGGTACAAGTACCGGCGTGCGCAGTTTCAAGACCTTATGTATCAGAGCGTGTTGCAACCGGGATCGGCCTCCAGCCAGCAGACCGTTACCCCGGCCGGCCTACAACTGGGACTGGGTGCGCGGCCCACCTCAAACGAGATCATCTTTACTGAGGGCGCCTTTTCGGAGACCGACAACCCTCTCGACGTGGTCATCCAGGGCAACGGTTTCTTTCAGATTCAGCAGCCCAATGGCCAGTTGGCCTACACTCGCGCCGGCCAGTTCCAGCTCGACATGAACGGTAACATCGTCAATTCCAGCGGCTATCCGCTTCAGCCTCAGATCACCATTCCGGCCGATGCCCAACAAGTCACCATTGCGCAGGACGGCACCGTATCCTATACCCTGCCCAACCAAACCGCCGTGCAGCAGGCAGGGCAGATTCAACTGGCGAACTTTCAGAACCCGGCCGGCCTGAACAGTCTGGGTGGCGGTCTCTACGAACCGACCGACGCTTCGGGAACGGCCACGGTGGGAGTTCCCGGCGGACCGGATGGCATGGGGTCGCTGCTGCAGGGATACGTCGAACAATCCAACGTTTCGATTGTCAACGAGTTCATCAACCTGATTCAGGCACAGCGCGGATACGAAGCCAATTCCAAGGTGGTGACCGCGGCCGACAACATGTACCAACAGGTGAATAATCTAGCCAAATGATGCCGCTCGCTCTATTTGCGATGGCCGGCTGCCTGGCGGTGGCGCCGAAAGCGGACCGGATCGAGGCGCGGGATCTGGCCGCCGCCTATCCCGAGCTTGCCGCGGCGGCGGGCGACGCCATTTTAGCACCCGCCCCGGAACCGGGATTTACGCGAATCTTCCGCGGGCCGGAACTGCGCCGGCTGGCGGCCCGGTTTGGGGTGCAGGATCCGCCCGACGAGGAAATCTGCGTCACCCGCAAGACGATGCCGGTGGACCCGGCCCGCTTGCTGGAAGCCATGAAGCGGCTTCTGCCCGAGGCCCGCATCGAGTTGCAGGACTACAGCCGCCAACCGGTGCCCGAAGGTCCCTTTCACTTCGATCCGCGCACCCTGCGCGGCTCCCCAACGGCGGCGATCTGGCCGGGCTGGGTGGAGTATGCCTCCAACCGGCATTTCACGGTATGGGCGAAGGTGAAGCTGAACCTGAAAGTGCGCCGCGTGATGGCGGTGGCCGATCTGGTTCCGGGCGGACCGATTGCGGCAGCAGCGGTTGCCGAGACTCTGGTCGAGGCGTTACCGTCGGCAGTGCCATACGCGGAATCTGCCGCGGCGGTGATCGGGCGCTGGCCGCGGGTCGCCGTTCCAGCGGGAGGCGCTATTCGTGCGGACCAGTTGGAGCCGGCTCGGGCGGTGATGCGGGGGCAGACGGTGACGGTTGAGGTCGCCGCCGAGGGCGCTCGCCTGGAGCTGGAGGCAGAGGCCGAGGCAGCGGGCGATATCGGCGATGCGGTCGCGGTGCTCAATCCGTCTTCGCACAAACGGTTTCTGGCGCGCGTGGTGGGGCCGGGCAGAGTCCTGGTCACGACCACGCCGGATGGGGGAACGCAATGAACGCACGAGAATCGAAGGGCCGTTGGCTGACTGGCATCTTATGCCTTCTGTGGCTATTGTTGTGGCCGCTCGAAGCCAAAAAGAAAAAGGACAATCTTCCGGGGCAGAGCCCGCTCGACCGCTATGTGGCGCAATCGCTGGCTCGGCAGGCGGAAGCTCCTCCTGCCACGCCGGGCGCCATCTGGCAACCCGGATCCCGACTGGCCGACGCCGCACGCGACGTACGCGCCAGCCAGGTGGACGATGTGCTCACCATCGTGGTGGCCGAACAGGCGTCGGCTGTAGTCACCGGTGCCACTCAGACCAAACGGGTTTCGAGCACGGCGAACTCGATCACCGCGCTGGCCGGCGTCAAAAGCGCTACCGGGGCGCTAGCCAACCTGGCCAACACTTCCGGGGACACCGAACTGAACGGGCAAGGAACCACCAGCCGCACCACCACCATCACCACCACGCTCACTGCGCGCGTGGTCGGCGTGCTTCCCAATGGCGCCCTGGTAATCGAAGCGGCCAGGGACTTGTCGATCAACTCGGAGCGGCAAACGATCACCGTGAGGGGGGTGGTGCGCCCGGCCGACATCGACCCGACCAACAGCGTGCAGTCGACCAGGGTGGCCCAGCTCGAAGTGCGGATCGACGGTAAAGGCGTAGTGAACGACGCCATTCGGCGTCCCAACTTCCTCTATCGGCTGATCCTCGGCCTACTGCCATTCTGAAGAGGTTTTCGGGAAAGGGAGTGAAGATGATCTCGTTACTGGCGCTGGCGGCATTCTGGGTCGAGCCGGTTCCGGCTCGTGCCGCGCGCTTGAAGGACCTGGTCGCGGTGGAAGGAGTGCGCGAGAATCAACTCCTCGGCTACGGGCTGGTGGTGGGTCTGAAAGGCACGGGCGACCGCCAGCAGACTCTCTTCCCTTACCAGACTCTAGCCAACATGCTGGCGCGCATGGGCCTCACCATCAGCGCCACCACCATCCAGGTGAAGAACACGGCGGCGGTGATGGTCACCTCCACGCTGCCACCGTTTGCCCAGCCCGGTTTGCAGCTCGACACCACCATCGCTTCGGTCGGCGACGCGCCCAACCTGCAAGGTGGCATCCTCCTGCTGACCTCGCTGCGCGGCGCCGACGGACAGGTATACGCCGTGGCGCAGGGCCCGGTGGTAACCGGAGGGTTTGTAGCCGGGCAGGGCGGAACCTCGCAGACCGTGAACCATCCGACGGTCGGGCGTGGACCGGGCGGGGCGACGGTGGAACGCTCCGCGCCATCGGTAATACCGAAGGCGATCGTGCACTTGCAGTTGCGGCGGGCCGATTTCACCACCGCCAGCCGAATCGCCGAGGCCATCAACCGGCGCTTCGGGGAACCTTTCACCAGCGGCGCCAAACCGGAAAACGCCGGTCTGGTCTCGGTGGCGATTCCGAAGGATTACGAAAATCGCGCCGCCGAATTCCTGGCGGAACTGGAAAACCTGATGGTGGAAGCCGACCGGCCCGCCCGCGTAGTGGTAAACGAACGCACCGGCACGATTGTGCTCGGCAAGGACGTGCGTGTCTCTCCGGTGGCGATTCTGCATGGAAACCTGAGCGTCGAGATCCAGACCACGCTAGAGGTTTCACAGCCAGCGCCCATGTCGCAGGGAACAACCCAAGTCGTACCCCAAACCACCGTGAACGCCAAGGAGGAGAAGGCCCGCAACGTGGTGCTTCCGCAGGGTGCGACGGTGGAAGAACTGGTGCGGGCGATGGCCGCCATCGGCTCGACGCCGCGCGATGTGATCGCCATTCTACAGAGCCTCAAGGCTGCCGGCGCCTTGGACGCGGAGCTGGAGGTCATCTGATGGGCCGAAGGGTTGGAGTGGCGAGGCAATGAACGATCTGAGCGGCAGGCTCGAGGTTCAGCAGGCGCTTTCGATTCCGCCTGGAGGGCAGACGAAGAATTCGGCCCAAATCCGCCAGGCGTCCCAGCAATTCGAGGCGATCCTGCTGACCCAGATCCTTTCCATGGCCAGCGAGAACGGTGGCTGGCTCGGCTCCGGTGACGATTCCGCCTCGGGTTGCGCCACCGGCCTGGCGGAGCAGCAACTTGGCACGATGCTGGCCGAAAAGGGCGGCATCGGGCTCGCACCTCTTATTGCTCAAGGCCTCGAAGCCCGCAAGTAAGCGGGCCGCGAGTCCGCAACCGGGTTCCGGTTCAACACTCAAAAGCTCCAGGAGTGTTCGGTGATCGCCAGAGCCGGACCGTAGGAGCTATGCCCGGCCCATGTTTCCTTTACCGGGACCGCGGCCGGGCGAAGCGCTTCGATAATTCCATCCCAGGCTTCGGTCAGGGTCGCAAGCAGGGCCAGCACTTCACCGAGCGGCTCATCGGCTTGACGGAGGTTCGCTTCGTTCAAACGGCGCAGCATATAATCATACAAACGGGCAAGCTGGAGGGCGATCTCGCCGCCGCGATGATGATCGAGCGCGGCTGTCAGTTCCACCAGAATCCGGGTCGCGCGGGAAATAGATCTGGACCGCTCGCGGATCTCGCCTTTCGCCAGATGACGGCGCGCCTCCCGCACGGCCTCGGCACAGTTCTGATAACAGATCCGCACCAGGGCGACGGGATCCGCCGATAAGAGACTACTCTCTGCGTACGCTTCATTGGCTCTCTGCCACATTCTCTATCTCCCGGAAACTCTTATCGGATGAAAAGTCCGGTTCCGTCTTATGTTTTGCCGAGGTCCGCGGCCAGAGCCAACACGTATTCCGGCGGTATTTGAACCAGCACCTGCTTGGTGGTGGAATCCACCACGCGGACAACCATGCGCTTGGAGGCGCTGTCCTGCTGGTAGGTAAGTTCCTGGTTCGGTCCATACAACTCGGCGCTGTTGACTGCCTTGACGGCCTGCACGATCTCCCGATTCTGGGCAGCCCGATCGGTTTCAGTCGGGGTGCTGGCCGCCGGCGCCATGGGCAGGTTCTGATTGATTGAGCTGACTTCCATAGATGCTCCTCATTTGGCGGTTCTACCGGTGGTCGGAACACGCCGGTATCTTCTCCACTGGTCTTATCGGTAACATTCGGAAAATCTTGTAACCCGTCGCCGGCGATTCAAAGAGCGCCCCAACCGGCCGAAGAGTACCCCAGGGAGAGTCGAGAACCGTCATGCGAAAGCCCCGAGCCGGTACGGTCATGATCGGAATCCAGCCCGCCGAACTTCCATGGCTTCGCATGCTGGTCGCCTTGCTGCGCCATCCCGACCCTTCGACTCCCGAACTCACCCGGCGGGCATTGTTGTACTTACACGACGCGGCCGCCCGCTCCGCGCTCCATCCGAGCGCTAAACCCGGCGACGGCTACCTGCACTGTTCCTGACCACCGCCAGCGATTCCCTAAACCGAGAGGCGGCGGAGTCCTAAACCATTAATCCGCCGCAGTTGTGCGCCGTAGGGAACCCGATAGCCCCCAGCGGGTGGTAGCGCTGGGTATATTGCTGAAACAGGCGGCGACCGGCAAGGTCTTCAATCAACAGCAAACACAGTGGCTGGTAGTCCGCCAATCGCCCGCGTATGGGTGGTTGCGGATCGCTTTGCGGCATGCCGCCACCGCGGGAGAGCGGAACACTTGGAAGAGACCGTTTCGTTCTGCGGGCGCGTGCTCACCGCCGGCGAGCGCGAGCGGTGGCGGCCTTGTCGATGGCCCCGGCTACGGCGTCGGGACCGTGCTGACGAATGAGTGAGCTTCCGCTGGTCGCCTTGGTAGCCGAGCGACTCGAAATGACCCCAGTCGACCTCGAAGCGTTCGCCCGGCTTTGGCTCCATACGCACGAAGGCTCGTTGCGGCTTCGACTGCGGGCGCACTTCATGCACATAGTGGCGCAGAATGCTGCCGCCACCGATGTAGCCCAGCGGTTGGATCCGTTGCCCGATCACGGCGGCGCTGGCGCAAGGATCCTTTTCGAGTAACTCGGCGATGGTGGCTTTATACGGGTCGAGCTTGCTGGATCGGGGCGGTCCAGCGGGAGTTTGGGCCGGCATGTCCAGATGCTTCTTGATCGTTTCCCAGCCCATGTGCAGATGGCGCTCGATCTTGCGGATCGGCCAGTGGTCGGACCAGTACAGGCGATGCAGGTCGTTGATCTGTTCCGTCGTAAGCATGGGCCCGATCCCATTTATACGCGCAGGGCGTCGCCGGAACCGGAACGATGTTCTTTACAAGATTCCGGCAAGAGGGGGATAACCCGTTGAAAGACCATGACTTCGGAGAAAGCTACGTTGTTCTTTACAAGCGAGGTGACGCGGTGCCGCCGATCGAGCTGCCGTTGTCGCTGACGGTGGTGCTCGGCGGCTTCGGGATGGTTGCGCCAGTAGGTCTTCTGATAATCGGCATGTTCGGCGCGCCACTGCTTCCGGCTGTCCAACACCACTTGGGCATACACCGGGTCGGCCTGAATCTTGCGCCGGTGGTAATCGGTCCGGCGGTGCCGCTGGCACTCCGGTTGGCTACAAACACGCTGCTGGAGCCGGTACGGGGATGGATGAAAACTTCGCTGGCAGTACGGACAGCGATGAAGTGTGGCAAAGCCCAGTGCGCCTGCGCCTTCGACGCTACCAAGCGCCACGGTCCGCACTTCGAGCTAACCTACAAGGCCAACGGCAAAACGGTCAACGTCAAGCTTGGCTCCGTCCCCAACGCGAGGTTCTCGCGATTCGTATCGCCGTTTTTCGCCGATCTGTCGCGTTAGCGGGCTCCTCGCGACCCAAGGGGGGCCCCGGCGCCCTGCATGGCACCCGGCAACCGGCGCTTCCCGGTTCATTCCGCGCTGCCTGAAGGCCAGTGGCCCTGGCGGGGAGGAAGTTGGACGCGAAACTGCCCGAAATCGCTGCTGGGGACACAAGGCTCCGTCCCGGAACACAGATTCTCGTCGGCGCAGTCGGGATATCGCGGGTGCGCGCCGATGCGCACGCCGCGTTCGACGGCCAGGCGCGCCGTCCGCTCCATAATGGCGTCATCGCCGGCATGTCCGCCGCAGGCGATGTTGGCCGAGGTGATGCACTCCATCAAGGCCGCATCGTGGGCGGCATCTTCCAGTTCCCCCATGTCGCAATTCAGATCTACTCGCATAGTACCGGCTTGATATTAACTCGGCGCAATTCGGCCTTACTTCGGATAAGATCCTTGTGTCGGCGCGCGAGTTTGTCGCCGAGCGAGAGACTATACGATTCTCGTCAGGCGGAGCAGTCAGATGATTCGGGAAATTAAGATCTACCGATACAAAACGCAGTTCGACGGCACCTTCGAGGCGGCCGACGGTTCCAAAACGTACAAAGGCGACGCGACTACCAGTCTCGACAGCGGCAGCTATAACGGCTTCGTGTTGCACGCGCCGGGAACTCCATTCTCCTATCGGGTGCACCAGCCGCGGCCTAAGTCTCTGGCCGGTCAGGTTTGCTTTACGCTGGACTTTGACGGCGTCGCCGATCCGTTCAAACTGTCCTACGCCCCTACCTTCACGGTGAGTATCGAGGGAACGGGTCCGAACACGGATCCATACAAGGAAATGCTGTACGGCGTCGGCCCCGACGCGTACGCGGACGATCCCACCTACATCGACAACGTCAAGGTCGGGCACCTCGACCTGATCTCGGGGAAATTCACCGTGGAGCCGGCCGATGGCGGCGCCGAGGTGGAAATCGACCTGAATGTCTTCTGGGCGGCCCAGAGGACTCCCTCCTCCGCATCGAGTGCAACACCCACGGTGACGATGTATACCTATTACCGGGATTTGCGCACGGGCAGAATATATCCGAACCTGATGGACAAAGTCAGTACCCCGAACCTGGCGGCCATGGCCGCCGATGCCGCGGCGCAGGCTCAAGATGCGATCCTGTTCCGCCAGGCGATCGATGCGGGGCTGACGATTCTGGCCTTCATGCAGCTCTCGATTGGGGCAATGGGCGCCATCCGGGCCGCCGGACCCGGACCCGCGCCGCCTTCGGTGGAGGGAAAGCGGTGGGGTGTACGGGCGCCAACCGCCGGCGAGCTGGGACGCGGGATGGTGGCGAGACTTCGAAGCTTGGGCAAGCGAATCGTAGTCAACATCGGCGGCGAAGGGGAAGTGGCGGACGCGATTAACCTCAATATCCAAAGACGCCTGAACCGGCCAATTCCCAACTTCATTCAGGCCGACGCGGCCGATCTTGCCGAGATCTGCGAGCCTCGCTCAGTCGACGAAATTGTCAGCAACGCGCTCCCTCCCAGTACCTTAAATTGGAACCGTATCATTCCGGCGGCAGGTAAGGTGTTGAAGCCAGGCGGCCGAATCACGATCAGATTCCAGGGCGTAGCACGAGACGGAGACGTGATCCTCCCCATGCTGAAGAAAAATGGGTTCAGAGAAATCAATGTGGTGACGCTGCCCGGCGGGAGGCAAGTAGTCGATACAACCGGAGCGCTGTTCACGGCCATCAAGGGGTAGTGCTCGGTTTCGCAATTACGGTCACACATTCTGCACCCGCTCCCTGAAGACGCTCTCCAGGCTGCTGATTTCGACGCCGGGCGCCGATAGCCTGGTCTTCGGGCCTCCGCGTGCTCTTGAAGTGGACGCAAGTAGACTTTTGCTTGTACAGCGAAGAATAGCCGGAGGTGCGATATGTCGAAAACAGCAGTTGGATTGTTTGAGCAGCCGGGTGGTCGACCAGGTCGTCCGCGATCTCGATGCCAGTGCGTTCCCTCGGGACAAGATCCGCATTATCGGTGAGCCCCGTGGAATGGAGGGCGACGGAGTGACGAGTACTCCCCGTATCGACTTCGAAGTGAGTTTCAACCGGGAACTCACGGCAATCGGGGCAAGCGCTCGCGAAGCGGATGCTTACGTACAAGGAGTTCGTCGCGGCGGCGTCCTGGTATTGGCGACAGGATCGAATGAACAGGTGGAGACCGCGGCAACGATCATGAATCGACACGACGCAATGGAACTCGCAGAGCTAACCGGCAGTCGACCGGAAACTCTCAGTGTGCCCCGCGAAAACATGACTCCGATGCTCGATGGCTCGCCCCAGGCTGGGCGGATCCGCCAACCGGGCGGCGGCGCCCGCATGTTTGTTTGGTAGCTCGCGCGAAAATGCATCTACGAAACCGGCGCCCGGAATTCTGATGCGGCGTTTGCACTCGCAGCGGCAACTTCTGCACTTGGCGTCTGTCAGGAAATAACCATTCCAATTGGCAGCAACCGCTCCTTGACAGTCGCGGCTCCGACCTGCGGCTCTACGGACGTAGTGCTTGAGTCCGAGCCGCGACCGCGAGGGGGCGGTTGCCGAAGATTGGAACAGTTATTCCCTGACGGGTACCAGGTGAGAATTTCGGCTGTGGAACTGCACTTGTTCTTCGATGGCTCGTAATGCTAAGGAGTTGCGCGGCGAAGCCAAAGCGGAACCCTCTTCGGCCATTGGCGAGCGCGTCTTCCAGGCCCGCGCCGTGCAGCAAACCCGCGGCGGCACCAACGCCCGCATGCCCACCCGCTCCATCCGCAAACACTGGCGCTCTGGACGATTCCGGCGAACGCACCCTGGAACTGGCCGTCCGCCGCATGTTCCCTCTCCGCCCGCGCCCACGACCGCATCCTCAAAGTAGCCCGCACCATAGCCGATATCGCCGGCTCCGAATTGATCGCCGCCAAGCACCTGGCCGAAGCCATCCAGTATCGGAGTTTGGATAGGAATTACTGGAACTGAGGCGGTGGGCCATGGCCCCGGGCGGATGACCGGGGCAGGCGCCGACCTCCGATTCCTAGCTTGATCATCCTGCCGGCCAACGGCCACCGGACAGATCTCTCAGACCAAGCGGTCACCCGCCGTGCGCCCATGGTACGATTGCTAACGATCGTGTGGACTAGACTTCGTCTGATTCTCCTCGCGTCTCTACCCCTGGTCAGCGGGCCGGTCGCGTCCGCGACGGACGTATTCGCGCACTCGGTCTATCGAGACGAGGCGTGGCTGCTAGACGCGCTGGACAATACTTTCTGGCTCGCGGACGGCGCGCCGTCGGACCGTCAGATCTATATCCTTGGCCCGGTGTCCTGCGCGGAGTGCCGGGAACTGTATGCGCGAACCCGGCGGTTGCCGCAACAGGTGCAACTACGCTGGGTTCCGCTGGCGCCGGGCGACGACGCACCCGGCACGAACGCGGTTTGCGAGGCCGCTACGGTGGCCGACTCGGAAGCGCTTGAGCACATCTTCGGCGCTTCGGCGAACTCGCCGGCTTGTTCCACGCCGGTCGCGCGGGACAACGCCGTGCGCTGGAACCGCGGCATCCTGGGCACAATCGAAGGAGTACTCGCACGGCTCAATGCACAGGGTGATTCCATTGCGTATCCCTGTCTGGTGTGGTTGTCGCCCGCTGGCGTCCATGTACAGGTGCGCCCCATGCAACTCGACGCCATTCTCGCATCGGTCGCATCCCGTCCGGAACAGGCAGCGTCGACGGCGCTTGCGCGCGAAACGCTGGTTCGGGAAACGCGCACCGAGGGGGCCCCCCGAGGCGATTACTTCGCGCGCGAAAACGGCGTGACATTGTTCGCTCTGCCGAGCGTCTTTTCGCCGCGAATATTGGTCCTGGACCAGGATTTCGGCTGTCAAGCGCGGAGCCGGACAATCGTCGGCAACGAGGCCTGGATCGAACTGAAGTGTCTGTCCGGTCCGGCGACCCAAATCCTGTTTGGGCGGGAATCGCAATTGTTCCGGGTGTCGGCTGGCAAGCGCTTTCTCTACCACGTGCTGGAGGGGCCGCAGAAATGACAAAGCGCGGATACCGTTGGCCCGCTCCGGCTGGAATGGGCGCACTGATCGCCGGACTTTGGTTCAGCGCGAGTGCGCTGAACGCTCAGAGATACATGGTGGAGACCGTCGCCGGCGCCGCGGACCAGGATCACGCGCTGGGAGACGGCGCCCCGGCGGTGAGCGAGGTATTAGCGCCGTACGGGCTGACGGTGGACCCCACTGGCACATTGTACATAGCCGACCGCGACCACAATCGCATCCGCAAGGTCGGCGTCGACGGCAGCATCTCCACGCTGGCGGGCGTGCGCGGGGATCCCAGAAGCATGGGTTTCGATAACGGCGGCGGCTATTCCGGCGACGGTGGTCCGGCCGGAACGGCGCGGCTGAACCGGCCGATCGGGCTGGCCCTGGATCGGCAGGGTAACCTC